>Ga0326597_10012648_pt1 | contig 11127 bp, 9 predicted proteins | sample RVTome_12_FD_203789 | JGI IMG/M metagenome (GOLD analysis project Ga0326597, IMG submission 203789) | Soil microbial communities from uranium-contaminated site in the Upper Colorado River Basin, Wyoming, United States - RVT100D185 | ecosystem: Environmental > Terrestrial > Soil > Contaminated >... | reverse complement strand
CCCAGCGTCGGCGCCACCATCGACGGCACCATCGACTTCGCCAACCGCCGCATCGCGCTCGACGGCACCTTCATCCCGGTCTATCAGTTGAACAATCTTCTCAGCCGCGTCCCGGTGCTCGGCGAGATTCTCGTCGGCGGCGAGGACGAGGGCCTGGTGGCGCTGTCCTTCGCCATTTCCGGCTCGACCTCCGATCCCAGGGTTACGGTCAACCCACTATCCGTCGTCACCCCCGGGATCCTGCGCAAGATCTTCAATTTCGGCCAGACGCCGGTCTATGCCCGTCCGGGCCCGGCTGTGCCGGACACCGCCACCGGCTCGCTGCCGCGAAACACGCGGCCGTTCGACATCCGTTAGAGCGAACCGATCACCAGGGCAGGGCGTAGCCTTCCGCGTGGCGGAACTCGCCCGTGTGCTCAAGCGTCAGCTCGTCGATGCGGGCGATCAACCGGGCGGCGGCGTCGGCGGGTCCGGTCGTGCCGCTTCCGCCGGTCATCTCGGTCTTCACCCAGCCCGGGTGAAGCAGGACGACGGCAATCCCTCGCGGCTTGAGATCGTGGGCAAGACTGATTCCGATGATGTTCGCCGCGGCCTTCGAGGCGCGGTAACCGTAGGAACCGCCGGAGGTGTTGTGGGCCAGCGAGCCCATCCGGCTGGTGACGATGGCGACCTTCGATCCTCTTTTCAGCGAGCCAAGCAGGGCCGCGGTGACCCTGAGCGGCCCCAGCGCATTGACCTCGAACTGGCGGCGAATGCGGTCGAGGTCGAGATCGTCGAGCGTTTCGTGGCTCAGAATGCCGGCATTGTTGATCAGGATATCGACGGGTTTGCCGGCGAGTGTCCGCGCCAGCCCGCGAACGGAAGGTTCATCGGTCACATCGACGCCTTGGTGAATCTCGACCTTCAGGGCCTTGAGCTCGGGCGACGCCGACCGGCACGCCGCGACGACCTCGTCGCCGCGCGCGAAAAGCTGGCGCGCCAGCTCGAATCCGATGCCCCGATTGGCTCCCGTGATGACGATTCGGGCCAAGAATGCCTCCCTTATGCTCGGGGAGCGCCCTAGACTGCGCGCAACAGCGCGTGGCGCTTCTTGCCCATCGAGAGCTTGATGACCCCTTCGGGCGTCAGCGCGTCGGGCGTCAGCATCGTGCGCGCATCGGAGACCGGCGCGCCGTTGACCCTGACGCCGCCGCCCTCGACCGCGCGGCGCGCCTCGCCGTTCGATCCGGCGAGCCTGGCTGCGACCAGCGCCCGCAGCAGGCCGTAGCCTTCGGCAAGCTCGGCGCGGGCCACCTCGACGCTCGGCAAGCCTTCGCCGAGCGTGCCTTCCTCGAAGGTCTTGCGCGCCGTCTCCTCGGCAAGGGCGGCCGCATCGCGGCCGTGCAGCAGCGCCGTCGCCTCGCTCGCCAGCAGCTTCTTGGCCTCGTTGATCTCCTCGCCCTCGAGCGCCTCGAGCCGGCCGATTTCGGCAAGCGGCAGCTCGGTGAACAGGCGCAGGAAGCGGCCGACGTCGGCATCCTCCGTATTGCGCCAATATTGCCAGTAGTCGTAGGGGCCGAGCATGTCGGCGTTGAGCCACACCGCGCCCGCCGCCGTCTTGCCCATCTTGGCGCCGGAGGCGGTCGCCAAGAGCGACGTCGTCAGGGCTAAGAGCTGGGCGGCGTCGACCCTGCGGGCAAGCTCTATGCCGTTGACGATGTTGCCCCACTGGTCCGACCCGCCCATCTGCAGCGTGCAGCCATGGCGGCGGTTCAGCTCCAGGAAGTCGTAGGCCTGGAGGATCATGTAGTTGAATTCGAGGAAGGTAAGCAGCTGCTCGCGCTCGAGCCTGAGCTTCACCGAATCGAAAGCGAGCATCCGGTTGATGGTGAAGTGGCGGCCATAGTCGCGCAGGAAGTCGATATAGTTGAGATGGTCGAGCCAGTCGGCGTTGTTAACCATCAGCGCGTCGCCGGGCTTATCGCCGAAGCCAAGGAACCGCGCGAAGGTCTGCTTGATGCTCGCCATGTTGGCGTCGATCTCGGCGGTAGTGAGAAGCTTGCGCGTCTCGTCCTTGCCGGAAGGATCGCCGACCTTGGTGGTGCCGCCGCCCATCAGCGCGATCGGCTTTCCGCCGGTCTGCTGCAGCCAGCGCAGGGTCATGATCGAAAGCAGATGGCCGACATGCAGCGACGGCGCGGTGCAGTCATAGCCGACATAAGCGATGAGCCCGCCGGCGAGGGCCGCCGCGTCGAGCGCGTCCGGGTCCGAGCATTGATGGATGAAGCCGCGCTCTGAAAGCACGCGCATGAATTCCGATTTGAAGCCCGCCATCTCGTTTCTGCTATATGTCGTCGGGATTCGCCGGTCTAGGAATGTCAGCGGCTCATGTACCAGCTTACCTTGCCGATTGCACGGATGAGATTGCCGTGAGCGCGGGCGAAAACCCGCGCGCGCGCCGGGCCCTGGGGCTGATGAGCGGCACCTCCATGGACGGGGTCGACGCGGCGATCCTCATGACCGATGGCGAGGCCATCGCCGCATTCGGGCCGACGCTGTTCCGCCCTTATGGCACCGACGAAAGGGTGCTTTTGGCGGCAGCCCTTGATGCGGCCGTCGGGCTCGCCGACCGCTCGACCCGTCCGTCCGCCCTTCAGGCGGCGGAAGCGGCCATCGAATCCGCCCACATCGCCGCCGTCTCGGACCTTTTGGCCGAAGCGGGCCTTGCAGCAGAGGATATCGACGTCATCGGCTTTCACGGCCACACGGTGCTGCACGACGCGGGCCGCGGCCTCACCGTGCAGATCGGGAAGGGAAGCAGAATCGCGCGGGAAACCGGCATCGATACGGTCTGGGACATGCGCGCCGCCGATATTTCCGCGGGAGGCGAAGGCGCGCCGCTCGCACCAGTCTTTCACCGCGCGCTGGCGGAAGCCTCGGGGATCGCGCTTCCGGGGGCCATCGTCAATATCGGCGGCGTCGCCAACGTCACCTGGCTTTCGGCGGACGGGGCGATGCTCGCCTTCGATTGCGGTCCGGGCAACGCGCTGATCGACGATCTGGTGCGCGCGCGCGCAGGGTCCGCCATGGACGAGGGCGGCCATCTCGCCGCGCGGGGCAAGGTCGAGGAAGCCGCGCTGGCCCGGCTGATGGCTCATCCCTATTTTGAGGCTCCGCCGCCTAAGTCCCTGGATCGACGGTCGTTTTCCGTCGATGCGTTGGGCGGTCTGGGGCTGGAGGACGCCGCCGCCACGCTGACCGCCTTCACCGCCGAGACGATCGCCGCGGCCGCAAGGCACATGCCGGCCCCGCCCAGTATCTGGATTCTCTCCGGCGGCGGCGCCCGCAACCCGGTTCTGGTCGCGGCGGTCCGCGCGCGGACCGAAGCACCGGTGAAGAGGGCGGGCGAGGTTGGCTGGTCTGAGGATTTCATCGAGGCGCAGGCGTTCGCCTATCTTGCCGTGCGCAGCCTGCGCGGACTGCCGCTGACCTTTCCCGGCACCACCGGGGTCAACGAGCCATTGACCGGCGGCAGGGTTTCGCGAGCTGGCACGGTCGAACCCGCGCAAGGACGATCATGAACAGCGCCAAGCAGGTTTCGCCCAGCGCCGCGCGCAACCTTGCGCCGATCATCGAAGTGCTCGGGCCGAGGCTGCCGCAGGAGGGGCTGGTCCTGGAGATCGCCAGCGGCACCGGCCAGCATGTCGCCGCCTTCGCCCGGCGTTTCCCGCATCTGACCTTTCAGCCGAGCGACCCGAACCTTTCGGCCCGCGCCAGCATCGAAGCCTGGCGCGGGGACGTGCAAACGGAAAACCTGCTGCCGCCCCTCGACCTCGATGTAACGGCGCCTCAATGGTGGTCAGCGGTCGATGGCCCCATTGCGGCCGTCATCGCCATCAATCTCATCCACATCTCGCCTTGGGCCGCGGCCGAGGGGCTGTTCGCCGGCGCCGGCCGGCTCATCGCCGAAGGCGGGCTTGTCTATCTCTACGGGCCCTATAAGCGGGACGGCGCGCACACCGCCCCATCCAACGAAGCGTTCGATGCGGGTCTCCGCGGGACCGATCCTGCCTGGGGCGTGCGCGACATCGCCGAGGTGGCGGATGTTGCCGGAAAGAACGGCCTTCTTCTCGAGGAGATCGTGCCGATGCCGGCGAACAATTTCTCGCTGCTGCTCCGGAGGGCCTGAGCCTAAGCCGCGTTGGCGCCGAAGGCGGCGAGGCGCCGGTCGACATAGTCGGCGACACGGTCGACCGCCTCCTCGACCTTGTTCTCGAAGAAATGGTTGGCGCCGGGCACCGTCTGGTGATCGATGACGATGCCCTTCTGCGTCTTCAGCCGGTCGACCAGGCCCTTGACCGCGTCCATCGGTACCACCGCGTCCTTGTCGCCGTGCAGGATCAGCCCGGAGGAGGGGCAGGGGGCGAGGAAGCTGAAATCGTAGAGATTTGGCTGTGGGGCGATGGAGACGAATCCGTCGATCTCGGGCCGGCGCATGAGAAGCTGCATGCCGATCCAGGCGCCGAAGGAAAAGCCGGCGATCCAGCAGGAGCGCGCATCGGGATTGAAGCTCTGCAGCCAGTCGAGGGCGGAGGCCGCGTCGGAGAGCTCGCCCTGGCCGTGGTCGAAAATCCCCTGGCTGCGCCCGACGCCGCGGAAATTGAAGCGCAGTGCCGCGAATTTGCGCTTCACGAACATGTAGTACAGGTCGTAGACGAGCTGATTGTTCATGGTGCCGCCAAACTGCGGGTGCGGATGCAGGATGATGGCGGTCGGCGCATTTTCCACGCGGCCGGGCTGATAACGCCCTTCGATGCGCCCTGCGGGACCCGTAAATATGACCTCCGGCATTGTCTCTCCGTTTGATCTTGAGGCGGTTGGATGCCGATGAGCGGCCGTCAAGGCACGTGCCGACATCCGGCGGCAAGGCACGTGATTAAGCGCCACGCAGGGCCGCCGCCGGCCGCTGATTCCTTGACTTGCCCGACCGAAACTCCTATACCCAGTTTAGAATAATTCGAAGTTATTCGGCGCCGTTTCCGGCATTCGGAGCCGGCGTCGCCGCCCTGGCGGCAGGCCGTCACTGTTCTTTGCGTTGCTGCGCTTGCGGAAGGCCCTGTAATAGCACGAGGCGGGGGACAAAACGCAAGAACAACCGTACGGCGCCCGATAGCCTGCCGCATGGCCCTGATTGCGCTTGCGGGCTGGCCGGCAAGAGGCCATTTAGGAAGGGAGGAACGTGGCCGCAAGGGCAACGGCCCGCAAAGCCGCCGTGAAGACGAAACAAATATGGCCAAGACACGGATATATTTCGATTATAACGCAACCGCGCCGCTCCGGCCGGAGGCTCAGCGCGCGTTTTCCGACGCGCTCCGCGTCACCGGGAACGCCTCATCCGTGCATGCAGAAGGCCGCGCCGCCCGCGCCCTGATCGAGAAGGCGCGCGGCCAGGTGGCGGGCCTCGTCGGCGCCGGCGAGGCGCAGGTCACCTTTACCAGCGGCGGCACCGAGGCCAACAATCTCGCGCTCGGGCCGGGCCTGCGCCGCAGCGGCGAGGCGGGCGGGCTCAAGCGACTTTTCGTTTCGGCGATTGAGCATCCGAGCGTGCTTTCCGGGCATCGGTTTGCCGCAGACCGGGTCGAGACCGTCCCGGTGCTGGCCTCCGGCCGGATCGATCTTGATTGGCTCAAGGCGCGGCTTGCGGCGCTGCCGGAGGACGAGACGTTTCTGGTCTCGGTGATGCTCGCCAACAACGAGACTGGAATCATCCAGCCGCTCGCCGAGATTGTCGAAATGGTGCACGCTTTCGGCGGTTTCGTGCATTCCGACGCGGTCCAGGTGGCGGGTAAGATGGCCATCGATTTCGCCGGCCTCGGCGTCGACCTGATGAGCCTTTCCGCGCACAAGGTCGGCGGCCCGCAGGGCGCGGGCGCGCTCATCGTCGCCGACGGCCGGGTGCTCGGCGAGGCTGTGGTGCGCGGCGGCGGCCAGGAGGGCGGACGGCGCGGCGGCACGGAAAACCTTCCCGGCATCGCCGGTTTCGGCGCGGCGGCCGAAGCGGCGGCGGAGGGCTTGGCGGACATGGCGCGGGTTGGCGGGTTGCGCGACGAGCTGGAAATCGGTATTTGCGGCACGGCTCCCGGCACCGAGGTCGTTGGCCGCGACGTGGAACGGCTCGCCAATACGCTGTGTTTCTCGCCGCCGGGCTGCTCGGCCGAGACGCTGGTCATCGCCTTCGATCTGGCCGGCGTCGCGGTCAGTTCGGGCGCGGCCTGTTCGTCGGGCAAGGTGGCGCCGTCGCACGTGCTCAAAGCGATGGGCGTTGCCGCCGATCGCGCAAGCGGCGCGGTGCGCGTGTCGCTTGGCTGGAGGACGGAGGCGGCCGAAGTCGGACGCTTCCTCGACGTCTGGTCGGACATCTGGGGCAGCGCCGGTGTCCGGGCGAGTGCCGCGTAGCAAAATGGGCGTGGAGAACGTATATTAGTATCCGACCAACCGGCGGCCCTTGAAGCCGCATGGCGTGGAGAGAAAAATGACAGCAGTTCGCGAGACCATCGAGCAGGTCAAGAGCATCGATGTCGACAAGTACAAGTTCGGTTTCGTCACCGACATCGAATCCGACAAGGCCCCCAAGGGGCTGAACGAAGACACGGTCCGCTTCATTTCGGCGAAAAAGGGCGAGCCCGAATGGATGCTCGAATGGCGGCTTGAGGCCTATCGCCGCTGGCTGACCATGACCGAGCCCACCTGGGCCAACGTCCACCATCCGAAGATCGACTTCCAGGACCTCTATTACTACGCCGCGCCGAAGCGCCGGGCCGGGCCGGAAAGCCTCGACGAGGTCGATCCGGTGCTGCTGCGCACCTACGAGAAGCTCGGCATCCCGTTGCGCGAGCAGGAGATTCTCGCCGGGGTGGAGAGCCGCGTCGCGGTCGACGCGGTGTTCGATTCGGTCTCCGTGGCGACCACCTTCAAGGCGGAGCTGGCCAAGGCCGGCGTCGTCTTCTGCCCGATGTCGGAGGCGGTCCGCGAGCACCCGGAACTGGTGCGCAAATATCTCGGTTCCGTGGTTCCGGTCAGCGACAATTTCTATGCGACGCTGAACTCGGCGGTGTTTTCCGATGGCTCCTTCGTCTACGTGCCCGAGGGCGTGCGCTGCCCGATGGAGCTTTCCACCTATTTCCGCATCAACGAGCGCAACACCGGCCAGTTCGAGCGCACGCTGATCATCGCCGAGAAGGGTTCCTATGTCAGCTATCTGGAAGGCTGCACGGCACCGCAGCGCGACGAGAACCAGCTTCACGCCGCGGTCGTCGAGCTGATCGCCCATGACGACGCCGAGATCAAATATTCCACCGTGCAGAACTGGTATCCGGGCGACGCGGAAGGCAAGGGCGGCGTTTACAATTTCGTCACCAAGCGCGGCGACTGCCGCGGGCCGCGCTCGAAAATCTCCTGGACGCAGGTCGAGACCGGCTCGGCGATCACCTGGAAATATCCGAGCTGCATCCTGCGCGGCGACGGCGCGCGCGGCGAGTTCTATTCGATTGCCATCTCCAACGGCCGCCAGCAGATCGATTCCGGCACCAAGATGATCCATCTCGGCAAGAACACCATCAGCCGGATCATCTCCAAGGGCATCTCCGCCGGCCACTCGTCCAACACCTATCGCGGCCTGGTCACCGCCAACCCGAAGGCTACCGGCGCACGCAACTTCACCCAGTGCGACTCGCTTCTCGTCGGCGACCGGTGCTCGGCCCACACCGTGCCCTATATCGAGGCCAAGAACCCGACCGTCACGCTCGAGCACGAGGCGACGACCTCGAAGATTTCGGACGACCAACTGTTCTACTGCCAGCAACGCGGCATGGGCGCAGAAGAGGCGGTAGCGCTGATCGTCAACGGCTTCTGCAAGGAGGTCCTGCAGCAGCTTCCCATGGAATTCGCCGTCGAGGCGCAGAAGCTGGTCGGCATCTCGCTCGAAGGCAGCGTGGGGTAGCCGATGTCCTCTGTCATTGCCCGCGCAGGCGGGCAATCCAGTAGCCACGATATTTGCGACTCTTGGATGGAGGTGGTTACTGGGTCACCCGGTCAAGCCGGGTGACGACAAGCGAAAGGAACACCAGGCGAGATGAACGGGGGTAGGACCCGGCCGCTGCCGGAACCACCAAGAAGGCGGAATAGTTGAATGCTTGAGATCAAGAATCTCCATGCCAGGGTCGAGGACCGCGAAATCCTCAAGGGCATCGACTTGCAAGTGCCGGCCGGCGAGCTGCATGCGATCATGGGCCCGAACGGCTCCGGCAAGTCGACCCTGTCCTATGTCCTCGCCGGCCGCGAGGGCTACGAGGTCACCGAGGGCACGGTGCAGTTCGAAGGCCGCGACCTGCTCGAAATGGAGCCGGACGAGCGCGCCGCGGCCGGCGTTTTTCTCGCCTTCCAGTACCCGATCGAGATTCCCGGCGTCGCCACCATGACCTTCCTGCGCCATGCCGCGAACGCCCAGCGCAAGGCGCGCGGGGAAGCCGAGTTGTCGACCCCGGACTTCATGCGGCTGGTGCGGGAAAAGGCCGATTTGCTCGATATTTCCATGGATATGTTGAAGCGTTCCGTGAATGTCGGCTTTTCCGGCGGCGAGAAGAAGCGCAACGAGATCCTGCAGATGGCGGTGCTCGACCCGAAGCTGGCGGTGCTCGACGAGACCGATTCCGGGCTCGACATCGACGCGCTGAGGATCGTCGCCGACGGTGTCAATGCGCTGCGCGGGCCGGATCGGACGATGCTGGTCATCACCCACTATCAGCGCCTGCTCAACTATATCATTCCGGACCGGGTGCATGTGATGCTCGACGGGCGCATCGTGCGCTCCGGCGGCAAGGAGCTGGCGCTCGAGCTCGAAGAGACCGGCTATACGGATTTTGCCGAGAGCGCGGCCTGAGTGGATGCGATGAACATGGCGCTCAAACGGGTCAAGACCGAGGCGGAGACCGCGCTCGAACGCCAATTCGCCGGGCGCGTTGAGACCGGCGAGCCGGATTGGCTCGCCGCGCGGCGCCGGCAGGCCTTCGAGCGTCTTGCCGCGGCAGGCCTGCCTAACCGGCGCGTCGAGGCCTGGCGCTTCACCGACCTGCGCCGGCATATGGGCGCGGCCTTCCCGCCGGCCGGCCGGGCGGCGGCGGAGGCCGTCTCGAAGATTCCCGGCGACAATCCATTCGGCGCGCTTGAATCCGCGCGGATCGTCCTCGTCAACGGCTTTCCGCGCTTCGATCTCTCCGACCTCGACCGGCTGCCCGAAGGCATCACCGTGCGGTCCCTCGACGAGGCGGTGCGCGGCAAGGATGGCAAGCTTGAAGAAATGCTTGGCCGCGCCCTGGGCGACGACGGCGGCACCATCGCGGCGCTGAACGGCGCCTTCGCCGAGGACGGCGTCGTCATCCGCATCGCCGAGGAGACGCGCATCGAGACGCCGGTGCATCTGATGTTCGTCAACGACGCTCGTGAGCCCGTCAGCAGCCACACGCGCAACCTCATCCTCGTCGGCGCCGGCGCCCGGGTAAGCCTCATCGAAAGCCACGTCGGCAGCGGCGGCTATCAGGCGAGCGCGCTCAGCGAAATGCTGATCGGCGAGGGTGCCGAGGTCGATCACGTCAAGCTGCAGGACCAGAGCCCGGCGGCAACCCATCTCGACCTCATGGCCGTCCGCCTCGGCGCGTCTTCCGCGCTGCGCACCTTCACGCTCGCTAAAGGCGCGGCGCTTGCCCGCAGCGAGCTCCGCGTCACGTTCGACGGGCCGCGCGGCACGCTCGACGCCAGCGGCGCGCTTCTGGCCCGAGGCACCCAGCATCTCGACGCGACGCTGTTCGTCGACCATGCGGTGCCCGAATGCACCAGCCGCCAGCTTTACAAGTCGGTGCTGGACGGTGCCGCGCGCGGCGTCTTCCAGGGCCGCATCCTGGTGCGCCCGCACGCCCAGAAGACCGACGGCCGCCAGTCGAGCCGCGCGCTGCTCTTGTCGGAGCGGGCGGAGATGGATTCCAAGCCCCAGCTCGAAATCTTCGCCGACGACGTGCAATGCGCCCACGGCTCGACCACGGGCAAGCTCGACGAAGAGCCGCTCTTCTATCTGCGCGCCCGAGGCATCCCGAAAAAGGAGGCGGAGTCGCTTCTCGTCATCGCCTTCATCGCCGAGGCGCTGGAGCAGGTGCAAGACGAAAAGGTCCGCGCCGCGCTGCAGCGGATCGGCGAGGGCTGGCTTGCCGGGAGAGAGGCGTGAAGATGGCCGTGACCGAGGCAAGAGCGAAGGCGACCGACGCATACGATGTCGAGCGCATCCGCGCCGACTTTCCGATTCTCTCCCGCGAGGTCTACGGCAAGCCGCTGGTCTATCTCGACAACGCGGCTTCCGCGCAGAAGCCTCAGCCCGTCATCGACGCGGTGCGTCACGCCTATGAGTACGAATACGCCAACGTGCATCGCGGGCTGCACTATCTCTCGAACACGGTGACCCAGAAATACGAGGATGCGCGCGAGATGGCGCGCAAGTTCCTCAACGCGCCGTCCGCCGCCGAGATCATCTTCACCCGAAACGCCACCGAGGCGATCAACCTCGCCGCCTATTCATTCGGCGGCATGACCATCGGCGAGGGCGACGAGATCGTACTGTCGATCATGGAGCACCATTCCAACATCGTGCCGTGGCATTTCCTGCGCGAGCGCAAGGGTGCGGTGCTGAAATGGGCGCCGATCGCCGACGAAGGCGACTTCCTCATCGACGAGTTCGAGAAGCTGCTCGGCCCGAAGACCAGGATGGTCGCCATCACCCACATGTCGAACGCGCTGGGAACCATCGTGCCGGTCAAGCAGGTCATCGCGCTGGCGCACGCCCGCGGCATTCCGGTGCTGGTCGACGGCAGCCAGGCGGCGGTGCACATGCCGGTCGACGTGCAGGACCTCGACTGCGACTTCTACGCCTTCACCGGCCACAAGGTCTACGGGCCGTCGGGCATCGGCGTGCTCTACGGCAAGCGCGCGCATCTCGACGCCATGCCGCCGTTCAACGGCGGCGGCGAGATGATCCGCGACGTGACCTGCGACTGGGTGACCTATGGCGACCCGCCGCACAAATTCGAGGCCGGCACGCCGGCGATC
>Ga0326597_10012647_pt1 | contig 11128 bp, 11 predicted proteins | sample RVTome_12_FD_203789 | JGI IMG/M metagenome (GOLD analysis project Ga0326597, IMG submission 203789) | Soil microbial communities from uranium-contaminated site in the Upper Colorado River Basin, Wyoming, United States - RVT100D185 | ecosystem: Environmental > Terrestrial > Soil > Contaminated >... | reverse complement strand
CCGAGAGGGTGTGCGCCGCCGGCACCCTCCCAGACGGCGTCGGCCCAGAGCGCGAGCGAGAACGTCATCACGCCCATCGACAAGAGCGCTGCGAGCATCAGGCGGACGAAGATTCCGGAGGCGAGAGCGCCGCCGCCGGAGGCGTCGCCGGCGCCGCCGACGAACCGGTGCGCGATGTCGCATCCGAGGCAGCAGAACACCTGTGCCTCGGGGTCGAGAGATCCGGAGCGAGCGTCGCGCCACGCGAGACCGCAGTGCGAGCAGACCGACCGTCGCTGCGTGCGTGCGGCGCGCATCGTCTCGTCAGGCTCGACTCGCTGCGTTTCCTGACCCGTCCTCGGACGACTCCGACAGCGCGCGAGTCGTGATCTCGGGGTAGTTTCGTGTGTTGAAGATCGCGAGGGGTTGCAGCGCTAGCATGCTCGACGTGAACGCGACGTGAGTCAGCACGGCGACCCAGGCCGGCATGTGATCGACGATGTAGCTCGAAGGCTCGTGGTGGAGGAGCGGTTGCAGCCAGACCAGCACGCCGTAGAAGTTGACGAGCCACATCGCGATGCCGAGCAAGATCCCGGCGAGGACTCGACGTCCGAGCGACACTGCGACGAAGAACCGGGAGTACACGACGTGAATCGGCGCTCCGCAGACCGCTCCGGTGAACGTGTGCACGCCGAGAGCGAACATCAAGACCACGGCGTCGCTGCCTTCGGCGGTCTTCGCGCCACCGAGAATGGTCGAGTAGACGCGCAGGATCTCGAGCGGGTGTTCGCCGACGAGGGCGGCTCCGGCGACGTTGAGCGCGAGCGAAATCCACGAGGCGATCACGCCGAGGACGAGCCCGCTGAGGATGTAGTACGCGGTGTAGAACCCCTGCGGGAACCAGTAACGATCCAGTTCCTCGCGCTCGTTCTTGCGAACGCGCGCTTCGAGCTCCTCGAGCTCGCGCCGCTTCTGGGCCACGTCCCGCCGCAACTCGTCGCTGTGAGAATCCGTCACGGGATCGCTCCTATCGCGAGAACCACTCTCGCCAGCTCTCGGGGATCCACCGCACGAGGTAGATCACCCCCCAGACGAAGAACGCGAGCCACGCGATGATCACGAACCCGGGAATGCGCGATCCCTCGTAGGAGAGCAGCGCGCGTTCGTCGCTTCCCTCCGGCGCGTCCGAGACGGGGCCGGGCGCCGGCTCCGACGTGCGATCAGATCCCTTCGCGGTCATATCGCTCCTCCTCCTCGAGGAGTCGCAGTTTCGGCTCCTCGACACGGGTGAACTGGCCTCGCAGGAGCGCCCACACGAACAACGAGACGAAGCCGGCCGCGACGCAGACGTAAACGACCACGGGAACGACCGCGAAGCTCGCCTCTTCGGCGGCGAACGCCTCGCGGGAGAACTGGACGAGCTTGTACGCGAATCCGGCTCCGCCGGCGACGATCGCGACGAGCATCCCGAGGCAGAGCCAGCGCAGCACCGGGGTGCTGCCCGACGTCCGCGCGGCGTCCCGGCGAGCGGCGTCTACGGGCGAAGCGGAGTCATGGTCGTACGACACGGCCGTTCTCCTCGTCGGTTTCGATCCAGCTGCCGAGCCACTGGACGTACGTGATGATCGCGAAGCCGCGCCGGTTCGGCACCAGCGCGCCGGCAAGGCGGTCGACGAACCACGGAAACGACGGCATCACCGACGTCGGCGATACGTCGCGGGGGCGACGGAAATGGACGACGTGCCAGTCGTTCGAGTGCAGGCCCGACTCGCGGACGAGGTCCGGGCCGACGCGTCGAGTGCCGAAGAGCTGCGGCATCTGGAGCTCGTTCTGATACTCGGCCGGATACGAGATCTTGCCCCAGCGCAGGTCCTCGTTCGAGACCGGGCGAATGAACTGCGAGTGGCAGTGCCAGCATCCCTCGGCGATGAAGATGTCGCGCCCCTCCCGCAGCGCGTCAGCGCAGTTCGCGATGCTGGGGCCGGCCTCGAACGCGCGGTCGAACGCCTGCGGATAGCGGCGCGCGAGGTCTTCGAACCACGGCAGCACCGTCGGCGCGAGATCCTCGGCGGTCTTGAATGCTCGGTCGGGGTCGTTCGCGTTCGGTCGGAGGTGGAGGTACGGGATGAGTCCCATCGCGACGAAGGAGAACCCGAAGAACGCCAGTCCGGCGATCAGGAAGATACCGCGGAATCTCTCCATCGTGTCGTTCCCTACGCGAGGTGCTCGTTCTCGGCGCCCCCGAGGAGCGCCGTCGAGCCGCGGGCGCCGATCCGTGCAGTCCAGAGCATGTTGAGCGCGAACATCGTGACGCCGAGGATGATCATCGCCCCCGCGAAGGTCCGCACCCACCAGAACGGGATCGAGCTGGTGATCGATGCTTCCCACGGCGCGAGCTCTTTCCAGAGGAAGCCTTGGGTCAGACCGGCGGCGACGAGCACCAGGAACATCGTCACGATCCCGATCGTCGTCAGCCAGTACGACCAACTGTTGACGCGCGGCGAGAACCACGGATTGCCGGTCAGGCGCGGCCAGAGGTAGTGGATCATGCCGAAGATCCACAGTCCGAAGACTCCGAACATCACGAGGTGGGAGTGGCCGACGACCCAGTCCGAGAAGTGGATGATCTTCTGCGCGGTGAGCGTCACCTGGTACGCGCACTGGAGGCAGGTGATGAAGTAGAGCACCATGCCGGTGAAGAACCAGCGGATCGAGAGGTCGGTGCGCAGTCGATCGCCGCGACCGATGAGAGTCGCGAAGAAGTTGACGATGACGGTCGTGACGACCACCTCGACCGCGACCGTCGCGATGACGGCGCCGTACTGCGCGTACATCGGGATGGGGCTGTAGAGGAAGTGGTGCACTCCGTTGAGCGGGTAGAAGAAGGCGAGCCCCCAGAAGCCGATCAGGGAGAGACCATGGCTGAAGATCGGCTTCTTCAGGATCACCGGGACGAAGAAATACATGAGCCCCCAACCCATCGGCGTCACGAAGAGGCCGACGAGGTCGTGGATGTAGAGGCCTACGACCGCCGCGCCCGATGCACCGGGAAGGAACCACTGCGGCAGGTAGTTGCCCATCGAGTACGTCAGTCCGGTCCAGACGAGACCGGCGCTGACGTACCAGGCGGTGACGTAGAGCGCCTTCCTCTCGCTGCGCAAGATCGACGCGTAGAATTGGATCGCGACGAGGATCGCCCCGACGACCACGATCGGGTCGACCCAGATCGGCGTTTCGCCCCACTCGACGCCCTGGGCGTGCCCGACGAGGATTCCGAGCAGCGTGCTCAGGATGACGAGCTGCCAGACCCAGAAGATCAACCAACCGAGGCGTCGGCTGAGAACCGGCTTTCCCGTGACGCGAGGGATGGCCCAGTAGAGCGCTCCGAGGAATCCGTTGAACAAGAACCCGTACGCGATCAAGTTCGTGTGCACCATCCGCACACGCCCGAGCGAGAAGAAGAATCCGGCAGCGAGACTGATCAGGAAGCTGATCATGCCCGCTGCCAGGTGGGCCTTGGCGAGACTGCGGATGACGAGCGGCTGCACGCCTCCGGGAGCTCCCGCCGAATGCTCCGGCGCGCTCAATACTCTTCCTCCTGTCGGCGCAGCGCGGCGATCTGCGAATTGACGATCGAGCGTGGACGCAGCGAGTCGACGTAGAGGACGAGCGACCAGAGGTCGTTCGGTGAGAGGATCGACCAGGACGGCATGGCGGTGCCGGTCACGCCGACGGAGATCACCCGGTAGAGATCCTCGAGACTCTCGACCGACTTCAACGTGTCCGTGCGGAAGTCCGGCGGCTTGATCACATCGTCCCACACGTCCGGCTTCGCGACGGCGGGCAGGTAGTCGGCCCCGGGAGGGGCGCCGATCAGCTCCTCGACCCTCTGCTCGTCGAGGTAGCCCGGGTGGCACGCCCAGCAGGTCGTCCCCATCTCGAGGCCCTGGTCGGTCTGCTTGGTGTTGCGGTGGTAGAGGAGCTCGCCGTGCTGCTTCGCCGCCTCGAGGGAGTCCGCGTCCTCGAAGTCGAACGGCATCTGGTGGTAGGTGATCGCCTTCGCCGGCGCGAAGTTCTCCCACTCGCGGAAGAAGCCCTTCACGTACCGCGCGAGCGCGTAGCGCTCGTGCTCGGGGAGGAGCCGCCACGAAGGCATGGACGTGCCGTGGAGGCCGCGCGTGATCGTGCGCACGACGTCGCTATCGCTCACCGCGTGGCCCGGCACCGACGCGTGGAACTTGTAGAGCCCCTTCGTGAAGTCGCGTGGCTTCGGATCGAGGTGGAGCGCGGCAGGGCCGTTGCCGTCTCCCGCGACGCCGTGACAGCCCACACAGTACTTGTGGTACGAGATCGCGCCGGAGTCGCCCTCTTCGTTCGGACGATCGACGAGCGGATCGTAGTCTTCGGCTTTGGCGGGCGGGAACTCGGGGCCGTCGGGCGATCGCAGGACGGCGTGAGCGAGGCCGCCGGCGATCACGAAGATGACCACCAGCAGGATCACGAGGTCCCGCGACATCGACAGCCTCCTGAGACCCGTTTCATGGTGCGCACCGAACGCCACACGCCGTACGTCGACCGGTTACGCCGCGGTGGATGCGGCGGGAACGCACAGCAAGTCGCATACCGTGAGTCGCCCGTGGCGTTTCCCGGGGTCGGCGCGCGAGCTATCGCGCCATCTGCGTGGAAAGCTCCGCGGCGATGCTGGAAACTCCGCGGACTCTCGTCCGACGAGCCCCCGGTCGCGTCGGTTCACGGTCGCGTCGGTTCAGCGCGCGTCCGCGGGGCGCAGTGGGAGCTCGATGACCGCGCGGGTGCCGCCGGAAGTCGGACTCGAGATCCGGATCGCGCCGCCGTGGAGCTCGACGACGCGCTTGGCGATCGGCAGGCCGAGCCCCGAGCCGCGGCGCTTGGTGCTGAAGAACGGTTCGAAGACTCTCGCGAGCGTTTCCGGGACCATGCCCGGTCCGTCGTCAGCCACGACGATGCGGCAACACGACATGCCGCCGACGGTTTCGCCGACCGTGACCGACACGTCGATCACGCCGCCCGCCGGCATCGCCTCGGCAGCGTTGACGAGCAGATTGACGAGCACCGGTCGCAGCATCTCGGCGTCGCAAGGGACCCTTACCGGCTCTCCGGCCGCGCGGACCTCGACGTCACCGAAGCGCGGATCCTCGCCGAGGAGAGCGATCGTGTCCTCGACGAGCCACATCAATGGCAATTCGACGAGTTGCGGCATGCTCGGGCGTGCGAAGGTCAGCACGTCGCCCATGAAGCGATTGAGCATCTCGAGGCGCTTGAGCATGTCTTCGATGACCGACTGGTCGTCGCTGTCCTGCGGCAGGCGGCGGCTGATGACGCGCAACGCGCCCGAGACTCCCGCCTGGGTGTTCTTGACTTCGTGGGCGACGACGGCGGCGAGCTCTCCGAGGCGCACGAGGTTTTCCTGCTGCAAGAGGGTCTCGCGCGCGTGCCGCTGGCGTACCGCTTCGGCGATGACGTTCGCGACGCTCTGCAAGAAGTTCACGTCTCCCTGGCTGAACGCGCGGAGCGAACGCGTGTGCGCGCCGAGCACTCCGAATGGGCGCTCGCCGCCCAGGATCACGACGCTGAGCCCGCTGCGCACGCCGTGCTCGAGCAGGAGATCCGGACCGCGGAAGCGCGTCTCCCGCCGGAGATCGGGAACGGTCACCGGCGCCGAAGTCGAGAGCGTGTAGCCGGCCTGCGACTCGGCGCCGGCTTCGACCATCGCCGATCCGACGAGCCCGGGCGCCCAGCCGACTCCCGCGCGCAGCAAGAGCGACTCGCCGCCGGGCTGGAGCTCGAGGATCTTCACGAGCTCGACCTCTAGGGTCTCCGCGACGCGCCGCGTCGCCTCGCCCATCAGCTCACCGAGGTCGCTCCGAGCGATCGCTCGCTCGCCGAGCTCCGCGACGGTTTCCTGCTGGTGCAAGCGGCGCTCGAGCTCGGACTCGATCCGCTTGCGTTCGCTGATGTCCGTGATCACACCGGTGAACCTGCGTTCGCCGTCGATCGCGAACTCGCTTACCGCGAGGTGGATGGGAAAGACCGAGCCGTCCCGACGCTTCCCGTCGACTTCGCGACCGATGCCGAGGATCCGCCTCACCCCCGTCGCCAGGTAGCGGCCGAGGTAACCATCGTGCTCGGCGGCGAACGACTCGGGCATCAGCATCCGGACGTTCCTGCCGATCATCGCGCCGGCGTCGTAGCCGAAGAGCCGTTCGCAGGCGGGGTTCACCCCGTCGATGGTGCCGCGATCGTCGATCGTGATGATCGCGCTGACCGCGGTCTCGAGCACGGCCTTCAGCCGGGCGAGGCTTTCGGACGAGTCGGTCATTGGGGGCGCGAACCGGATGTCGATCGGCGGGAATCGGACTGCGGTCTCTCTATCACCGATTCTCCGGCGTCGCAAGCGTCGCCGACTCGCCGGGCTGCGTCATTCCGTAGTCACTCCGTACTCATTCCGTAGTCACTCCGTACGCGCCCACCGGTGCTCAGGGCGCGCGAGGATCTCCTCGACTCGTCGATCGACGGCGTCCGCTTCCGCGGTCTTGCCGCTCTCGCGGGCGTGATGGGCGATCTCGCGGGCCTGCGGGATGAGCTGCATGTAGAAGCGCTCGGCGACCTCGTACATGCCGTGCCAGTGCGCGTAGTCCGGCGCCATCATCGACGCGCCGTGGCGTGCGCGGCGCCCCTCGTGGTGCCAGAGGTAGAACCACGTCCACTCGATCTCCTCATCGAACTCCGTCGGCGTGAGCAGCTTCTGCGTGCGGAGTTCCCCGATGATCGCCTGTCCGGGCTTCGCGAACTTCTCGTTGAAGAGGACGACGAAGTCGTCGTACTGGGTGTAGAACGCGCTGACGTAGTCGGGCGTGTGGCAGTGGCTGCAGACGTCCTTCATGCGCCCGCGCTTCTTCTCCCACGAGTCCGCGATGAGTACCTGGCGCCGCGCAGGATCGGTCTCCTGGACAACCCTGTGTTCGGCGTCGGTGTCCATCACGAGACTCACGGGCGGACGATTGGTCCACGATATCCGTTGGCCGGGGTCGTGCGTGATGCGTCCGTCGTTGCGCAGGTTCCCTGACATGTGGCACGTCGCGCACGTCGGAGCCTGCGAGTAGTCCTTGCCGAGGATCCAGCTCGCGGCGTCGAGGTTCATGTGGGCCTCGAGGTCACGGTACGCGACGCCGTGCTTCGACTCCTCGTAGATTTCCTTCTGCGGGTGATCCGGGCCGAGGTGGCACTTGCCGCAATTCTCCGGACGGCGCGCCCGCCGTGGCGAGAAGTCGTGCCGCGAGTGGCAGGCCGAGCACGATCCACGCGTGCCGTCGAGGTTGATGCGGCCGATTCCGGTGTTCGGCCACGTGCTCGGATCGAGCATCGGTTTGCCGTCCTGGTTGCGACGGACGCGAGCGACGACGTCACGCGCGGTCGGAATCCCGCCGGCGTCCGGCCTCAATTCGTCCACCGTGATGCGGCTGCCGTCCTCGCCGAGCAGCGCGACCTTGCTGCCGTGGCACTGCTGGCAACCGGTGGCCGCGCTCGCCATGCCATTGACGGAGTCGACCCGCATGCCGGGCGTCGGCGAGTGCGGATCGAATCGCTGGCGCGAGCCTTCGACGGTCTCCGCGAGGAAGTTGTCCAGCGAGTGGAGGATCGCGCCCGCCTTCGCGTGGTGGCTGCGTGCGAACTCCTCGCCTTCGGTCGGATGGCAAGTGCTGCAGTCGCGCGGCGTGACGACGGTCGCGATGAACGCCTTGTAGTGGCGAAAGCCGTCAGCGTCGTCGTCGCGCGCCTGGTGGCACTCTACGCAGCCGACGCCCTTCTCAGCGTGGGTGCTCCCGCGCCAGTGGCTGACGATTCCCGGAGAGACTTGCTCGTGACAGTCGACGCACTCCTCGGACGACGCCGGCACTTTGATGCGCGCGGGCGCGAGACCGGACTCCGAGCGGCGGCGCGTCACTTCCTCGTACTGCACGAAGACGAGCGAAAGGAGGAAGGCGCCACCGAGCGCGCCGATCAGGAGTTGCTTCGACTTCAGCGACATGAACAGCGATCCTCTCGGGGGGCGACGGTCGTCGCGACGAACAGCGAGCAGCGAGCGGCGGCCGGCTCCGGTCAATGCTCGACGATGGCTTCCCAGACCGTGAGACCGATCAGCACGAGGACGGCGACGATTCCGATCCAGACGCTGAGCTCGGTGCGAGGGCAGATGCGACGGAGCCATCGATCGACGAAGGGCCACGTGAACATCAGGAACACGATCAGCCCCATCGACAGGACCGCGAAGCTAGCCGAGAACAGCTTCAGCCAGCGGAACGTGACGTAGAACCACCACTCGGGTTTGATCACTTCCGGGGTGGTCAACGGATCCGCCGCGGGTCCCATCGTCGCCGGGAGCGCGGTCGCAAGCGCGCTGAGCAGGACCATGAGCACGAGCCCGATCGCCAGCTCGGTGGCGAAGTGATCGGGGAAGAAGTTGAAGTAGGTCGGCACACCGTCGTCGGGTTCGCCGCTCTCGAGCTCCGTCACGCCTTGCAGCCGGATCAGCGTGATGTGGATCCCGATCAGGAAGACCATCGTCGCCGGGAGCACCGCGGCGTGCAGAACGAAGAACCGTGAGAGCGTGTGCTCGTTGTACGAATCGCCGCCGAGGAGCAGGCGCTTCGAGAAGCCTCCGGCGATCGGCACCTGGTCGGCGATGTTGGCGCCGACGGTCGCCCCCCAGTAGCTGAGCTGCTCGTAGACGAGACTGTAGCCCGTGAAACCTGCCGTCAGCGTGCAGACGAGCAAACACATCCCGACCATCCAGTTGATTTCGCGTGGCTGGCGGTACGCGCCGGTGAAGTAGACGCGCAGCTGATGCAGGATCACCGCGGCGACCATCAGGGTCGCGGCCCACTTGTGCACGCTGCGCAAGTACCAGCCGTACGAGGCTCGCTCGGTGATGTAGCGTACCGACTCGTACGCGGTCGACTGACTCGGCTCGTAGTAGAAGGCGAGCAGGATGCCGGTGAAGATCTGGACGACGAAGAGGTAAGCGGGCGTGCCGCCGAGGCAGAACCACCAGCGTTTGAGGTGGCGCGGGACGGGCTCGTTCGTGAGCTCGCGCAGGACTTCGCCGGAAACCGGAATCCGTTCTCTGAGCCAGCGCACGACCCGGTTCATTCAGGCGGTCTCCCCGAGCGAGATGAAGAGCAGGTCGCTCTCGACCCGGAGGCCGAAGCGCGGTAGATCCTGGCCGGCGTCTGCTGGTGGACCGGAGACCGCGGCGCCGGACTGATCGAAGACCCCGTTGTGGCACGGGCAGAAGAAGCGCGTGTTCTGCGGTTCCCAGTGCACCTGGCAACCGAGATGCGGACAGGTGCTCGAGAGTGCGACGAAGTCGGCGACGGTGCCCGACGATCCATCGCGGCGGATCGTCACGCGCTGGCCATCCGGAGTCCGGTAGTCGACGGCGGCCCGATCGGGAAACGACCCGACCGGTCGTACGAGGTGCCAGATCTCGGCGCCCCGGACCGGCGGGTAGAGAAAGCGGCCGCAGAACGCCGCGAACGTGCCGTAGCTCGCAAGCAGCCCGCCCGCCATCGCCGCCGCCGGCAGGGTCGCGAGGAAGGTGCGCCGCGGCTCCGGGGAGTCAGCGCTGGCCGGGTCCGAATCCGTCGTCATCAGGCGGCTCCGCTCAGGATTCGCGGCGTCACCGGCGGCGTCATCGGCGTCGTCGCGGTGAACACCGACTGCCGGCGAGTCACGTTCGGCGGCCAGGCGCTGCAAGCGTCGTGCCGCGGAGGATTCCACCGTCCCGCGGCGGATGCGGCGTCGAGACGGGTCGTCATCGTGAGGATTTTCGGGAGTGTCCCACCCATTCGACGGCGATCGATCGCAAGTCCCTTCGACACCGACGCGTGCGTCGGTTGCGGATCAGCCGCGAGATCGCGCCTCTCTGGCACGGTGAGATCGCGGGTACGCCGCTCGGGCGCGGTCTCGTCGGCTGCATCCGCAGCATCGCGCGTCGAACACGCGGGACACTCGCGGATTTTCTCACGCACCGCGGGGATTCCCGCGTCGGATCTCGCGCTCGGGAGCGAGCGGACGGCTGGACGGTCCGCGGCGTCGCGGGCGCCGGCGTTCGCGTCGGCGGGATGCGGCCCGGCACGGGCTTTGAGGGTACAGGTCGAGCGGGCAGGCTCGCGAAAGGAGCGACTGCGATGACCCGCACCGCGAAGGTTCTGGCCCAGGATCTGATGAGTCGCGATCTCGTTTTCCTGCGCGTCTCGGCGCCGATTCACGAGGCGGTCGAGACTCTCGAGGAGTACCGGATCAGCGGCGCGCCCGTCGTCAACGAAGCCGAGGAGCTCGTCGGCGTGCTCTCGGCATCGGACATCGTCAAGGCCGAGCACATCGACGACGACCGCCTCGTCTCGCGACGCGCGGAGTTCTACTCGTACGACCCGCTCTGGGAGGATGGCGACGCCGACTCGGTCTGGCAGGACCGCGCGTTCGGCCGCGAGGACTACCGCCCGGAGCTCCTCGGACGCGAGACGGTCGGCGACTGGATGACCGCGCGCGTGATCAGCGTCGCGCCGGACGCGAGTCTGCGCGACGTCTGCGCGGTCATCGACGCGGAGAAGATCCATCGCGTCTTCGTGATCGACGGCAAGAAGCTCGTCGGCGTGATCTCGACGATCGACATCGTCTCGTTCCTCGCCCGCTCGTGAGCGCGGGACCCGGGACCGCCGCCGCTCTGCTCCCAGGGGCTTGACAACGGGAGGGCGCCCGGGAATCCTTGTCGGACTCTCGCCGGCGCCTCGCCTCGCGGCACGCCGGTGCGACCGCCGTCGGTCGCGAGACCTCGAACGAGACGCCACCTTAGCTCAGTTGGTAGAGCAGTTCATTCGTAATGAACAGGTCCCCGGTTCGAATCCGGGAGGTGGCTCCAGACCTAAGCGGCCGCGAACGAAGACGTTGCGGCCTTTTCCGTTAGGCAACGAAAACGGGTAGTGTCTGAGAACCGCTACGGCTCCTTGGCCGGGTAGGTGGCCCATTCTTCCGTGGTCCAGACGTGATCGGCAAGTCCCGCCGCCATCGCCGGAGTTTGCGGCGACCACCGCCCATCGGCACTGTGGAT
>Ga0326597_10012646_pt1 | contig 11128 bp, 8 predicted proteins | sample RVTome_12_FD_203789 | JGI IMG/M metagenome (GOLD analysis project Ga0326597, IMG submission 203789) | Soil microbial communities from uranium-contaminated site in the Upper Colorado River Basin, Wyoming, United States - RVT100D185 | ecosystem: Environmental > Terrestrial > Soil > Contaminated >... | reverse complement strand
TCGGCGATTGAAAAGTGGTCGGCCGGTAGCGAGGCTCGGCGAATCTCGAGCGCCTCGCGGACCAGCGGCTCTGCGGCGGCCGCCCGGCTACGCCTCGTGAGGAACACACCGAGGCCCAACAGGGTGTCGGCCGTCTCCGGGTGTCGGTTGCCCAGGGCAGTGCGCCTGATGTCGAGGGCGCGCCGGTAGGAGTGCTCCGCCTCTGCGTGACGGCCGCCGAGCGCCAGGTCCGTGGCCAGATTGGTCAGAGTGCGCGCGGTTTCCGGGTGCCTGTCTCCGACGCTCTTCGTGAGGATGGCCAGCGCCTCACGGTACAGCGCCTCCGCCGAGGCCAGGTCGCCCCGGGCGCTCCTCACGTCGGCCAAGTTCGAGAGCAACAGCCCTACGTTGTCGTGCTCGGGTCCCAGCACTCGCCGCAATGTGGGCAGCGCGTCGCGATACAAGGCCTCCGCCTCCTCGTACTCCCCCAGCTCACGAAGAACGAGGCCGAGATTCATCTTCGTGGTCGACACCGACGGGTGGTCGGCGCCGAGCAGCTTCTGCCGCACGCGCAAGGTCTCGCGGAAGAACTCGGCGGCCCCGCCGTTGTCGCCACGGCGGGAGAGAAGGGCCGCCAGGTTGTTGAGCGTGCGCGCGACGTCCGGGTGGTCGGTCCCGAACAACTTGCGCTGCACGTTCAGCGCATCGCGATAAAACGTCTCCGCGGCGGCGAAGTCCCCCTTCATGTAGAGGACGGTCGCCAGATTGTTGAGGGTCGTGGCCACGGCCTGGTGAGCATCGCCGTAGAGCTTGCGGCGCAGGATCAGCGCCTCTCGACCGGCCGCTTCGGCGCCGGCAAGGTCCCCCAACTTCGAAAGGACGAAGGTGAGATCGTTCAGGTTGACGGCGACGTCGCCATGATCGTTGCCCAACGTCTCGCGGCGGACCTTGAGCGCTCGTTCCAGCAGCTCCCGCGCCCGCTGGTACGACCCCAGGTTCGCGTAGACATTGGCGACCGTGTTGGTCAGCGCTGCCGCGACTTCCGGCTCGTCCTTGAGGCCGCCGGCGATCCGTTCGGAACCACGGTCGAGGATCTCCCGGGCGGTGAGGGTGTTTCCTCGCGCCTCGCCAGGGTCTGACACCTTGAAGAGGTCCACCAGGAACGACGATACCCTCGCCGCCTTGTCGCGCTCTCGTTCGGCGCGGGAGCGTTCGCGCTCCGCCCGGGCGCGTTCCCGCTCCGCGCGGCCGCGTTCCCGCGCCAGCCGCGCCGATTGTGCGGCCATCGTCCCGGCGAAAGCGCTCAACACGGTGACGAACATGACCGCCAGCGCGACCCACAGCCGGTTGCGGCGCACGAACTTCCCCGCGCGGTAAGAGAAAGTCGCGGCGCGTGCCGTCACCGGCAGGCCCGTGAGATGTCGGCGAACGTCCTCGGCCAGCGCTTCGACGGACGGGTACCGGCGGTGTGGCTCCTTTCGCAGGGCGGTGAGCACGATATTGTCGAGATCGCCATGAAGCCGGCGCCGGAGGCGATCCGTTCTGCCCCCGCCGTCCCCCGGGTTCGGCGGGCGAGAGACGGCCAGACTGGGCGTTTCCGGCTCCTGCTCGAGCACCGCGCGGAAGACGTCGACCGGCTGGCGGCTGGTCAGCCGATAAGGAATGCCACCCGTGAGCAGTTCGTAGAGGACGACACCGAGGGAATAGACGTCGCTTGCGGTCGTTACCGGTTCGCCGCGAACCTGCTCCGGGCTGGCGTACTCCGGCGTCATGGCCAGGCCGGTGGCCGTCAGGTCCCCGGACAGCTCGGGGTTGAGCAGCTTGGCGATGCCAAAGTCGAGCAGCTTGGGCGTGCCATCTGAGTTGCTCAAGATGTTGCCGGGCTTGATGTCGCGGTGGACGATCAGGTTTCGGTGCGCGTACTGCACGGCGGAGCACACTTCACGGAACAGCTGCAGGCGCTCCTCGATGGAGAGGCCCTGTCGATCCGCATAGGCCGTGATCGGCTGCCCCTCGACGTACTCCATGACGAGGTAGGGCAGGCCGTCGTCCGTGGCGCCGCCTAGAGCCTGGACGCGACCTCGCGCAGGCGCGGCGCGCGGCTGTCCTTGGCGGACACGGTCGGATCACGGATCGGCCACGCGATGTCGAGGTCGGGGTCGTTCCAGAGGATCGAGATCTCGTCCGCCGCGTCGTACGGCTCCGTGCACTTGTACTCGACGTGCGCGACTTCGCTCAGGACGCAGAAGCCGTGGGCGAAGCCGGGCGGAACCCAGAGCTGGCGGAAGTCCTCGCCGGAGATGATCATCCCGACCGCCCGCCCGAACGTGGCCGAGCCGCGGCGGATGTCCAGCGCGACGTCGTAGATCTCGCCCTCCACCACCCGGATGAGCTTGCCCTGGGGGCGCTTCACCTGGGCGTGCAGCCCGCGCAGCGTGCCTCGGCCGGAGCGCGAGTGGTTGTCCTGCACGAACGCGGCGGTGATGCCGCCGGCAGCGTACTTTTGCCGATGGTAGGTCTCGAGGAAGAAGCCGCGGGCGTCGCGGTGCACGTCGGGGTCGACGACCACGACGTCCGGCAGCTCGGTGGGCGTGAACTTCACGGGTGCGGCTCCTCCTCCAGCATCCTCTCCAGGTACAGGCCGTACTCGTTGCCCTTCATGCTGCGGGCGATGTCGCGCACCCGGGCGGCGTCGATGAAGCCCATCTTGTAGGCGACCTCCTCCGGGCACGCGACCTTCAGCCCCTGCCTCTGCTCGATGGCCTGGATGAAGTTCGAGGCCTGCAGCAGCGCCTCCTGGGTGCCGGTGTCCAGCCAGGCCATGCCGCGGCCGAGGGTCTGCACCCGCAGCGCGCCGCGCTCGAGGTAGTTCCGGTTGACGTCGGTGATCTCCAGCTCGCCGCGGGCCGACGGCGTGAGCCGCGCCGCGATGTCGAGCACCTGGTTGTCGTAGAAGTAGAGGCCGGTGACGGCGTACGAGGAGCGCGGCTTCTCCGGCTTCTCCTCGATGCTGATCGCGCGCCCGGTGGCGTCGAACTCGACCACGCCGTACCGCTCGGGGTCGCGCACGCGATAGGCGAAGACGGCTGCTCCGCCGGGTTGGGCGGCCGCCTTCTGGGTCGCGGTGACGAGGTCGTTCCCGTAGAAGATGTTGTCGCCGAGGGCGAGGGCGACCGCGTCGCCGCCGACGAAGTCGCGCCCGATGATGAAGGCCTGGGCCAGCCCTTCGGGCTTCGGCTGCGCCGCGTATTCGAAGCGCAGGCCCAGCGCGCTCCCGTCCCCCAGCAGCCGCTGGAAGCTGGACTGGTCGTGGGGGGTGGTGATGATCAGGATCTCCCGGATGTGGGCGAACATCAGGGTGGACAGAGGGTAGTAGATCATCGGCTTGTCGTAGATCGGCACGAGCTGCTTGCTCACCGCGAGGGTGATCGGGTACAGCCTCGTGCCGGATCCTCCGGCCAGGATGATCCCCTTCACGGATGCGTGACTTTCATCGGGCCGCGAAACATACCATGGGCCTCACCCCAGGATCTGCCGCAGATGGTGCCGCAGGTGGACGACGTAGTCGATGACGTGGTTACGCAGCGTGGAAGGTTCGTTGTCGGCCACGATGCAGACGTTGTCGAGGGCGCTTTCCGGGATGCGGGACGCGACGTGCAGCAGATGGAGGTTGAAGGCGCGCCAGAGGTCGACGAGGTCCTCCCACTCGCGCTCGTCGCAGCCCTGCGCCGCGACCCAGCGGTCCTGGACGTACGGCGGGAACGTCATCTCGCGCTGGAGCTGCGCGCGGACGAACCGCTGGTGGTTGTTGCCGGCGGAGTCGATCAAGTGGCCCAGGATCTGCTTGCGCGACCAGGTCATCCCGGAGGGGCACAGCGCGGCTTGCACGTCCGGGATCGCGCGCAGGGCGCGATGCTCGTCGTCGAGGATGGAGCGCCACTGCCCGAGCGCCGCCGCCACGTCCGGCGGGGCGCCCTTCTCATCGTTCATGAACGCCCTCTCCCTTTTCGGCGGATGACGCCGCCAGCGCGGCCCCCACGGCCGCCGCGTGCTCGCCGTCGCGCAGCGGGCGAACGGCGCAGGCCTCCCACATCGGGCCGAGCGTGTGTGCGCGCGCGGACGCCCGCGCGGCTTCGGCATACCCCGGAAGCCGGAGCACCCCGCCACCCAGCGCCAGCGCGGAGGGATTGAGCATGTGGACCACCGCGGCCAGTCCCAGCCCCAACGCCGCGCCGGCGTCGCGAATGATGGCCATGATCCGCGCGTCGCCCCCGGCGGCAAGCACCTCGAGCTCCGCGCCGTCACACCCGGCCCGCTCGAGGATCGCCTGTCCGGCGGCGAGCTGGTCGAGGGTCCGGACCGCGTCGCCCGTCGCGATCGGGACGCTGCCCAGCTCGCCGGCCCACCCCGTGGCGCCGCGCAGCACGCGGCCGTCCACCTGGAACGCGGCCCCGATGCCCGTCCCCACCACAACGACCGCCAGGGTCGCCGCGCGGTCGTGATCGCGGGCCTCCGCGATCAGGGCGGCCTCGCAGTCATTGAGGATGGCGAACGGCCACGGGCCGGCGATGGCGCGCGGCGGCCGCCATCCCACCAGGCGGGGGAGCACGTCGCACGCGACCACGCCCCGGTCCGCGTCGACGAGGCCGGGAAAGGCGATGCCGAGGGCGCTTGGCGGCGCGGGCAGCGACGCGACGAAGCCGGCCACCGCGGCCTCGAGCTCGGCGGGACCGAACGCGTTCCCCGTGGGAAGGCGGGAGACCGACCGCCCGGCCCGCGACTCCGCCAGCATGAGCAGCTTGCTGCCGCCGAGGTCGATGCCGACCTTCACGATACGCGCCTGCCCAGAATCGTCAAACCGGCAGTATATCGGGCGCCCCGCTCGACTTGCGCACGACGAGCGTGCCGTGCAGCAGGATGTCGCGCGTGGGGAGGTCGGCTCCCGAGACCCGGTCGAGCATGGCCGCGAGAGCGGCCGCGCCGATCTGCCGGGTCGGCTGGCGGATCGTGGTCAGGGGGACCGGCAAGAGGCTCGCGTACTCCAGGTCGTCGATCCCCCCCAGGCGGACGTCGCTCGGCACCTCATGGCCAAGATCGAGCAGCGTGTGCATGAGCCGGGCCGCCATCCGGTCGTTGGCGCAGACGATGGCGTCGGGGCGCGTGGAGTCCATGAGCGCCCGCACGCGCTCGGCATCAGCCGGGTCGAGACGATGGACGACGGCGCCCTCGAAAGGCGCGCCCCACGCAAAAAGCGCCTCGCGGTAGCCGGCGGCACGAGCATCGACCGTCGCGGCGGCGTTCGGCACGCCGACGAAAGCAACGCGGCGAGAGCCCTGGCGCAGCAGGTGCTCCGTCATGACGTAGCCCGCCCCCCGGTTGTCCAGCCCGACGAGGTCGTGGTGGCCTCGCTCAGGATAGGGGGCTACTGTCCGGTCGAGCAGGACCACCGGGATGCGCGCCGCGTCGAGGGCCTCGGCGATTCGCCGGTTCATCTCGTCCTTCGACGGCGCGAACTCGAGGGGAGCGAAGAAGACGCCCGACACCTTCCGGTCGATGTATTGGCGGCAAAGGTCCCACGCCTGCTCTTCCTTGGCGCCACCGCCGTCGAGGCTTCCCCACACGAGCGCGTGCGTGCGGGCGAGAGGCGACGCCATCATGCCCTGACAGATCGGTTCGAATATCTCCGTCTCGCCGAGCTCGGGAATCAGCAGCCCGAACGAAAGGGCACCCCCGACGCGCGCGGCCGACTTGACGTAGGTCCCCGAGCCCGCTCGCCGCTCGACGAGCCCCGCAAGCTGCAGGTCCCTCACGGCACGTCCGACGGTGATTCGCGAGGCGCCGAACTGGCGGACGAGGTCCGCTTCACTGGGCAGCCGCTCCCCTTGCTTCCATCGACCTGCCTGGAGGTCGCGCTCTAATGCTCCATAGATCAGCCGGTGTTTGGGAGCCTTGACAGCCTTGATCATGGCTAAATGATATGACAGCTATAACAGAATGTCGAACAAGTCATGGAACTAGCATTGACAGTAAAGCGTACGGTTGATATAGAAGAAATGACGGCCTGCTGGCGTGTCAGCAGCGAGCGAGGTAGCAATGGCTCCTAACACCGGCCCCATCAAGCACTTCCTACTGGTATCCGACTTCGACCAGACCTTGAGCTTCAACGACTCGGGAGTCGTCCTGAGCGAGGTGATCGGGGCGTCGGGCTTCCAGGAGAAGGTTGCCGGGCTGGCCCATATCAACCTCGTTCAGCAGGGAGCAGAACTGGCCTACCTCATCCGTCATGACCCCGAGTTCCGGGGCGTCCGTGCGGAGCAGTTGGCCGAGGCTGGTCGACGGGTTCGCCTGAGAAAAGACATCCCCGCCCTCGTCGAGTTCCTGGAGCGGGGGATCGAGGGATACCGTTTCTCCTTCTTCGTGGTCTCCGCGGCCCCGAAAGAGGTGATCCAGTCCGCCCTCGCCGGCGTCGTCTCGGCCGAGCATATCTTCGGGACGGAGTTCGAGTACGACGCCCAATCCGGAGAAGTCCGATCGATCCTCCGAGCTCCCGCGGGGTACGGCAAGGTCTCGGTGCTCGAGGAGCTGGAGCGCAAGCTCGGCACCGAGCCCGAGCGGACGATCTACGTGGGCGACGGCAGCTCGGACGTCCACGTGATGCTGCACGTCAACAACCGCGACGGGTTCACGATCGCGGTCTCGGAGAACCAGCTCCTGGCGAGGATCGCCAAGCGAACGGTCCTCAGCGACAGCGCGTTCAGCGTCGTCGTGCCCATCCTCGATCAGATCGTGGGTTGGCGCTCGGCCGAGATCCGCGCGCTGTTCGAATCGTACGGACTGACCCTGTCCGACTGGGAGAAGGCCCGCACCGATCGGGTCACGATCCGAGAAGCGTCGTCGTCCCTCGACGCCATCGCCTGATCCCGGCCCAGCGTGTCGCCAGCGTGACCTCGCCGTCGACCCGCAGCTCGAACATCCTAGAACCGGACGGAAAGGCCACCGCGGATCAGGCGCGGCCGCACGATCTCGCGCGGACGGTCCAGCGCGGGCAGCTCGACGTCGCGGGCCACCTGCAGCGTCGCGGCGGCATTGAGCACGTTGAAGCCATCGACGAAGGCAGTGACGGTGCCCCCCGCCATGCTCACCTCGCGGGACAGCCGCGCATCCAGCAGCACGAGCGCGGGCAGCCGGAACGCGTCCAGACGCGGCGCCACCAGCACCGCCTTTCCGCCGGCGGTCGGGTCGCCGGTGTCCGCGACCTGGAAGTAGGGGATCGGGAAGCCTTCACGCGCGTGGGCGATGGCCGTCGCCTCCAGGCGCAACGGCAGCGACACCCGCACCAAAGCACCCGCGGTGAAGCGGGCGTTCGCGACGACGTCGCGGCCCAGGCCGCCCGGGCGCGCCGCGACCGGCCCGCTGTCGCGCAGGGGCTCGGACTCGATCGGCGTAGGGTCCTGCACCGCGCGCTCCCGGTCGGTGAAGTACTCCCGCCAGTCGGTGAACGCCGCCCACCCCTCGAACCGTACGCGCGTCCACCGACCCGCCACGACGGCCTCGGCGGTGATCGCATCCTGGTAATAGCCCTCGCGATTGGCGAGGACGCGGCCGTTGCCGGGGACGATCAGCGACGCGCTGGCGGGCGCGTAGTACCCGACCTGGTACGGCTCTCCGCGGATCTCGCCGGAGGCCGCGCCGCGGATGACGTAGTCGCCCAGCGCCAGGTTCCGCAGCGGCCGCCAGAGAGGGCGGACGAGCCGCCGCCAGGAGACGTGCACGCCTGCCGTCCAGGCCCCGATCGTGTGACGCGTGGCGGCGGCGAGCGCGTGTGTGCGCGGAGAGCTCAGGGCGGGATCGATCACGTGCGGGCTCGTCGCCGCCCCCGGGTCGCCGGGGTCCAGGCCCGCGGAGCCGACGCGGCCCCGCACCAGATCGAGCTCTCCCGCCTGGACGGTCCCGTCCCCGTTGCGGTCGAGCCAGTAGTACGTGAGTGACGCGACCTCGCGCCCGATGGGATCGTCGAATCCAATTTCGCTCGCGCCCAGCGCCGCCGCGTACGCGGCGTAGCTGACTCCGACCGACGATCCTTCGGACAGCTCCCAGGACGCCGCCACCCGCGGCAGGACGTCCACCCAGCGGAACCGCGATGGCCCGCCGCCGTACGCGACCGCCGGCATCAGCTCGGGGAACTCCGGGTTCGCGGCCACCGCCGACGAGAGATTGCGGCCGGCCATGCGTTCGAACCGGAGTCCGCCGCTGACGCTGAGCGGGCCGCGGCGCGCCTCGTCCTGGACATGGGCAAAGAGGCGATCGTGGACGCTCCGGCCGTCCTGGGCACGGGTAGGGATCGCGAAGCCGGTCAGGCCGAACGTGCGGAAGAAGACGCTGCGGCGCTCCAGTCCCAGCACCTCGTTCCCCGGCCATGCGGCGTTGGTCCGCAGGTGGCTGCGGGCGTAGCCGGCCCCGGCGACGAAGCGGTGATCGAAGCCGCCCAGGCGCCACGACGTCTTGGCCTCGAGCGAGGCCTCGTCGCGCGGGCGCGCGGTCTCGAATGCGAGATACGAGCGCTGAGTGACGCCGCGGAAGTCCTCGAAAGTGGCGTCTCCGGTCCCGCCGCGTGGCTCGAGGCGAAACCCGCTGCGGAGGGCGGACACGCGCGCCGTGAGCGCGAACCCCGCCCGCGTTCCTCGCGCGTCCACGGCGAGCAGGTGCACGGGACCCGACTGCCGCCAGCGCGCCTCCGGCGCCGCGGTGAGGGTCGCGTCGCGCTCGGCCTGGACCTTCTCGCTCCGGAGCGCGAGCATCGACAGGTGCGAACTGCCGACGCGCAGGCGCGCCTTGCCGAGGAACGACGTGGCGGACAGCTGGTCCTCGTGCTCGGTGAAGACGTCCTGCTCGAGCGAACGGCGGGCCAGGCCGCCCCACAGCCACAGGCGGTCGCGCCGCAGCGGCCCTCCCGCGTCCGCGGCGATCTCCCGCGCGGCGCGCGTGCGGCTGCGGAAGAACGGGCGGCCGGACAGCGCCTCCGGAAGGTTCTCGGACTGCGCCAGGCTGCTCGCGGCGGATGCCCTGCCCGTCCAGCGTTCGAGGGGCTGCGGCAACGCGATGCTTACCTGGACGCCGGGCGTGCGGGCCCGGACGTCGCCGGTGTGCGTGCGCGCCTCGACGGACTCGGCCACGGCGGCGTCGGGAAAAAACGCGACGAAGCCGGGGGCCGCGGGGTCGGTGATGTCGATCCCGTCCAAGGTCCAGGTGGCCCCGGCGCCGGCGTCCCCGCGCGAGATCAGCAACGACTGCTGCGCCGTCTCCGACCCGCCGACGTCGACGCGATCGAGGACGACGCCGGGGACGTCGCGGACGATCGACCACGGATCCGATGGACGGGGGCGGGTACGGATGTCCTCGGCGGTGAAACGGGTGGTCCGCTCGGTGGGCGGGGGGGACGGCACGGCTTGCGCCGGCGTGGCGTCGTGGGCGGCGGCGGGGCCGCAGGCCACGAGGACGAGGAGGGAAGCGAGCATCCGGACACCGAGCTTAGCGCGATCGACGGCGCTTGTTAGTGTTTCGGAACTGAAGTCCTGTCAGCGCCGAGAGCGCCGAGGCGTCCGGATCGCGAGGCGCGACGACCGCGGCGTACCCTGGCGGTACGTAAGGGGGAGCAACGAAGCGAGCCGCGATGCATCGGCGCTCGAATGCAACAGGACATCGGTTTCGAGACACGTAAGATGGGGGTATGGCGGTCGCGGCCCGCAGGCTCGCCGAGAACGTCCCCGGTCCGTTCTTCGTCGACGATTCGTGCATCGACTGCGCGAAGTGCCGTGAGGTGGCGCCGGCGACGTTCGCGGACACCGGGCGCGGAGCGTCGTTCGTCTTCGCCCAGCCCAAAGGCGCCGCGGCGCGCCACCGCGCGCTCATGGCCCTGGTGGCCTGTCCGACGGCCTCGATCGGCACCGCGCCCAGGCTCGACGCGCGAGGGGCCACCGCCGCCTTTCCGGAGGCCATCGCGCCCGGCGTGTACGACTGCGGCTTCACCGCCGAAGCTTCGTTCGGCGCGTCCAGCTATCTCCTCCGCCGCCAAGACGGGAACGTCCTCGTGGATTCGCCGCGCGCGGCGGCGCCCCTGCTGCGAGCGACCTTCCGCCTGGGCGGCGTCCGGCGGTTGTTCCTGACCCACGGCGACGACGTGGCCGATCACCGGCGCCTCGCCGAGGCTTTCGGGTGCACGCGCATCCTGCACGAGGGCGACATCGGTCCGGGAACGGCGTCCGTCGAGCACATCCTCCGCGGACGCGATCCGGTCGACCTCGCGCCCGGGCTCACCATCGTCCCGGTGCCCGGCCACACCCGCGGGAGCACGGCGCTCCTCGCCGACGACACGTTCCTCTTCACCGGCGATCACGTGTGGGGCGCGGAGGATGGGCAGGGGCTCGCCGCGTCCCGCTCGGTCTGCTGGTACTCGTGGCCCGAGCAACGGCGGTCGCTGGAGCGCCTGCTCGACCTGCGCTTCGAGTGGGTGCTGCCGGGCCACGGCCCTCGGTTTCGCGCCCCGTCGGCGGCGGCGATGCGTGCCGCGGTGGAGCGGCTGCTCCGCGGCCTGCCGAAAGCCTAGTTCTTCCTCTTCAGGATGTAGAAGGGACGCCGGCGGCCGCCCTCTTCGGTCAGCGCGAAGTCGGCGCCGATGTACCCGCGCCCCAGGTAGGCCTGGAAGGCGCGCTTGATCCGGGACTGCCATCCTTCGGCGACCCGCGGGGCGGCGCCGGCGAGGACGTTCCAGTCCGGCGGGATCTCGAGGAGCAGCTCGGGCGCGTCGAGGTCGAGGATGGGCTCGGAGGACACCGGCCAGCCGGCCTGCCACTTCACCTCGTTGATGCGGGGCAGCTCGGGCGCCGTCGTCCGCAGGTTCGCCTCGCGCTTCTCGGCGAGGGCGGCGACGCGCGGCGATCGGAGGTTCCAATACACGAGCAGGCGGTCGGTGGGCAGGCGATGGTGCAGCGACGAGGACGTGAGGCCGTAGAAGTCCTCCAGGAACTCCATCGCCGAAGCACCGAGCCGGTGCAGGTTGAGGTTGGCGTTGCGCGCCTGCAGCGGGTCGTAGGTCCAGGTGATCAGGCTGACTCCCGCCCGCAGGGCGTCCTCGCGCTGCGCCCACTTGAGC
>Ga0326597_10012645_pt1 | contig 11128 bp, 11 predicted proteins | sample RVTome_12_FD_203789 | JGI IMG/M metagenome (GOLD analysis project Ga0326597, IMG submission 203789) | Soil microbial communities from uranium-contaminated site in the Upper Colorado River Basin, Wyoming, United States - RVT100D185 | ecosystem: Environmental > Terrestrial > Soil > Contaminated >... | reverse complement strand
GAAAACCGCAACCGCGCGGATCGGCGAGCCGGTGCCTTCGCGCCACTTCATCGGCAGGCCGATGAAGCGGAACTCGCCGCGGCCGATCAGCGACTCGAGGTTGCACAGGCTTTCCATGTGGGTGATGCCGAGGTCGAGGCAGGCCTTGTGCACCAGCGAGTTGATCCGGCCCTCGGGGCCGGGCCGCATCGAGTCGATGCCGAAATGGACGATGCCCTGCTCGGCCAGCCATTCGGTGGCGGGAACGTTGACGCCCGGATTGTCGGTCGAATAGGCGGGCGTGGGGAAGGTGCGCTCATGATGGCCGGTGCAGATCAGCACCGTGCCCTTCCTGGGCACCGCCACGCCGGCCGCCGCGACGGCGCGCTCGAGGTCGTCGGGCGTGATCTCCTCCTTCGCCTTCTTGTGGCGCAGGTCGAGGCAGATGCCGGGCACGATGCAGTTCTCGAGCGGATATTCGTTGATCGGCGTTCCCGACATGCCGAAATGGCGCGGCGCGTCGATATGGGTGCCGCCGTGGTCCGGCATCGAGAAGAACATCACCGCGTTGCCGTGCACGTTGCCGGAATCGACGAACGACTCCTCATGCGTCTTCCAGATGCCGTGCATGATCGGCGGCTGGCCCGGATAGGCCGGCGCGCGGTGATGAAGCTCGCGGCTGAGATCGATGATTTCCATAATCTTCACCCCTGCTGCTGCCGGCCTCGCCGGCCAGTCTCGTTCGCGACGGGTGCCGCGGGCCCGCGGGGAGGATAGTCGCACAGCCCCCGGCGCGTCGAGCCTTGGCGGACCGCTGCGGACGGCCGCGCTCGGGCATTGCCTATCGTCCGCTGCGCCTGGCCACGGCCGCGCCGAACGCCTCGAACAGGGCGCGGTTGACCGGATTGCTGCGCGCGTCATGTTCGGCATGCCACTGCACGCCGAGCGCGAAGCCGGCGGCATCCGCGATGCGGATCGCCTCCACCGTGCCGTCCTCGGCCACGCCCTCCACGACGACGCGCGCGCCGGGCTCCAGCACGCCCTGGCCGTGCAGCGAGTTGACGCGGACCTTGTCGGCGCCGAGCAGCGCGGCGAAGACGCCGCGCGGAACCAGCGCGACATCGTGGCGGTCGGCGAAAACCACCTCGGGATCGGGATGCATCTCGCCGTTGTCGAGCCGCGGCATGCGGTGGTTCATGCGGCCGGGAAGGTCGCGGATCTCCGGATGCAGGGTGCCGCCGAAAGCCACGTTCATCTCCTGCATGCCGCGGCAGATGCCGAACACCGGCACGGCGCGCGCAACGCATTCGCGCACCAGCGCGATCGCGATGGCGTCACGGGCCTCGTCATAGGGCTCGTAGGCAGCACCCGGCTCGGTCTGGAAGCGGGTCGGATGCACGTTCGCCCGGCTGCCGGTGAGGAGCACGCCGTCGACGACCTCGAGCAGCGCGTCGATATCGGTGACCTCGGGCATGCCGGCGAACATCAGCGGCATGGCGCGCGACACCTCGGCCAGTGCGTTAAGGTACTTCTCGCCGATCTGCTGCACCGGCACGCTGCTGCCGACGACCCGCGCATTGCCAATGACGCCGACCACCGGCCTTTTCATGAATTCCGCTCCGAGCCCGTCACGGCGGCGAACCTATCAATATCCGAGAGCAAATGCAGGAACGAGGGGGATTTTGTGCGCGCGCGCACGCCGTTTGTCCATGCCGTCAGCGCTCGGATGCGGGCGTCGCGGCCGAGGCGAGCAGGGCCACGCTCTTGACCTGGACGAAGGCCTCGGCGCCCGGCACGAGGTCCAGCGCTTCCTGCGACTTGCGGGTCACGCGGCCGACGACGCGCGCGCCGGCGGCGTCCTCGCCGAGTGCCGCGACGACGTTCACCTGGGCGTCGTCGCGGTCCTGCGGCGTCACCGAAACGATGCGCGCGGCAAGGCAGTTGAGAATGCTGGTCTCGACCGGCCGCGCCCGCGTGAAGCTCACGTCGGAGGCACGGATGCGCAGCCGCCGGCGCTGCCCCGGCCCGCCCTGGCGACCGGGAACGACGAGGACCGCGCCGGCGATGGCAAGGCTGGTCAGCGCATAGTCCTCGTCGACCGCGATCACTTCGCCGTCGAGCGTGACGGCCGCCTCGTTCGCGGTGAGCAGCGGCAGGCGCGGATCGGCCTCGAGCTCGGCGAGCGAGCCCGCGGCGGTAACGCGGCCCCGATCCATCAGCACCAGCATGTCGGCGAGACGCTCGAGCTCGGCGATGTCGTGGCTGACATAGAGCATGGGGATGGAAAGGCCTTCGTGCAGGGCCTCGAGATAGGGCAGGATGTCCTCCTTGGCCGGGCGGTCGAGGGACGCCAGCGGCTCATCCATGAGGAGCAGGCGCGGTCGCGACAGCAGTGCGCGCCCGATCGCCACGCGCTGGCGCTCGCCGCCCGAGAGCATCGCCGGCGCGCGGTCGAGCAGCGCGGCGATGCCGAGAAGATCCACGACCTCGCCGAACGCGAGGCCGGGCGCGTGGCCGGGCGTGCCGCTGCGCCGCGCGCCATAGTCCAGATTGCCGCGCACCGACAGATGCGCAAACAGGCTCGCCTCCTGGAAGACATAGCCGACCGAGCGGCGATGCGGCTTGCGGAACACGCCCATGGCGTCGTCCTGCCAGGTCGCGCCGCCGACGCGCAGGGTTCCCGTCAGGCGCTGCAGGCCGGCGGTGCATCGCAGCACCGCGGTCTTGCCGCAGCCGGACGGGCCGAACAGCGCCGTGATGCCGCGCATCGGCGCGGTGAAGGCGACGTCGAGCGAGAAGGCGCCCAGCGTTCCCGCGAACGCCGCCTCGATCGTGCCGCCGTCCGCCCTCATGTGCCGGTCCGCCCGATGCGCCTGTCCAGAAGCATCATCGCGAGAATGACGACGAACGAGAAGGCCAGCATGCCGCCGGCCAGGATGTGGGCCTCGGTCCATCTCAGCGTCTCGACATAATCGTAGATCGCGACCGACAGCACCCTGGTCTGGCCGGGAATGTTGCCGCCGATCATCAGAACCACGCCGAACTCGCCGACGGTGTGGGCGAAGCCCAGCACCGCGCCGGTCATGAAGCCGGGCCGCGCGAGCGGCACCGCGACCGACCAGAAGGCGTCCCACGGACTGGCGCGCAGCGTGGCGGCGACCTCGAGCGGGCGATCGCCGACCGCCGCGAAGGCGTTGCGGATCGGCTGCACCACGAAGGGCATCGAATAGACAACCGATCCGATCACCAGCCCCTCGAAGGTGAAGGCAAGCGTGCGCGCGCCGGCGAGCGCGGCGATCCAGCCGCCGGGGCCGTCCGGGCCCAGCGCGATCAGCAGATAGAAGCCGAGCACGGTCGGCGGCAGCACCAGCGGCAGCGCCACCACGGCGGCGACCGCTTCCTTCCAGGGCGCGTGCGAGCGGGCAAGCCACCAGGCGATCGGCGTGCCGAGCGCGAGCAGCACCAGCGTGGTGACCGTCGCAAGCTCGAGCGTGAGCCTGATCGGCGGCCAGAGGTCGGCGGCTTCGAACATGGCGTCAGCTTATGTCAGTCGCCGGCGCCGTAGCCAAATTTCTCCTTCACGGCGCGAGCCTCGGGGCCCTTCAGGAATGCGACGAAGGCGGCGGCCGCGTCATTGCCGGCACCGCGCTTGAGCAGCACGGCGTCCTGGGCGATCGGCGAATGAAGCTCTTCCGGCACGATCCAGCGCGAGCCATCGTCATGCGCCGCGATCTGCGACAGCGCGACGAAGCCGAGCTCCGCGTTGCCGGTCTCGACGAACTGGTAGGCCTGGGCGATGTTGTTGCCGTACACGAGCTTCGCTTCGAGCGCGGCGTAGAGGCCGAGCGCGCGCATGGTTTCGACCGCCGCTGCGCCATAGGGCGCGGCATCGGGACTGGCGATGGCGATTTTCGCGAAACCGCCCGCCGCAAGGGTGGCCTCGCCGGCGACGAGACCGGGATCGGCGCTGTACAGCACGATCGTGCCGGTTGCGTAGGTGAACCGGCTGGCGGCAACGGCATGGCCTTCCTCGACCGCCAGCGCGGGGCGCGTCTGATCCGCGGCGAGAAACACCTCGAACGGCGCGGCCTGGGCGATCTGGGTGTAGAGCTGACCGGTCGAGCCGAAGCTGAACACCGCGCGCTGGCCGGTCGAGGCTTCGAAGAGGACGCCGATCTCGCGGGCGGCATCGGCGAAATTGGCGGCGACCGCGACGTTCACCGTGCCGGCGCGGGCGGGCGGCGCCGCGGCGAGCGCGATCGACGCCGCGATCGCTGCGACCAGCACGAGCGCGCGGCGCAGATGCCTGATTGTCCCGCCTGTCCGCTTCATGGCGCCGGCGCGCGGCGGTCAGAGCCGCGGCGCGGTCCTCAGCTCGGGCGTCGCCTTCTCATAGGCGCGCGCCACGCGCAGCACGTCGGCCTCGCGCCAGCGCCCGGAGACGACCTGCAGCGACATCGGCATGGCGTGCGCGCCCGCCCCCATCGGCAGAACCAGGGCCGGACAGCCGGTGATGTTGTGGCACGACAGGAAGGGGCGGTGAATGTGGCCGCGATAGTCGAGCCCGCGGCCGTTTATTTCGGCCAGAAGAGTGTCGATCTCGGGCGCGACGAACGGAATGGCCGGAGAGACCATGGCGTCCGCGCCGGCCAGAAACTCCTCGACCTCGCGGCTCAGAAGGACGCGCTCGCGAAGCGCGCGCACATAGTCGTCGGGCGCGATTTTCACCGACCATTCGAGCCGCTCGCGCACGTCGTCCTCGAAGCACGCGGGATCGCGCTCGTAGAGGGCGCGGTGGACTTCGCTGAACTCGGGCCCGGCGATGTGGCGGAACACCCGGTCGAAGCGCGCGGCGTCGGGGAAGCGCACCGTCTCGACGTTGGCGCCGAGACCGCTGAGGACGTCGAGCGCATTGTCGAAGGCGTCGGCGACGCCGGCGTCCATCTCGGCATTCTGGTTGAAGTCGGGAGACACCAGGATGCGCGCGCCTTCGATGCCGTCCTCGATGCCGGCCATGTAGTCGCCGGCCGGCCGGTCCGCCGATTTGGCGTCGAGCCGGTCGAAACCGGCCAGCACCTGGAGCGCGAGGCCCGCGTCGCCGACCGTGCGGGTCATCGGCCCGGCATGGTCGAAGCTCGGCGTGTTCGGGCAGATGCCGCGCAGCGAGACGCGGCCGTGCGTCGGTTTCAGGCCGACAATGCCGCACAGCGCCGCCGGCGTGCGGATCGAGCCGCCGGTGTCGCTGCCCAGCGCCAGCGGGCACATGCCGGACGCGACGGCGGCGGCCGAGCCGCCCGACGAGCCGCCGACCGTGCGCGCCGCGTTCCACGGATTGCGCGACGTGCCGAAGTGCCGGTTGATGGTGGTCGAGGCCGCGGCCCACTGGTGGGTGTTGGTCTTGCCGATCAGCACCGCGCCGGCGTCGGTGAGGCGGCGGATGCATTCGGCGTCGCGCACCGGCACCCGGTCCTTGTGGGCGGCCGCGCCATTGGCGGTAAGGATGCCGGCGGTGTCGATGATGTCCTTCACGCCATAGGGAACGCCGTGCAGCGCGCCGCGCCAGCCGCCGGCCATGATCTCGGCTTCGGCGCGGCGCGCATCGGCCAGCGCGCGCTCCGCGGTGACCGTGACGAAGCCCAGATAGGTGCCGTTCAGCTCGTCGATGCGGGCGAGATGGGCTTCGGCCACCTCGACGGGCGAGAGCTTCTTCGCGCGCATCGCGGCGGCGAGCTCGCCGGCGCTCATGGCGGTGATCGAGGTGTCGGAGGAGGCCAATGTTTCAGTCATGGCGAAGGTGCCTTTGCTCTGGCGGGACCCGAAGGCCGCGAGCTTCGCGCGCAACGCGGCGCGGACGCAAGCCGCATCGGCACCGCCATCGACAAGGCGGAGCAAATGCGCTATTCCCCGCGCCAAATCCACGAGGGCGGTGGCGCGGGGCTCCTTGCGGGCGGCCGCGCTTGCGCACGCCATGAGCGTTTCGAGGTCCAACAGCATGAACATCATCGAACAGCTCGAAGCCGAGCAGGTGGCCGCGCTCAGCGGCAAGCGCGAGGTGCCGGAATTCGCGCCGGGCGACACGGTGCAGGTCAATGTCTGGGTGCGCGAGGGCAACCGCGAGCGGGTGCAGGCCTATGAGGGCGTGGTGATCGCGCGCTCGGGCGGCGGCCTCAACGAGAGCTTCACGGTGCGCAAGATCTCCTATGGCGAGGGCGTGGAGCGGGTGTTTCCGGTGCATTCGCCGATGATCGACTCGATCCGGGTGGTGCGCCGCGGCAAGGTGCGCCGGGCCAAGCTCTATTATCTGCGCGGGCGGCGCGGCAAGTCGGCGCGCATCGCCGAGAAGGTCGATCCGAGGCGCGGCAGGAAGGGCGCGGCGGGCGGCGGCGGGCGCGTCATGTTCACGCCGCCCAAGGGCGCGGCCGACGACCTCAAGCTGATCAGCGGCGTTGGCGAGGAGCTGGAAAAGCGGCTGAACGCGCTCGGCATCCGCGCCTTCCCGCAGATCGCCGACCTGTCCGACGACGACATCGCGCGCATCGACGACGCGCTCAATTTCAAGGGCCGCATCGAGCGCGAGAACTGGGTCGAGCAGGCGCGCGCGCTGGTGGCGGCATCGACCGTCGACGAAGTGCCGCGGATCGCAGCCGACGATACGGACGCGGACGCGACCGGCAAGGCGGCGAAGTCGGAATAGGCGGCGGCCCGTCGGCAGGAACGTCGGCAGCGAGCGCGCCCGCCGGTTCATCGCGGCGACATTGCCGCTCCGGCCTGTTTTCAGCGCGTGGCGAGCTTGCGAAAATTCCCACCGCTCGGCTCCATGCTCTTACAGTCGCATGACCATTTCCGACAAAGTCGTCGCCGCTTTTCGGGTCCATGCTCCAGGGAGGTTTGCGCGGTGAATATCGATCTTCTGAAGCGGCTCTGCGAGACGCCCGGCGTGCCGGGCCGCGAGCACCGCGTGCGCTCGCTCATCAGGGACGAGGTCGAAGGCCTGTTCGACGCGATCGAAACCGACGCCATGGGCTCGCTGATCTGCCGGCGCGACGCGCGGCCGGGCACCAAGCCGAAGCGCGGCGGCGCAAAGCCGACCCGCGTCATGCTGCTCTGCCACATGGACGAGATCGGCTTCCTCGTGAGCCATGTCAGCGAGAAGGGCTTCATCTACGTCCAGGCGGTCGGCGGCTTCGACCAGCGAAACCTGTTCTCGCGCCGCGTTCTCGTCTGCACGGACAAGGGCGATCTCAAGGGGGTGATGAACCCGTCCGGCAAGCCGGTTCACATCCAGGCGCCGGAAGACCGCAAGAAAGTGCCGGAGATCTCCGAGTTCTTCATCGACATCGGTCTCGGCGCCAAGGCGCGCGAGCATGTTCAGGTGGGCGACTTCGTGGTGATGGACGAGCCGCTGGTGGAGATCGGCGACAAGGTTGTGTCGAAGGCGCTCGACAATCGCGTCGCCTGCTGGCTCGGCATCGAGTCGGTGCGCAAGGTGGCCGAGGCCAGGGCGAAGCACAAGGCGGAGATCCACGTCGCCTTCACCTGCCAGGAGGAAGTCGGCCTGCGCGGCTCGCGCACCGCCGCCTTCGCGGTGCGTCCCGACATCGGCTTCGGCGTCGACACCACGCTGTCGTGCGACACGCCCGGCGTCTCCGAGCACGAGCAGGTCACCGCGCAGGGCAAGGGCTTCGGGCTCCACGTCAAGGACTCCTCCTACATCGCCGACACCGGGCTGGTGGCCGAGATCGAGGCGCTGGCGGCCCGGCACAAGATCCCCTATCAGCGCACCATGCTGGCCGGCGGCGGCCAGGATGGTGCCGGCGCGCAGCAGGCGGCGGCCGGCGCGCGCGCGGTATCGATCTGCGTCGGCACGCGCTATATCCATACCGTCACCGAGATGGTGCACAAGAGCGACCTCGAGGCGGCGCGCGACATTCTCGCGGCCTACCTGTCGCGCTAGCGTGGCCGCATGCCCGGCCCGTGTTGCCGGCTGCTTGACCGGGCCGCGCCTCCCGGCCCATATCAGACCCCGTAAATCCGAACCGCCACGGCACAGTCGAGCATCCATGTCCGCGCCCAAGACGCTTTATGACAAGATCTGGAACGATCACCTGGTCGAGGAGGCCGCCGACGGCACCTCGCTGATCTACATCGACCGGCATCTCGTGCACGAGGTAACCTCGCCCCAGGCCTTCGAGGGGCTGAGGCTCGCCGGGCGCAGGGTGCGCGCGCCCGGGCGCACGCTCGCCGTGGTCGACCACAACGTGCCGACCACGGACCGCTCCAGGGGCATCGACGACGAGGAATCGCGAATCCAGGTCGAGGCGCTGGCGCGGAACTGCGCCGATTTCGGCATCGAGTACTTCAACGAGCTCGATTCGCGCCAGGGCATCGTGCACGTCATCGGGCCGGAGCAGGGGTTCACGCTGCCCGGCACCACCATCATGTGCGGCGACAGCCACACCTCGACGCACGGCGCGTTCGGCGCGCTCGCCATGGGCATCGGCACGTCCGAGGTCGAGCACATCCTGGCCACCCAGACGCTGATCCAGAAGAAGGCGAAGAACCTGCGCGTCGTGGTCGATGGCGAGAGGCCGCACGGCGTCACCGCCAAGGACATCATCCTCGCCATCATCGGCGAGATCGGCGCCGGCGGCGGCACCAACCACGTGATCGAATATGCCGGCGCGGCGATCGAAGCGCTCTCCATGGAGGGGCGCATGACGGTCTGCAACATGTCGATCGAGGGCGGCGCGCGCGCCGGGCTGATCGCGCCGGACGAGGCCACATACGCCTACATCAAGGACAGGCCGCGCGCGCCGAAGGGCGCGGCGTGGGATGCGGCGCGCGCCTACTGGGACACGCTGCCCACCGACGACGACGCCGTGTTCGACCGCGAGATCAGGCTCAACGCCGCCGAGCTGCCGCCGATCGTGACCTGGGGCACGAGCCCGGAGGACGTCGCCTCGATCGCCGGCGTGGTGCCGGACCCCGAGGAGATCGAGGACGAGAACCGGCGCGAGACCAAGAAGCTGGCGCTCAGATACATGGGCCTCGTGCCGGGCACCAGGATCGCCGACATCGCCATCGACCGGGTGTTCATCGGATCGTGCACCAATGGCCGCATCGAGGATCTGCGCGCGGCCGCGAAGATCGTCGAGGGGCGCGCCGTCAACGGCAATGTCAGCGCCATGGTGGTGCCGGGCTCGGGCCTGGTGAAGGCGCAGGCCGAGGCCGAGGGCCTCGACCGCATCTTCCTCGACGCGGGCTTCGAGTGGCGCGAGCCGGGCTGCTCGATGTGCCTCGGCATGAACCCCGACAGGCTCGCGCCCGGCGAGCGCTGCGCGTCGACCTCGAACCGCAATTTCGAGGGCCGGCAGGGCTTCAAGGGGCGCACCCATCTGGTGTCGCCGATCATGGCCGCGGCCGCGGCCATCGCCGGTCGCTTCGTCGATATCCGGGAGTGGCGCTGAGCAATCGGAATGACTGGGGGGAGGGGCGCGGCGATGAGATCTTCGGTTCTGGCGATCGTCCTGCTCGCCGCGGGCGCGCCGGCGGCACTGGCCAGCGACACGCCGGGCGACGGCGCGACGGTCTCGAGCCCGGCGACGGTGGTCTTCGGGCTTTCCGGCATGGGCATCGCGCCGGCCGGCACCGAGAAGGAGAACACCGGCCACCACCATCTGACGATCGACCGCGACGAGAGCGGGACGATCCCCCGGTCATGTCCGGGCCGGTAACGATCACCGTCGAGTAGCGCACCGGGGCCCGAGCGCGGGCGCCGGGCGGTGTCGGCCGGAGGGGCACGAGTGATGGGACCGGCGCGCGAGTGGACTTCCGCCAGGGCCCCGACCATCGCCGAGTTCGAGGCGATGGCGGATCAGGTGTTCGCCGGCCTCGACGCCACCTTCCGGGCGGCCTGCGGCAACGTCGTGATCGTCGTCGAGGACTTCCCGACCGACGGGGTCGTCGCCGAGATGGAGCTCGAAAGCGAGTTCGATATTCTCGGCCTGTTCCAGGGTGTCGGCCAGGCCCAGGCGGGCGAGGCGCACACCGGCCAGATGCCGAACATGATCTGGCTCTACCGGCGGCCGATCCTCGACTACTGGGCCGAGTTCGACGAGTCGCTGGGCCATATCATCGCCCATGTGCTGATCCACGAGATCGGCCATCAGATGGGGCTGTCGGACGAGGACATGGAGCGCATCGAGGCGGCGGCCGAAGGCGAGGCCGGCTGAGGCGGGGCGGGGAACCGGCGCCGAAATCGGCGAGACGGAGGCTTTGATCGAGGACCTCGAAGGGTCGTGAGTGAAAAATCCGCGCCGGCGCGGGCCCCGCCCCGCCGCGAGGGCAGGGCGGGCGCGCTAGAGAGCGAAGCGAGGATCGATAAGATTATGCGGCCAAAACAAACGGATAGAGCGTCTGTCCGATTCAATCAGAGATCGGATTTGCGCTCTAGTCGGTCGGGTGCGGGCCCAGCACCGGATGGTCCGGGGCCAGAGCCTGCCCCGGGCGATGCCGGGTTGCCGTTTCCGCTTCCAGGCCGGCTGCTGGATTGCCGTCCGCGGACTGGACGGGTCGGACTGCATGAACGCCACTGGTCACGATATTCTCCTGTGCATGGGGAGTGGGCCTCGAACGGAGCGGGATATGATCGCGAATTCCGGCGGATCGATGGCGGGCCGCCAGGCCGCCCGTTGCTGTGGTGGCCCGGCCCTTACCCGCATGACGGTTTCGCCGGCGTTAAATTCCGGTGGCAAGCAGGTAGCCCGGGTGGAGCGTGGCGCAAGGTAGCCCGGGTCGAGCGCAGCGCACCCGGGTCAAGCCCGGCAATGACGAGGTGAGAGAATGGCGCACGGCCTTGCCTCCACCGTCATTCCCGCGCAGGCGGGAATCCATTATGGCCCGTGCGCCGGTGCGGCCACGGCGGCGTCGCGGGCGCGGCGCGGCCCGCTCGGGGTCTCGCGGGCGTTCGTCGTTGAAAAAGGTCCACCGGACCTTTTTCCGCGGGCCCTTGGCCGCGCCACTCCTCACACTTATCCCCGCCCTCTCGACCTCGCGTATCCTCGCCTCACCCTCACCCGGGACGGGGGCGTGATCCGGCGCCGATGACGGACCCACGCGGGCGGGGGGCGGTTCGTCCGGCGGTGGCATA
>Ga0326597_10012644_pt1 | contig 11129 bp, 10 predicted proteins | sample RVTome_12_FD_203789 | JGI IMG/M metagenome (GOLD analysis project Ga0326597, IMG submission 203789) | Soil microbial communities from uranium-contaminated site in the Upper Colorado River Basin, Wyoming, United States - RVT100D185 | ecosystem: Environmental > Terrestrial > Soil > Contaminated >... | reverse complement strand
CCTCCATCTGCCGTAGGAACCAGTGCAGGTCGCGGCGATGGCCGCCCAGGTCGAAAATCGGGTAACCCACGAGCTGCCCCGGCCCGTGGAACGTGACGTCGCCGCCCCGGTCGATCTCGTGCACTTCGATTCCGCGGCGCTCGAGCGCGTCGCGCTGGATGGGCAGGTTTTGTGGCTGAAAGCCGCGGCCGAGCGTGATGACCGGCGGATGCTCGACGAGGAGCAGCACGTCGTGGTCGAGCGTGCCGGCGATCCGCCGGGCCGCGACGTCGCGCTGGAGTGCCAGGGCCTCGCCGTACGGCATCCGTCCCAGGGCCACGATCCCGAGGTCAGCCGTCACCCTATCGGCTCCGGACGCTGTGCCGCGCGGCGAGCCCCGCGGCGGCGAGCAGCACCGCGGCGAGGGCCAGCAGGCCGATGGGGCCGGCGATCAGGTCGGCGGGGGCGGAGAGCGCGGTGAGCATCAGCGCTCCGAGCACCGCGAGGGCCGCGGTGAGGCCGCGCCGCCACCAGTCGGTGATGGGGGCCGCGAGCCGCCACGCCACCGCCGCGGCCGTCACGATGCCCCCGAACACGAGGAGCGGCAGGAGGTACTCGAGGCGGGTGCGCAGCGTGGCGAGCGCCAGCGTGACGGCGCCCGCTCCTCCCGCGGCGCCGGACGCCAGGGCGCCGAGCGCGACGCCGATGAGGTCGGGGGCGGCGACCGATCGCACCGCGCTACGTGTGCAGCACCCGGCCCAGAGAGTCGAGCGCGGCCTCCGCCACGGCCTCGGACAGCGTCGGGTGGGCGTGGATGGCGAGGTCCACCTCGTCCACCGTGTACTCGTTCTCGCGGGCCACCACCAGCTCGTGGATCATCTCGCTCGCGTGGGACGCCACGATGTGGGCACCGAGGATCTCGCCGTACTTCGTGTCGCGGATGATCTTGACGAAGCCGTCCGTCTCCATGGCCGCGCGGGCGCGGCCGTTGGCGGTGAGCGGGAACTTCCCCACCTGATACGCGAGCTTTTGTTCCTTGCAGGCCTCTTCCGTGAGGCCGATGCTCGCCACCTCGGGGTGGCAGTACGTGACCGACGGGACGTTGTCGTACCGGATGGGATGCGGCCGGTGCCCCGCGATGGTCTCCGCGACGACCACGCCCTCGCGGCTGCCCTTGTGGGCGAGCATGGGCGGGCCGGCGATGTCGCCGATCGCGAACACGCCGTCGGCCGTGGTACGCAGCGCCTCGTCCACCTGGACGAACCCGCGGTCGGTGCGCTGGACGCCCGCCGCCTCGAGGCCGATGTCCTCGACGTTGAGCCCGCGCCCGGCCGCCATGAGCACCTTCTCGACCGCGAGGGACTCGGACTTGCCGTTCGCCTCCACGTCCAGGGTGACGCCGGCCTTGGCGACCTTGGCGCCCTTCACCTTGGCGCCGGCCAGCACCCGGATCCCGCGCTTCTTGTAAACCCGCGCCAGCGTGGCGGACGACTCGGCGTCCTCGAGCGGCAGGATGCGGGGCAGGACCTCGATCAGCGTGACCTCGCTGCCGAAGGCGTCGAAGATGTCGGCGAACTCCATGCCGACCGCGCCCGCGCCGACGATGGCCACGCTCGCGGGCACCTGCTCCAGGAAGAGGGCCTCATCCGTGGAGATCACGGTGGTCCGGTTGATCTCGAGGCCCACCTGCGGGAGTCCCTTGACGCGCGAGCCGGTGGCGAGGACCACCGCCTTGCCGGCCGTGTAGACGTCGTCGCCGACCTTCACGGCGCGGCCCTTCTGGAGCACGCCGGTGCCGCGGATCACGGTCACCTTGTGCTTCTTCATCAGGAACTCGACGCCCTTGGCGTTCTGCTCGCTGACCTGGCGGGACCGCAGCATGGCGACCTTGTAGTCCAGCTTCACCTCGCCGGTCGTGATGCCGAGGGCCGCGGCGTCGTGCTTGAGGACGCTGGCGATCCGCGCCGAGTGGAGCAGGGCCTTGCTCGGGATGCAGCCGATGTTGACGCAGACGCCGCCCAGCTTGTCGCGCTCGATCACGGCGGTGGTGAGGCCGAGCTGGGCGCAGCGAATGGCGCACACGTACCCGGCGGGGCCGCCGCCGAGAATGATGACGTCGAAGGTCTTGGACACGGTCTCCCCCGTCTCTGCTACCAGACGATGGCGAGGGGCTGCTCGAGCATCCGGCGCACCGTCTGAAGGAACCGGGCGCCCGTCGCCCCGTCAATGATGCGGTGATCGCAGCTCATGGTGACGCGCATGCGCCGGCGGATCGTCGCGGTGCCATCGTGCGCCACGGGCGTCGGCGTGATGGCGCCGACAGCCAGGATGCCCGCCTCGGGCGGGTTGATCACGGCCGTGAACTCGGCGATGTCGAACATGCCGAGGTTGGAGATCGAGAACGTGCTGCCCGTGTATTCGTCGGGCGCGAGCTTGCGCGCCCGCGCGCGCTCGGCGAGCCGGCCGGTTTCTTCCGCGATGGCCCGCAGCGACTTGCGGTCCGCGTGCCGGATCACCGGCGTGATCAGGCCCTCGTCAATCGCCACGGCCACGCCGATGTGGACGTCGTGGAAGTAGCGGATGGCGTCTCCCTGCCACCACGCGTTGCACGCGCGGTGCTGGCGGAGCGCCATGGCGACGACCTTCACCACGATGTCGTTGAACGAGATCCGGACGTCGCCGGCGGCGTTGAGCGCGTCCCGCGCCTCCGCGGCGCGTTCCATGTCCACCGCGACCGTGAGGAAGAAGTGCGGAATCGGCGCCAGCGACTGGGTGAGCCGGCGGGCGATGGTCTTGCGGACTTGCGAGAGGGGGACGTCTTCCCACCCCTCCGCCCCGCCGGCCGGGGCAGTGAGGGCAGCCGGGGCGGTGAGGGCAGCGTCCACGTCGCGCTTGACGATACGGCCCGCGGGGCCGGAGCCTTCGACGCGGCGGAGGTCCAGGCCTTTCTCGCCGGCCACCCGCCGGGCGAGGGGCGAGGCCTTGATTCTCCCTGCCCCCTCCCCGCTGCCTGGGGCAGTGAGGGCAGTTGGGGCAGTGAGGGCAGACGGGGCAGGGGCCTCAGGCGCGGCGCTCTGCCCTTCCTGCTCTTCCTGCCCTCCCTGCCCCACCACTCCCCCAATGTCCTCATCCGGCCCCGCGATGACGCCTACCAGGTTCCCGACCTCCGTCGTTTCGCCGGCGGCCACGACGATCTTGCGCAGGATGCCGTTGCCACGCGCGGGCAGCTCCATGATTGCCTTGTCGGTTTCGACTTCGGCCAGGACGTCGCCGGTCTTCACGGCGTCGCCCTCCTGCTTGAGCCACTGCGCGATGCGCCCTTCTTCCATGGTGGGTGAGAGGGCCTCCATGACGACCTTGGTGATCATGCGCGCCTCACCGGTCGAGGTAGGCGACGCGCCGCGCGGCCGCGATCACCTGGTCGGGAGTGGGCTTGGCGGCCCGCTCGAGCAGTTTGTTGTACGGCATGGGCACGTCGGCCTGCGTGACGCGCAGGATGGGCGCGTCGAGGTCGTCAAAGGCCTCGCGCTGGAGATCGTCCACCACCTGGGCGCCGATACCGCAGAAGGGCCATCCCTCCTCCACGACCACGCAGCGGTTGGTGCGGTGCAGGCTCTCCCGCAGGGTCCCGACGTCGAGCGGACGCAGCGTGCGGAGGTCCACGACGTCGGCTTCGAGCCCATGGTCGCGCGCCAGGCGCTCCGCGGCCTTGAGCGCCACGGCGACGGTCTTGGAGTGGCAGACGATCGTCACGTCCGATCCCGCCCGTTTCACGTCGGCGGCGCCGAGCGGGATCGTGTACTCGTCCTCCGGCACCTCGCCCTTCATGTTGTACAGCATCTCCCCTTCGAGGAACACGACGGGGTTGTCGTCGCGGATGGCCGACTTGAGCAGGCCCTTGGCGTCGTACGGGGTGGCGGGGGCGACGACCTTGAGGCCGGGCACGTGCGCGAACCAGGAATCGAAGGCCTGGGAGTGCTGGGCGCCGAGCTGAAGGGCCGCCCCGCCCGGGCCGCGGAACACGATGGGCACGGGCACCTGACCGCCGGACATGTAGAGCATCTTGGCGGCCGAGTTGACCACCTGGTCAATGGCGAGGAGCGCGAAGTTCCAGGTCATGAACTCGATCACGGGGCGCATGCCCACCATGGCGGCCCCCACCCCAATTCCCGCGAACCCCAGCTCGGCGATGGGCGTGTCCACGATCCGCTGCGGGCCGAACTCCTCGAGCAGGCCGCGGCTCACCTTGTACGCGCCCTGGTAGACGCCGACTTCTTCGCCCATCAGGAACACGGTCGGGTCCCGCCGCATCTCCTCGCGCAGGGCCTGGTTGAGCGCGTCCCGGTAGGTGATCGTGGGCACGGTCAGTCCCGGGTGACGTCGGTGAACAGCTCGGCCTCGTCCGGATCCGGGCTCTCTTCGGCGAAGCGCACCGCGTCGTCCACTTCCGCCTCGATCTCCTCCCGCATGGCCGCGAGCCGGTCGCCGTCGAGGAGGTCCGCCTCCGTCAGGGCATGCTCCAGCCGCTGGATGGGATCGAGGGCCTTCTGCTCCTCCAGCTCGTCCTTGGTGCGGTAGTGGCCGTGGATGGGGTCCGCCATCGAGTGGCCCATGTACCGGTAGGTGCGGGCCTCGATGAGCGTGGGGAGCTTGTCCTCGCGGCCGCGCCGCACGGCGCGGGCCATCACGTCGTAGACGGCGAGCGCGTCCATCCCGTCCACGGTCTCGGAGGCCATGTCGTACGAGCAGGCGCGGTGCGACACGTCGTACACGGCCGCGGCGCGCTCGAGGGCGGTCCCCATCCCGTAGCGGTTGTTCTCGCAGATGAAGACGGTCGGCAGCTCCCACAGCGCCGCCATGTTCAGCGTCTCGTGGAACGCGCCGATGTTCACGGCCGCCTCGCCGAAGTAGCACACGGCCACCTGGTCGGTGCCGCGCGTCTTGATGGCAAAGCCCGCGCCCGCCGCGATGGGGATGTGCGACCCGACGATCCCGTGCCCGCCCAGGAAGTTGCGTTCGGCGTCGAACAGGTGCATCGAGCCGCCCTTGCCGCGGGAACAGCCGGTGGCCTTGCCGTGCAGCTCCGCCATCACGGCGCGCGGGGGCGTCCCGCGCAGGATGGCGTGCGCGTGCTCCCGGTAGGCGGCGAAGACGTAGTCGTCGGGCCGCAGCGCCGCGAGCGATCCCGTGGCCACGGCCTCCTGGCCGATGTACAGGTGGCAGAAGCCGCCGATCCGTCCCTGCGCGTACGCTTCGCCCGCCCGCTCCTCGAACCGGCGCACCAGGACCATGCGGCGCAGCAGCCCGTGATAGAAGTCGCTGCGCGCGGGATCCAGGGCGCGCGCCTGGTCCTGCGCGGGGCTCAAGACGCGGCCCCGGCGTGCTGCACCTGCTCCCACGCGTGATAGGACGACCGGACGAGCGGTCCCGCCTCGACGTGCCGGTATCCCATGGCGCGGCCGAGCGATCGCAGCTCGGCGAACTCGGCCGGGGTGTAGAAGCGCGCCACCGGCAGGTGCCCGCCGGACGGGCGCAGGTACTGGCCGAGCGTGAGGATGTCCACGCCCTGCTCGCGCAGGTCGTGCATGGCCACCAGCAGCTCGTCCCACTCCTCGCCGAGACCGCAGATGATCCCCGATTTGGTCAGCAGGCCGGGCGCCATCTCCCTGGCGCGCCGGAGCAGCCGCAACGCGCGGTCGTACCGCCCGCCGGGCCGCGCGATGCGGTACAGGCGCTCCACCGTCTCGAGGTTGTGGTTCAGGATGTCCGGCCGGGCGTCCACGACGATCTGAAGGGCGATGTCCGAGCCCTTGAAGTCGGGAATGAGCAACTCGACCGACGTCTCGGGCAGGCGCCGCCGGATCTCGGTGACGCAGCCGGCAAACGCCTCGGCCCCGCCGTTCAGGAGATCGTCGCGGTCCACGCTGGTGATCACGACGTGGCGCAGCGCCATGCGCGTCACCGCCTGGGCGAGCCGCGCGGGTTCATCGGCGTCGTACGGCGCCGGGGTGCCGTGGGCGACCGCGCAGTACGCGCAGTTCCGCGTGCACACGTCGCCCAGAATCATGAACGTGGCGGCCCGGTGCTCCCAGCACTCGCCGATGTTGGGGCAGTGCGCTTCCTCGCAGACCGTGTTGAGCTTCAGGTCCCGCATCAGGCGTTTCACGTCGGCGTACGTGGCGCCGCCCGGGGCCCTCACCTTGAGCCACGCGGGCTTGCGGGCAGGGGCGGGCGCGGGTGTGAGGACGGTGCCGGAGCGACCGGAGATCAGGGGAACGAGTTCCATAGACCGGTGAACTTAGTTGGCCTGCCAAGGGCAGGCCAGCCAACGGCTTGGAATTCAACCTTCTGGTTGAATGCGGGTGGTCTAGAACCGCCAGAAGCGGGATGGGCGGACCGGGGTCAGGTCCATCTCGAGCTGATCGATGGGGTTTCCACTCACGAGGTGCGCGATGATCTCCCCGGTCACGGCGGCCAGCAGGACGCCGTTCCGGCCGTGCCCGGTTGCGTACCAGAGGTTGGGCCGGTCCGAGTCGGGGCCGATGATGGGGTAGCCGTCCGGCGTACACGGGCGGAGCCCGGCCCAGGTGCGGCGGACCTCCGTGTCCGCGAGGGACGGATAGAGGCTCGCGGCCGTGGCTTCGAGGCGCGCCCGCCCGGCCTCGGTGGTGGCCGCGTCGAAGCCCGCGAACTCCATGGTGGAGCCGACGAGCGCCTCGTCGCCGCGACGCAGGAGGTAGCCGCCGCGCCCGAAGACGATGGCCGGGGGCTCGTTTGCCGGCCAGGCGTAGGCCAGCATCTGCCCGCGCACGGGCTCCACGGAGAGCGGTCGTGGCAACCCGCTGATCCGCCCGGACCACGCGCCCGCCGCGATGACCACCGCTCCCGCGGGGCGACGGCCCGAGCGCGTGCGCACGCCGCTCACCCGACCGTCGTCGGACTCGATCTGGATCACCGGCTCGCCCCGGACGAGTCGCGCGCCGTGCCGAGCCGCGCTCACGAGCATGGCCTCGAGCGTGGCCAGCGGTTCGAGGGCGCCGTCCTCCGGGGCCAGCAGGGCGCCGCGCGCGTCGGGCGTGAGCCATGGGCAGCGGTTCTGCAGCTCGCCCGCGGACAGCCACTCGGAGTTGAGGCCCTGCTGGCGCTGCCACGCCACCGCGCCGCGTCCCTGCGTCTCTTCCGCTTCGGTGAACGCCAGGCGCAGCACGCCGTCGAGCCAGAGGCCCACGTCCACACCGGTGTCCTCGCGGAGCACGGGAGCCAGCTCGCGGTACAGGTCCCGGCCGCGAACCGTGAGCCCGATGAGGGCGTCGTTCTCGTGCGCCTCGACCAGCGGCGCCAGCATTCCCGCGGACGCCTGCGTCGCGATCCCCGGCTCCGCGCCGCTGTCCACGATCTCGACGCGGTGGCCGGCCGCCGCCACCGCCCGGGCCACGGACGCCCCCACGATCCCGCCGCCGACCACCAGCACGTCCGGAGTGGTCATGCCCATCCGCCTTGAGATGAAACCGTTGGATCCGTACGTTCGTACGATACTACGTCGGCCGCCGGGAAGCACCAGCGTGCTTCCGCGCGCCGGAGGAGGGGATCATGCGCACGTTGCTCGGATACGCCGTCATCGCCGTCGTCGCGTTCTTCGCGATCAAGGTGGTCCTGGGGCTGGTGGGGGTGGTGATCGGCTTGTTCTGGACCCTGCTGTGGCTGGCGGGCGCGGGGTTCCTGGTCTACCTGGTGCTCAAGGTCGTGAGTCCCGTGGCCGCGGGGCGGGTGCACGACGCCATCACCGGCAAGCGTTCCAACTCCGACTGACCTCGGGGAACCCCGGACGCGGCGAGCGGGGCAATGGAGTGCCCCGCGCGTCCGTTGCGCCTATTGGGTCTCGGCGGGATGGGGGCCGGGAACGAGGCCGATCTTCGTCAGCCGGAACGTGAGCGAGCCGAAGTAGAACCGGCTCTTGATCTGCACCACCAGGCGCCGCTCGTCGTTACTGATCCACAGCTGGCCGTCGGCCTTTTCCCGGAAGATGCCGCCGCCCTTGATGATGGGCCGGACGATGAGACAGTCGAACCGCCCGGCCGGGACGTCCACCGTGTCCCGGCCGATCACCTCGAGCACGACCGGGTTCCGGTCCGGCTTGAAGTAGCGGTCGAACTCGTAGCGCTCGCCTTCCACCAGCGGCACCGTGCGCACGAAATAGAAGAACGCGGCATCGTCGAGGGGCAGCGGCGAGGTGGGCATCGTGCTGTCCACGCCCTCCTGCCGATAGAACCCCGAGTCGGGGAAGATGTCGTAGACGTTCCGGTATTTCTTCCGACCCTCCTCGTGGTCCTGCACGAATCGGCGCGACGTGAAGTCGTCCAGGGCGACCCACGAGTCCCACACGTTGTACAGCTGGTAGAGGAAGCTCCCGCCGTCCACCACGAACCGGATGTGGAGGGCTTCAACGCCGCGGAGCGTGTCGAGCCCGGCAACCTCGAGCGTGGCGCCCCCGAGCGGCACGACGCCGAACCGGGCGTCGTACTGGAGGCGCTCACCCACCCAGGTCCGTGGGGCGAGCGGCATGGAGTCCGTGGTCTGGGCGCGCGCGGCGCCTCCCCAGATCAGGACGACGAGCAGGAAGCGGCCGGAGGCGATCACGAAGCCCTCGACCGGGCGGGCGACGCCGGCGGCGCGGGTGCCTCGTCCGGCAGCCGGGGCTCGGCGATCCCGGGGCGCAGGGTGCGGCCGAGCCGCCGCAGGCGCAGCGCCAGGGCCAGAGCGGCGGAGATCGAGAGCGCGGCGGGATGCACGCACGGCAGCGGCACCCCGGCCGTCTGCCGCGCCGCGGCCGCCAGGCACGCCACCAGCTCCGCGCGCGCCGCGAGGTCGTCGGTTTCGAGGAACGGCCCTCCGTTCCGGTCCCGGAACGCACCCCGCGCCGTCACGAGCCTCACCGCCAGGCATCCGGAGAGGAAATCACGCACACCCGGAACCCGGACGCCGGGGCGGAGCAGCCACGGCGTCAGCCGGCGGAGCAGCCGCCACGCCGGCGGCAGTCCCTCCGCCGGGGTATCGGCGACGGCCAGGTCCGCGCCCGACTCGATGCGCCGGAGCAGCTCCGGAATGCCCTCGGGGGAAATGCGGAAATCCGCGGGAATCAGGACCGCCGTGTCCCGCTTGAGGCGATCCGACCGGCGAACGGCTTCCGCCAGCAACGCCGCGTACGCCGCCGCCGGTCCCGGCATCTCGGGCCGGACGACCGTGAGCGGCAACGCGCGCTGGTAGCGCTGCAGCACGTCCGGCGTCTCGTCCGAAGAGCCGTCGTCGGTGACCAGCAGCTGGTACTCCCGCGTGCTCTGGCCGAACACCTGCCGGACCTTCCACAACAGCAGCCCGACGGTGGCGGCGTTGTTCTTCACGGGAACGCAGACGTAGATCATGGGCCTTTACGAGACGTGCGGAACACAGAGTGCAGGGTGATGGCCGATGGCCGATGGCCGAATGCCGATCGATTGGCGCACAGGTCATACCCCGGAGCGTGCGAGCGGGGTTCCCGGGTTCCCCGGAATCATGCAATCTCGCCGGGTTGCGCGGGCATCGGCAACAACTCGGTGGGTGTCCTCATCCGGTTCGCCAGATGGCGTCGGCCAGGGCGGCCCGGAGCTCGGTGAGGGTGAAGGGCTTGCGCAGGTAGGGGCGACCGAGCGATTCGAGGAACGCGAGGGTGTCGCCGCGGACGGTGTCGCCCGTGCTGAACACGACGCGGTCGGCCGCCTCGGGGCGGAGCCCCTGGAGCCGCTCCAGCATCTCCCGCCCGCCCAGCTCCGGCATGCGGAGGTCCGAGATGATCACGTCGAAGGGCGTGATGGTGGCGAGTTCCAGCGCTTCGCGACCGTTGTCGGCGAGCGTGACCTCGTGTCCCCAGGCCTCGAGCGTGGCCTTCATGTAGTGCTGGATGTGCGGTTCGTCGTCCACCACCAGCAGCCGGAGGCGCCGGTCCGGCGCGGCGGCCACGGCGGGCGGTCCGGGCGGGGCGGGTTCGGCCGCGGGCAGCTCCACCTTGAACACGGCGCCGCGGCGTCCCGTCGTGACGAGCGCGAGGCGGCCGCCGTGCTCCTTCACGATGCCCTGACAGATGGAGAGGCCGAGTCCGGTGCCTTCGCCGGCCGGCTTGGTCGTGAAGAACGGCTCGAAGATGCGTTGCGCAATCCCCGCGGGAACACCCGGGCCGTCGTCCTCGACCGTGACGGCGACCCCGTCCAGCCAGGGCATGGCGCGGATCACGATCCGGCCCCCGATGCCGCTCCCCTCGATGGCTTGGGCGGCGTTGTTCACCAGGTTGACGAACACCTGCTGGAGCTGGGTGGCGTCCACGTACACGGGCGGCGTGCCCGGCGCCACGTCCACCTCGGTCTCGATCTTGGCTCCCATCAGCTGGTTGCGGAGGAGCTGGAGCGTGGCCGTCAGGACGTCGTTGATGGGGTGCGGCGCGCGGCATCCCTCCTGCTTCCGCGCGAAGGAGAGGAGGCCCTTGACGATGCTCGCGGCGCGCTCGGCCTCCTGCCGGATGGCGCGCAGCGGCTCGAGCAGATCGTCCGGGGTACTCTCGGCGGCCTCGACGAGGTAGTCGGAGAAGCCGACGACCGAGGCGAGCGGGTTGTTGAGGTCGTGCGCGACGCCCGCGATCAGCTGGCCGATGGCCGACATCTTCTCCGACTGAAAGAGCTGCTCCTGGAGGCGCCGTTTCTCCGTCTGGTCGCTGACCACCAGCACCGCGGCCGCGGCCCCGGCGTCGGTGAGCGGCAGCGCCGTGACCAGGAAGCGTCGGGCGCCCGCCCGCAGCTCCGCCGTCTCGCCCGGCTTGTCGAGGACGTTCGCGAACGTGGACGCCCATGCCGGCGGCACGAGCGTCACCCACGGCCGTCCGGCCACCGCGGTCACCGGGATGTCGGCGAGCGCGCAGAAGGCGCGGTTGGCCCGCCGAATGGTGCCCGTGGCGTCCAGCACGCAGATCCCGTCCGTGATGGCGTCCACGGTCTGCTCCCACTCCCGCTTGCCCTCCGAGAGCGCGTCCAGGAGCAGCGTGTTCTGGAGCGCCACGGCGGCCTGGGCGCCCACGGCCAGCGCCGTCCGCATGGCGTGCTGGCCGAGCGCACCAGGGCGGTCGGCCA
>Ga0326597_10012643_pt1 | contig 11129 bp, 6 predicted proteins | sample RVTome_12_FD_203789 | JGI IMG/M metagenome (GOLD analysis project Ga0326597, IMG submission 203789) | Soil microbial communities from uranium-contaminated site in the Upper Colorado River Basin, Wyoming, United States - RVT100D185 | ecosystem: Environmental > Terrestrial > Soil > Contaminated >... | reverse complement strand
AGGCCGAATAAAACATGAATATAGTCGCCAGCAGAAAAAATAACAGGACTTTTTTCCTGTTTGAGAACAACAGGGATTCAATCTTGTTTATCAGGATGTGATCAGTCATCAACAAGCCCCAATTGCTGTCTCGTCCATATTTCAATCCCGTGATCACCAACAGTGATAATTTCATCCTCTCCGGTTTCCATGATGGCCGCAAAACTATGCCTGTGACCCAGTCCATTAATTCTGAATGATTTTCCTTGATCATTACTGACCAACACCAAACCTCCCGTGCCAGTCAAAATAATCCTGCCATCGCTCAGCACAATGCCATCAGCAAGCAGTTCGCGTGTATGTGTTTCAATTGCAACCCAGTTGCTGCCTGCGTCATCAGATCGATATAGATGGCCGCGCAGCCCGTAAACAAGAAGAGATTGATTTCCCAAAGGCAACACACTAAAAAATGATCCTATGTAGGGTGACGGCAGCTCCTGCCAGGTGGCACCCAGATCCGGGGACCGGTATATACGTCCGGCCTCGGCAACGATATATAATTTCCCCGATTTTGAATAAGCAATATTGTTCAGGTGCAGTTCATAGGATTCAGTCAGATCGTCAGGATCTTCTGCATTACTGTCCTCATTGACTACTATCATCTTTTGTCTTTTCCATGTTTCACCTCCATCCCTGGAGACCAGGTAAAGCCCATACGCTCCAATCGCGATACCATATTGATTATCGGCAAACCAGATATCCAGCAGTGGCGTTTCTGCTCCAGGATCAGTATAGACCTGCCGCCAGTGCCTGCCGCCATCCGTGGTTTTCAGAATCACCGCATCATGGCCTGCAGCCCAGCCGTAAGAATCGTCATGGAAATAAACAGCTGTCAGTGTTGTTGCCACAGGTACATCAGTTTTTTGCCAGTGCCTGCCATTCTCTGAAATCAGGATATGACCGTGTTCTCCTACTGCTATTCTTTTTTCCCCTGGCGTAGTGATATCCAGGAATAATGCTTTTGAGAGTATCGGAATATTTTCCCGGTCATTAATATCAAGATTGCCCTGCTCTGCCCGACCCGAGGATACAAATATCAGTAATATCAGGCAGAGTATTTTACTAATCTTAGTTCTTGTCCGGGACATAATTACAAGCATTGATTTATAATTTAGGGAATCTCTGATTAAGTTGTTATTGTCAGAGGTTCCTTTGAAATGAAAAACCCGGATGGTTCTGATCACTATCCGGGTAATTGTGCAGCGGTTTCAGCAAATCTTCAGCGCACACCCTCGCGGCGTAATGCTGCCGGGGTGAAATCCGAATCGCTGAATTTGACATTAAAATTATATGGCTCACTTTCATTGAAAAGGCCAATAGCAAGATACCTGCCGGCCTGCAAATCGACATGCACTTCCAGTGAAGTCCAGATATTCGGCACATCATAATAATTCATGGCAAAGCCTTCCGACACCCGCCAGAGTTGATCACGGTTATCATATTGATCGACGGCGAGGATTTGCCAGGAGTCTTCATCAATATAAAATGTTCTGCGTTTGTAAAGATGTCTGGCATCGGGTTTCAGGGTAGCATCGACTATCCACACCCGGTGCAGTTCATAGCGCGGGTATTCCTGGTTGATGTGCAGCGGCTTCAGGATATCGCTGTACTTAAGCGACGGGGCCTGCAATTTGTAATTATTGTAGGGCACATACATCTCTTTTTTCCCGACCAGTTTCCAGTCATATCGTTCCGGACTGCCGTTATACATATCAAATTGATCATTGGTGCGCATGCCATCCGAAGCCGTTCCCGGATTATCAAATGCCACATTGGGCGCACGCCGTACCCGTCTCTGTCCCGGGTTGTAGAGCCAGGCGTTACGGTTCTCAATATTCTGGTTCAGGGTTTCATGTACCAGCAGGCTGCCTCCCGCCAGACGTGCCGGTGCCAGCACATCCTGTTTAAAATACAGGATGATATTGTTGAGTTTGTCCGCCGTCATTCCCTCATGGCTATACGCAATACTGACCTGATCACTGAATTGCACCAGTGTGTAATCACCGCCACGGGTCGGTGCAGCCTGTACTATACGGCGCTCGACATAGTTACCACGCCAGCGCAACAGATGATTCCAGATTACTTCCAGACCGTTTGCCGGGATGGGAAACGGGATGCCTATAACAGCACCTTCCACCCCGTTGCCGTCCGGCGTTAACCGGGCAGTGGCAGCCACATTCCGGGTTGCATCATAAATGCGTTGTGGTGCAGCGGCACTGCGATGGGTGGGATAGACATTCATCTTGTAAGTGTCACTGTAGGCCTTGAGTAATGCCTTGTGACCTTCAGTGAGCTTGTCGGCATATTGATCCTGATTTCCTGCATTGATGGTGAACTTGATCGCATCGCCTGCATAGGGATCGACATAATGTTTACCTGGCTGATATCCGGGCGGGGGCGGGGGCTGGGTCAGGCCGCCATCCCATGCCGGAATGGAACCATCGGCATTGGCCGCTTTCTCTCCACCCAGCGGAGTTAAATCCGTACTGAGACGTGCAATCTGGTCTGCGGTGATTTCAGCACCTGCATCCAGCGACAGGAAAAAGACAGGTAGCAACAGGGAGGTAAACAGTTTTTTTGTCTTCATCATTCGATTTCCCATTCCTCAGCTCAGAATGAATAACTTACACTTAACGAGAGAAAATCACGGTCATACAAGAGGTTCTGTGCGTCATCACCCAGGAAACTGGTATAACTCAGATCGGCCTGCCAGGCATTTTGATAACTGGCACCGAGACTGGCAGTAACCACCTTGTTACCCTCGACAAAATTGCCTCCCGGCCCGGGTGTGATACCGGATACATCATGCCGCCATTCAATGCGTGGATGCAGGTTAATCGCACCAACGACATTGTTGTAATCCAGTCGGCCCACCATACGGTAACCCCAGGATGTGGCATCAGCAAAATCACCATTCGGTTGTACACCCAGTGCAAAACCTGTCCTGTCAAACCCAAAAAATGGACCGGGTAGATTGGTGCCGGGGGCTTCTAGCCGCAGTGTGTTCTTATCAGGCATGTCATGGACGTGAGTCACGGCAACTTCAGCAACAAAAATGGCCTGGCTGGCCTTCAACATGGGGCCGAAAACCCTGGATGCTGTCATCTGAAACTGGCTAACATCTCGAAGTATAAAACCATCTATTACGGAACTGTTCGGGAATGCTCCAAATGGAATTAATTGATTTAATGGGACACCTAGCGTTGCCAACAGCAATTCGGCATCGTCAACTTGTAGCGGTGCATCATCACGGAAAGAGTATTCACCCTGCAGCGCCCAGCCTGACGTCCCCACCTGGGTATTGAAGCTGACTCCATACAATTTTATGTCTTCAGGGTAACTGATGAAATATGTCGCGCCACCAAGGTTTGCCGGACCAGGCGGTCCCAGAAAGTAAAAACTTGGAGTAATTGAGTTAATAATAGGTAAACGGCTGTGATAATTAATGTGATAAAAACCGAACTCGGTATCATTCAGTTGCGGTACAAACAGGCGGATTGCCACACCATATTCCTCTCCCTGGTCCGGTTGATTATCCGGTGACCGCGGTGCTGACCCGGGTATAGTACCGGCAAAACCACAGGCATTGGTTGTCCGGTCCCCGAGCGGAAGGAATGGATAATCCGGAACTGCAACTCCGAATCCAAGTACGGCACAATTGCCCCCGTCCCCTACAAAATCATTGGTGCTGAAATAGGAGCCCGGTGGATCGATGCGGATGCGTTCATAGTCATACTGCCAATAGGCTTCCAGTGAAATATTATCAGTAACGCCAAGTGACGCCGAGATTATCCCTACCGGTAACAGCGCTTCTTTCAGTTCCGAGCCCGGCAAACGCAGTTTGCTGACATCCACCGGATTGATGACATTAATACTGTTCTGGATAAACGTACTTTCACCCCAGCTGATCACCTGTTCGCCCAGACGAATATTCACCGGGCTATCACCAATATCGAACCCTGCCCATACATAGGCATCCAGGAGTTTGATATCTTCCCCTACCAGTTCGATCGCATCATCAGTCAAATCGGTGCGTACTCCATCACCCGGAACATTACTGGAAAAATCATGGAACCCTGTGCCACGGAGAAAGGCGCCGAAATTTTTATAGCGCAATTCCAGTTCGGAAGTAAATTTAAGGGTACTGCTGACGAGACCGGTGTCGTAATTGAGGTTGCCATCATCGCCATTGACAGAAAACGCTGTGCCGTCATTGAAATCACCGATCAACTCACTGGCGCGTGACTGGACCCGGTGAATTTGACCGTAACTGACCGTGGTATCGAAACTGCCGTAGACCTCGCCATAATCAAATTCCACCGCCTGAACCGGGGTTACACAAGCAATAATCAGTGTGCAAAAAATGCAGGAGAAATATTTATTGAGCAAAAAATGAGACCATGTGACCGCTGACATGCTGTCTTACCTCCCCCTCAATACTACAGACCTCATCCCCGACCAGGCCAAAGATGAAAGATTGATACAATTTATTATTTATTGGTTGAGCATAGTGGAATCAGGGATGATCTGCAAAATACAATTGAGGTTTTCAATATCAGTCCGTTGATTGATGATGCGTTGCAGCAATACTGGCCCTAATGAATGCAGTCTTTACCGGGTCTGTTTAAATCATTTGCGGTGGCAAGCTGGTGGTATGTGCTCAGACAAAACTCTTGCGTTCAGTCAACATGAATTCAATATCCGGGAATGGCACCGGCGGACTGAAAAGATAGCCCTGGAACTGATCGCAGCGCAACAACTTGAGCAAGTTCGCCTGTTCCAGCGTTTCCACCCCTTCCGCGATGACCTGCAGATTCAATGAGTGGGCCAGTGAAATTATTGCAGACACGATACTGGTATCATCAGAACTGCTTAGCATATTGTTGATAAATGACCGGTCGATCTTGAGTGCAGTGACCGGGAGCTTGCTTATGTAGCTTAACGATGAGTAGCCCGTGCCGAAATCATCAATGCTGATGCCTATTCCATCGTCCCTGAACAGCCTGAGCTTTTTGATACTCTCTTCCAGGTTTTCCATAATCAAGGTTTCGGTGATCTCCAGTTCCAGGCTGCTACCATTACTGGAATGTTGCTTAAGCACGCCGTTGATCCGGGTAACGAAGTCATTTTGCCGAAGTTGCACCGGTGATACATTGACCGAGATGGGGGGTGCAGGCAGTCCCTTATCCAGCCAGCGGTGGTAATCCAGCTTGGCCCGGTTCACAACCCATAAACCAACATCAAGGATCAATCCTGTTTCTTCCAGTAAAGGAATGAATTTGTAGGGAGGCACCAGCCCTTCAGTACTGTTCCAGCGGATCAGGGCTTCCAGTCCACAGACACTGTTGTTCACCAGGTCGATTTTGGGCTGGTAATAAACCACAAATTCTTCCTTTTCCAGGGCCTCTCTCAACCTGTTTTCCAGTGAGAGTTTTTCCGCAATGAGCGCGTTCATTTCACGGGCATAAAACTGGTATTTTTTGTCTCCACGTTTAGCACTTTTCAATGCCGCCTCTGCATTTTTAATCAGTGTTTCAGCATCATGGCCATCAGCCGGAGCGATCACCACACCTATTCTGGTTGAGATCTTGATTTGCTGGTTCCCAATAGTGTGCGTTACATGAAGCGCAGGAACGAGTTTTTCCTCCAGAAAACGTGCTATCTCAGCGGCACTGCCCATATCGGTGAGCAGAGCTGCGAACTTGTCTGCATCCACATGCGCCACATGATCCGGCTCCGGGACCATCGCACGGAGTTTGCCGGCAATTTCCTTCAGGAGTCGGTCACCTTCATGCCTGCCGAATACTTCATTGATATAGGTAAATCTTTGTATGTCTATCAATATCAAGCCGACAATACGGCCGTTTTCAGTTGCATGCAGAGCCTGAGTAAGTCGATCGCTAATCAGACTGCGATTGGGCAATCCCGTCAGGAGATCATAATAGGCCAGATAGTTCAGTTGCTGCTCTTTAGCTATGTATTCGAGGGCAAATGAAATATCCGCCTCCATCTCCCTCAGCAGTTTCATTTCATCTTCGTTAAAAGCGCCAACTTCATAACTGTAGAGGGTAAAAGTCCCGATGGCTTCACCACCCACTGACAACGGCAACACTGCAAATGACCGGAACCCGCGTTCCAGCAGTTCGCGACGATATTGGATACCTGGTGTAGTTGCCACGTTATCACTGATGACAGGTTTGTTCTCCCGCAGGGCACGGCTGACCAGATTCTGTCCTTCCACCCGGTCTTCCCTGACGGAAAATCTGACCGTGTCCAGATACCCCTGGTCTTCTCCGTATTTTGCAATGGGGGTTATCTCCCCGGTATCCTGATTCGCCAGCCCGATCCAGGCAAACACAAAATTACCATCATCAACAGCAATCCGGCAGGCTTCCTGACACAGTGCTTCCCGGTCATGTATTCGCACAATGGCATGATTAATCCCGACCAGCACATCACGGATCCAATGCAAACGATCAATCTTCAATTGCTGTTCGTGCCGCCCGGAAATATCCATCATGGCGCCTATCATACGGCTCCCCTTGCCTGCACCATCACGCATTACAAAACCACGATCCTGGACATAGGCATAGGATCCGTCGCGGCGCTGGAACCGGTATTCATCATTCCAGTACTGGCCATTTCCCTGGATAACCTGATCGATGCCGTTCTTTACCATTTCCCTGTCGTCCGGGTGCATGTGGTTGACCCGGAAATTGATATGCGGCTCGATTTCGTAATCCTGGTATCCGAACAGGGTCTTGAATGTATCATTCCACCAGAGATGGTCCGAGCTCAGATCCCAGTCCCATACGGCGTCACTGGTCGCCCGGGATATGATTTCATACCGATCGATGTTCCGTTTGATATCTTCCTCCATTAATTTGCGTTCGGTGATATCAGTCCCGACTGCCAATACCATGTCTGCACGGCCATCAGTTGAAATGATTGGACTCATGACAGTCTGTAGCCAGCGGGTATTACCATCAGCATTTTTGATTTTTACTTCAGGAAAGAACTTCTCTTTGCGTGTATCCATCACTTCAAGTTCATCCAGCTGATATTGTTTATTCATTTCAGCACTTGGAATGAAATCAGCATTGGTTTTACCCAGGAGTTGTTCAACCGTCACTCCGAATACCCTGGCCACTGCTTCATTGGCCAGTATAAACCGCCCTTCCCGGTCTTTTGCAAAGATCACACTCTTGTCGAGATCAATTACCTTGCGCAAAAAAGCGCGCTGTTCCTTGATTTCCTGCTCTGCCTTTTTCTGTAATTGCTGCAGTTCCGAATTTTTCAGTGCCCGTTCTACGGCTGGCGCGAGACGTTTAAGGTGGGTTTTCAACACGAAATCCGTCACGCCGGCTTTAAGGGAATCAATGGCGTTATCCTGACTTATGATTCCCGAAACAACTATGAAGGGCGTACCCGGGGCAAGTTCCTGGCTCAGGGCAAGAGCGCGCTGTCCATCAAAATTATCAGGAAGAAAGAAGTCGGATAAAATGATATCGGGTTTGAAGCCGGCCAATTCCCGGCGCAGGTCCTTTTCATTATCCACCCGCCGGCCCGTGCAAACCAACCCTGCTTTGCGCAACTCCCGCAGTTCAAGCTCGGCGTCCGTGGCGACATCTTCCACCATTAAAACTCTGATTTCCCGGTTCATGGGCTTCCTTCCTCTCCCTTTCCTGGTTTATAACGGAGGTGCTTTGTTAATCAACATCCAGTAAAAACCCGCATTTGACACCGTTTCCATAAACTTCTGGAAATCTACCGGCTTGACTATGTAACTATTGATCCCCAGCTTGTAACTTTCCACAATGTCGCTCTCTTCCTGTGATGAAGTCAACATGACTATCGGGATAATCCGGGTAACGGGGTCTGCCTTTATCTTTTTTAGCACTTGTATGCCATCCACCTTGGGCAACTTCAAATCCAGAAGAATAAGCCTGGGACCATCTGCCAGTGAACGTTGCGCGTACTTCCCGGTACAGAAAATGAATTCCAGCGCTTCAGCACCATCTTTTATCCAATACACTTTATTGGCCATATTGATCTTTTTCAGGGCGCGTGCCGTCAATTCATAATCGTTGGGATTATCTTCCACCACCAGTATTTCCACCTGTTTGAAACCGTCGGTCATTTATACCTCCCTGGGTAACGAGAAATAGAATATTGCACCTTCGTTGACCTTCCCTTCTGCCCAGACCCGCCCGCCATGACGGGTAATGATGCGCTTTATGATTGCCAATCCTATGCCCGTACCCGGAAAATCCTCCGGCCGGTGCAAACGGTGAAAGGCAGAAAAGAGTTTGTCGTAATACTGCATGTCAAAACCGGCGCCGTTGTCCCTGACGTAATAAATTTTCTCGGGTCCTTCGATATGTCCACCCACTTCAATCATGGGTTCTGCGCATGCGCTGCTGTATTTCACTGCATTGGACAGGAGATTCGTCCAGACCTGGTGGATTAATGAGCGATCTGCCCTTGCTTCGGGCAACGGATTCGCAACGAATTTTACTGATTTGGCCGGGTCGGATTGAAGTTGCAGTTCTTCATAAACCACTTTTACCAGGTCATTCATGTCAATCATCATGAGTGTGATAGTTTTGCGGCCCAGCCGGGACAAATTCAGCAGATCATCGATCAACGTACTCATCCGTTTGGCATTATCTTTCACAACGGTGAGCAATCGCTGGCCTTCCGTATCCAGCCTGTCCCCTTGCTCTTCAACAAGTATCTGGGTAAACCCCTCTATGGCCCGCAAGGGTGAACGTAAATCATGAGAAACGGAATAACTGAAGCTTTCCAGTTCTTTATTGGTCGTTTCCAGTTGTTGTGTGCGTTCAGCGACGCGGCGTTCCAGTTCTGACATAACCCAACTGTCCTCTTCAGCTTTCCTTTCCTGTCCCAAAACACGAAACACCAACAGGATAACAATAATGCAGAACAACAGGATCAGGACATATCCGGTCAGGATACGTTGCAATTGATTATTCTTGGATTCGAATGCGAGACTGACCGGTTGCTGCGCAATCACGCCCCAGCCATACTCCACAGGCACGTAGGCGGAAACGTGTCGTTCTTTTTCAATGGAGTTATAGGTAATTTCAACATTTTCCTTTCCTTGTAATACTTTCTGCACAACTGGCGCTGACGAGAAATCGGTGATCCCGTCCTGGACTGAATATTTTGGGTGAAATGCCAGTTGCCCCTTGCTGTCAACGATAAATACAAATCCACCGGGCCCGACTTCTATCTTCCCAGCCCAGTCAAAAAAACCTTCCAGGTCTGTATGCATCACCAGAATTCCGATGGGATTTTCATCCGTGTCTTTGATGGGAACGGCAACTGCAAATATATTATGTTTGGGCGGGGAACGCCTTTCAAATACCGGGGATACATAAGGTTCCCAGTTCCGGCTGACATTTATATACCAGTCCCGATAGGCAAAGCTTTCTCCCACTCCGATTTGTAATTCAGGTATTTCTGCCATTTTGTTCCCGTCTATGCTGGTCAGATGCACCCGCTCTATAAAAGGAAAATCTTTAGACACATCCTTGAAGATCAGCGCTGCTTCAGCCCACTTCGCTTCAGCTACCAGTTCTCGAAATCGCACCCGCGTTGCCAGCGCAATTCCGATTCCGGTCATGCGGTCGAATTTTTCCGATAGGGTTGTTGCCGTGAGTTGGGCTATAGACAATCTTCTGGATAAAGCAGCATCTGTTAGTTCTTCGTCAATTTGCTGGTAACTTTGCAGGGCGAGATAAACAAATGCAGAAAAGATTAATACCAGAAAAACATAAACAGGCCACGTTCTTGCAGGCCTGGCCAGATACGCACTGTCAATTTTAACACCGGACTCGTCCATCGTTCCCTGTTCCCTTAAGTCTTGTAAAAAACCTGTAGTGAATCTACCGGGCATCTGCCCGGATCAACATCATGATTGTACAGCGAAAAATTAGAATGTGTCTTACTACTATAAAGTTTAGTTGAAGTGCAGGAAATCTGCAGTCTGAAGCAGGGAATTAATACTTGATTCAAGAGACTTTATTGCGTCGCACAATCATAATTTTCATTAGCTTTCCTGAATTTATTAACCCAGTAATGTTAATAATTACATCTCTTGTGTCGCTTTTTCTGTGGTGGCAGACAACCGGTGGATGAGTGTCCGCAAAAACACTTTCAGGAAACGTACCTGGCAATTCAATGATACCTGGGAGATGACCGTGGAATTAATTTTCAGCAAGGCTGTTTTCCCTTCAGATTTGATGCTGGCCGTGCGTTTGGTCTTGGCCAGATAACCCATTTCCCCGAAACAGTCGCCTTTGTCCAGAGTACGGATAGCTTTGTTGTTTTTACGGACGGTGACCTTGCCTTCGGCAATGATGTAGAAACAATCATCCAGTTCTCCTTCAACAATAATATCATCATCAGCATCATAGTCCTGCCAGGTACTGGCGCGCAGAATCTCCCACAACTCTGCGTCAGGGAAGCCCTGGAAGAATTCCAGTTTTTTGATAGAGTTGAATTTTTCCTGTTCGCTGATATCTTCCTGTGGCCCTTCCAGGGCATCAAAGGCCTTGCTGAGATCAGTGGCCAGATCCAGCCCCATGGAATAGCGGTTCTTGAAATCCTTTTGCAAGGCCTTGGTAACAATCTCCTGAAGGGAATCCGGGATATCCTGACGTACATCACGCAACGGCAAGGGTTCTTCATTCAAAATGCGGTTAACCAGGCGGGAAAAGTTATCTGCCACAAAGGGATGCTTGCCGGTCAGTAATTCATACATCACGATCCCGAGGGAGAAGAGGTCCGACTGGCCGGTAATGAAATCCTCCTTGAGTTGTTCAGGAGACATGTAACGCGGGGAGCCCATCATACCCACGGGTTGGGTTTCGGTGGAATCCGGCTTGTTGATGTGGGCAATACTGAAATCACCAATCTTGATATCGATATCTTCGGTCACCAGGATATTGGTGGGTTTGATATCACGGTGCACCACGCCCTGCCGATGGGCATAGTCCAGGGCCTTGGCACATTTAAAAATGACTTCGACCACCTTTTCGATAGGCAGGGAATTTTCCGGGGTA
>Ga0326597_10012642_pt1 | contig 11129 bp, 9 predicted proteins | sample RVTome_12_FD_203789 | JGI IMG/M metagenome (GOLD analysis project Ga0326597, IMG submission 203789) | Soil microbial communities from uranium-contaminated site in the Upper Colorado River Basin, Wyoming, United States - RVT100D185 | ecosystem: Environmental > Terrestrial > Soil > Contaminated >... | reverse complement strand
GGGCGGGGGTCGTCGAGCGCACTGCCCGGGGTATCGACACGATGTTCCAGGACTGTCTCCACAACGGGTTGCCCGCGCCCGATTACAGCCGGAGCGGCGCAACTGACGTCGTTGTGATCCTGCGCGGGGCCCGGCCCGATCTGGACTGGGTGCGGCTGGTCATCGAGGAAGGCCGCAAGGGTGGCGAGCTGCGACTCGATGATCTCCTCGTGCTGCGGCTCGCTGCCGACAGCCCGGAGATGGATCTTTCTCGAGTGTGCGCCGTCACGCAGAGCGACGCGAAGGCGGCGACTGCGGTGATCGCGCGCCTGGCTGATCGCGGCCTGATCGGCAAGCAGTCGAGGTCGAACACCTTCACGCTTTCCGCGGCGGCTCGTCGCCGCCTGCGCCTTCCTCAGCCTGACTTGCGCCGGGTGCGACGCGGGCTGGGCGACCTTGAACAGGCCATCCTCAGAATTATTGATGTTCACGGGCGGGTCACGCGGGGGCAGATTTCAGCGCAGCAGCGCCTCGGAGCCGACCAAGCCAAGCGCGTCCTCGCGGCGATGGTGGCGCGCGGGTTCCTCGTGCGCCGAGGTGAGGGACGAGGCGCTTACTATGAAAGCGCCCGAAAAAAACGGGCGGTCGCCCGATCAATTGGGCGACCGCCCGTTTCCGCCCGGAAGTCGCCGAAAAAACGGAAACGCCATCCCGGGCCAGGAAAGAAACACCGATGATTCTCAGGCAATGCAAACGCCTCGGGGCCAACTTGTAACAGGTGGCGATCATGGCTGATCGAAAATACGGAACGGGCAGTGACCATGAGATTTGGTCTCGCATCCTCGCTGCGGGGGGAGACGAACTCGGTCATCGGTTGTGGTGCGTAGTCATTCGCGAGGTCGCGGCGGCGACATTGGAACGTAAGCGCGGGTCGCAGCCATCGTCGGAGGATTCGGATGCGTTGACCTCAGAAGTTTTGGCGAGTGAATGGCAGAATGACGCGTTGCCGGTAGACGCCAGCATCGCATGGGTCTTGGGTGAACTTGACTACTTCCGAGATATCGATCTCTCGTGGGAAGAGAAGATAAGTCTGTCTGGCGAAGCGTGCGGCTATGCTTCGGACATCGTATGGGATCTCCAGGGCAAGTTGGAGGAGTATCCGGATGCCCGGGATGCTGTTACCGAGGATGCGGTCGAGGATTTTTTCGTGGAGTGGCGAACGGGGTTTCTTCTTAGGGTGCTTCGCGCAGCGGAGGCGCTAGCGGTAGAGGAACCGAAGTAGTCGACAAAGACGATCAGAGCATAGAGTGCCACCACATTTTCCTGAAAAAGCATCTCAATGCTCTGAACGCAGTTTTGGATTCCTGACCGATGCTCTACTTCGCCTACGGTTCCAACATGCTGTTCGACCAGATGCGTGAGCGTTGCCCATCAGCAACGTTTGTGGGCATCGCGACGCTTGAAGGGTATCGACTTGCATTTAGCCGCAAGGCCACGAGTTCCAACAGCCCGTGGTGTGGTTTCGGCGTGGCCGATGTCGTGCCCGATGAGGAATCCTCCGTGTGGGGCGCGGTCTTCCAGATCGACGAACGCGATGTCGGAGCATTGGATCGCAGCGAAGGTTATCGACCGGACCGCGCAAAGAATTCGTATCGGCGCGTCGAAGTCCACGTATTCGCGGACGGCAAACCTGAATGTCCATTACTGGCGCATACCTACGTCGTCTGCGAGCGCGAGAAACCGAACCCGATTCCGCACCCGGACTACGTGGCCCGCATCATTGCGGGCGCAAAGTCATGGAACGTGCCGGCGGAGTACATCCGAACCCTGGAGCAGATCGAGGCCAAGACGTGATCCCGAAGGAATGCAAACGCCTCGCTGAGGTCGATTTCCCGATCGCAGTGGTGTCGAAGCACGCTGCGCGGGAGAAGTCGATCCGGCATGGGCACCCGAGCATGTTGCATCTTCGGCAGAGCTGGCGGTATGGTTGACAATTGGCAGAAGGAACACCCCGATGAATGAGAGAAACGGGACCCTGCGATTTTCAAGCGTCGGGTTGAGAAACTGGAAAAACTTTGCGACCTGCGAGGTCGTGATGGCGAACCGCGTCTTTCTTGTCGGGCCTAACGCCTCCGGAAAATCAAACTTGCTCGATGTTTTCCGCTTCCTGCGCGATCTGGCGTCGCCGGGTGGAGGTTTCAAAGAAGCGGTTCGCCGCCGCGGAGGCGTGAGCGCCATCCGCTGCTTGGCCGCGAAACGCTACCCCAACATCGAACTCCGTGTCGTCGTCGACCCGGCGGAGGGTTCACCCAGTTGGGAGTACGAGTTAGGCTTCAATCAGGATCCGCAGCGCCGCGCGCGCATTATCAAGGAAAGGGTCGTTCGAGGCGACCGGACGTTGCTGGAACGCCCGAATGACGACGATGCGCAAGACCCCGACCGATTGACCCAGACGCATCTCGAACAGGTGAACGTGAATCGTTCCTTCCGCGAGTTGGCGTCTTTCTTCGAGTCAATTCGCTACCTGCATATCGTCCCGCAGCTCGTTCGCGAACCGGACCGCTCCGTGGGACGGCCGAACGACCCCTTCGGGGGTGATTTTCTCGAACAGATCGCGAAAACGCAGGAGCGGACGCGTATCGCGCGCCTGAACAGAATCCGCGAGGCGCTGCGCGTAGCCGTTCCGCAGCTCAACGAGATTGAACTATGGCGGGATGATCGCGGCACTCCGCATCTGCGGGGAAAGTACGAACATTGGCGGCCCCAGGGCGCGTGGCAAACCGAGGAGCAGTTTTCCGACGGTACCTTGCGTCTCATGGGCCTATTGTGGGTGGCGATGGAAAGCGGTGGGCCTTTGTTGCTTGAGGAACCCGAACTCTCGCTTCATTCCGAGATCGTGCGGTTCCTGCCGCAGATGTTCGCGCGCGTGCAGCGCCGCACGGGCCGGCAGATCATCCTCAGCACCCATTCGCCGGACTTGCTCAGAGATGAGGGCATCGGGCTCGACGAAGTGCTGTTGCTTCGTCCGGGAAGAGAAGGGACTGAGGTGAACCCCGCGAGCAGCTTTCAGGACATCCGGGACCTGCTTCAGGGCGGCATGACGCTCGCCGAGGCGGTCATTCCAAAGACGCGGCCCGAGCGAGCAGAGCAACTGACTTTGTTTGCGGATTCGTGAGGATGGTTAATCTCGCACGGGCCTCACGCCGCAGGGACATCCGGGAAGATCTGGTGCCTCGCCCGGAAGGCGGCAGGCAGGTCGGACCCGCCTACTCCTCTCGATTGATCGAGTTCGTGTCGGGCCGCTGGCGACCTGAGATCGCTGCCCGGCGAGCCGAGAGCCTGCGGCGGGCGATCGCCTGTCTGAAGCGGTTGACAAGGGCCGCATGATCCCGAAGGAATGCAAACGCCTCGCAGAAGTGGATTTTCCTACCGCGGTATTGTCGAAGCACGCGGCGCGCGCAAAGTCAAATGCCTCGGCCGCGGTCAGAATGCGCAGTGGGTCAAGGTGGGCAAGTGAATTGGGTATTACCCAATCAAATGGGTATTGATATGGGTAATGAAGCCATCGATAGCAGGCATGGAGGCGAAGGGGAGTCATCGTTGGAACAGCGGGTTCCTTTTGGCAAAGGCGAGAAGAAATGAGCGGTTTGATTGTCCTTCTTGGTGCAGGTGCGTCCGTGGACGCCGGAATGCCGACGGTCGCCGATTTAACCAAGGAGTTGAGGCAGCGGCTGCCTGATCTTCGAGACATGAACGGCAAACGTGGAGCCGACTTTCCGAGACTATTCGACAGGATTGCACGCCTTGATCCAACTGCGAGTTGCAATTACGAACGCTTCTTTCAGTGGATTGAGTTTCTCTTCAAGGCTCGGGTTGAACCATTCGGCCAGATTGTCGAATTGAAGATCGGCTCGCGCCTTGTCGATGCAGCAAGCTATATTCGACCTGTCATCGGCGAAGAAATCAAACGTTTGTTGGTCTCCCGCAAGACCAAGCCGAGATACCTCGCCCGACTCGCAGGTTTCATTCCACAGAAGGGGCGGCTTGATGTATTCATTTTGAATTACGATTGCTGCGTCGAGGACGCTTGCAGGGCTGCGAAGATAGATATCACGACAGGATTTGATCCCGACACTCACTTGTGGAAGCCGTCAGTATTTCGAATTCGGTGGCGAGGGTTGAATCTGCACAAGCTCCACGGTTCTCTGCGCTGGTTCCCGGAGCGGTATGGGACCACGCTGCGCGAACTCAGGCCGAAGGATCGTAAACAATTATCGCCTTGCCCAGCGGTGTCCCATCTACCGGAGTTGGTGCTCGGTCCAGCCAGCAAGGTCCAGGACGACGATCCGTTTCTCACGTTGTTTTGTCGTTTTACCGCCGCAATGCGGCGCGCACGAACATGTGTCGTGATGGGGTACGGGTACGGCGACGATCATATCAACGCTGTGATCAAGCGCGGACTTGAGGCAGGCGTTTCAGTGATCGACGTGAATCCCGGCGGGCCATCCAGTCTTTTCCAGAGGAGGGGGTACAGTTACCGTCATGTTGGCACGTCAGGGCGACCCTTTCCCTCGGCGAGAGACGTGTTGACCAGACCAGAAATTCTCGCACCATATTTCCACTGATGATCCCGAAGGAATGTAAGCGCCTCGCCGAGGTGGATTTCCCGATTGCCGTGGTGTCGAAGCATGCGGCGCGGGAGAAGTCGATCCGGCACGGCCATCCGAGCACGTTGCATCTGTGGTGGGCGCGGCGGCCGCTTGCGTCGTCGCGCGCGGTGCTGCTGGCGCTGCTGTTACCCGATCCGTGCGATGAGTATTGTCCCGAGGATTTCAAGGTCAAAGCACGCGGCTTGTTGCCGCAGGTGCAGGGCGACCCTGGACCGAAAGACGCAGCGCTACGCCAGGCGCTATTGAAGTTCATTGGCGATTTCGCCAACTGGGATTTGGCGGCGAACGAGACCTACGTCAAGGTGGCGCGCGGGCTGGTAAAGGCGGCGCACCCGGAGGAAACGCCGCTGGTGGTCGATCCCTTCGCTGGCGGCGGGTCGATCCCGCTGGAGGCGTTGCGGCTCGGCTGCGACGCGTTCGCGAGCGACCTCAACCCAGTCGCGTGTCTGATTCTCAAGGTTGTGCTGGAGGACATCCCGCGTAATGGGCCGGGACTCGCCGAGGAACTGCGCAAGGCCGGTGCGGAGATCAAGAAGCAGGCGGAGAGGGAGCTTGCGGAATTCTATCCGCCCGACCCGGACGGCGCGCGGCCGATCGTGTACCTGTGGGCACGCACCGTGCGCTGTGAATCGCCGGACTGCGGCGCGGAAATTCCGTTGATGCGTTCGTTCTGGCTCTCGAAGAAGGCGATCCGTCGGCGAGCCCTCAAGGCGCGCGCTGTGAGACCGCGCGGTGGTACAGCTCATGTCGAGTTCGCGATTTTCGAGCCGAATACCGACCACGACGTACCGAAGGGCACTGTGACCCGAGCCAAGGCGACATGCGTCTGCTGCGGTCGCACGCTCGTTCCGGAGCGCGTACGCGCGCAGCTCGCCGCACAACACGGCGGAGCCGATGCCGAGTTTGACGCGAGAGGACACCGCAAGGGCGGTGCGCGGATGCTGGCGGTAGTGACGCTGAAGGGCGGCGAGACGGGGCGGCAATACCGGCTGCCCGAGGACCGTGACTACGCGGCCGTCTGGAAGGCGCATGGGAAGCTGGAGCAGGTCGCTGCGAAGCCTCTCGCGAATGGATTGTCCGCTGTTCCGGATGAGCCGTTGCCACCGATTGGCACGCTTGGATTTCGCGTGCAGCGCTACGGGATGCTGAAGTGGGGCGATCTGTTTACTGCGCGACAGATGCTTTCACTCCTGGTTCTTGCCGTCCGTATTCGCGCTCGAGATTCCAGTGACGCCGAGGAAGCTTTGGCGCTCGCACTATCCAAACTCTCCGAGCTCGGAAATTCGCTATGTACTTGGGAGCCGATTGCGGAGTGCCCACGCCATATTTTTGGACGCCAAGCTCTTCCGCTTGCTTGGGATTTTGCAGAGGGCGTCCTGATATCCGATTCGAGCGGCAGCTTTGAAGTCACCGTCGGAAACACTGAAGACGGAGTTCGCTCGTCAGCGACGAGCTCTCGGTCGGGATCGGTGCAGATGAGTGATGCGGCGGATTCCCCGCTGCCAAGCCAGTCAGCCCCTGTTTGGTTTACCGATCCACCGTATTACGATGCTGTTCCCTATGCAGACCTGGCCGACTTTTTCTTGGTGTGGCTGAAGCGGGTATTGCCGGCGCATCCCCTGCTGCGCGATCCGTTTGATCCCTCAAATCCCCTTAGCCATAAAGAACGCGAGGCTGTGCAGGATGAAACGAAAACTGTCAACGGTCGCCCGAAAGATCGAGTCTTCTTTGAGGAGATAATGGCCAAGGCATTCGCGGAGGGCCGGCGGGTGCTTAAAGAAGATGGAATTGGTTCGGTTGTATTCGCACATAAGACAACTGAAGGTTGGGAAGCGCTGCTATCCGGAATGATTTCGGGTGGATGGACGATCACGGGTTCCTGGCCGATCGCTACCGAGGCGGAAAATCGGCTTCGTGCGCGCGAGTCCGCAGCCCTGGCAACCAGCGTCCACTTGATCTGTCGCCCACGCACCGATGAAAAAGTGGGCGACTGGGGCGAATGCCTGCGCGAACTTCCCAAGAGGGTCACGGAGTGGATGCAGAGGTTGCAGAAGGAGCACGTGCGCGGCGCGGACTTGGTATTCGCCTGCATCGGTCCGGCGCTGGAGATTTTCTCGCGTTACGCGAAGGTAGAGACTGCCGAAGGCCGTGAGGTGCAGCTCGCCGAGTATTTGGAGAAGGTGTGGGAGGTGGTTGGCCGGGCGGCGTTGGAACAGGTACTGGGCGGCGGCACCGGAGCCCTGGAGGAGGATGCGCGCCTGACAGCGCTGTTCCTCTGGACGCTGCAAAGCTCGAACGGCGGAGCCCCCTCACCCCAGCCCTCTCCCGCGAGGGGAGAGGGAGAAGGCGAGGATGAGGAGGCGGAGGAGGACGAGGATGAAACCCCGAAGAAGAAAAAGACGAGCGGATACAGCCTGATTTTCGACGTAGCACGACGGTTCGCACAGCCGCTCGGCATACACCTGCCCGAGTGGGAGGGTCGGATAATCGAAACCGAAAAGGGCGTCGTTCGACTGCTGGCGGTGAGCGAGCGGGCGAAGCAGCTTTTTGGGGAGGAAGGCGCGCACGCGGCGGCGGCAGCGTTTGAGCGCAACGCGGTCGCTGCGTCGCAGATGGTGCTGTTTCCTGAAGAAGAAACTGTTGCGCCAAGAGTGAAGGGCAGAAGGAAGAAATCCCTCACCCCCGGCCCCTCTCCCGGGGGGAGAGGGGAGAATAGTGGTGCCGGGGGGAGAGGGGAGCACGGTAGTGCCGAGGTGAGAGGGGGCCCATTGGCCCGGCGGGAGGCGACGACGCTCGACCGCGTGCACGCTGCGATGCTGCTGCAACGAAGCGGCCAAACCAACGCACTGCGCGCGCTGCTCAATGCCGAGCAGGAGCGCGGCCCGGATTTCCTGAGACTTGCCAATGCGCTCTCCGCGCTTTACCCGCGCGAAAGCGAAGAGAAGCGCCTCCTCGATGCTATGCTATTGGCTGTCCCGCGATGATGGCCATGGAACCGACGATAAAGCAGATCCAGCTCAAGCGGTTTCGCAGCATTCCGTTGGAGCGGATCGACTTCGACAACCCGACGATCTTCGTCGGCCGGAACGGCTCCGGCAAAAGCAATCTGGTCAGCGTCTTCACCTTTCTGGCGGAGTCGATGATCTCGCCTCTGCAGGCGGTATTCGACAAGGCGGGCGGCATCTCCAGCGTCCGCAACCGTTCTTCCGGCAAGAGCTACCCGCCGAACCTCGGTTTGCGCGTGGATTTCGGTCGCTTGAACGGCAAGGCGATAAGCGGCCACTATGCGTTTGAGGTAAGGGCGCTGCCAAACCACGGCTTCGAGGTGGTTCGCGAGCAGTGTCACGTGGGCGGGAGATTCTGGTTTGACCGGATCCGGGACAAGTTCGAGTCGAATGTGAGCGGCTTGAGGCCCTTGCTCGACCCGGCATCGCTCGGCCTGCCGGTGGTGGGCGGCGAGGAAAAATTCGCGCCAGTGCTCCGCACGCTCGCGGCGATGCGCGTTTACTCGATCGAGCCGGGCAAGCTGCGCGAGATGCAGGAACCGGACAGCGGCACCACGCTGAAAGGCGACGGCAGCAACGTGACGAGTGTGCTCCAGGAAATCCAGCGCCAGTCCAAGGACGATCTGCACCGCGTATGGGAGATTCTGGAAAGCATCGTCCCGAACACCAAACGCGTGGAGGTTAAAAAGCACGGCAATCGCCTGTCGCTGGTATTTACGCAGCAATGGGGCGAGAAAAAGCGTCTGATCTTCGAGGGCTTCAGCATGTCGGACGGCACGCTGCGGGCGATCGGCCTGCTGGCTGCGGTGTTCCAGCGCCCGGCGCCGTCGCTGCTCGTGGTGGAGGAGCCCGAAGCGACCATCCACCCTGGCGCGCTGGAATCGGTGCTGGACCTGCTCCGGCATGCGTCGAAACACATGCAGGTTGTCATTACCACCCATAGCCCTGACTTGCTCGACGCGAAGTGGATCGCGGACCGGCATCTCCGCATCGTCGAGTGGAACGAGGGGGCGACACGTGTTGCGCCAGTTTCTGATTCAACACGCAAGGCATTGCAGGGGCACCTGATGGGAGCAGGCGAACTGCTGCGCTCGAACGCTCTTGAGGCCGCGCCGCTCTTTGACGAGCAGGCCCTGCTGAGGCAAGGCAGCTTGTTCGAGACGCTCGCTTGACCATACATCCCATCGTTGAGGGACAGGGCGAGGAAGCGGCCGTGCCATTGCTGCTTCGTCGCTTGCGCGATGTGGCGCAGGTGTGGGAAGTCCAGGTCGGCCGCCCGATCCGCCAGCACCGCAGCCAGCTCGTGAAGAAGGATACATTGCAACGCGCCGTGCGCCTGGCGTTGGTACGCGAGGACTGTACAGGCATTCTGATTCTGTTCGATGCGGACGACGACTGCCCGGCGGAACTCGCGCCAACATTGGAGGCATGGGCGCGCGAGGCCGCGGGCGGCAAACCGTGCGCAGTCGTCATCGCAAACCGGGAATACGAAGCCTGGTTCCTGGCGAGCGTGGAAGCACTGCGCGGAAGATGCGGTCTCCTGCTTGGCGCAACGTCGCACCCCAGACCGGAGGAGCCGCGCGACGCGAAGGGCGAACTGGAGCGGCGCATGCGGCCCGGCGCAAGCTATTCACCTTCTGTCGATCAGGTGACTTTGACGGCGCATCTCGATTTGCAGTGGGCGTATCGCCGCTGCCGGAGTTTTCAGAAGCTGGTGAGGGCGTTTGGAGCGTTGTTCGGTGCAGCCGGCGCGGCACCGGCGGTCTGGCCGCCACCCGCTTGGATTGAATGAGTCTGCATGGCGACCGTCTGGCAGGTCTCCGCGGGGCCAACGAAGCGGCGCTACTCGGATGTGCTGCTGCGGCACGGCGTTGCGCTTATCGGTCCCGGAAATTCCGGCCCGTGGCGGCCGGATCGCAGGGACGACGAGTTCGACGGGAGTGCGATTCGACGATTTGTCACGGAAGTACGCGTGGGCGACCCGGTCGTGATGCGCATCGGTGCGTCCGGGATTGCGGCGGTGGGATTGTTCGCGCGGGAGTACGAGCATTTGCCGCAGTTCGACGACGTTTATGGCTGGGATCTGCAGCACGCACGCCGCGTGCGCTGGTGCCCGCTGCCGGAAGACTACGAGTTCGAGGCCGCCGTGTTTGGTGGGATGGCGGCGCGTTTCTCGACGGTGGGCGGAACCGAGGTGCTCGATTATGTCGAGCGGTTCCTGAAATCCCCGCCCAGCGGGTGGCAAACGGCGCACCTGCCGCCTTTGCCCGTTCTGGAACCCGCACTTTCAGAACCGCCCGCTGCCATAGCCGATCTCGTTGCGCTCGCCCACGACGCGTACGGGCTGTATTGGAGCGAGGCGCATTTCGGTGAACGGCCGCGCGAAGACGAACTGATCGTCCATTTCGTGGTGCCACTGCTGCGCGCGCTCGGGTGGCCGCCGGAACGCATTGCAGTCAAGTGGCGCAATGCCGACGTGACGGTGTTTCGGGCTCTGCCGCGGACGCCGGAACACGTGCATCTCCTGTTCGAGGCAAAACGCCTCGGCGATGGAATCGAATTCGCTCTCGATCAGGCGCGGCGCTACCTCGATATGTTGGGCGTCATGCGAGACGTGATCGTGACGGACGGCATCCGCTATCGCTACTATGATGCGGCAAAGGACTTTGCTCCGGTGGCCTACGCCAATCTCGCCAATTTGAAACAAAGCGCTACGCAGTTTTTCGAGCGGCTGCGCCGACCGTAGGAGAACGAAAAATGACTCTGGATCCGTGGTACAAGATCGCGACCCCGCGCAAAGAGGTACGCGAGGGCCGCTCCTTCAATCCCGACGAGTTCGCGATTGCACTGGAGCAGGTGATCTCCGGCACCGCGCCGGAGGACTATCGCGAACCGGAAAAGTTTTTTTCACGCACCTGTTTCACGCGCGCGCTGCGTGACCACTCTGCGCTGGTACTGAGGCGGCTTGCCGGCGAGACGGCCAACACCGCGCCCGTGCTGACGCTGATCACGCAATTCGGCGGCGGGAAGACCCATACGCTGACGGCGCTTTACCACATCGCGAGCCGCGGGGATGCCGCGAAGAAATTTCCCGGCGTCGGCGATCTCGCTACGCAGATCGGGTTGTCCTCGATTCCGGAGGCGAAGGTCGTCGCCTTCGTCGGTAACGCCTGGGACCCCAAGCCCGGCCGCGAGACGCCGTGGGTCGATCTCGCCTGGCAGATCGCGGGGGATGCGGGGGTCAAGCGCCTCGGACCTGATGCCAGGCAGGTGCCGCCGGGCACCGAAACGCTAGCGGAAGTGTTTCGGATGGCAAAGCGGCCGGTGTTGGTTTTGATGGACGAGGTACTCAACTTTCTCGACCGCAACAAGCGCCGCGATGCGGGAATCTACGACGCTTTCCATGCCTTCATCCAGAACCTGACCGTCGCGCTTACCGGCCTGCAGAACTGCGCGGCGATCATCAGCCTGCCGC
>Ga0326597_10012641_pt1 | contig 11130 bp, 9 predicted proteins | sample RVTome_12_FD_203789 | JGI IMG/M metagenome (GOLD analysis project Ga0326597, IMG submission 203789) | Soil microbial communities from uranium-contaminated site in the Upper Colorado River Basin, Wyoming, United States - RVT100D185 | ecosystem: Environmental > Terrestrial > Soil > Contaminated >... | reverse complement strand
CCGCCCGCAGAAAGGCGACAAGAGCATCACCGGCCTGCTCCTGTCCGGCCAGTCCGACCTGCTCTCCGAGTTCGACGTCTCGGTCGAGACCGCCCCGCCCGGCCTGCAGCGGCTGCGCCTCGTGCCGCGCAAGGCGGACCCGGAGGTGGAGTGGGTGACCGTGGACGTGGACGATAACGATCGCATCCGCGCGATCGCGGTCACCGACGTCCAGGGCAACCGCAGCCGCTTCGCCTTCGACGGCATCCGCGAGAACGTCGGCCTCGAGGACCGGCTGTTCCAGTTCCGCGCGCCGCCCGGGGTGGAGGTGGTCACCGGATGAAGCCGATGCGGCCGGCGGCGGCGGCGCTGGCGGTGGTGGTTTTGGCCGGATGCGCCACCGCGGGAGCCTTCCGCCTCGGCGAGAAGGCCGAGAAGGGGCACGACTGGGACCGGGCCGTGCTGGAGTACTCGAAGGCGCTCCGCCGGGACCCGGACAACCTGACCTGCCAGAAGGCGCTGGAGCGGGCGCGGCTGCGGGCCGCGGAGGCCCACGCGCACACGGCGCGCGCGCTCGCCGCCCGCGGCCTCTACAAGGAAGCGCTCGACGAGTTCCGGCTCGCCCTCGACCTCGCGCCCGGCTCCGAGGCGCTGGCCGAGGAGATGCGCGCGACCGACGTGCGGCGCCAGGCCGGCGTCCCCGTGCCCTCGATCGCCGAGATCAAGGATCGGGCGCGCGAGACGGCGCTGCCCGGCCTCGTCCTCGGCCCCGCCGCGCGCGAGCCTCTCGGCCTCTCGTTCCGGGAGGCCAGCCTGCGCGAGGTCTACCAGGCGCTGGGCCGCGTGGCCGGCGTCAACTTCGTCTTCGATCCCCAGTTCGAGGACGGGACGGTGACCCTCGACCTGCGCGACGTCCCCTTCGAGCAGGCCCTCAACGCGGTCTCCACGGTGGGCCGCACGTTCCACCGCGTGGCCGACTCGCACGTGGTGAACGTCGTGCCCGACACGCCGGCCAAGCGGCGGGAGTACGAGCAGCAGGTGGTCAAGACCTTCTTCCTCTCCAACGCCGACCTCAAGGAGACGATCGACCTGCTCCGCATCGTGCTCGGCGCGCGGCGGGTGGCTCCCCTGCCCGGCGCCAACGCCCTCACCATCGCCGACGCCCCCGACAAGGTCGCCGCGGCCGAGCGGATCGTGTCCGTGATCGACAAGCAGCGGGCCGAGGTCGTGGTCGACGTCGAGATCCTGGAGATCAACCGGTCGTCGCTGAAGGAGTACGGCATCGAGATCACCTCGGGCCTGGCCGGGGTCGAAGGCATCGCGGGGGCGATCTTCCCGCGAGAGACCGTGGAAGAGACCACGGTGGACGGGAGCGGCAACCCGGTGACGCGCACGCGGCCGCTGAGCCTCGGCGACAACCCCTACAAGCGGTCGAACCTGCTCATCACCAGCCTGCCCGGCGTGATCTACCGGCTGCTCAAGACCGACGGCGCCACGCGCCTCCTGGCCAACCCGCAGCTCCGCGCCACCGAGGGCCAGACGGCGCAGGCGCGGTTCGGGGACCAGGTGCCGGTGCCGGTCACCGTGTTCACGCCGCTCGCCGGCGGGGGCCTCGCGCAGCAGCCGGTGACGTCGTTCGAGTACAAGGACGTGGGCGTGAACATCGACATCACGCCGCGCGTGCACCATGACAGCGACGTGACGCTGGCCATCAAGCTGGAGATCTCGTCGCTGGGCGCCCTCTTCCAGAACAACCCCACGTTCCGCAACCGCACGGTCACCACCATGATCCGGCTGCGGGACGGGGAGACGAACATCCTGGCCGGCCTCATCACCGACGAGGAGCGGACGAGCGTCGTGGGGCTGCCGGGGCTGGCCAGCGTGCCCGTGCTCGGACGGATCTTCTCGCGCAACCGCAAGGAGACCACCGAGACGGACATCGTGATGACGCTCACGCCGCGGATCGTGCGGCGCACCCCGCTCACAGAGGAGGACCTGCGTTCCTTCGCGGTCGGGGGCGAGAGCTCGCCGCTGCTGTTCGAGGTCCCGGCCATCCCCGGCCTGCCCGCGCCGCCGCGGGCGGAGCCGCCGCGCATCGAGCCCATCCGGCCCCCGGCACCGACCCCGACGCCCACGCCGCCGCCGCAGGCCCGATGAGCGGAGGGCCGCTCGACCGCGTCCGCCGCGTGCTGGCGCTCCTGCGCGACCCGCGGGTGCCTCGCCTGCCGCGCATTCTCGTCGGCGTGGCCGTGATCTACCTGCTCTCGCCGGTGGACCTCGTACCCGAGCTGCTGACGCCGATCTTCGGGTTCTTCGACGACGCCATGTTCCTGTGGCTGTCGATCCGCTGGCTGGTGCGCAGCGGACCGCCCGCGGCGCCCGGGGCGCGCGTGGTGGACCTCGGCGACCGGCGGCTCAGGCCTTGAGGAAGGTCCGCGGCGGACGCTTGACCGCGGCGGGAATCCGCTCGATCTTCACCTTGCTGATGCGGTGGCGCTCGACGTCCACCACGGTCAGCCGGTAGTCGCCCACCACCACCGACTCGCCGCCACGGGGCATGGAGCCGAGCCGCTCCAGCATGAACCCGGCCACCGACTCGAACTCCGCCGACTCCGGGATCGGGATGCCGTGGGCCTCGCGCACCTCGGCCGCGGCCACCGTTCCCTCGAGGACGAGCGAGCCGTCGCGGAGGCGCTCCACGGGGCGCTCCTCCCAGTCGTACTCGTCCTGGATCTCGCCCACGATCTCCTCGAGCAGGTCTTCCAGCGTGACGAGGCCGGTCACGGAGCCGTGCTCGTCGATGACCATGGCCATGTGCGTGCGGCGCTTCTGCAGGTCCTTCAGCAGGTCGCCGACCTTCTTCGTCTCCGGGACGAAATGGATCGGGTGCAGCAGCTTGCGCAGGACGACGGGCTGGCGCTTCTGGAGCTGGCGCAGCGCGTCCTTGATGAAGACCACGCCGATCACGTTTTCGATCGACTCCTGGTACACGGGGATGCGGGAGAACCCTCCCTCCACCATCAGCCCCTCCACCTCGCCGGGCGGAGTGTCGGCCTCCAGGCCGAAGATCTTGGGCCGCGGGACCATCACCTTCCGCACCGGCGTGTCCCGGAAGTCGAACACGCTGTGGATCAGCTCCACTTCCGACTGGTCGAGGACACCCTGCTCGCGGCCCTCGGCCAGCAGGTGCTTGATGTCGGCCTGCGACACGAACGTCCGCTGGCCGGCGCCGCGGATGCGGAAGATGGCCAGGAAGGCGCGGGTGGAGGCGCTCAACAGGACGACGAGGCCGCGCGTCAGGCGCGACATGAGGCTGAGCGGGTGGGCCACGAGCAGCGCCACCGTCTCCGTGTAGCGCAGCGCCAGCGCCTTGGGCACCAGCTCCCCGAAGATCAGCTCCACGTACACGATGCCGCCGCCGACGACCAGGGCCGAGGCCAGCGGGGGTGACACCCAGGCCGCCAGCCAGGAGCGGGCGAAGAACGGCTCGACGTGCAGGCTGGCCAGGTACCCCCCCCCGACACCCGCCAGCGTGCCCATCAGCGTGACCCCGATCTGGACGGTGGCCAGGAAGTCGTCGAGGTGTTCCTGGAGGTGCTTCAGGCGGCGAGCCGCCCGGCTGCCTTCCGCGGCCAGGGCCTCGACCCGGCTGCGGCGCGCGGAGATGACGGCGATCTCGCTGCCGGAGAAAAGGCCGTTCCCCAGCAGGCAGAAGAAGATCGCCAGGATCAGCCAACCCGGATCGCTCACTCTGGTGCGCGGATTCTACTCCTTGTCTACCCCCGCGCTGTCTGTTACCTTGAGTCGGATCGACGCAACCAGAGGAGGCAGCTTGGCCAACGGCGAGACCTTCGACGTCATCGTGATCGGCAGCGGGCCGGGCGGCTATGTGGCGGCCGTCCGTGCGTCCCAGATGGGCCTGGCGGCCGCGGTCGTGGAGCGAGACCCGGTCGGCTGCGGCGGCACCTGCCTCCTGCGCGGCTGCATCCCGACCAAGGCGCTGCTGCACACCGCGGACCTCCTCGAGGACTTCAAGGGAGCGAAGGAGTTCGGGATCGTCGCCGAGAGGGTGACGCTCGACTTCGCGGCGGTGATGGCGCGCAAGGCGCGCGTGGTCAACCGGCTCAGCAAGGGCATCGAAGGTTACCTCTTCAAGAAGAACAAGATCTCGCTCTTCAAGGGCACGGGACGACTCGACGGCCCGCGCACGGTCGTCGTCACGGGCGACAAGGCCGAGACGCGCCTGACCACCAAGGCCGTCATCCTCGCCACCGGCTCTCGCCCGCGCAGCCTCCCCGGCATCACGCCCGACGGCAGGTCCATCGTGACCTCCGACGAGATCCTGGAGCTGAAGGACATCCCGCGCAGCCTGATCGTGATCGGCGCGGGCGCCGTGGGCATGGAGTTCGCGTCGATCTTCGCCCGCTTCGGCTCGAGCGTGAACGTGGTCGAGCTGCTGCCGCGGGTGCTGCCCTTGGAGGACGAGGAGATCTCGGCCGAGGCGTCCAAGCTCCTGGGCAAGCAGATGGGCATCCACACGGGCGCCAAGACCGAGGCCGCCCTCAAGACGTCGAGCGGCGTCGAGGTCGCCTTCCGCACCGCCTCGGGCGAGGCGAACACGATCACCGCGGACATGCTCCTGGTGGCCGTCGGCCGCGCCCCCGTCACCGACGGGCTCAACCTCGAGTCCACGAAGGTGAAGCTCGAGAAGGGCTACGTCCGGGTCAACGACCGCATGGAGACCGACGAGCCGGGCGTGTTCGCCATCGGCGACGTGGTGACGCTCGGCGACCGGCCGCATCCCATGCTCGCCCACCTCGCCTCGGCCGAGGGCATCGGCGTGGCGGAGCGGCTGGCCGGCAAGCAGCCCGAGCCGGTCGACTACGACCGGGTACCGGGCGCCACGTACTGCCGTCCCGAGGTGGCCTCGGTCGGGCTCACCGAGGCCGAAGCCAGGAAGCGCGGCTACGACGTGAAGGTGGGCAAGTTCCCGTTCGCCGCGCTGGCCAAGCCGCGCATCATCGGCCACGACGGCGGATTCATCAAGGTCGTCGCCGAGGGCAAGTACGACGAGGTCCTCGGCGTGCACATGATCGGCCCGCACGTCACCGACCTCATCTCCGAGGCCTGCCTGGCCCTGCGCCTCGAGGCCACCACCGAGGAGATCACGCGGACGATCCACCCGCATCCCACCCTGCCCGAGGTCCTGATGCAGGCCGCGGAGGCCGTCTACGGCCACGCCATCGACCTGTAGGTGGGAACGACGGGCTTTTCAACGCGGAGACCGCAGAGAGGCGCAGAGACCGCAGAGGAAGGGAAGGAGTCTTCTTCTCGACTCTGCGTTCTCTGCGGACCTCTGCGTTCTCTGCGTTTCATCCGTTAGGCCATGGGAACAGCGCTAGCCGCCAAGCCGCCGGTGGAGCAGCTCTCCAAGGCCCAGCGGCTGGAGCTGTTCCATTACCTGAAGCTCAACCGCGTGGTCGAGGAGAAGCTGGCCAACCTCTACCGGCAGGGCCAGGTCGTGGGCGGCCTCTACCGCAGCCTGGGCCAGGAGGCCTGCTCTGTCGGCAGCGCCTACGCCCTCGAGCGCGGCGACATCTTCACGCCGATGATCCGCAACCTGGGCGCCATCTTCGTGCGGGGCGGCCGGCCGCGCGCGGTGTTCGCCCAGTACATGGCCAAGGCCACGGGGCCCACCCGCGGCCGCGACCTCAACGTGCACTTCGGCTGGATCTCGGACGAAGGCAGCATGCCCGCGGTCGTCTCCATGCTCGGCGACATGATCCCGATCCTCACGGGGGCCGTGATCGCGGAGCGGATGAAGGGCCGGAGCGCGGTGGCCCTCAACTGGATCGGCGACGGCGGCACCTCCACCGGCGCCTTCCACGAAGGTTTCAACTTCGCCTGCGTGCAGAAGGCCCCCCTCGTCCTGATCGTGGAGAACAACAAATGGGCCTACTCCACGCCCACCCGCAAGCAGACGGCCAACCCGCGCTTCGTGGACCGCGCGCGCGCTTATGGCTGCTTCGGCGACCAGGTGGACGGCAACGACGTGCTGGCGGTGTACGAGGCGACGCGACGCGCCGTCGCCCGGGCGCGGCGGGGCGAGGGTCCCACCCTGATCGAGGCCGACACCATGCGCATGCGCGGGCACGCCGAGCACGACGACATGAAGTACGTGCCGCGCGAGATGCTCGAGGAGTGGGCCGCGCGCGATCCCCTCGCCCGCTACGAGCGCCAGCTCCTGGAGAGCGGCGTGGCGACCCGTGGCGAGCTGGACCAGGTCAGCGCGGAGCTCGACGCGTTCGTCCTGGGCGAGCTGGCCTGGGCGGAGGCGAGCCCCATGCCGGACCCGCAGAGCGGCCTCGATGGCGTCTACGCCGACCGTCCGACGGCGCCACCCACTCCCCCCCTCGTTGCGGAGTGGGAGCGCCGGAAGAAGGAGCGGGGCTGATGGCCGTCCTCACCTACCTCGAGGCCGTGCGCCAGGCCATGCTCGACGAGATGGAGAAGGATGAGCGCGTCTTCATCCTGGGCGAGGACGTGGGGACGTACGGCGGCGCCTTCCGGGCCACCGCCGGGTTCCTCGAGAGATTCGGAGAGCGCCGCGTGATCGACACGCCGGTCAGCGAGACCGCGATCGTGGGCGCGGCCATCGGCGCCGCCCTCATGGGCCTGCGGCCGATCGCGGAGATGCAGTTCATCGATTTCATCGCCTGCGGCTTCAACCAGCTGGTCAACTACGCGGCCAAGAGCCGCTACCGCTGGGGCGGCGGCGTGCCCCTCGTCGTACGCGGACCCTGCGGCGGCGGCGTCCACGGAGGGCCCTTCCACAGCCAGAACCCGGAAGCGTTCTTCATGAACGTGCCCGGGCTGAAGATCGTCGCGCCCGGCACGCCGAGCGACGCCAAGGGGCTGCTCACCGCGGCCATCCGCGACCCCGACCCCGTCATCTACCTCGAGCACAAGTACCTCTATCGACGGCTGAAGGAGGACGTGCCCGAGGGCGACCACGTGGTGCCCATCGGGAAGGCCCGGATCGCGCGTGCCGGAAAGGACGTTTCCATCATCACGTATGCCGCCATGCTGCACGTTGCCCTCGAGGCGGCGGAGGCGGCCGCCCGTGACGGGATCTCGGTCGAGGTAGTCGATCTGCGCACTCTGCTGCCGCTCGACGAGGAGGCCGTCCTGACCACGGCCGCCCGCACCGGCAGGGTGATCGTGCTGCACGAAGCCACGCGCACGGGCGGTCCCGGCGGCGAGGTGGCGGCCCTGATCGCGGAGCGCGTGTTCGAGCAGCTCGACGCGCCCGTGGTGCGACTCGCCCCACCCGACACCCCGGTGCCCTATTCGCCGCCCCTGGAGGAGTACTTCCTGCCCGACGCGGAACGCGTCGGCAAAGCCATCCGGGCGCTGTACGACTACTAACGACGTGCTTTTCACCGCAGCGGCGCAGAGGAAGCGGAGAACGCAGAGAGCGGAGAAAAGCGGAAGTTCGTTATATCCTTCCTCTGCGTCCTCTCCGTTGATCTCTGCGTCTCTGCGGTGAATCCGTTTAGAGGTGACGAATGACCGACGTCATCATGCCCCAGATGGGCGAGTCCATCGCCGAGGGCACCCTGACCCGGTGGATGAAGAAGGTGGGCGACCGGGTCCAGAGGGACGAGCCTCTCTTCGAGATCTCGACCGACAAGGTGGACGCCGAGATCCCGGCGCCCGCCGGGGGCGTGCTCAAGGAGATCCGGGTGAAGCCCGGGACCACCGTCCCCATCAACACCGTCGTCGGCGTGATCGCTCCCGAAGGCGAAGCGGTGGCGGCTCCGCCCGCGCCTGCTCCGGCTCCACCGGCCCCGGCGACGGGCGCGACGCCGTCGGCGGCCAGCCCCACCCCCAGCGCACCGACGTCAGCGGCCCCGGAAAGCAAGCGGCCGCAGGCCGATGGCACGCCCGGCCCGTCACCCGCGCCGGTCCCCCCGCCCGCGGTTGCGCCCCCGCCCGTAGCTGCGCCCCCGCCCGCGGCTGGCCCCGTGCCCGAGAAGCCCCGCTCCGAGATGTCGGTGGACGAGCTGCGGCAGACGCGGTCATCGCCGGTCGTGCGCAAGATCGCCGCCGAGCACCACGTGGACATCCGGGAAATCCCCGGCACCGGGATCTCCGGCCGGGTGACCAAGCAGGACATCCTGGGCCACCTCGAGGGCCGGCCGGGGACCGAAGCCCCGCGCCCGCCAGGTGCGCCGGCGGCCGCGGCGGCCTCGCCCGGCCCGACACCGCCATCGCCAGCCGGTCCTGCACCGGCGCGACCGGCGCCCGTCCCACCCGCGCCCTCGCCCGCAGCGGCTCCCGCCACCGCGCCGGCCGCCCCGGCCGCCCCCCCGGCCCCCGGCGGCCCCGTGGTCAGCAGGCCTGGAGGCGAGCGCGTGCAGGTCGTGCCCATGTCGCCTATCCGCAGGAAGACCGCCGAGCACATGGTCCTGTCGAAGCGGACGTCGGCGCACGTGGCGACCGTGTTCGAGATCGACCTCACGCTCGTGGACCTGTTCCGGAACAAGTACCGCCCGGCCTATGAGGAGCGCAACGGCGTCCGCCTGACGTACATGCCGTTCATCATCAAGGCCACGGTGGACGCGCTGAAGGCCTTCCCCGTCCTGAACGCGAGCGTCGAGGGCGAGGCGATCGCCTACCGCCACGACATCAACATCGGCCTGGCTGTGGCGCTGGACTGGGGCCTGATCGTCCCGGTGATCCGCAACGCGGACGAGAAGAACATCCTCGGCCTCGCCCGCGCCGTCAACGACCTCGCGGACCGCGCGCGCGCCAAGCGCCTCAAGGTCGAGGAGGTCCAGGGCGGCACCTTCACCCTCACCAACCCGGGCGTCTTCGGGAGCCTGTTCGGCACCCCGATCATCAACCAGCCCCAGGTCGGCATCCTGGCCGTGGGCACCATCGAGAAGCGGCCGGTCGTGCGCGACGACGCCATCGCCATCCGCACCATGGCGTACTTCGCTCTCAGCTTCGACCACCGCATCGTGGACGGCGCGGACGCGGACCGGTTCATGGGGCACCTCAAGCACACGCTGCAGGAGTTCGACGAGAACGCGCTGTGAGCAGCCGCGGCCTGGTCCGGGACCCCCCGCCGCAGGCCAGGCTCCGGCCGCTGCACGTGCGGAAGCTCGGGCGCGTCGCCTATGACCGGGGACTCGAGCGGCAGGCGCAGCTCGTCGCGCAGCGGCAGCGCGGCGAAGTCCCGGACACGCTGTTGCTCCTGGAGCACGATCCCGTCTTCACGCTGGGACGCAACGCGCGCGCCGAGCACATCCTCCACTCCGCGGAGACCCTGCGCCAGCGCGGCTTCGGCGTGTTCGAGACGGGCCGCGGCGGCGACGTCACGTACCACGGCCCGGGACAGGTCGTCGGCTACCCGATCCTGGACCTCTCGCCCGACCGGCAGGACGTGCACCGCTATGTGCGCGACCTCGAGGAGGTCATGATCCGCGCCTGCGCCGACTTCGGCGTGGCCGCCGGCCGCCTGGCCGGGCTGACGGGGACCTGGGTGGGCGGAGAGAAGATCGGGGCCATCGGCGTCCGCATCGCGCGCTGGGTGACCTCGCACGGGTTCGCCCTCAACGTCGGCACCGACCTGTCCCCGTTCGAGCTGATCGTCCCCTGCGGGATCCGCGGGCATGGCGTGACCAGCCTCGACCGTCTGCTCGGACGGCCCGTGCCCACGGACGCGGTGATGGATCGCCTGGCCGATCACCTCGGGCAGGTGCTCGGCCGGTACCCTCTGCGAGACAGCGCCGGCTGATCGGCCTTAGGGAGGAAACGCAGAGAGCGCGGAGATCCGCTCGTCGCTCGCGCTACGGCTCCCCCAGCTCGTTACGGCGCAGCTTCAGCGTGAGCGTCAGCGCTCCGACGCGCCGCGAGCCTTCGCTGATCGGCACGCTGAGCTGCACGGCGTAGACGCCCGTGCTGGCGTCGAGGGCCGGCTCCTCCACGAACGATTCCCGGCCCTGCACGAACGTGCGCTGCCACTTCGGCTCGTCCCCCTGCCAGTAGTCCGTGGTCTCCACGGTGGCGCACACCAGCGCGCCGCGGTCGTCCATGGCGAACGCCTCCACGATGCGCGGGTCGTCGCTCAGCAGCTTCCGCAGCTTCACCGAGCACGGCAGGCGCCACGATCTGCTTGCGCAGCGGGTAGTCGCGGCGCGCGATCCAGACCGCGTCCTTGCTCTGCACGTCGGCCAGGCTCGCGCGGCGCGCGTTGCTCTCCAGCACGGCCTTCAGAAGGTCCGGGTCCCTGGCCAGGGCCTGGGCCCGCGCGACGCGCGCGTGGGCCGTGGCGCGCACGCGGGCCAACGCGTCCGCCCCGCGGTAGCCGCCGGCCGCCTGGGCGACGAGCAGGATCGACCCCACGAGCGCGATCACCATGCCTCCTCCCTCGTCCCCGCCGCCAGCCTCAGGGCGGGCCGCGCCGCGCCTCCGCCAGCAGGCGCGCGTTCCGCAGCGACACGACCAGGAACTCCGCGATCGTCTCGCCCACCGCCACCGCGTCCAGGTCGAAGGCGCCGGCCTTCTCGCTCTGGAAGTCCATGGCCCCGACCGCCTCGCCGTCCTCGAGCAGCGGGATCACCATCTCGGAGCGCGTCCCCGGCACGTCGGGATGGTAGTCCGGGTCCCGGCCGACGTCCGACACCACCTGCGGCGCGCGCTTGCGCAGCGCGCGTCCGATGACCCCGCCCGCGGGCCCCTGCGCGCGGCCCGAGCTGCGCCGCCCCACGCCGGGACGGCCGGCCCAGCGTCCGACCAGGATGCCCTCTTCGTCGAGCACCACCACCGCCACGTACGTGTGGTTGATGCGCGTCTGCATGGCCTCGGCGGCCTCCTGCATCAGCCTCTCGGGCTCCATCACGCGCGCGATCCGGCGCGCCACCGCGCTCAGCAGGCCGATCTGCTCGGACCGGTGCTGGCTCTGGGCCTCGGACCGGCGCAGGGCCTCGTTGAGCCGGCCCAGCTCGGCCAGCTTCTCCACCGATCGGGCCGCCTGCTCCTGCGCGTCGAGCAGGCGCCGGGCCGACTCGTGCTCCTGCGCGCTGAGGAGGATCTCGAGCCGCCGGTCGCCCAGCTCGTCGAGCGCCAGCAGGCACTCGGCAA
>Ga0326597_10012639_pt1 | contig 11130 bp, 8 predicted proteins | sample RVTome_12_FD_203789 | JGI IMG/M metagenome (GOLD analysis project Ga0326597, IMG submission 203789) | Soil microbial communities from uranium-contaminated site in the Upper Colorado River Basin, Wyoming, United States - RVT100D185 | ecosystem: Environmental > Terrestrial > Soil > Contaminated >... | reverse complement strand
GTCCGACCCGACACCGACTCGAGATCTACGGGCTCTGCGCCGCCTGTCAGGAGCAAGGCGCGGAGCCTCCCCGCGAGGGACTGACCTGTCCGATCGACACGGTTTAGCAGGTCAGCGACCTGCTAGGCCGGGGGGGGATGGCAGCATGAGGCCAGCGTCGTACGGCCCCGCCGATCACGGCCCGAGCTCGGACTTCCCCGAACGAGCGATGAGCCGGGCAACGGCTTCGTCCCGAATCGAAGGCAACCTCATCGCCCTTCAGTTCGAAGGGCCGGTCGCGTTCGACTCCTGGCTGGCCGCGATCGCGAAGGCCGAGCGGTTCGTCCACTTCGAGAACTACATCGTGCGGGACGACGAGATCGGCCGACGGTTCCGGGACGCGCTCACCGAACGGGCCCGCGCCGGCGTGCAGGTGCGTGTGTTGGTCGACTGGGTGGGGTGTTGGGCGACGCCACAGCGCTTCTGGAAGCCCTTCCGCGAAGCGGGAGCCGAGGTCCGGGCCTTCAATCGCCCTTCCTTCCGGGATCCGCTGGGCCTCCTGCAGCGTGACCACCGGAAGCTCGTGGCCGTGGATGGAGAGGTAGCGTTCCTGGGCGGGTTCTGCGTGGGGCAGGAATGGGTCGGCACGGACATCGAGGCGCCGTGGCGCGACACCGGCGTCGAGATTCGAGGTCCCGCGGCTGCGGCTGCGGCTCGGACCTTCGAGCGGATCTGGGCCGATGGGGGTGGGGTGGTGCCCCCGGAGGCGCGCTCCGACCCATCGCAGTGCTCCCGGCAGGGCGACTCCGTCGTCTGGATCATCGAAGGGATCCCGCAGCGGTCGCGCGTCTATCGGGCCACCCAACTCATGGCCTCTACGGCGAAGGACCGCCTCTGGATCACCGATCCCTACTTCCTCGCGCCGCGCCCGGTTTCCGAGGCCCTCATGGCCGCCGCCCGGGACGGTGTGGATGTGCGAGTGCTCGTTCCCGCCCACAACAACTGGCCGTGGGTGGGAAGCCTCTCGCGCGGTGGGTACCGGAGCCTCCTCCAGGCGGGGGTCCGGATCTTCGAGTGGGAAGGACGGATGATCCACGCGAAGACTTCGGTGGTGGACGGTGTGTGGTCCCGGATCGGCTCGTCGAACCTGAACACCGCTTCGCTCCTCGGGAACTGGGAGCTCGACGCGGGCGTGCTGGACACGGGGCTCGCGGAGCAAGTGGAGGGCCTCTTCATTGCCGACCTGGCCTCGTCGGTGGAGATCATCCTTCCCCTGAGCCCCGCTGGGGCCAGCCCCTCGGCGAGTCCGGCGGTGGCGTCCGACGGGAGTCGAGCCACGGAGCTCGCCGAGCCCGGTCTCGGCAAGGCGTCCCTCGAGTCGGCCTTCTACGAGAGGAGGCGTGGCCGGGCCGTGACGGGGCCGGGGGGCCAGGGCCTCACGATCGCCGACCTGGCCCGGGCGGGCTCCGCGCTTGGCGATGCGATCGCGGGGCACCGTGTCGTCGGCCGGGAGGACCGAGTCGTCCTCATCACCGCGGCGGTCCTCGTCCTCGCGCTCGCAGCGATCGGCGCGTTCTTCCCCCGGGTGCTAGGCTGGACTGTCGCGGTCCTCTTCGGCTGGATCGGCGGCGTTCTCGCCGTCCGCGGCATGAGCCAGGCGTATCGCGCGCGGACGGAGCGGAGGGCGGTGGAGGACGTGGGCGCCTCATTCCCTGCCACCCGCGTCGGGCCCGCGGCTCCTCCCCGAGCCTTGCCCACCGGAGAGGAGGTCGGATGACGGAGTCGGTAGGGGTGTTCATCGCCCTCGGGGCGGGCCTCCTCTCGTTCCTCTCGCCGTGTGTGCTCCCGATTGTGCCTTCCTATCTCTCCTTCGTCACGGGGATGAGCCTCGAAGACCTGCAAGAGGGCGCCGACCGCGGTCGGACGCTCACGTATGCCAGCCTCTTCATCGCCGGTTTCTCTCTGATCTTCGTGCTTCTGGGCGCCTCCGCCTCCTTCCTGGGTCAGTTCTTCCGCGTCTACGAGATCTGGATCTCCCGGATCGGCGGAGCCGTGATCATCCTCCTCGGGCTCCATCTCGCCGGGTTCTTCCGGATCACGCCGCTCCTGCGGGAGGTGCGCGTGCAGGTGTCGGAGCGCCCCGTAGGATACCTGGGGGCGCTGGGCGTGGGGATGGCCTTCGGGGCCGGTTGGACCCCGTGCATCGGCCCCCAGCTCGGCGCGATCATGACCTTCGCGGCAACCCGGGAGACTCTATGGGAGGGGGTCGGGCTCCTCGCCGTGTATTCCGCGGGGCTCGCCGTGCCGTTTCTCCTCACAGCCGTCGCGGTGGACCGCTTCCTCGTTCTTTTCCGCCGCGTCCGACCTTACCTGCCGGTGCTTCAGCGGGCGTCCGGCCTGCTCCTGGTGCTCCTGGGCATTCTGCTCGTCACGGGCACGTTCACCGCGCTCACGACCTGGCTCGTGCCGTTCACCCCAGACTTCATCCTCGAACGTATCTGAGGGGCCTTTCGACGCCGATCTCCACTACCGACTGCTCGAGCAGCTGCCGCCGGAGGAGCGTCGCGTAGACGCCTCCGCGACCGAGGAGTTCCGCGTGTCTCCCCGTCTCGACGATGACGCCTTCGTCGAGCACGAGGATATGGTCCGCGTGCATGACGGCGGTCACCCGATGCGATATCACGAAGGCGGTCCGCCGCCGGAGAGACTCGCGGAGCTCGGAGAGGATGAGCGCCTCGGTCTGCGTGTCTACGGCGCTCAAGGCGTCGTCCAGGATGAGGACCACGGGATCGCGCGCGATGGCCCGAGCGAGAGCGGCACGCTGCTTTTGGCCGCCGGACAGGTTGATCCCTCGTTCTCCGAGGCGCGTCCGGTAACCCGCCGGGAACAGGGTGACCTGCTCGTGCAGCTGGGCGATCTCGGCGGCCCGGAGCACCCGCGGGTCCGGCCCCTCGGCGCGTTCGAAGTCCTCGCCCGCCGAAAGTCCCAGCCCGACGTTGGACTCGATCGTCTCCGAGAAGAGGAACGTGTCTTGGGGAACGACGCCCATAACCTCCCTCAGCTTCGCCGGATCGTACGCGCTGAGTGGCGTGCCGTCGAAGAGGACCTCCCCACCGGTCGGATCGTAGAGCCTCGGGATGAGCGAGACGAGCGTGCTCTTTCCCGACCCCGTGGGGCCCACGACCGCGACGGTTTGGCCGGGCTCGGCAACGAAGGACACGCCGCGTAGCACGTCGCGCTCCGTTCCCGGATAGCGAAAGCGCACGTCGCGGAACTCGATTCGGCCTCTTGGGGCGGCCAGGACCCGTCCTTGCCCAGGCACGACCCGTGGCTGCGTCGCCAAGATCTCGTTCACCCGGGCCATTGACGCCTCTCCCCGTTGGAAGAGGTTCACGACCCACCCCAGCGCGATCATCGGCCAGGTGAGGAGGTTCAAGTAGAAGATGAACGCGACCAGATCACCCACGGACATCTGGCCCGACATCACCGCGCCGCCACCGATCCAGAGCACCACGACCATCGCGACCCCGATGAGCAGGCTTAGGACCGGGTGCAGGAGGCCTTCGATGCGCACGAGGAAGAGGTTCCGATCCGCGTACTCCCGGTTCATCCGCGCGAACCGCCGCGTCTGGTCGTCCTCCTGGACGTACGCGCGCACCACCCGCACGCCGGTCAGGTTCTCCTGCACCTGCGTGGAGATCGTCGAGAACTGCTCCTGGATCTGCTGGAAGCGCTCATGGATCACCCGGCCGAAGCCGATCACGACCGGCGGGAGCACGAGCATCGGCACGATCACGATGGCGGTGAGGCTCGGGGAGATCAGGATCATGAGCGTGAGCGCGAACGCCGACATGACCGCTGTGTTCACCGAATACATGACTGCCGGGCCGATCGCCTGCCGAACCGCGAGCGTGTCGTTCGTCGCGCGGCTCATGATGTCGCCGGTTCGCTCGCTCCCGTAGAACGACGCGTCGAGCCGGAGGAGGTGCTCGAAGAAGTCGAGCCGCAGATCGCACTCCATGCGGCGGCTCACGCCGTTCAGGAGCTCGCGCATCCCGTACCGGGCCGTGCCGCCCATGAGCGCGAGGCCGACGATCACGAGAGCGTACGAGACGATCCGGCCTTGCGTGGCGCCCGGTGCTTCGATCGCGTCGATCGCGAGGCGAAGCACCCAGGGGCCCGCCGTGGCGAAGGCGTTCGCGACCACGACGAGGAGCATCCCCACGAGCATCTCCGTCCGGTAGGGACGGAAGTAGGGAAGGAGCGTCCGAAGGTGGGTCAAGGTGCCCGGCCCCGCGCTAATACCCAGCGGAGGCCCCGTCCCCGCGAGGGTCCGAGTGCCCGACGCGGGTGCCGTCCGAGAGCACCATGATCGCCTGCACGTTCCCGGACGTGCCCCCGCGCTCGTCCAGAGTCTGGCCCAGGGCGCGAAGCGAGTCCGCGACCGCGGGCGTGAGACCGCCGCTCTCGTATTCGATTACGTCGGGGAGGTGCTGGTGGTGGATGCGGGGCGCGTTCACGGCCTGGGTGATGCTCATCCCGAAGTCGATCACGTTCACGAGCACCTGGAGCACGGTGGTGATGATGGTGGGTCCCCCCGGCGTCCCGAGCACGAGGAAGAGCTCACCGTTCGGGTCTTCGACCACCGTGGGAGTCATCGCGGACAGCATGCGCTTTCCGGGCTCGATCGCGTTTTGCTGGCCTTGCACCAGGCCGAACTGGTTCGGGAACCCCGGTCGAGCGGCGAAGTCGTCCATTTCGTTGTTCAGGAGGAATCCGGCGCCGCCGACCGTCACGCCGCTTCCGTAGAGCGAGTTCAGCGTCGTCGTGAGAGCCACGGCGTTCCCCTCGGCGTCCACGACGGAGAGGTGTGTGGTCTCGTTCCCCTCGGCAACGCGGAGGCCGGTCCCGATGGAGCTCGAGGGTGTCGCCCGGTCCCATGAGATGTCGGCGGACCGCTCCACCGCGTGCTCCGGGGAGACCATCCGCTCGAGCGGGATCTCCACGTAGTCGGGATCGGCGAGGGCCTCGTTCCGGTCGGCGAACGCCCGTTTCCACGTCTCCGCGAAGAGGTGGATCGACCGCGCCGAATGCCACCCGAGGGAGGCGACGTCGTAGCCCTCGAGCATGTGCGCCATGAGCGCGAGCGTCGCGCCTCCGGAAGACGGCGGGGACATCGAATAGAGGGTGTAGCCGCGGTATCGAAAGGTCACGGGGTCCCGCCAGACCGCTTCGTACGCGGCGAGGTCCTCGAGAGAGACGAGGCCCCCGCCTCGCGCCATCTCCGCCACGATCAGGTCCGCGGTCTCACCCCCGTAGAAGCCGTCACCCCCCTGATCGCGAATGCGGCCGAGCGTGCGCGCCAGGTCGGGCTGACGAAAGACCTCGCCTGAGTCGGGGGCCGCGCCTTCCGGGAAGAACGTGGCGCGCGACGACTCGTAGGCGCCGAGCCGACGCTCGGCCCCGCCGAGCGAGCCAGCCAGGTCGGCCGACACCTCGAACCCCTCAGCTAGCTCGATGGCGGGCTCCACGAGGTCTACCCAGGGCAGGCTCCCGAAGCGCTGATGGGCCTCCCAGAGACCCATGACGCTCCCCGGGACGCCCGACGCGCGGTGGCCGCGGACGGACTCCCCCGTGAGCTCGCCGAGGGAGTCCAGGTACATCTCGCGGAACGCGGCCCCCGGCGCCCGTTCCCGAAAGTCGAGTGCGAAGGCGGTGCCTCCTTCCGACGGCCTGAAGACGATGAAGCCGCCCCCGCCGAGATTGCCCGCTTCGGGATAGACGACGGCGAGAGCGAAGGCCGCCGCGACGGCGGCGTCCACCGCGTTCCCCCCGGCGCGGAGCACGTCGAGACCGACCTGCGTGGCTCCGTCCGCCGCGGTGGAAACCATGGCGGAGCGGGCGCGCACGGGGAGGTCGTCGGGCCCGTGCGTCCAAGTCGCCGGGAACGCGACGTCCGAGTCGGGGAGCCGCGTGAGCCGGCAGCCGGTCAGCGCGAGGACCGAGACGGCGCCGATCGTCCCGAGGCGGAACGCGAACCGCGCTCCCATCTTCACGCCCGCTTCCTTCCCGCCCCGAGCCGCTCGGCGATGTGCACGGCGGACCGGGCGAGGATCGCGGAAGCGAGCGGCAACACCTTCTCGTCCACGTCGAAGTCCGGGTTGTGATGCCGGCGCGGCTCGGGGAGCGCGGCGCCGAGCCACAGGAAGGCTCCCGGCGCCTCCCGCGCGAGGAACGCGAAGTCTTCCGCCTCCATGCTCGGCTCCAGGTCGAGGAAACCCGACTCCCCGACGAGGGGCGCGATGGCCTCCCGCATCCAAGCTGTCACGGCGAGATCGTTCACCACGGGGGGGTATCCGCCGTGAAACCGCACGTCGACCTCCGCCCCCATCGACTCGAGGCCCCCGAACACCTGGGTGAGGCGCTCCCGGATTTGCGCCTGCACCGCGGAATCGAAGTACCGGAGCGTTCCGCCCAGGACGACGCGGTCCGCGATCACGTTCATCGCGCTCCCGCCCTGCACGGTGCCGAAGCTGAGCACGCCGTTCGCCGCGGGTGAGATCCCCCGGCTCACGATCTGCTGGGCGGCGACCACGCCGAGCGCCGCCAAGGCGACCGCATCCACCCCCTCGTGGGGTCTCGCCGCGTGGGCGCTCCGACCTCGGACCGTGACGATCACCTCGTCCGAACCGGCGAAAAACGGGCCCGGGCGAAGGAACACCTTCCCCGCCGGAAGGTGGGCTCCCACGTGGAGCCCGATCACCGCGTCCACACCTTCCATGGCTCCTTCTTCCACCATGCGCATGCCGCCGCTCTTCCCCTCTTCGTCACACCCCTCTTCGGAAGGCTGGAAGAGGAGACGGTAGCGGGCCGGCGGAAGCGCTCCCGCCTCCTGCATTCCGCGAAGAAGTTGGGAGACGCCCACGAGCCCGGCCGTGTGGAAGTCGTGGCCGCAGGCGTGCATGACCCCGGCGACTTGCGAGGCATAGGGGACGCCGTTCCGCTCATGGATGGGGAGCGCGTCCATGTCCGCCCGGACCGCCACGGTCGGACCCTCGCCGCTCACGAGATCGGCCACGATCCCGGTGCGTGCGACGCCCCGCCGGACGGTGAAACCCGCCGACTGGACCTCGTGGGCCGCGAGGTCGGACGTCCGGACTTCCCGGAAGCCGAGCTCCGGGTGTCGGTGGAGGTCCCGCCGGATCTCGACGAGGCGGGGAGCGAGGGCCTGGGCGCGTGCGAGAAGATCCATCGAATCGGTCTGGAGGTCGCTGGCGAGGGACGAGGTGCGCGTTGCCGGGCCGCCGGGCCGCCCGTTACCTTCTCGCCGCGCGGAAAACGATCCCGGGGACACGGGGGATCACCCGCCGAAGATACCATCGCCGAGTGCCGTTCGATACCCGCCCACCGCGGTCCGGCCCGTCTCCCATGCTCGACGATCTTCAGCCTCTGCAATGACGACCGGGGGCCTCTTCGGGGGCATTATGTCGGGCACGTCGCTCGACGGCGTGGACGCGGTGCTCCTCGAAGTCCGAGGGTCGGATCCCTCTTCGGTGGACTGGTCCGTCGTCGGGTTCGCCACGACGCCTTACGCGCCGGACGAGCGGGCCCGTATCCGATCGGCCATCGCGACGGGGGGCGCCCGGGACCTGGCCCTCATGGACCGCGACCTCGGGCTCTGGTTCGCGGGAGCGTTCAGCGCCCTCCTCGAGCAGGTCGGCGTGGACGCGGCCGAGGTGACGGCAGTGGGCTCCCACGGCCAGACGGTGTGGCACGAGCCGCGCGTCGCAGGGGGGACGGGCGCGACCTTCCAGCTGGGGGGACCGGCGTACCTGGCGGAGGCCATCGGCCGCCCGGTCGTGGGTGACTTCCGGAGTCGGGACGTCGCGGCCGGGGGCCAGGGCGCCCCCCTCGTCCCGTGGGCGGACTGGGTGATGCTCCGCCGGCCCGGGCGAGGGCGGGCTCTCCAGAACATCGGCGGGATGGCGAACGTCACGTTCATCCCGCGGGACTGCGACCTCGCCGGGGTGCGGGGATTCGATACGGGCCCGGGCGTGGCACTGATCGACCGCGCGGCCCAGCTCGCGTCGGAGGGGGTCGAGGCGTGGGACGCGAACGGCCGCAGGGCCGCCCGGGGCACCGTGAAGGAGGCGCTCCTCGCCGACCTCCTCGACGATCCCTTTTTCGTCGAGGCGCCTCCCAAGTCCACCGGGAGGGAGCGCTTCGGCGACCGGCGCCTGGATGAGATCGTGCGGAGCGAGCGCCCCGACTCCGAACGCGCGTGGGACGACTTGATCGCGACGCTGACCCACCTGACCGCCCGCTCCATCGCTCGCTCGTACGAGCGGTTTCTTCCGGCAGGTGCGATCGACGAGGTCGTGATCACGGGAGGAGGGGCTCTGAACCCGTCGCTCGTGGGGGCGATCCAGGGGGCGCTCGCTCCTCTCCGCGTCGAGACGGGCGCCGAAGCGCTCGGCATCGACCCCGACGCGCGCGAGGCGGCCGCATTCGCGCTCCTCGCCTGGGCGCGTTTGCACGACGTCCCAGCGAACGTCCCTGCGGTCACCGGCGCGCGTGGCCCCCGCGTCCTCGGCTCGGTCCATGCGGGAGGAGGGCGCCGTGTCGCCTGAGCGGCGCGTCGTGCTCGCTGGGGCCCTCGTCGCGGCGCTCGCGGCGATCCTCCTCGGATCGGTGGCGATCCCGGCTCCGCACGACGGGGGGGACAACGCGACCTATTTGTCGCTCGCGCACTCCCTCGTTTCGGGCCGGGGATACACCGAGCTCTGGGACCCGCAGGTCCCGCCGCACACGAAGTATCCACCCGTGTTCCCACTGGCGCTGGCGGCGCTCATGACGGTCGGCGTCACCACCTGGGGCGGGTTCAAGTTCTTCATGGCGCTCGCCGTCGGCGGCGCCGCGGTCTTCGCGTTCGCGTGGGTGTCCCGGCGCTCGGGCCCCGTCGCGGCCGCGGCAGTCGCGGTGCTCGTTCTCCTTTCAGGGGGGTGGCTTCAGGCGAGCCGGTGGGTGCTGTCCGAACCCCTCTTCCTCCTGTTCACGTTCGCGGCGCTCTGGGCGGCGGAGCGTTCGTCCACGCAACGCTGGGCGCTTCTCGCCGGTGGTCTCGCCATCCTCGCGTTTTTCACTCGTTCCGCGGGGCTCCCGCTCGTACTCGCTCTCCTCGGGGCTCTCGTCATCGCGCGGGAGGTAAGGACGGCCGCGATCTTGGGCGTCGCATTCCTCGTGCCGGGCCTCGCCTGGTTCCTCCGCGCGCGGCAGGGAGGACAGGGTGCCTACCAGTCCGAGTTCTGGATGGCGGACCCGTATCAGCCGGCCCTCGGGACCGTCGGGTGGCTGGACCTCCCAGGGCGAGCGTGGGCAAACCTCCAGACCTACGTGGGGGGCGTTCTCCCCGGGGAGTGGTGGCCCGGCGTGACAGGGGCGTGGGCGCTCGCCTTGGGCGTCGTGCTCGTCGGCCTCGCGGCGTGGGGGTGGGTCGCTCGCGTGAGGGCCCGCCCGGGGGCCGCGGAACTGTTCGTGCCCCTCTACGTCGGCCTCATCTTGGTTTGGCCCGAGGTTTGGGCGGGCGACCGTTTCACCCTCCCGCTCTACCCGCTCGCCCTCCTCTACGGGGGGGAGGCCCTGGCGCAGGCCAGCCGCCGGCTCGGCGGGGCGGCGACCTTCGGGATCCTCGCCCTCGCATTCCTCGGCCTCGCCGCTCCGACCATTCCGAGGTGGCTCGCGCTCTCCGACGAGGGGCGGACGTGCCGCCGAGTCGCCGGTGACACCGATCCGGTCGTGTGTCACCGCGCGGGGTTCCAGGAGCTCAGGGTCGTCGCGGAATGGGCGGGGGTGAACCTGCCCGAAGGCTCGGTGGTCCTGAACCGGAAGTCGAGCCTCTTCTACATCTTCGGCGGGCCGCCGGGTCGAATATTCCCCTTCGCGACAGACCCGGGCCCGCTGCTGGCCGAAGCCGACCGATTGGGGGCTCGGTACGTGCTCCTCGACCATGTGGACGGGATCGCGCCGTTCTACGTCGGAGAGGTGCTGGCGGCGTACCCCGGCGCCTTTTGCCACCTCGTCGGCTGGGGGACGGAGGGCGTCGTGCTCCGGACGGACCTCTTCGGGATTCGCCCTCCCGAGGAGCGCCTGCCGGGGTTGTCCCCGGATCAGCTCACGACTTGCCCGGAAGGCTACCGGAAGGTGCCGGACGTGCCGATTCCGGGGTCCTCACCGGACATCCAGCGACTGCTGCCGAGCATCGACCGGATGCCGGAGCGGGTCGCTCCGGCGGCCCCACCGGATCCCGCTCAGCCCGACGCGGCCGGAGGATCGCCGTAGAGAAGCCCGAGCACGAGGCCGTAGCCGAGGAACGTGAGGTACGAGTCGTCCTCGGCCTCGCCGGCGTCGAGGAGGGCTGAGATCACCGGCACTCGCCGGATCGGCGAAAACGCCTGTAGCCGCGTGAAGAGACCGCCGAGGGGGAGTGCGAGGTAGTCCGCCGTGCCGGCGAGCGCGCCGCGCACGATCGGGGGTCCGGGGAGCAGGGGATCGAGGAGAGCGGCGTACACGAGCCCCCGTCCCGCGCCGGCCAGGAGTCGGTCGATCAGGTCATCGATCAGGTCCGCCGCGGCCGCCTCGTCTCGGCCCGCTGGGCCTCGCCTCTTCCGCGACAGTCGCGCGAGCGCGAAGACGACGCCCGCCGCGCCCGCTCCCGCCGCAGCCCCTCGGATGAGGGCGCCCGTCGTCACCCCACCCTTTCCCCTCCAGGACCGGAAGGTGGACAGCGCGAGGGACGCGACGGTCGACAGGGTGGCCGCGACGGCGGCGTCGCCGAACAGGGGGTCCTCGTCGCCGGCCGGCGCGGCGGCGCGATGTCCACCTCCTGCCGGGCCCGAACGGGCGCCCGCCGCACGGGTAGTCTTGCCGGTCCATGCCGACGCCACGTGCCCGAGGGCGCGGCCCAGGTCGTACCAGACCGAATCGTCGGATCGGGGCATGCGCGTCTCTTGGAACCAGGATCGTCGCTAGGAAGGTGCTGAAAAATCGCGGGGCGTCGCGCGCAAGGGAAAGGGGGGATCGGAAGCACGTCGCTTCCGCGTGGGGGGCCGCGGCGCGGGCTTTCGCCTGCCTGCTCTTCGTGATCGGGATCTG
>Ga0326597_10012638_pt1 | contig 11130 bp, 11 predicted proteins | sample RVTome_12_FD_203789 | JGI IMG/M metagenome (GOLD analysis project Ga0326597, IMG submission 203789) | Soil microbial communities from uranium-contaminated site in the Upper Colorado River Basin, Wyoming, United States - RVT100D185 | ecosystem: Environmental > Terrestrial > Soil > Contaminated >... | reverse complement strand
TCGGCACGGCGTTCTTCGATCCGGCCGGCGGCGGCGATCCGATCCTGTTCCAGCATCTGTTCTGGTTCTTCGGCCACCCTGAGGTCTACATCATGATCCTGCCGGCCTTCGGCATCGTCAGCATGATTGTTTCGACCTTCAGCCGGAAGCCGGTGTTTGGCTATCTGGGCATGGCCTATGCCATGGTGGCGATCGGCTTCGTCGGCTTCATCGTCTGGGCGCACCACATGTACACGGTGGGCATGGACGTCGATACGCGCGCCTATTTCACCGCGGCGACCATGGTCATCGCCGTGCCGACGGGTGTGAAGATCTTCTCCTGGATCGCCACCATGTGGGGCGGCAGCCTGCGTTTCACCACGCCCATGCTATGGGCCATCGGATTCATCTTCCTGTTCACCCTGGGTGGCGTGACCGGCGTGGTCCTGGCGAATGCGGGTGCGGACCTGTCACTGCACGATACCTATTACGTGGTCGCGCATTTCCACTATGTGCTGAGCCTCGGCGCCGTATTCGGTATCTTCGCCGCCTTCTACTATTGGTTCGGCAAGATGTGCGGCCGGCAGTATCCGGAATGGGCCGGCAAGGTGCATTTCTGGACCACCTTCATCGGCGTCAACATCACGTTCTTCCCCATGCATTTCCTGGGTCTGGCGGGCATGCCGCGGCGTTATGTGGACTATCCGGATGCCTTCGCCGGTTGGAACTGGGTCGCCTCCTGGGGCTCCTACATCAGCTTTGCCTCGACGGTATTCTTCGTGGGTGTCGTTCTCTATACCCTGATCGCCGGCCGCAAGGCGGCGGCCAATCCGTGGGGCGAAGGGGCGACGACCTTGGAATGGACGGTCCCATCGCCGGCGCCGTTCCATACCTTCGAGCAGACGCCGCAGGTCCGCTAACGCACGGCCGCGCTCTCCCGGCATGCCGCATGGCGCCGGGAGAGTTGCCGCCCGGAGAGGCAAGTGACGGATACCTCGCAGACCACCAGCACGGCCAAGACCTCGGGTGATCGCCTCGCCGGGGGGGCGCGCGTCGGCGACTTCATCGCGTTGCTCAAGCCGCGCGTCATGTCGCTGGTGGTCTTCACCGGCATCGCCGGCCTGATCGCCGCCCCCGGGCAGCTTCATCCGCTGCTGGCGGCGGTGGCGATCCTGTGCATCGCTGTGGCCGCCGGGGCAGCCGGGGCCATCAACATGTGGTACGACCGGGACATCGACGCGGTCATGGCGCGCACCCGGCACCGGCCGCTGCCCGCCGGCCGCATGGCACCGGACGAGGCGCTGGCCTTCGGGGTCACCCTCAGCCTGTTCGCCATCATGCTGATGGGCGTGGCGACGAACTGGACGGCGGCCCTGCTGCTGGCGGCGGCGAATGGGTTTTATGTGTTCGTCTATACCATGTGGCTGAAGCGGCGGACGCCGCAGAACATCGTTATCGGCGGCGCGGCCGGTGCCTTTCCGCCGGTGATCGGCTGGGTCGCGGTGACCGGCCACGTGGATGTCGAGGCTTTGGCCTTGTTTCTGATCATCTTCCTGTGGACGCCGCCGCATTTCTGGTCGTTGGCGCTGTACCGGGCCGGCGATTATGCCAAGGCGGGCGTGCCCATGCTGCCGGTGGTGGCCGGGCCGGCAGTCACCCGGCGGCACATAGTCGCCTATGCCCTGGTCCTGGTGATTTCCAGTCTGCTGCCGACGGCGCTCGGCACCGCCGGGGTGCTTTATGGGGCGGTGGTTGCGATGCTCGGCACCGCGTTTCTTGTGCTGGCTTTCGCGGTTTTACGCGATACGGGCGAGGCCGCGGCGCGGCGCCTGTTCGCCTTTTCCATTCTTTACCTTTTCCTGCTCTTTGCGGCACTGATCGTCGATCGGATGAGCACTTTTGGGGGCATCGGGTGAGCGTGATGGGCGAGCGGCAACCGCTCAGCGATATGCACAAAAAGCAGCGCCGCAAAAACCTGGCGCTGCTGTTGGCGCTGTTCGGGCTCGTTGTGGTCGTCTATCTGGTCACCATCGTGCGCATGGGAGGGCAATAGGCCGTGTCCATGGGCACCTCCCGGCGCAACGCCCGCACCGGCCTGGTCTTGGCCGGGGTGGCCGCCGGCATGGTGGGACTGGCCTTTGCCTCGGTGCCGCTCTATCGCCTGTTCTGCCAGGTGACCGGCTTTGGCGGCACCACGCAAGTGGCGGAGCAAGCCCCGGCGGAGACGATCGAGCGAACCATGGTCATTCGCTTCAACGCCGATGTGGACCCCAAGCTGCCGTGGTCGTTCCAGCCGAACCAGCGCCAGATTTCGCTGCGCGTCGGCGAACCCGCGCTGGCCACCTATACGGCGCGTAACCTCAGCGATTCGCCGATGACCGGGACGGCGACCTTTAACGTGACGCCGCTCAAGGCGGGCAGGTATTTCGACAAGGTGCAATGTTTCTGCTTCGACGAGCAGCGTCTGGAGGCAGGGCAGGACGTGGAGATGGCGGTCAGTTTCTTCGTCGATCCGGCGATCATGGACGACCGCAACCTCGACGAGGTGAAGACCATCACCTTGTCCTATACCTTCTTCCGCGCCATGGACGACACTGGCGGCGCCGCCGACGCGGCGCCGCGCACGATGAACCAACAATCGGCGGCTGCCTCGGGCGGCCCGCCGGCCAGTAACTGATCACGAGTCACTAAACATCACGAGCTACACCCAATCACGGGCCATCGGTCCAACATGAGACAGCCGAGACGAGCGAGAATGCCATGAGCCAAGCCCATAGTCACAGCCACGCCGCCAACCACCCCTATCACATGGTCACCCCCAGCCCATGGCCGCTCGTCGGCGCCTTGGGGGCGGGGACCATGGCCGCCGGCGGGGTTCTATACATGCACGGCATAACGCCCTGGGTGGTCCCGGTCGGCTTCGCGCTGGTCCTCCTCACCATGTTCCTGTGGTGGCGCGACGTGGTGCGCGAGGCCACCGTCGAAGGCCATCACACGCCCATCGTGCAGATCGGTCTGCGCTATGGCATGGCTCTGTTCATCGCCTCGGAGGTGATGTTCTTCGCCGCCTTCTTCTGGGCCTTTTTCAATGCCTCGCTGTATCCGACCGAAGCCACCGGCTTTCAGTGGCCGCCGGTCGGCATCGAGGTCTTCGATCCCTTCCACATACCGCTGCTCAACACGCTGATCCTGTTGCTCTCCGGTTGCACGGTCACCTGGGCGCATCACGAATTGCGCAATGACAATCAGCGCGGCACGGTGCAAGGGCTCGCCGTCACCGTCCTCTTGGGCATTCTGTTTACCTCCTTGCAGGCCTACGAGTACGTCCACGCGGCGTTCGGCTTTACCGGGGGCATCTATCCGTCGACCTTCTTCATGGCCACCGGGTTCCACGGGTTCCACGTCATCATCGGCACCATTTTCCTGATTGTCTGCCTGTTCCGCGCAGCGCGCGGGCATTTCAAGCCGGATCACCACTTCGGTTTCGAGGCGGCGGCCTGGTACTGGCATTTCGTCGATGTGGTCTGGCTGTTCCTGTTCAGCGCCGTTTACCTGTGGGGTTCCTGAGCCCGCGGGTGCGGTCCGGCGGCGGGGGCGATGGCCGATAACGGCCATACCCCGCGCCACTCAGCCCTGGCGACGGGCCTGGCCTGCCGCTGTCCGCGTTGCGGCCGCGGGGCGCTCTATTCCGGATTCCTGACGGTCGCCGAGCGCTGTGGCGAGTGCGGCCTGGATCTGCGCAAGGCCGACAGCGGCGACGGTCCGGCGGTGTTCGTCATCTTCATCCTTGGCTTTCTGGTGGTCCCGCTGGCCCTTTGGGTCGAGGCCCGATTCGCGCCGCCCATGTGGCTGCACATGGTGCTGTGGCCGCCGCTGATCCTGGGCGGCAGCTTGGGATTGCTGCGGCCCATGAAGGGTGTCCTGATCGCCCTGCAGTATCGCCATAAGGCGAGCGACTCGGGTACCGTGAAGTACGACTAGGCGACCCCCTATGACCGACACCCGATGGCGCTTCCGGCCACGCCTGTGGCCGACGCTTGCCGCATTGACGATGCTGGCGGTGCTCGTCGGTCTCGGTACCTGGCAGATGCAGCGCCTGGCCGAGAAGCAGGCGCTGATCGCCGAGCTGGCGGCGCGCGCCGATCAGGCGCCAACGGAACTGCCCGCCACGATCTCTGACCCGGCGGCGCTGGAATTCGCGCCGGTTCTTCTGCACGGGCAATTCCGGCATGACCGGGAGCTTTTTGTCGGCGCCCGCGTGTACCAGGGCGAAGCCGGATTCCATGTGGTTACCCCGTTTGTCCTGGCCGATCGCCGCGCCGTGCTGGTCGATCGCGGCTGGGTGCCCGGCGCGCGAAAGGCGCCGGAGACCCGCGCCGCCGGCCAAATCGCCGGTACCGTTACGGTCGATGGCATCCTGCGCACCGGTGGCTGGAAAGGTAACGACTTATTCCGGCCGGCGAACAGTCCGCAGGAGAACCTATGGCTGTGGATGGATCTGCCGGCCATGGCGGCCCACGCCGGCGTCGCCGACACCGCGACGAGCTTCTATGTGGCCGCCGGTGGGGCGGTAAATCCCGGTGGCTTGCCGGTCGGCGGCCTTGGCCGGCCGGAGGTGCGCAACACCCATTTCGGCTATGCCATGACGTGGTATGCCCTGGCGCTCGTCCTGTTGGTCATCTATGTGGTGCATCAGAGTCAGCGGCGGGATGGGAGAACATAAACCGATGCACGCTTACCAGGCCCTGGAGGCCCGCTTTCGCCGCCTGAATGCCCTGCGCGAGGCGGCCGGCATGCTCAACTGGGACATGTCCGCCATGATGCCCGCCGGTGGCGCCGAGGCGCGCAGCGAACAGCTGGCGGCCCTGCAAGTCATCTGTCATGAGCTGGTCAGCGATCCGGCCCTTGCCGAGTTGCTGGATCGAGCGGAGGCAAACGCCAAGCGTCTCGACCCCTGGCAGCGGGCCAACGTGCGCGAGATGCGCCGCGACTGGCTGCACACCACGGCCTTGCCCGCGGACTTGGTGGAGGCGCTCAGCCGGGCGCGCAATCGCTGCGAGATGATCTGGCGCCAGGCGCGGCCGAAGGGCGATTTCGCCGCGGTGTTGCCATCCATGCAGGCGTTGCTCGATCTGGTGCGCGAATCGGCGGCGGCGAAGTCAGAGCCGATGGGCTGCGCGCCCTATGACGCGCTCCTGGATGAGTATGAGCCCGGCGGTACGGCTGCCCGCATCGACGTGGTCTTCGACCAACTGGCCGCCTTCCTGCCGGACTTTCTCGGCCGTGTCCTGGAGCGGCAGGCGACGGCGCCGCAACCCCTGGCACCCCAAGGACCGTTTCCCATCGCCGCACAGGAGGCGTTGGCCCGCCGGCTAATGGCCGTGGTCGGCTTCGACTTCGACCATGGGCGTCTGGATACTAGCCTGCATCCCTTTTGCGGCGGCGTGCCCGACGATGTGCGCATCACCACCCGCTATGACGTGGACGACTTCGCTAAGTCCCTGATGGGGGTGTTGCACGAGACCGGCCATGCCCTGTACGAGCGCGGCCTGCCCGCCGCCTGGCGGACGCAGCCGGTGGGGGCTGCACGCGGCATGGCGGCGCACGAAAGCCAATCCCTGCTGATGGAGATGCAGGCCTGCCGCAGCCCCGAGTTCGTTGAATATTTAGCGCCCTTGGCGCGGGCGGCCTTCGGCGGCGATGGAGCGGCGTGGACGGCGGACAACCTGAAGCGCATGTACAACCGGGTGAGCCCCGGCTTCATCCGCGTGGATGCGGACGAGGTGACCTATCCGGCGCATGTCATCCTGCGCTATCGCCTGGAGAAGCAGATCATCGCCGGCGATCTGGCGCTCGCCGATCTGCCCGGCGCCTGGAACGAAGGGATGCGAACGCTGCTGGGCATCAAGCCGCCGGACGATGGCCAGGGTTGTCTGCAGGACATTCACTGGTACGACGGCGCCTGGGGCTATTTCCCGACCTATACCCTGGGGGCCATCGCCGCGGCCCAGCTCTTCGCCGCCGCTAAGGCGGCCGTGCCAGAGATTCCAGCGGCCATTGGCCGCGGCGATTTCGCGCCGCTGGTCGGCTGGTTGCGCCAGAACGTGCACGCCTGGGGCTCGTTCCATTCCACCGACGATCTGCTCCAACAGGCCAACGGCCGCCCCTTGGACCCGCAGGCCTTCGAGGCCCACCTGACCGCCCGCTATTTGGGCTAGGTTGGATAGCTTGCCGGAGCCGGAAGTGGCGTCTAGATTAGCGGGCCGCTTGGAAACCCGGGGCAGAATGAGGTACGTGAGCACGCGGGGGTCCGCCCCCGGCCTGAAATTCGACGAGGTCTTGCTGGCGGGTTTGGCCCGCGACGGCGGACTGTTTTTGCCTGCGCATTGGCCGGAATTCACGGCGGCGGATATCCGCGCCCTGGCCGGCTTGCCCTATAGCGAGATCGTGCTGAGGGTCATCCGCCCTTTCGTGGGCGACACGGTGAGCGAAGGCGATTTGCGCCGCATGTTGGAGGAGGCCTATGCCGGCTTCGACGACCCGGCCGTGGCGCCGCTCAAGCAGCTGGACTCGCGCATCTGGATTCTCGAGCTGTTTCATGGGCCCACCCTGGCCTTCAAGGACTTTGCCCTGCAGGTGCTCGGCCGCCTGTTCGACCATGTGCTGACGCGCCTGGACGAGCGCCTGACCATCGTCGGCGCCACCTCGGGCGATACCGGCTCGGCCGCCATCGAGGCCTGCCGGGGGCGTGATCGCGTCGATATCTTCATGCTGCATCCGAAGGGCCGGGTCTCCGAGGTGCAGCGCCGGCAGATGACCACGGTCATGGCCGACAACGTTTTCAACATCGCCGTCGAGGGCACCTTCGACGATTGCCAGGATCTGGTGAAGGCTCTGTTCGCCGATGCGGCCCTGCGCGACGATCTGGCGCTGTCCGCGGTCAATTCCATCAACTGGGCCCGCATCGCCGTGCAAATCGCCTATTACTTCTCCGCCGCCGTGGCCTTGGGCGCGCCGAAGCGGTCCATGGCCTTCGCCGTGCCGACGGGCAATTTCGGCAATGTCTATGCCGGCTACGCCGCCACGCGCATGGGCTTGCCGGTGGAGAAGCTGCTCGTCGCCTCGAACCGCAACGACATCCTGACCCGGTTTTTCGAGACCGGGACCCTGAGCACGGCTGAAGTGCAGCCGACCCTGTCGCCGAGCATGGACATCCAGATCTCCAGCAACTTCGAGCGGCTGCTGTACGATCTGTACGGCGGCGATGCCAAGGCGGTGACCGCCGCCATGGCCGAGTTCCGTAAGACCGGCCGTCTGACGCCGGGGGATGTGCGCTGGAAAGCGGCGCTGCGCCTGTTCGACGGGGCCCGCGCCGACGACGAGGCGACCATTGCCGAGATGGCCCGCATCCACCGGGACCACGGCCTGCTGGTCGACCCGCACACGGCGGTGGGCATCGCCGCGGCCCGCGCCCGGATCGCCGCCGGCGCCCTTGCCGATGGGGAGACGCCGATCATCGCCCTGGCCACCGCGCACCCGGCGAAGTTCCCGGACGCGGTGGAGCGCGCCACCGGCATTCGCCCGGCCTTGCCGGCTCATCTGGCGGACCTGCTCAGCCGGGAGGAACGGGTGAGCGTCCTGCCCAACGATCTAGGCCGGGTCCGCGAGTTCATCCGCGCCCACGCCCGCCGGCCGGTGGGTCACGCTGCCCGGCCCCCATCGAAGGGGGTGGCATGACCATCGAAGTCACCCGGCTGCCGAATGGCCTGACCATTGCCAGCGACCGCATACCGACGGTGGAGACCGTATCGGTGGGCACCTGGGTAGGTGTCGGAACCCGGCACGAACCGGCGGCCATCAACGGCGTCGCCCACCTGTTGGAGCACATGGCCTTCAAGGGCACGGCCAGGCGCTCGGCCTATGACATTGCCCGCGAGATCGAGGCGGTGGGCGGTCACCTGAACGCCTATACCAGCCGCGAGAGCACGGCCTACTATGCCCGCGTCCTGGCCGAGGATGCGCCCCTGGCGGTCGACATCATCGCCGACATCCTGCAACACCCCACCTTCGACGGCGAGGAGTTGACCCGCGAGCGGGCGGTGGTCCTGCAGGAGATCGGGCAAGCCTACGATACGCCGGACGACAACATTTTCGACCGGTTTCAGGAAACCGCCTATCCGGCGCAGGCCATCGGCCGCCCGGTGCTGGGCACCGGCGAGATCGTCAACAGCATTGATCGCGATACTCTGCGCGGGTACATGACTCGCCACTACGCCGGCGAAACCATGGTGCTCGCCGCCGCCGGCAAGATCGAGCACACCCATCTGGTCGATCTGGTCACGCATGCCTTCACCGATCTGCCGCGCGCGGCGGATACGGATTCCGAACCCGCCATCTATCAGGGCGGCGACTATCGGGAGGATCGGGACCTGGAGCAGGTTCATGTGCTGCTCGGCTTCGACTCGGTGGGCTATCTGGACCCGGACTATTATGCCGCCTCGGTGCTGTCCACACTGTTCGGCGGCGGCATGTCCTCGCGCCTGTTCCAGGAAGTACGGGAAAAACGCGGCCTGGTCTATTCGGTCTATTCCTTCGTCTCCGCCTATCGCGATGGCGGGCTGTTCGGCATCTATGCCGGGACCGGCGAAAAAGAGGTGGCCGATCTGGTGCCGGTGGTCTGCGACGAGCTGCGCAAGCTGGCGGGCGATGCCACCGACGAGGAGGTGGTCCGCGCCCGGGCCCAACTCAAGGCATCGATCCTCATGAGCCTGGAGAGCACCAATGCGCGCTGCGAGCAATTGGCCCAGCAGATCCTGATCTACGGCCGGCCGTTAACCGTCGCCGAGGTGGTGCAGAAGATCGAAGCCGTGGACGCCGATCAAGTCCGACGCCTGGCCGGTCGGCTGGCCAACGGCCGCCCGACCTTGGCCAGCTTGGGGCCGATCGGCGGCGTCGAGGCGTTCGATCGGGTGGCGGCGCGTTTCGGCTGACGGGTCGTGGCGATGTTCTTCCCGTCCTTTCGCCGTGGATCTGCACAGTCTCTACACTTGCAGCACAAGCGGGTGTATCTGCGTCCACCGGTTCAGCGCGATTGGCGCGAATGGGCGGCGCTGCGCGCCGAAAGCCGGGAATTTCTGGTGCCTTGGGAGCCGACCTGGCCCTATGACGCGCTGACCCGCGGTGCCTTCCGCCGGCGCCTGAAAATCTACAAGAGCGAGGCTCGCCAAGGCAGCAGTTACAGCCTGCTGATCTTTCGCAGCGCCGATGATGCGATGCTTGGCGGCGTGACCCTATCGAACCTGCGCCGGGGCGTGGCGCAATCCGCCAGCCTTGGCTATTGGATCGGCGAAAACTACAAGCGGCAGGGCTACATGACGGAATCCATTGCGGCGGCTCTCAACCTCGCCTTCGTGCGCCTCGGCCTGCACCGGATCGAGGCCGCGTGCCTGCCCGACAACCAGGCGAGCCGGGCCTTGCTGCTGAAATGCGGGTTCGAGGAGGAAGGCCACGCGCGCGAGTATCTGCGCATCAACGGCCGCTGGCAGGATCACCTGTTGTTTGCCATCTTGCGCCGCAATTGTCCGATATTGACCAGCGACACGTAGTGGACGACAGGCGCCTTAGGCGTGCCCCGCGTCGCCGGAGAGCAGGGTCACGTCGAAGCCCAGCTTGCCGATGGCGCGCTCCCACTTGTTGGTGAGATCGTCATCGAAGACCAGGCCGGAATCGGCGTCCGCGTGCAGCCAGCCATTGGCCTGAATCTCGGAATCGAGCTGGCCCGGCCCCCAGCCGGCATAGCCGAGCGCCAACAGGCTGCGCCGCGGGCCCTGGCCGGTGGCGATATCCCGCAGGATCTCGATGGTGGCGGTCAGCGCCACCTCGCTGGCGACCTGCAAGGTGGAATCGTGCTTGTAGTCGCCGGAATGCAGGACGAAGCCGCGGCCCGGTTCCACCGGCCCGCCGAAATGCACGCGAATCTCGTCCTTCATGGTGGCGGCATCGACGCCCAGTTGCTGCAGCAGATCGGGGAATGTCACCGAGCCGACCAAACGGTTGATGACCAGACCCATGGCGCCGTCTGCGTTGTGGGCGCACATATAGATGACGGTGCGGGCAAAGCGGGGATCGCGCATGGTCGGCATGGCGATCAACAGCTGTCCGGTCATATACCCTTCGCTGGGCCCACGTCCGATACTTTTGCTCATCGGTTTGGCTCGGTCATTCCCGCCAGGTTGATGCCCCTGGCTCGCTCAAAGTCACGACTTGGCGCCCGCACGACATTGTGACCCGGGCGTGGCGATACAAGACTACTATATACTATCAGAAAGTCTTGGACTCCCGGTTAACAAAATCAAGAGGGCGTGGCGTGTCGCGGTCTTTTTTTCGCAGTTTTCTGTCACTTTTTCTTGGTTTTGGCGGGGCCCTGGCGATTGGCCTGATGGGCCAAGGGCCGACGGCGCGGGCCGCGGCGGGCCCCTGGCTGGACCAGGAGCAGGCGCGTTTGCGCCTGATCGCCGGCGGCGGAGCCCCGGCGGCGGACGGGGCCATCGCCCTGGGCCTGCACTTCGCCCTGCAGCCGGGCTGGAAGATCTATTGGCGGTCGCCCGGCGATGCCGGCTATCCGCCCCACATGGATTGGCGCGGCTCGGACAATCTGGCCGAGGCCGAGATGCGTTGGCCGGTGCCCCACCGCTTCTCGTTGTTCGGCCTGGAGACGTTCGGCTATTCCGATGAGGTGGTCCTGCCTATCGAGGCCCGCCCGGAGCGCCCGGGTGAGGCCATGCATCTGCGCGCCAACGTTACCTATCTCGTTTGCGCGGAGATATGCATTCCACGGGAGGCGGCCCTCAGCCTGGATCTGCCGGGCGGCTCCCTGGCGCTCTCGCCGGAAGCGGCGCTGATCGATCAATTCCGCGCCCTGATTCCCGGCGATGGCTCCGGCGTCGGCCTGTCCCTTCAGGAAGCGGTTATAACCGGTACTTCCGAGACGCCGGTGTTGCGGGTCACCGCCCGGTCCGAGTCGTCGTTCCTGGCACCGGACGTGCTGGTCGAGGCACCGCCGGGCTTCAGTTTCGGCAAGCCGCAAACGGACCTGCGCGTCGGCGGCACGGTCGCCGTGCTGCGGGTGCCCATCGTCGGCGCTCCGGCGCA
>Ga0326597_10012637_pt1 | contig 11130 bp, 8 predicted proteins | sample RVTome_12_FD_203789 | JGI IMG/M metagenome (GOLD analysis project Ga0326597, IMG submission 203789) | Soil microbial communities from uranium-contaminated site in the Upper Colorado River Basin, Wyoming, United States - RVT100D185 | ecosystem: Environmental > Terrestrial > Soil > Contaminated >... | reverse complement strand
TTTCATGGTGATCCGGCCGCAGCAGAAAAAAACGAAAGAGCATCGAGAGCTGCTCAACAAACTGAAAAAGAACGACGAGGTGATGACCTCCGGGGGAATTTACGGTAAGGTGGTCGACTTAAAGGACACGGTGGTGACGATCGAAGTGGCTCCGAATGTACGTATTCGTGTGGCTCGGCCGCAAATTGCCACCGTGATCGGCGCCGAGAAATCAGTGGCGAAGGACGGAAAGGATTAACAGCATGCGGCAGTCGGTACTCACGCGGGTCATTATCTTTGGCATCGCAAGCTTTGCGGCGGTGATCTATTTGGTGCCAACGTTCGTCAGACCGCTGCCGGATTGGTGGACGAGTTTTTTACCGGCGGAAAAGATTCACCTCGGACTCGACCTGCAAGGTGGCAGCCACTTGGTGCTGGAAGTCAAAGTAGACAAGGCGGTGGAGAGTAATATTGAGCGGGTCAGGGGCGACTTGACAAACGTCCTCAGAGAAAAAGGCGTTGTCGGCGCATCGGTGGAGCGGGTTGAGGGAAGCGTGATCCAAGTCAAAGTTCCGAGCGCTGGGGTCGAGCGAGTGCGCGGCATTCTCAAAGGCGACTTTGGCAACCTGGCGGAAGCCAAGACCCCGCAGAGCAGCCCGGCTGGCATGGACTTTTTTATGACTCTCAGCAAGGAGGAGCTCCGTTCGGTGCGCGACTACGCCATCGACCAGTCACTGGAAACGATTCGCAACCGTGTCGACCAATTCGGCGTTAGCGAACCGATCATCCAACGCCAGGGACTGACGAATATCTTGATCCAACTTCCCGGCATCCAAGACCCGCAGCGAGCTAAGGACATCATTGGCAAGACCGCACTGCTCGAGTTTAAGCTAGTCGACGACGCCGCGAATTTGGAAGAGGCGGTCAAGAGCGGGCCTCCGCCGGGGCGCGAGGTGCTCTACGGCCACGGCGGCAGGGGCGAGGGCGCAGGCACGGAGAGGCAGCCCTATGTGCTTGAATCGCGTGCGTTGATGACCGGTGAATATATTCAAGACGCGCGGGTGCGCCCGTCGGAACAGTTGTCCGGGCCATCCGTTGAGCTGATTCTTAACAACGCCGGCGGCCGGCTCTTCGAACAGATCACCTCGGCCAACGTGAAACGCCGTCTTGCCATCGTGCTCGACAACCGGGTTTATTCCGCGCCAGTGATCCAGGAGCGGATTGGCGGCGGGCGGGCCTCGATCACCGGCAACTTCGATATCAAGGAAGCGCGCGATCTGTCCATCGTGTTGCGCGCCGGCGCGCTGCCGGCGCCGGTCGAAATCGCCGAAGAGCGCACGGTCGGTCCGTCGCTTGGCCAGGACTCGATCAACCAAGGCTTAACTTCGTTTATCGTCGGCGCGACCTTCGTCGTTCTGTTCATGATCGCGTATTACAAAGGCGCCGGCCTGGTTGCCGTGGTCGCGCTGCTGTTTAACGTCTTTTACATGATCGCTTTGTTAGCCGGTCTTCAGGCAGTTCTCACTTTGCCCGGGATCGCCGGCATCGTGCTCACGGTCGGTATGGCGGTCGACGCCAACGTTCTGATTAACGAACGGATCCGCGAGGAGTTGCGAGGTGGGCGGGCGGTGCGATCGGCGATCGAAGCCGGGTATAAAAATGCCTTGCCGGCGATCTTAGACTCCAACATCACGACGTTCTTATCTGGCGTCATCCTATTTCAGTTTGGCACTGGGCCAATCAAAGGATTCGCCGTGACGCTTTGCATCGGCATTCTGACCACCGTGATGACGGCGGTTTATCTCAGCAGAGTTTATTATGACTATCGTATAGGTGCGCGTAAGCTTGAACGCATCAGCATCTAGGAAAGCCCAATGGAACTGATCAAATCCGGAACCAAGATACCGTTCACGAAATATCGCAAGAGTGCGGCAATCCTCTCCGCTCTAGTCAATGTCGTCGTTCTCGCGTTCTTGTTTATTAAGGGCCCGAGTCTGGGCGTGGACTTCGCCGGCGGCACGATCGTGCAATTGAAATTTAACCAGAAGACGACCATTGCGGATATTCGCGCGGCGCTTGAGAGCGTCCAGCTCGGCGGCAGCGTGATTCAGGATTTTGGCCACGAGGGTTTGAATGAATACCTCGTACGTGTCGAAAAAGTCAGTGTCGAAGTCAGCGCCATTGGGGAACAAATTAAGATCGCGCTGGCAAAGAAGTTTGGCGCCGATAGATTCGAGATTCGCCGGATCGAGTTCGTCGGGCCGAAGATCGGCGAAGACTTGCGCTGGCGCGGGACGCTTTCGGTGATCGCCTCGACGATCATGATGGGCGTGTACATCTGGATTCGTTTTGCCTCGGCATTTGGCGCGCGGTTCGGTTTGAACTTTGGCGTTGGCGCGGTGGTCGCCCTGGTGCACGATGTTTTAGTCACCATCGGCGCCTTGATGCTGGCAAACTATGAATTCGATTTGACCGTGGTGGCGGCGCTGCTGACGATCATCGGCTTTTCGGTCAACGACACGGTGGTGATCTGCGACCGAATCCGCGAGAACCTGCGCAAGGCCAAACGTGAGACTTTGGAGAATATTATCAATACCAGCATCAACGAGACCTTGAGCCGGACGATTCTTACCACCGGCACGGCTTTGTTAGTTCTGCTGGCGCTCTATATTCTTGGCGGCGCGGTGATCCGGCCTTTCGCGTTTGCCTTGTTGGTGGGATTCATTTCCGGTGTTTACTCGACTATTTTTATTGCCAGTCCGGTCATCCTGTTGTGGGGCGAAAGATTGCGGCGTTAGTTTTTCCCCAAGGTCCACTTTGTACTTATCGGTCGATTTGCGTTCAGTGACGAGTGTGTTGAAGTACTTCACGGCGCTGACTGACGCGTACGCTGCGCGCGCGCCAGCATAAGGGTTGTAGAAGTGGCAATACCAAATGAACTCGCTAAGCGTTGGGTGCTCAGGGAAGCTGACCCACAGCGGCTCACCGATTATTGCCAACAGTTAAAAGTGTCTCCGCTGCTCAGCCGGATTCTGACCCTGCGCGGCTTTACCGACACCGAATCGGCTCGCTGTTACCTTTCTTCAAGCTTGCGCGATGATTTGCCTTCGCCGTTTGTCATGGCGGACATGGAGCCCGCGGTCGAGCGTATCATCGCTGCGCTCAAGGGCAAACAGCAAATTGCTATCTGGGGTGACTACGACGTTGACGGCACTACCGGCGCGTCGGTGCTCGTTTCGTTCTTGCGCGAGATCGGCGCCGTGCCGATCTACCATGTACCGCACCGCATCGAAGAGGGCTACGGCCTCAACACCGAAGGGTTGAGACGGCTCAAAGAGCGCGGTGTCGATCTCGTGGTCACGGTGGACTGCGGTATTTCGAACGCCCGCGAAGTAGCGGCGGCGCGTGATTTCGGGCTCGATATCATCGTCGTCGATCATCATCAGCCGCCCGAAGAGTTTCCAGCCGCGGTGGCGGTCATCAATCCGCACCGCAAGGACTGCCGCTTCCCCGACAAGGGGCTGTGCGCCGCGGGTTTGGCTTTCTACTTAGTCATCGGCCTGCGCGCTAAGTTGCGCGACGCCGGGTGGTTTAAACCCGGCGCCGCTCCCGACATCCGCCATTATCTCGACATCGTCACCTTGGGCACCATCGCCGATATGGTGCCGCTCAAGGGCGTCAATCGTACTTTGATCAAGCGCGGGCTCGCGGAATTGGCAAACTCCGCTCGGCCTGGCGTCGTCGCGCTGAAGCAGGTTTCAGGAATCGCCGCCGGTGCAGTGAGCGCCGGCCAAGTCGGTTTTCGTTTGGGGCCGCGCATCAACGCTGCCGGGCGAGTGGATTACGGCATTAAAGTTGTCGAGCTACTGACCACCGAGTCGAGCGAGATCGCCCAGCGCATCGCCCAAGAGTTGGAAGCGCATAATCAAGAACGGCGCGCCATCGAAGCCCAAGTCTTGGAGCAGGCGCTGACGCAAGCGAGTCGAGTGATGCGCGGCGGCCCGCGCCACTCATTGATATTGGCAGGCGAAGGTTGGCATCCGGGCGTGCTGGGCATCGTCGCCTCGCGCATCGTCGAGAAATTTTACCGCCCGACGGTGGTGATCGGTTTCAACGACGGCATGGGAAAGGGGTCGGCGCGCAGCATCCGCGGCTTCCACATGGTCGAGGGATTTCGCCGCTGCGCCGCCAGCTTGGAGAAATTCGGCGGCCATGAATACGCTGGCGGCTTGTCGATCAAGCCGGAGCAATTGGCAGGATTTACCCAAGCTTTTGAAAATGCCGCGCGACAAGCGCTATCGCCCGAACAACTGGCGCCTTTGCTGGAAATCGACGCCGAGTTGGACTTTTCCGAGATCGGCATGCCACTCATGCGCGAACTGGAAGTTCTCCAGCCCTTCGGCGTAGGAAATCCTGAGCCGGTATTTATCACCGCCAATGCCGAGGTGTGCGAGCGCAAGGTTTTTTCCGCCGGCCTGCGCTACCGGCTACGCCAAGCTGGCCGGATGTTGAGCGCAGTCGTTTTCGGCGTCGGCGACGATTATCCTGGACTGCCAGGGGAAACCATTGACGTCGCGTACCGCTTGACCGAGAACGATTGGAACGGCAATACCAGCGTGGAATTGAAGATCGCCGATGTGCGCGCCGCCCCGGCAGCGGCAGTTTCGGGTTTCGGGTTGTCGGTTGCGGGTTAGCGCCGGAGAAAACTTCTGCGAGGAGATGCGCATGCAGTATCCTAAACCTATTGTTTCGAAAGCGGCGATGGTGATCGGCAGTTTGATAGTCTTCGCGTCAGCCGCGGCTTTTGCAGCCGAGGTGGGCGGCAAGCCCGAGAAGACCGAGGTGATTGTGACCTATGCGCAGCCGAGCGGCGCATTCACGCCGATCTGGCTGGCCCATGAAGCTGGCTTGTTTAAAAAGTACGGATTGAACGCGACCTTGCAGCTCTTGACGCCGCAGGTGTCGGCGCAGGCGGTGATCTCGGGACAGGCGGACTTCTACACCGACGGGCCAGATTTGATCAATGCGCGCTTGCACGGCGGGCAGGTCAAATATTTTGGTGGCACGATCCAGCAGTTGGTTTTTCAAATTTGGGCGGCCAAGGAAATCAAAACGATGCAGGAATTAAAAGGCAAAGCGATCGCCGCCAGTACACCGCGCGCCGCCCTTGACACCGCGACCCGCGAAGCGCTCAAGAAACACGGCCTGGTACCGGACAAAGACGTGCAAATTCTCTACGTGCAATCGGTGCCGGCAATCTTAAGCGCGATACTCGGCGGCAAGACCGCGGCGGGAACGCTATCGGCGCCGAACACGATCAAGGCGAGGGAGGCGGGATTAAACATGCTTGTTGACGTGGGCAAGCTCAATATCCCGGCTTTCCAAGTCGCCTACGGCGCTACGGAAGAGTATCTCAAGAATAATCCCAATACAGTCTACGCGTTCCTCAAAGCGGTCGCCACCGGCGTCGCGCTCTCGCAGCAAGATCCCGCCGCGGCAAAAAGGGCGATCGCCAAGTACGCCAAGATCGGCGACGGGCCGACCATCGACGCCACCTACGACGCCTTCGCGCCCTATTGGGAGGCTAACCTCGCGGTGCGACCCGCGGCGATCCGAGGGCAATTCGAATACATCGACGAAAAAGAATTTCCCAAGGTCAAAAACGCCGACCCGAAAGTTTTTTACGACAATTCTTTTGTCGATGCCCTGTCCAAATCCGGGTTTCTTAAAAGCCTCGGCATGAAATAAATAAGGGTTGGCGACTAACGAATCATTCCGCGCCGGGCGAAGCTTCTATGATTGGACTACAAAGCCGCAGGGACATCGTCTACATGGCGTTGGCTGGGTTTTTCGTTACCAATGCGATTTTGGGCGAGCTCACCGGTGGCAAACTATTCACTCTCGGGCCCTTTACGTTGAGTATCGGCGTAATTCCCTGGCCGGTGGTTTTTATCGCTACCGATCTGATCAATGAATACTTCGGCCGGGAAGGCGTGCGCCGGCTCACGTTCATGACCATCGGACTGATCGTCTATGCGTTCGTCGTGCTATTTCTCGCCATGCAGGTTTCCGCGGCACCGTTTTCCCCCGTCACCGACGCCCAATTCGTGGCGGTCTTCGGCCAATCGTTGTGGATCATCGTTGGCAGTGTCATCGCATTCGCTCTCAGTCAGCTGATCGATGTTTTTATCTTTTGGCTAGTGCGGCACAAGACCGGTGGGCGTTATCTCTGGATGCGCGCCACCGGCTCCACTGTCGTTTCGCAGCTCGTCGACAGCATCGTCATCATCGGCATCGCTTTCTGGTTGCCAGGGAAAATTAAAACATCGGAATTCTTAACGGTCGCGGCTTCCAATTACTCCTTCAAGCTGATCGTCGCCCTGAGTATCACGCCGCTGCTCTACGCCGGCCACGCGGCGATCGACCGGTTCTTGGGCACCGAAGAGGCACACCAATTAATCGAGGCGTCGGCCAAGGCGAGCGAGGAAACGGCAGTTTAAAATCCATTGCGCTCAGACCATTCGGAACGACGCTAACGAAATACTGTTCGCGGCGTTTTTTGTTTTTATCAGCGATTGAATAAGTTTTGGGCTGCCGCCCTATGGGTTCCGGTCACGACAACTGTCGCTGGGAGGAGCGCCAGTGATCCCAGCGCCGTAGCACCGATTTTGCTAAGTTGAGCGAGCCCCGACCCCGGGCCTTGGCGATTCCTCCGGATCATCGTGTCTCGGGATGTGACCGAGAGGAAATCAATTGCATATCATCAGATGACAATCGCGCGGCAGCTTTTTCATCAGGCCTTTGATCACGTGGCCGCGCAGCATGTGATAAAAAGCCGAGCGGCGCGAGGCGCCGATGATGACGGTGTCAACGTCGAGAGCTTTGGCGGCGTTGGCAATGGCGTCGGCTGCGTTGTGGGATATGGTCCAGATGGGAATGATTTCGATGTTTTTTTCGCGCACGGATTGCAGCGTCGCTTTCAGAGTTTTGACCCCTTGTTCATTGGGCGTATGGGGCGTGTCGCCGGCGAATAGGCCCGGCCATTCTTCGACATAGATGCAGTAGAGAGCCGATTCACCTTTACCTTTGGCGCGGATGATTCCTTCCTGTATGAGCCTTGGGCTTTCGTCGCGCACGGCGAGCAGCGTCGTGGAAGAGTAGAGTGGTTTTACTTCGACCGCTTCGGCGAGGGTGACCAAGCCTCTGAGTTCGTCTTCGACCAAACCTTCAGACGCGCGGTAGGCGCGCGCTTGCAGGCGCTGGATCATGGGAATCTTCGCCAGCGCATCGACGAACCATGAGCGTCTGACACCAATGGCGATTAGCATGCCAATGGCGGTGACCGCGCTGCCAAAATAAGTCGCGAGAGGTTTCTCTACCAGGTTGACGCCCCACGCCACCATGACCATCAAGGTGGTCATCACGCCGACCCAAAAGCCGAGATCGCGCCGGCCGAGATTCCAGCGGATCGAATCCAAGCTTAGGGATGAAAATACGAACGCGCCGAGCAGGCCGAAGGCGTACATGTCGCCCAGGATTTTCATGTCACCGCGGCTGCCCAGTATGACCAAGATCGGCACCGCCGTGGCGATGACGATGGCGATATGCGGCGTGTTAAACGTCTTGCTGCGCAGGGAGATAACTTTCGGCAAGAACTCGCCTTTCACCAGCGCGAGGAAGACATGATAGGAGCCGATGATCGCCGTGTTCGAAGCGAATAGGAGTAAGCTGGAGGCGGTGAGGACGACCGCCAGTTTGATCCCGAAGCCGCCGACGATGCGGCCCAGCTCCGAAATAAACCGTTCGCTTTCCGTCGCTTTAAAATGCTCCGGCAGGAGGCCGATGGAAAGCGCGGTGAGAACCGGCGAGGTTACCACCATGGTGATCATCACCGCGGCCATCGCCCAACGGGTCGTGCGGCGCAGCGGCAGACGCATGGCCGGGCTCAACTGGCTGATACTTTCCAAACCTGAGAAGGCGAGCCATGCGGAAGAGAATCCGACCAACAACTGGTAATTAGAAATGCCACTGCCGGTGCCAAGTTTGCTGATGACGGCGCTCCACTGTTCGGCGCTCATGGTGAATAGGGCGATTACGATGACCACCAGGTTCACGACAAAGGACGCGCAGGCCATCACCAGCGCAACCCCGGCGCTCTCGCGGATGCCAATTATGTTCAATGCCGCGAGCACGCCGACGCCAATGCAGGAGAGCAAAAGAATATGGGCGTCGAGGGCGGCAAAGACGCTGCCGATGTATTGAAATCCCGCCACCGAGGATATCGCCGTGGTTAAAAAATAATCGACGGTGATGAGCATGCCGCCGAGACAACCCCACATGGGGCCGAAGGCTTTGGTCGTGATGGTGACCACGCCGCCGCCTTCCGGATTGCGCCAGGAAATTTCAATGTACTTGAACGAAAGGAGAATAAAGCCGCCGGTGGTGAGCAGAACAAAGAACGGCGTGGCGTCTTTGACATGGCCGTAGAGGATTCCCGGAACGTAATAGACCGAAGTGCCGATGTCGCAGAAGACAACGGCCCAGGCGAGAAACCAGTTAAGCTGTCTTGTATCTCGGGTTGGCTCCATTGCGCGGTGACGAGTGGGGACTTACTATAGACTTGCGCGGCGCAGGATTCAATCGACCGAAGGGATCGCGTACGAGTCGAGAGAGTACCCAGGCGGCTGGATCGGGAGCGGATTAATTGAAAATCATCAAATGGCAGTCGTGCGGCAGTTTCTTCGTCAATCCTTTGATCACGTGTCCGCGCAGCATGTGATAGAAAACCGAGCGGCGCGAGGCGCCGATGAAGACCGTGTCGACGTCGAGGGCCTTGGCAGCCCGCGCGATCGCCTCGGCGGCGTTGTGTGAGACGGTCCAGATGGGAATCACTTCTATGTTCTTGCCGCGCACCTGCTGCACCGCAAAGCGCAAAGTTCGGATGCCCTCTTCGTTGGGCCGGTGCGCGATGCCTCCGTTGAACAGGCCCGGCCACTCCTCTCTACGTAGATGCAGTAAAGCGAGGTTTTCCCCTTGCCCCGCGCAAGATTGATGCCCTGCTGGATCAGGCCCGGGGTCTCGCCGCGTAGCGCCAAGAGCGTCGAGGCGGGATAGAGACCTTTGAGCTCGACCGCGTCGGCAAGGGTCACCAACCCCTTCAGCTCCTCGTCCACCAGCGCCTCGGAGGCCAAATAGGCGCGCTCCTGCAGGCGTTGAATGGCGGGAATCTGATGCAGAATGTCGACGAACCATGAGCGCCGCACGCCGACGGCGATGAGCATGCCGATGATCGTAAGCACGCCGCCAAACAGAGTTGCCAACTCTTTCTCGACCAGATTGACAATCCATGCGAGCAGGATCATTGCCGTGGTCAACGTGCCGAGCCAAAAGCCAATATCGCGCCGGCCGAGCCGCCAGCGGATGATATCCAAACTGAGTGATGAGAAGAAAAAAGCTTCGAGCAAACCGAAAGCGTACAGTTCGCCCAGCAACGCAAGCTCGCCTTGAGTGGCGATGATGACGACGATCGGAACGGCGGTGGCGATGAAGATAGCGATATGCGGACTGTTGAACCGTTCGCTGCGCAGCCCGATGATGCGCGGCAGAAAGTCGCTTTTCGCCAACGCGAGGAAAATATGATAGGCGCCGATGATCGCGGTATTGGCGGCGAATAGTAGCAGGCTTGAGGCGCTCACCACCACCGCGAGCTGTAAACCGAATCCGCCGGAGATAGATGCGATTTGCGAGATAAAGCGTTCGCTTTGGGTCGATTTGAAATCGGGCGTGAGGAGATTTATCGACAACAGGCTGAGGAGCGGCGCGGTGAGGATCATGGTGCCGATGACCGCGTACATCGCCCATCGTGTAGTTTTTCGCAGCGGCAAGCGCATCGTTGGGCTTAATTGGCTGATGCTTTCCAATCCTGAGAAGGCGAGCCATGCGGCGGCGAAACCCACGAGCAGGTTGTTCAGGGTCATCTCTTTGCCCGGGGTGAGGTTTTCGAAGGCCTGGCTCCACTGGCTGAAGGAGAGTTCCTTCGATGAAAAAAAGATCACGAGCAGATCCACGGCAAAGGCCGTCACAGCCATCACGAGCGCCGCCGTGGCGCTCTCGCGGATGCCGATGATGTTCAATAGCGCCAGCGCGCCAAGACCGATACATGCCAAAATGACGATGTGGCTGTCGAGGAAATGAAGCACGCTGGCGATATAGTGGACTCCTGAAACGGCTGAGATCGCCGCAGTGAGAAAGTAGCTCGTGGTGATCAACATGCCGCCCAGGCAGCCCCACATAGGTCCAAAGGCCTTGGTCGTAATCGTCACCACACCCCCGCCTTCGGGATTGCGCCAAGTGATCTCGATATATTTAAGAGCTAGGGGTATAAACCCGAGAGTCGTGAGCAGGATAAAGAAAGGCGTCTGGTCGCCGACATTGCCATACAAGATGCCCGGTACGTAATAGACCGAGGTGCCTATGTCGCAAAAGACGACAGCCCAGGCAAGTGTCCAGGTGAGTTGACGAGTATCGCTGGTCGTTGCCATGCGCGAAAAGCTTGAAACCTTCAGTAGATCGGAGTTTGCCCCGGTGCCTAAGTGAGGTTGTCTATTGCAATCACGACCGCATTAGAATTATGATAGGCATTACTGCCCAGCGGCCTATGCCTTTACCCTTACAATATTTCCAAAAGCTGGTCGAGAGTTGTCCGGATATTATTATTTCCGTCGATAAACTGGGCACGATAACGTTCTACAACGATGGTGCCCAGCAGAATCTCGGTTTCGCCTACGACGAAGTTCTGGGCAAAAACGTGCTCGAAATATATCCGAGCTTGGAAGAGGCGCGCCGGGTGATGTGGGCGATGCGGGCCGGCGACGGCGAAGGCAAGGGACGGATAAGAAACTTCGAGACCGTATTCAAAACCAAAAAAGGCGAAAAAATTCCCGTCGCCATTTCGGCATCGATCACCTACGACGAGCAGGGCAACGAGACTGGCTCCATCGGTTTCGCCAAGGACATTCGCGAAATTCGCCGGCGCGATCAGTTGGTCACCCTGGCCGAGATCGCCATCAGCCTGTCCCATGAGATCAACAATTCTCTCGAAGTGTTGGTCAACCAAACCGAGCTGCTGCGCAACTATATCGGCCGGGTGGC
>Ga0326597_10012636_pt1 | contig 11130 bp, 7 predicted proteins | sample RVTome_12_FD_203789 | JGI IMG/M metagenome (GOLD analysis project Ga0326597, IMG submission 203789) | Soil microbial communities from uranium-contaminated site in the Upper Colorado River Basin, Wyoming, United States - RVT100D185 | ecosystem: Environmental > Terrestrial > Soil > Contaminated >... | reverse complement strand
CCCCACCAAGTGGCGCGTCGGCGGATCGCCCGTACCTTCCAGAACGTCCGGCTGTTTCCGCGGCTCCGCGTGGTCGACAACCTGATGGTCGGCCGGCACCTGCACTTCCGAAGGCGATTTGCCGACGCGCTCCTCGGGCTGCGGAAAGAGGAATCGCGACAACGGCGGGAGTGCGAGGAGCTCCTTGAATCGCTCGACTTGCGCGCGTGGGGCGACGTGCCCGCGGGGGACTGTCCGTACGGCATTCAGAAGCGCGTCGAGCTGGCGCGGGCCCTCGCCACGAAGCCCCGGCTCCTGCTCCTCGACGAGCCCGCGTCGGGCCTGACGGCTCCGGAGCGCGAGGATCTCGGGGCACGGATTCGTACGACCCGGAAAGCGCTCGGCATCACCCTTTTCCTCGTCGAGCACGACCTCGGTTTCGCGGCGCACCTCGCTTCGCGGGTGGTCGCGCTCGACCAGGGGACGGTGATCGCCCAGGGCACGCCCCGCGAGGTCCAATCCCATCCCGGGGTGGCGCGCACCTACCTGGGTCCGGAAGCCCGGGCCTGATGGCTCTCCTGGAGGTCACGGGCATCGAGACGGCCTACCGCGACCGCCTGGTCGCCCTCCACGAGGTCTCCCTTGGCGTCGATGAGGGAGAGGTGCTGGCGGTGCTGGGCCCGAACGGGGCCGGGAAGACGACGCTCCTACGGAGCATCGCGGGGCTGCTCCGGAACCAGCCGCGCAAGGGTGCCATCGCATTCGCGGGGCAGGACGTGACACGGGCGGGCGCCGAGCGGGTCGCGCGGCTCGGGTGCGGTTACGTCCCGCAGGACCGTGCCCTCTTCCGGGAGCTGTCCGTGGCCGAGAACCTCGAGGTGGCGCTCTGGCGGCGCCCGCGACGCGAGGCCGCTGCGGACCTCCACGCGGTGTTCCGGCTCTTTCCCGTGCTCGAGGAACGGGGGAGCCAGCAGGCGGACACGCTCTCGGGCGGCGAGCAGCAGATGCTCGCGCTGGCTCGCGCGCTTCTGCGCCGGCCCCGTCTGCTCCTGCTCGACGAGCCCTCGCTCGGCCTCGCCCCGCAGGTGGCGCGAGCCGTGTTCGAGGTCCTGCGCGAGATCGCGGGGCAGGGGACGGCCATTCTCCTCGTCGAGCAGAATGCCGGCATGGCACTCGGCCTGGCCCGGCGAGCCTTGGTGCTCGAAGCCGGACGGGTCGTTCTCGAGGGCTCCGCCCACGACTTGCGCCGCGACGACGGAGTCAAGCGGGCCTACCTGGGACTCGGGGCCCCCGGGGGCCCATGAGGGATGCGTCCGACGTGATCCGGGTCCTGGGCGTGCTGGTGTGCGGCCTCGTCCTGGCGGCCCTTGCCCCGGACGCCTGGTTGGTGCGGGCCAGCCTCATCTTCATCTATGCGCTCGCCGTGCTCGGCCAGAACCTGCTCATGGGCTACGCGGGCCAGTTGTCGTTCGGCCAGGCGGGGTTCCTGGCCACGGGTGCTTACGTCTTCGCCCACCTGCGGAGCATGGGCGCACCCTTCCTGCTCGCCCTCGCCCTGGCCTCCTCCGTCGCGGCCCTCGCGGGTGTCTTGGTGGGCCTGCCCTCGCTGCGCCTCCGGGGAGCGTACCTCGCCGTGGCCACTCTCGGCTTCGGGATGGCCGTCTACCATCTCCTGGCCGGGAGCGACCTGCTCTCGGGAGGGCGCACGGGGCTGGCGGTGCCCCCGCTGGCCCTGCCCTCCGGGATGTCCCGCACGGTCGGGCTCTACGGCATCGCGCTCGTCCTCCTGGTCCTCGCCACCCTCGGCGTCCGGAACATCGTGTCCTCTTACGTGGGCCGCGCGGTCGTGGCCGTGCGCGACGCCGACCTCGCGGCCGCCTCCCTGGGGGTGGACCTCGCACGCGCGAAGCTCACTGCCTTTGCCGTGTCGTCCTTCCTGACGGGTGCGTCGGGCGCCCTGCTCGCTCAGTTCCTGGGTCACCTCGAACCGCAAGGCTTCACCATGACGGAGTCCGTCACCCTCGTGGTGGCGGTGGTGGTGGGGGGGCTCGCTTCGATCCCGGGCTCACTGCTCGGCGCCGTGTTCGTGGTGCTCGTGCCCACGCTGGGATCGGGCACCTCCTGGTTCGTGCCGGTGACCTATGGCCTCGGCCTGCTGCTCGTGCTGTCGTTCCAGCCCGAGGGTCTGGCGGGCCTTCTCCGCGGGCTGCGGAATGTGCTGCGCGACGGGTCCTCTCGGTGAGCGCGCTCTCCGACTACGTCGCGGCGGGCCTCGCGTCGGGAAGCCTCTACGCCCTCGTGGCCCTGGGTCTCGTGCTCCTCCACCGCACTACCGGAGTGCTTCATTTCGGCTACGGAGAAGTGGGCGCCCTCGGCACGTTCGTGGCCTTCCGCGCGATGCAGTCGGGGTGGCCCCTGCTGGTGGCCGCCGGCATCGGCACGTCCGCCAGTGTCGCCGTGGCCGTGGGGTTCTACCTCCTCGTCCTCCATCCGGCGATCCGGCGCGGTGCTCGGCCCGCCACCCTCTTCATCCTGACCCTCGGCCTCGCCCAGGTGTTGCAGGGGGTCATCGTGCGGTGCTTCGGAGCGGAGCCCGAGCGCTTTCCGCTTCCCCTCGCGGACGCCCCGGCGCTGCGGGCGGGGCCGATCGTTCTCCACCCGATCACCCTCGCCATTCTCGCCACCCTGCTGTTCTCCTGCCTCGGCCTCTTCCTCCTGCTGGAGCGCTCGCGCCTGGGCCTCGCCCTGCGGGCCACCGCCCTGAACCTCGAGGCCGCGGAGGCTCTCGGGCTTCCGACCCGCGCTCTCCTCGCCCTGGCCTGGGGGCTCTCGGCGGTGCTCGCCGTGCCCAGCGGCATCCTTCTGGCGGCGACGCTCCTGCTCGACCCCTTCTTCATGTTCGAGCCGATGCTCAAGGGGTTCGCCGCGGCCATCCTTGGCGGGCTCGGGAGCCTGCCGGGAGCCGTGGTCGGGGGGTTGCTCCTCGGCCTGACCGAGGGTGTGGTGGGCGCCACCCTCGGCCTGCCCTTCAGGAACAGCCTGGGCTTCGTGGTGATCGTGGCGGTGCTCCTCCTCCGGCCCCAGGGCCTGCTCGGCCAGCCCGGGAAGGAGCGTGCGTGACTACTCGGACCGAAGCGCCGCCATGGGGCTGATGCGCGTGGCTCGGCGCGCCGGAAGCCAGCAGGCGAGAAGGGCGGTGCCCGCGAGCACCAGGGTGACGATGGCGAAGGTCGCGGGGTCGCGGAAGCTCACCTGGTAGAGGGTGCCTGCCAGCAGGCGGGTCAGGATCCAGGCCCCGGCGACGCCGAGCCCCCAGGCCGGCGGCGACCAGGGACCCTCTGCGAGCCCACCTTGTTGACACCCCCGGCCCCGAACGCTACGTTCCCGGCTTTCGCGAAGAGGGAGCATGGGTCGCACGGCCCTCGCCCAGAGTCGGATCCTCGTGGAGGTACCGACCCGCGTCGAGGCCCCGGGTTCCGGCCTCCGGAGGGCCGTTGCCGGCTGTCGTTCGTCGGGCTTCGCGTAGGCTTCAGCGCGTGTCGAGTCTACCTGACCTGAGCGTCATCATCCCGGCGCACGAAGAGGGACCCAACCTCCGGATCCTGCTGCCGCAGCTCCGGACGATCCTGGACGGTCTCGGGATCCAGACCGAGGTCCTGGTCGTTGTGCGGGACGAGGATCCCGAGACGCAGGCGGCGGTGGGTGACAGTCCTGGCACCGTCGTCCGCCAGGGGGAGCCGGGCTACGGAGGCGCTCTGCGCACCGGCTTCTCGCTGGCCAGGGCACGCTACGTCATGACGATGGACGCGGACCTCAGCCACCCACCACAGTTCGTGGCAGATCTGTGGGCGCGGCGGGACGAGGCGGAGGTCCTGATCGCATCCCGCTACGTCGCCGGGGGCAGCGCGAGGATGCCGATCGTGCGGGCGGTGCTGAGCCGCGTGCTCAACCGGTTCTTCGCGCTCGGGCTCGGAGTACCGCTCCGGGATGTGTCGAGCGGCTTTCGACTCTACCGCGCGAGCGCGCTGGCGGTGCACGAGGCCGCGGGGAGGGACTTCGACGTTCTTCCGGAGATCGTCGTCCGGGCATACACGAACGGATGGCGGGTGCGCGAGGTCCCGTTCCGCTACGAGCCGCGCGCCCACGGCTCCTCGAACGCGCGGATCGTTCCGTTCGGCCTGGCCTATCTGAGGACCTTCCGGGCGCTGTGGGCGATGCGGAACTCGGTGCAGTCGGCGGACTACGAGGACCGAGCCTTCGACAGCGTCATCCCCCTCCAGCGCTACTGGCAGAGGCGACGGTACCGTCACGTCACCCGGCTGCTCGGCGGGTGCGGTCGGACCCTCGACGTGGGCTGCGGATCGAGCCGCATTCTGGGAGCGCTGCCTCCCATGAGCGTCGGCGTGGACATCTCGATCGCGAAGCTGCGACACGCGCGGTTATCCGAGCGCCACCTCGTTCGAGCCTCCGCGACCCGGCTGCCGTTCCCGGACAGGGCCTTCGGGTGTGTGCTGGCCTCCCAGCTGATCGAGCTCGTCCGCCGTGAAGATGCCGTCCTGGACGAGATGTCCCGTGTGCTCGCTCCCGGCGGTCGGCTGATCCTCGCGACTTCCGACTACGGCCGGTGGCGTTGGCGGCTGCTGGGCGCTCTGTACGAGCGGATCGTTCCAGGAGCCCGGGGTAGCCCGCACCGAGCGCGCTACTCGCGAAGGGAGCTGGTCGAAGCGCTCTGCCAAAGAGGTCTGAGGCTGGACTCCGCCCGCACGGTCCTCGGGGCGGAGGTGGTGCTCGCCTTCGGCAAGCCGCTGGCCGAGCGCAGGTTTCAGTCCGGAGGGGATTGAACCGCTTTCTCATGAAGCTCACGTGCGCGATCGAAGTTGCGCCGCCCTCTTTCGAGGTCGGACCACGCCAGGTAGTACTCTCCCCGTCGTTCGACCCGATGGCGGATCCTCGTCGGAACTGGGTCTACGCCCGGCTCGATTCGCGCTGGCCCGAACTGAGCGGTGAGCGGCTCCGAACGCAGGCGGTTGCGGGCAGCAAGGAAGAGAGTCAGAGAGGTGCCTCGGGTCACGAGCTCCACGTTGCCGCGAACGGTTCGCTTCAGGGGCGGAAGGGGCCAGCCCAAGCGAGCGTAGGTCGAGCCCAAGTCCACGGTCTGCTCGGTCCAGGTCCCGGCGGGCAGCGACCGGTGGATGAAGTAGTGGTTGGGTCCCAGGTAGCCTTCGCTCGGCCCGGAGGGGCCGAACAGAACCCAGAGGCGCCGGCCACCATCATGTAGCTCCAAGCCGTACGCTATGGTGAGCGAGGCCTCGTTATCGGGGCCAAAGTCGGGCGGGTTCACCCAGATCCGGATGTCGGCGTCGGGAAACAACACGCCTTGCGCTATGCCCACACCCTCCCAATCTCCACGGCCAGGGTTCACCCGGAATCCGAGCTGTATCGCCCGCGATCCGTCCGCGGTTCGGGTGTGCTCGATCACTGGTGTCTGCTCCGTCGCTCGCTGGAGAGTCCATCCCAACGGGATATCTGCGCCGTCGGAGAGCGCGAGGTAACTGGAGTTGAAGATTGCCCCGGGATCGGCGAAGGAGTCATCCGGCGCGATCTTCAGCGTGCCCCGGACACGGTAGTTCCCGGATGCCTCGGTGACCACGAGCTGGCCGCCCTCCGAAAGAGGCACGGCCCGGTAGGGGACGTCCGTTCGTATGCGGTAACGCCCGCTCTGCCCGGGAGCCAAGGAGAGCGGCCCGCTGACGATGTCCCACGGGTAGGGCTGCCAGGAGGCTCTCTGTACCGCGAACCGGGGCCTGATGGTTGTGTCGGTCGTGTTGCGAACGAAGACGACCATGTCGTCGATGTCGGGAGAGAAAGGGCGTAGCTGCACGTCGGCCAACTCGACTGCCACTGACTTGTTGGCCTGGAGGACGTAGGCGGCCGCGAGGAGGATCGTGAAGAACGAGACGGCCAACACGCCCGGAGTCCAGTGCCTTCGTGCCTGGGCGAATCGGGCTGCCCAAAGGGGAATACGGTTCAGGCGATCCCAGACACCACCCGGACGTCGCGTTTCGTTGGGCCTCCGGTGAACATGGGCGCCCCTGTGCTCAGTCAGTTCGATGACGACGACTGCCATCAGGAGCGGAACCCAGTACACGAAGTAGCTCTGCAGGCTCCGGTAGGAGAACCATAGCGTCAGCCCGGGAAAGAGCCACAGCGTATGCCGCCACCGGCGGAAGTGCGCTGCATAAAGGAGCAGGAGTGTCACCATCACCGCCAAGCTGGCCGTGGCATAGAACTCCTTCGGAAGCTCCACGAGCCCGAATTGGGTCGTGCTGGCGAGGCCCGCGCCGAGATAGATGAGGTGGCCAGTGAGAGGCTGGACGACCGCTGCGGTCCAGGCGGGGAAATCGGCGAGCATGAATGGGCCATTCACGACTGCGAAGACGGCTCCGGCGACGGCGAAGAAGGCGAGAGCTCGCACGAGCGGCGACCGCTGGTCCGAATCCTGGTCGTCTATCAAGAGACGAACGAGGATGAATGGCGCCAGCAACCATGGGACCTGTTTGTACGAGCAAGCGAGCCCGTAGAAGACGGCGCGCCATCCTCGGTGTCGCCACGTGAGGATGGAACAGAGCACGAAGAGCGCCCAGACGACATCGGTCACGAAGTTCAGGGTGAAGCCCAGGTACTCGGGGCTGACCCACAGGGGAAGGACGATGACAGCGCGGAGGGACCCTGGCGCACGAAGAAAGAGGAGAGTCCCAATGAGGGCGTAGCAGAGGACGTAGAGAACTCGTGCGCCATCCAGGCCGAACGCGTGAACGGGGACGAGCAGCAGGAAGTGGAGTGACGGGTACGGCAGAACGGAGGTGGAAGATCCATCCAGCAGGGGAGTCATGAAGTAGTTCGAGGCACGGAAGGCGCTGTAAGCGTCCCCCAGGTCCCAGGTATAGGGATTCTCACCAAGCAGCAACAGATGCGCGGAGTAGCTCGAGAGTATGACGAGATCCGGAATCGCGCCCCCGGGGTGTTGTGTCGACACTGTCACGTAGCAGCTCCCCGCGGTGCCCAACAAGAACGCGACCAGCACCAAAGGAAGCCATTTCTGTGGACGGCGTGCGGCCACGGCCCCCCCGAGAAGACAAAACGCCAGGCCATAGGTGAAGAAGCACAAGGCCACCGCTGTCCGATCCCACATGCCCTCGCCCTTCGACCAGAAGGTAGCGTGCGCGAGGTGGAGTAGGTAGGAGCCGCTGGCGATGAGGCCGAGCCTCACGATACTGACTGCCTGGCGGCGCCGCGGAAAGAGCGCTCGCCGCGGCTCACTCCCCTGCCCTCGGCGAGTGGCAGCGTCGTCGTCTGGTCGGAGCAACCGTCTGAGGATGGCCATGGGTTTCCTCTGGTGCTATTGCGCCCCCTAGCGAAACGGTGGCAACAACTTCGGCTGGCGCCGTGGGGTTGAAGGTTCGTTCACCGCTCCGAACCCCGCGGCAGAGGCGGCGTCACCGCGGGAGGATACTCCAGGCGGCCTTTGCATCCCCGGACCCCTCTGCTAGAGTCCGCCGCGAAGCACATCGAGGATCTCCTGCGCCTCTGGCTTCGGTCTGCCCGGCACCTCGGCCCGTTGTGCTCCGTCATCGGCGAGTGCCGAGGAGCGGACGTCACCGCGCCGCGACCTGCGCGCGGAGCCGGTGCCCGCGGGCGGCGAGAGTCTCGCTGCGCGCTTCGAGAAACGCGGCCATTCGGAGGTGGAACTCCGGCGAGCTCGGCGCCGGCTCCATGAGCGACGCCTCGTTGCGCGCCAGGGCATCCTCGATCGCCCGTAGCCGATCCACCTGGGCCACTGCACGCCTCAGGTGCTCGGCCGCGTGGGCGTGGGTCCGGCTCGCGATGGGCCGTGGGTTGATAAGGTCGGAGCGCTGGAAGGCCGCCGCGGCCTCGTGGAAGAGGCCGTTCCGATCGAAAATGAGCCCGAGGTTGTAGAAGAGAACGTCGTTCTTCGGTGAAGCTCGCGTCGCCTCTCCGAACTCCCGCCACGCCGTCGGCCAGTCCCGAGCCTCAGCCGTGACACCTTTCATGTAGTGGAACTCCCCAATGAGGTTCCGCGTGAGGTAGTCCTTCGGCACGCGCGGGTCGCGCTCGCCCTCGAGGGCTTCGGGCAGAGGCGGCGGTTCGGGCCGCGGGGCCCCTGGCCGGACGGTCTGGAACACGAGGCCCACGGGAACGAGATCGAGGGCTGGTGTACGCCAGTTTGGATGGTGGGTGAAAAACAAGGGATCGGTCTGCGGGTTGAAGTGAAGCGGGGGAAGATCGACTCCGCCGACGCCCTGGGGGATGAGGTCCACGTCGGGGCGCAGCCCTTCGACGAGCCGCAGGTAGAGCAGGACGAAGAGGACGTTGTCGTCGTTGGCGGCGAGGTGCGCTCCGGGCGGGAGGGTCTTCAAGAGCGTTCGGCTGTAAGCCTCCGCGATCCGGTAGCGGCTGCGGTCGAAGTCGCGCCAACCCATGAGGAGACCCAGCGCCGGCAGAGCGAGCGGAAGCAAACGTGCACGGCGCGGCAGTCGTCCAAGAACGGCCTCGACGCCGAAGCCGGCCAGAAAGGCGGCCAGGGCGTAAGACGGGATGTAGTAGCGGTGCCAGATGAACAGATCGCTCCGGGATCCGTGGGCAGCCAGAGCGCCCAGATTGACCGCCATCGCAAGGAGGGGAAGCAAGACCGCGCCGCCGCGTCGCCACAACCGGATGGCGCCCAGAGCGGCGAGGACGGCACCCCCCCACAGCAGCTCCTCACCAAGGCCCCGGAGGTAGTCCGCGGTGATCGGCAGGAGGTCCTCGGGGCCGCGTAACCACTTCCGATCCCAGAAGTCGAGACGCGTCAAGACACGGAGGAAGCTCTCGAGCGTCTCCGGATCTCCCCAGTCCAGGGGCGGATCCATCCGCGAGCGAATCGGGAGGAAGGCGTAGGGAAGGAGCCCCGCGGCTCCCGCGAGCGCCGCCGCCACGAGAGTTCGCGGCTGCGCGAGAAGCCCTCGGTCGGTGAGCACGGCAAAGAGGCCCAGCGCGATCGCAAAGAGGCCCATATAGGTATGGTTCGTCGCGCCGAGGCCCGAGACGAGAAAGGCGAGCACCAACGGCCGAGGCCTTCTGGTTCTCGCCCACTCAAAGGCCAGCGCGGTCGCGATCATGACAAAGAGCGCATTTAACGTATAGGCGCGTTGGATGTTCGCCTCTGCCCAGAAGCTGGGGGCGAATGCAAGCAGCAGAGCGGCCGTGGTCGAAGCCACCTCCCCGAGGCCGGCGCGGCGGCAGAGGGCATGGAGTATCCCGACCGTCGCTGCTCCACAGGCCGCGCTGAAAAGGCTCATGCGGTAGGCGATCGAGCCGAGGGGCACGAGCAGCGTCCAGAGCTTGCCGAGCAATACGTAAAGTGGATAGCCCGAGGGGTGCGGAATCCCGAGAACGTACACCGCGGCTACGAGCTCGCCGCTGTCACCCACGTAGATCGTGGTGCACGCACCCAACGTGTAAACGACGAAGACGGCCGCCGCCAGGAGGGCGCCCACGGGCACGTGCATCATTTGGGGGGGATTGTAGGACGGCTCCGCACCTTTTTCCGTGCCCGCACGGTCTCTGCTCTCTAGATTGAAGTTAGGCGGCAAACTGAGAAAAGGGGAGAAAACCCTTGACGCAGCCCGGGGGAGTGGTGTAAGAAGAACAGGCTTCCCTCCCTCCGCGGAGACCCTGTGTGTCGTACGGCCGATGTCTCGCGGCCCTGCCGGTCCTGCCGCCGTGGGTGGGGAGGGCACGTCTGGCCTGCTCGCTTCGCCGTCCCGCAACGAAGCGTTGGCCGCCGCTCAAGCCAGGAGGCGCCATGAGTCGAAAGGGCCTCGTCGCTGCGTCCCTTGTCCTTCTTGCCGGTGCGAGACTGGCCCACGGCCAGCCCGCCGGCAGCGAGTTCCAGGCCAACACCTTCACGACGAATGACCAGCGCCGTGCAGCCGTCGGCGTCTTCTCGAACGGTGATTTCGTCGTCACATGGCACAGCAACCCGCAGCCATCCCCGGCCCCACCTTCGACCGGGCAGGACGGCGACAGCGCCGGAATCTTCGCCCAGCGTTTCGACTCTACCGGTGGCAAGGTCGGGCCCGAGTTCCAGGTCAACACGTACACGACCGGCGGCCAGTTCCTCTCCTCCGTGGCCGTGGACCCGTCCACAGACGGCTTCGTCATCGTCTGGATGGGCCGCGGCCCCGGCGATCCGGACTACGGCATCTTCGCCCGGCTGTTCGACAGCAGCGGGACGCCGGCCTACCCCGAGTTCCTGGTCAACACCTACACGACGGGCAGTCAGGGGGTCCCGCGTGCGGCCGCTGATGCCTCTGGGAACTTCGTCGTCGTCTGGCAGAGTCAGCAGGACGGCGGGAGCGGGTACTACGGCTCCTATGGCATATTTGGCCAGCGGTTCGGCAGCACTGGGACACCGGTGGGCTCGGAGTTCCAGGTCAACACATACACGACCGGCTACCAGTCTTACGCCCACGTGGCCATGAACGCCGCGGGCGACTTCGTGGTCGTGTGGCAGAGCAACTACTACGACAACCCGTCCGCATCACAGGACGGGAGCTACGCCGGCGTCTTCGCCCGGCGTTTTGATTCCAGCGGTTCGGCATTGGATACGCCCGAGTTCCAAGTCAACTCGACGACCACCGGCTACCAGTACCGCCCCACGGTGGCGGTGGACGTCGGGTCGGGGGGCTTCGTCGTGGCGTGGAGCGGCTACACGTCCGCAGGCGGTTACGGGGTTAGCGGCAACCGGATCTACGGCTGCCACCCCTTCTGCCCCCCGAGTGGAGACACCCTTTTAGAGACCTCGGGCGGCTCATCCCCGGCACTGGCCGCGGATTCTGCAGGCGAATTCGTCGTCGTGTGGCAGAGCAACCACGACGGGGACGGAAGCGGGGTCTTCGGCCAGCGGTTCTACGGCACCTTCTACCCCATAGGCGGGGAGTTCCAGGTGAACGCCCACGTGACGGGAAACCAAAGGTTCCCCGCGATTGGTATGAACGCCAACGGCGACGCGGCCGTGGCCTGGACCAGCGGTTCTGCCCGCCGCCAATTCACGCCCCCGGGCCCGACCCAGGACGGCGACCGTGACGG
>Ga0326597_10012635_pt1 | contig 11131 bp, 8 predicted proteins | sample RVTome_12_FD_203789 | JGI IMG/M metagenome (GOLD analysis project Ga0326597, IMG submission 203789) | Soil microbial communities from uranium-contaminated site in the Upper Colorado River Basin, Wyoming, United States - RVT100D185 | ecosystem: Environmental > Terrestrial > Soil > Contaminated >... | reverse complement strand
GAACCCGTGAGGAGGCATCGATGCTCAAGTCGTTACCGATCGCTCTGGTCCTGCTCGCGCCGGGACTCGTCGCGGCACAGACCCCACCACCCGCGACCCCGCCCGTCGCGACCGACGTGACGAGCGCCGACATCCGGGCGTTCCTCGACGCCCTTCCCCGGGACGTCGTGAGCGATCGCGCTATTCGCGTCGTGGAGGTCACGGGAGACTACCGGGTGGGCGTCTTCGGCGTGTTCCGGCCGCAGGGCATTCCAGGCGACGCGAACCTCCACCGGGTCAACACGACGGAGATCTACTACATGCTCTCGGGTGCGGCGACGCTGGTGACCGGTGGAACGATGGTCGACCCCTACCAGCCGGCCTCGAGCACGACGAGCCTCCGTGCTCCCCGCATCGAGGGCGGCGTGACCCGTCGCGTGGTACCGGGGGACGTGATCGTCATCCCGGGACACACACCCCACTGGTGGAGCGAGCTGGAGTCGGACATCGAGTACCTGATCTTTCGGCCCGACCCCGACAACCGTATGAGCCTCCGTTGATGTGCCGCGCGTCGCGGCCCGCGGGGCGCTGTCTGGGCTGCGCGCTCCTGATCGTGGCGACCGCTTCCGCCCTGCAGGCTCAGACACCCACGACGTTCATCGTCGACAGCCCCACCATGGCCACCGGCGAGATGATGCCCCGCGACTACTCACCGGACGGGCGCAACGTCTCGCCGCCGCTCACCTGGAGGGGGCTCCCCGCCGGCACCCGGCAGCTCGCCGTGATCTGCCAGGATCACGGCGCGGGCAATCCACCGCCGTGGGTCCACTGGATCATCTATAACATCCCTGGAAGCGCGAGCGGACTGCCGGAGGGCATCCCGTTCGACTCCTCCGACCCCATGCCCGCGGGCCTCGCCGGGGCGGCCCAAGGAAACAACGGCTGGGGACTGTCGATGTACCGGGGGCCGGCGCCGCCGGGTGAGAGCCTGCACCACTACCACTTCGCGGTATTCGCGCTCGACACCGAGCTCGACCTGCCGCCCGGCCTGACGCGCGCCGAGCTCTTCGAGGCCATCGAGGGCCACGTGATCGGTCAGGGCGACATGACCCCACACTACCGGCGGCATCCGGCGACGGACGACCGCACCCCGTGAACAGGACCCCCTTGGAGGAACCGTATGGCTGACGAGTCGCCAGGCCGCCCCCGCATCTCGCGGCGAGATCTTCTCAAGACGGCGGGCGCGGCAGGCGCGGCCGCGCTGATTCCGGGTGCCGCCGCGGCCGAGGAGGCGTCCGTCGCCGGCACGACGGCCGCGGCCCTGCCGCCAGCGACCGTCGCGCCCAGCGGCCCCCTCATGAACCTGACCGCGCGCGAGGCGGAGATCCTCAGCGCGATGGTCGACCGGCTCATCCCTTCCGACGACATGGGCCCTGGGGCGCTGGAGGCCGGAGCGTTGCGCTTCATCGATCGCATGCTGAGCGAGGCCGAGGCCGACTCGGTCAGCGCCTACCGGTCGGGGCTCGCAGCGCTCGACCACTACAGCCGGTACAGCCGGGGCGCTCCGTTCGTGGAGCTCTCGGGCCGGGACAAGGACTCGGTCCTGATCGACGTGCAGCTCGGAGGAGCCACGGGAGCCGGCGCCGGCTTCCAGGGCAGCTCCGGTTCGTTCTTCAACATGGTGAAGAGCCACACCTGGCAGGGCACGTTCGGCGACCCCAGCTACGGGGGAAACGTCAACTTCATCGGCTGGGACATCCTGGGTTATCCCGGCGTGCGCATGAGGGTGAGCGCGGAGGATCAGCGCCTCATGGAAGCGGGGCAGCTCCCGCCGGCGCGCAGGTCGGCCTACGAGTACGGTCAGTTCCAGATGAGCGGAGAGGAGGACTGATGGCGACTCAACTGCGGTCAGCGGACGTGGTCGTCGTCGGCCTGGGAGCCGCAGGGGGCGTCGCGGTCCAACCGCTCGCCGCCGCCGGTCTCGACGTGGTGGGGCTGGAGGCGGGCACTTGGCTCGACCGCCGGGACTTCGCCCCGGACGAGATTCGCAACAACTACCGGGACTGGCCGATGCTCGTGAAGAAGACCGAGCAGGAGCGCCCCACGTCACGTGCCCGATCGGACCAGACCGCCAATCGCATCGGCTCGCACCCGATGATGAACGCGGTCGGCGGCACGACGTTGCACTACTGGGCCCAGAGCTGGCGCCTGAACCCGTGGGACTTCCGTGTGGTGAGCGAGACGACCCGACGATACGGGGCGTCCCGCATCCCGGCGGGGTCCACCGTCGAGGACTGGCCGTTCGGCTATGACGAGCTCGAGCCGTACTACGACGCCGTCGAGCACGAGATCGGCGTGTCCGGCCAGGCGGGCAACGTTCGCGGAGAGATCGACCCCCGCGGGAACCGCTTCGAGGGAGCCCGCAAGCGCGCCTACCCGATGCCGCCGCTTCGTTGGACGGCCTTCAACGAGCGTATGGCCGACGCGGCGCGCGGGCTCGGGTGGTACCCCTTTCCCGGCCCGGCGGCGATCAACAGCACCGCCTATCAGGGCCGGCCGGGTTGCGGCTACCACGGCTTCTGCAACAAGGGCGGCTGTCCTCTGGACGCCAAGAACAGCCCCCACCTGACCACGATCCCGCGGGCGCTCGAGACCGGCAACCTGCGAGTCGTCACGCGCGCGCACGTGACCACCATCGAAGTCGACGCGAACGGACGGGCAACCGGCGTGAACTACGTCGTCGGCAACAACGAGTACTTCCAGCCGGCGAGGGTCGTCCTCCTGGCATCGTACACGTACGAGAACGTGCGGCTCCTGCTGCTCTCGAAGTCGCGCGCCTACCCGGCGGGCCTGTCCAACAACCGCGGGCAGGTCGGCCGGCACTACTTCAGCCACCACCAGGGGGCGGGCGTGGGCGCTCTGCTGCCCTACGACATCGGGGCCTGGTATGGCCTGCCCGCGCAGGGCGTGGCGGTCGACGACTTCGCCGACGACAACTTCGACCACTCCGACGTCGACTTCATCGGCGGCGGCAACCTGTGGGCGATGTCGGACCGCCGGCCCATTTCGGCCGCGAACATGGGCACCTACGGCCGCAGCCGAGCCTGGGGCTCGGAGTGGAAGCGCTTCATCCGGGAGAACGCGGACCGCACGCACTCCTTCTACATCCAGAAGACGACGCTACCGTACGAGGACAATTTTCTCGACCTGGATCCTCAGGTCACCGACCCCCTCGGCCTCCCGGTCATTCGCATCACCGGCGAGTACAAGGGAAACGAGCGTGCCATCGCGGCGTACACCCAAAGCAAGGCCGAGGAATGGTACCGGGCAGTCGGCGCCACCGAGATCACGCGCGGTGGGCTCGGGGGCCAGATGGGTGCCTCCACGCACGCCTACGGCGGCACGCGCATGGGTGACGACCCCGAGACCAACGTCGTCGACCGCTGGGGCTTCTCGCACGAGGCCCCGAACGTCGGCGTCCTCGGCGCATCGGTCATGGGAACGAGCGGCGCACGCAATCCCACGCTCACGTCGCAGGCGCTCGCGTGGCGCACTGCGCAACACCTGGTCGACGCCTGGAGCGATATCGCCGATTAGGCTCCGCGACGCCGCTCCGAGCCCACGCCGCGAATCTCCGCGCCGGTTGCCCACCAGGTGAAGCCGAGCCGGTGGGTTTCCGCACTCTTCACGGTCGCCATCTTCGTGGCCGCCGGGCTCCTGTTCGTCATCCAGCCGATGGTCGGCAAGATGGTGCTGCCGCGCGCGGGCGGGAGCCCGCAAGTCTGGAACACGTCGCTCGTGTTCTTCCAGACGGCGCTGCTGGGCGGCTATCTCTACGCGCACCTGTCCGTGCGTTGGCTGGGCGTGCGACGGCAGGCGATGCTGCATATGGCGGTGCTCGCCCTCCCGCTCCTCGTGCTCCCCATCGCGCTGCCCGCAGGCAACCCGCCGGTGGAGGGCGGTCAGTCGTGGTGGATCCTCGTCGCGCTGACCCTTGCCGTGGGCGCTCCATTCTTCGTGCTCGCATCGGCGAGCCCGCTGATCCAGACCTGGCTCGCGGCCACGACGCACGAGTCGTCCGGGGATCCCTACTTCCTGTACGCCGCCAGCAACGCTGGAAGCCTCGTCGGCCTCCTCGCCTTCCCGTTCCTGTTGGAGCCGTTGCTGCCCGTGGACCGGCAGTCCACGCTCTGGACCGCGGGGTACACCGGCTTCGTCGGATTGGGCATCGCGTGCGCGCTGGTAGCGGTCGCATCCGGCTCGAGCGCCGCCGCCGCCACGGCCAGTCAGGTGGCGACGGAGGGCCCCGTCCCAGCGAGGGTCGACCGCCAGGTGACCCGCAACGACCGCCTCTTCTGGATCGCCAGCGCCGCGGTCCCGTCGGCTCTCCTGATGGGCGTCACGCAGTACCTGACGAGCCAGATCGCCCCGATCTCGCTGCTATGGGTCGTGCCCCTGGCGGTGTACCTGGCGACCTTCATCGCGGCGTTCGCCCGGCGACAGCTCGTGTCGACCTCGACGGTGTCGCGGCTACTCGCGATCCTCACGGTCGTCACCGCGCTCACGCTCCTGGCCCGCATCTACGACCCGGCGTGGGCGATCTCGCTTCTGCACCTGGCGCTGCTCGGCGCTGCGGGACTCCTCTGTCACACCCGCCTCGCGGAGCGGCGCCCCGCGACCAGCCATCTGACCGAGTACTACCTGCTCATCTCGACCGGCGGCGCGCTCGGCGGCTCGTTCGCGGCGCTTGTCGCGCCGGTGGCCTTCGACTTCATCGCCGAGTACCCAATCGCGGTCGTGCTCGCTTGCCTCTTCCGTCTGCCGTTCACCGGCTCCGGAAACGTCACGGGACCGAGCCGCTTCATCTTCGGCGGGCGTGTCCTCGACGTGGCGCTCCCCGCGGTCCTTCTGCTTTACCTTCTGGCGGCGTCGGCTGGCACGCGCGCGGCGGAGAACCTGCCCGATGGCTACACGGTGCTCCTCGTCGCCGTCGTGCCCACGATCCTCTGCTTCGTGTTCTCTCCCAGGCCGCTCAGGTTCGCACTCGGCATGGCCGTCCTCCTGGGCGCCGCCGAGTCCGGGCAGATGTACCGCGGGGACATCCTGTTGCAGGAGCGCACGTTCTTCGGCGTGCACCGCATCTCGCGCGACCCCGGCAACAGCGTGAACATCCTCTACCACGGCTCGACTGTGCACGGCGTGCAGAGCCTCGATCCGGCCCGCGCCCGGGAGCCACTCGGCTACTATCACCCGAGCGGTCCGTCCGGGAGCCTCGTGCAGGCGATGGCCACTCAGGCCGACAAGCACAACATCGCGCTGGTGGGCGCGGGGACGGGCGCGCTCGCGGTCCTGGCAGCTCCGCACCAGCACGTCACGCTCTTCGAGATCGATCCCGCCGTGGTGCGCATCGCGACCGAGTCGGAGTATTTCACCTACCTGGCCAACACACGCGCGTCCTACGAGACCGTGGTGGGAGACGGGCGCATCTCCCTCGCGCAGACGGACACGCGGTTCGACCTCATCGTCCTCGACGCATTCTCGTCCGGTACCATCCCGCTGCACCTCCTCACCGAGGAGGCGTTCGACCTCTACATGGACCGTCTCGCGGAGGGGGGCATCCTCCTGTTCCACATCTCGAACCGGCACCTTGCGCTCGCGCCGGTGCTCGGCGCGCACGCGCGCGACCGGGGGCTGGCCTCGTACGAGTGGGTGGACGTGCGTGAGGACGACGCGGTCGAGCAGGGAATCTTCGGATCACACTGGGTTCTTCTGACGCGCGATCCCCAGGATCTGGCGTACATCCCCCAGGCCGGATGGCGACCCCTCGCGCATCCCGGCGACACCCGCACATGGACCGACGACTTCTCGGACCTGCTCTCGGTTCAGAAGTGGAACTGACCGTGGTCGGTCGCTGAGAACGCCTCCGCGACTCCACTCTCGATCAAGGTCCGGACCTCCGCCTCGTCCAGGCCGAGCTCTCCCAGGATCTCGATCGTGTGCTCGCCGGCTCGCGGCGGCGACGTCCGGCCGCGCGGGCGCTCCCCGTCGAGGCGGAGCGGGAGCGAGAGGTCGCGGTAGTCGTCGATCTCCGGGTTCGGAGCCGGCGCGATCATCTCGGAAGCCGCCACCTGCGGGTCGGCCACGACCTGCGCGACGTCTTGAATGGCCGAGCACGGTACCGCGTGCTTCCTGGCGAGCTCCAGGAGCTCCGCCGTGGTCATCGACGCGGTACGCTCCACGATGAGCGCGATCAGGTCGTCATGGTTCGCCGAGCGCAGGGGGTTGGTCAGGAAGCGCGGGTCATGCGTGAGCTCTTCGACACCCAGCGCTGTACAGAGCCCCGCGAAGAGGGCGTCGTTGCCGGCCGAGATCATCACGTGACTGTCGGAGGTCGGGAACGCCTCGTAGGGCGCGATCGCCGGAACGCCGGAGCCCATGGGCTCGGGCACGTGACCGGTGGCCATGTATCCGGTCAGGTGGTAGGAGATCCACCCCAGCGACGTATCCAGCAGGGCCGTGTCGACCTCCGAGCCTTCGCCGGTCTGGTCGCGCTTCCTGAGCGCGGCCAGCACCGCCACCGCCGCCCACATGCCGGTCCCGTAGTCGACGACCGCGCCACCCACGCGAGTCGGCGGCATGCCGGGGTGCCCGGTCGTCGACATCAAGCCCGCGTACGCCTGGATGAGCGGGTCATAGCCGGGAGCGTTCTTGAGCGGGCCGCGCGTGCCGTAGGCGCTCACCGACGCATAGACCACGTCAGGACGCAGCGCGCGGATCGCCTCGTAGTCGAAGCCCAGCCGCTCGGCCACGCCCGGGCGGGATGCCTGCAGGAAGACGTCGGACTCGCGCGCGATGCGGCGGAGCACGTCCATACCTGCCTCGCTCTTGAGATCGAGCACGATGCTGCGCTTGCCTCGGTTCACCGACAGGAAGAGCGCGCTTCCGCTGCCCCAGAAGGGCGGACCCCACGCCCGCGCCATATCCCCTCCCGGCGGCTCGATCTTGATGACCGTCGCGCCGAGGTCCGAGAGAATCTGACTGCAGTAGGGGCCCGCGAGATTCTGGGTGAGGTCGCAGACGCGGATGTCGGAGAGCGGTGCGGTCACATGCTGCTCGGGTCTGGGGGAGTGAGTACGATCCTGAATCCGATGAACGGCCGGCGGGCTCCGGGATCGGCGCCGCCCCTGCCGGCTGCCCGGACGTTGCGGTCGGTGTCGTTGAAGGCGCCGCCCCGCATCACCCAGAGCGCCTCGACGTCGAGACCCTCGTGATCGTCGGCCTCGTCGTACGGGTAGGGCTGATAGGGCGAGCGCGTCCACTCCCACACGTTGCCGCTCATGTCGGACAGGCCATACGGACACTCCGGACAGGCGACCGAGCCGACCGGCGCCGTACCCGTGGTGGCGAAGACCGCCCGATCCGGCCGGGACTCGTTGCCCCACGGGTAGATGCGCCCGTCCGCCCCGCGGGCGGCCTTCTCCCACTGCGCCTCGGTGGGCAGCGCGACGTGCCAGCCGCCGTCGAGCCTCCGGCTCAGCTCCTCGGGAGCACCGGACCACTCCCCGAGCGCTCGCTCCAGCCATCGCGTATAGGAGAGGGCGTCGGTCCACGACACGCCTGTCACCGGGTGGCCGGGCGGCGCCTGCAGCGCCGTCGGGTCGACGACGGAGTGTCCGCTTGCACGCACGAAGGCGGCGTACTGGGCGACGGTCACCTCGTACCGGCCGACGAAGTAGGTCGGGAGGTCGACGATCCCCTGAGGCTGGGACGGGGACCACCGCTCGAGGTCGAACGCCAGCGGGTCGACGGCCGGGTCACTGCCCATCGTGAACGGGCCCGCCGGCACCTCCACCAAGCCGAGCAGGTCCTCTTCGGGCAGGAACCACGCGTCGGCGCGAAACCCGGGCAACTCACCCGGGACCGGGGCGTCGACAGGCGCCTGCGGCCGGTCCGCGGGATCGTTGCCCGCGAGCTGCAACGAGATCCAGACCGCCGCGACCAGGAGGACCTCCGCTACCGGCACCCCCCATCGGTTTCGCCGCTCCGGCTGGGGTGCCTCGCCCCGCGGTGCGTCGCTCAAAGGGGCGCCGTCCGCTCGCAGGCGAAGCCCCAGCCGTGACCGCACGCGCGTCGGTAGATCTCTGGCTCGGACTGATCCATGAGGTTCCTGCCACGTTCCCGCAGCATGAGCCGGAGGTCGAGGACCCGAGGGTCGGCCCGCGCGATCGTCCCCGGCTCCAGCAGGTTGAGACACGCGGCCTGGAAGCGAAGCTCGCAAGCGCGCGCGAAATACGCCGAGGCCACGGTGGCATCCGGCGTGGTGATGCGCCCCTCGGCGTAAGCGACGCCGAGCTCGTTGCACGCCCAGGCCGATGCGTCGCCACAGTACGTCGCCTCGAGCTGCATCAGCCTGTCGCACGCGTTGCGCCTTCCCTCCTGGCAGGCCTGCACCCAGAAGGGCAGACGGTCACCCGGGTGCGTCCCGTCGGTCTTGCCGAGGGCCGACATCGTCCCGAACAGGACGATCCAGACCCCCATGTGCGCCAGATTCGGCCTGGAGAACACCCAGTCCGCCCGCAGCCCCGTCCATGCGGGGGTCGCCTTCACGCGGTGGATGAGCGCGTCGATGCCCCGGACGCTAAGGTTGAGCAGCGGTACGCACAGGAGCTTGTCGTAGAAGGTCGGTGCCCCGGCGGTGCCGAGGATCCAGTAGAGCGCGAAGACACCCGAGCCATAGAGCACGCCGAAGAGCATCTTGCCGGGCGGAGTACGCGGCGAAGTCGACGGGTCGGTGATGAGCAGGTGCAGCCCCAGGAACACCGCCGCCGGGATCTCGGAGTCGATGAAGTACGGAACACCCGTCACAGCCGAGTAGAGCGCGCTCCCCCCGAAGAGCACCGCGGCCGCCGCGCCCGCCACGAGCGTGATGGAGAAGAAGTACATCACGACGAGCCCGACCAGAAAGAGCAGCGTGTAGATGTACGGGGCGAGCGTGAGCGTCGAGGCGATCTCGCGGCCCCAGGTGAGATCTGTCGTGCCCGTGGCGATGAGCACGAGCGAGAACAGGCCCAGCGCGAACGCCGATGGATTGAAGATGTGGACGCGGCGGCCGTCCCGGTGCCAGCGCACGAACTCCTTCCCCAGAAACCCGATCCCGATCATGAGGAACTGGAGGTAGAACCAGTCGTCCCGGAACCAGAGAAAGAGGTTGATGCTCAGGATGATCGGGAACGGCCCGAACCCGAGGACGTAGCTCCCACGGCGCCCCCACTGGATGAGCATGTCGACCGCGTACGCGAAGGCGATCTCCGCAACGATGAGACCGGCGAAGTCGTACACGGGCCGCCAGTACCATCCCCAGTACGCATAGACGGCCACTTGCACCATGGCCTGGACGTAATGCTGGGGGCGCAGGAGCGTGGTGAGGGAGCGGACCGCGTCGACGCGCTTGAGCCGCACGGCGAGCACGCCCTGCCACACCAGCAGCACCGCGATCGCCCCCCAGAACGACCATGTCAGGCGCGGGTTCGCCTGCACGCGCGGCAAGAAGGAGAGCAACGCGAGCAGGCCGGTGAGCGCCAGTGGCAGATAGAGAACGTTGCTCGAGCCGGCGCTGTCGCTTTCTCCCGCCCCGCCGGTGGGTAGACGGTCCCCGCGAACGCGCTCTGCTGCGCGCTTCGGGTTGCGCCGGCGACCTGCTGCTGACATGGATCCTCGCGAAAGCGACTCTACCTACCCGGCGCGCTGCCGAGGGCCGAAAGAATGTACACACCGTGCTGAGGGGTCAAACACTCCGGTGATCCTGCGACTCGACTGGCTCAGGCCCCTCCAGTACGCACACCGTTGGATGGGGATCGTGGGCGGGCTCCTCATGCTCATGTGGTTCGGATCGGGCATCGTCATGATCTACCACCGCATGCCCGAGGTCTCCGCCGCAGAGCGTTTCGACCGCCTTACGACGATCGACGCCTCAGCCATCCGTGTGGCACCGGCCGCGGCGGCCCTCGTGGCAGACGCCGTGGGCCGCGGCTTCCTCCTCACCATGGTGAGAGGGCGGCCAGTCTACCGCTTCGGCACACGCACCGTCTACGCCGACACCGGAGAGCCTCTGGAGTTGCTCTCGAGGGACCAGGCCGTCGCCACGGCCGACGACTTCGAGCCCGGGCACGCGGCGACGCTGAGCTACGACGCGCGCCTGACGGAGCCCGACCAATGGACGCTCCAGAGCAGCGCCTTCTTGCCGCTCCATCGGATCGCGCTCGGGGACCCGGACGACACCCGTGTCTACGTCTCGGACGTCACTGGCGAGGTCGTCATGCGGACCACGCGCTCGGGCCGAGCTTGGGGGTATGCCGGCGCTGTGCTGCACTGGCTGTACTTCACTCCCTTCCGCGTCCATTCCACGCTGTGGGCCCAGACGATCATCTGGCTCTCCGTCGCGGGGTGCATTCTGACTCTTTCCGGCCTCCTGTGGGGACTCCTCCGCTTCTCGCCCGGACGAAACCACCGGCTTCGGACGGGAGGGTCGATGTCTCCCCACGTCGGACTCCTGAGGTGGCACCACTACGCCGGTCTGGTCTTCGGGCTCTTCAGCTTCACGTGGATGTTGAGCGGTGGGCTCTCCATGGACCCCTGGAGCTGGCACCCTGGCACGGCACCGACCGCCGAGCAGCGCTTGGCGTTTTCGCTTGGGCCAGTGAGTCTGGAGGGCATCTCGGCTGAGCAGGTTCGTGGGGGTATCGCGGCGCTGTCCGCCCCCGGGGCGCTGAGGGAGATCGAGGTCGTCCAGTTCCGGGGCCAGCCATACCTGGCGGGCTACGAGATCAGGAGTGAGGCGCCACGCCTGGTACCGGCACGGGAGCCCGGCTCCGGGGTCGTCGACGCCGTTCCGGCGGCCGACCTCGTGGACGCCGCATCCGAGGCGATGCCCGGTGTGGGGATTCGCGAGATGGTGACGCTGGATGCGTACGACGCGTACTACTACGAACGCAACGGCTCGGCCCCGCTACCGGTAATGCGGGTGGCCTACGCCGATTCCCGCCAGACCACGCTGTACGTCGACCCTCGACGGGGCGTCATCCTGCGTAAGGAAGAGCGGCTGACCCGCCTCAATCGCTGGCTCTACCACGGGCTCCACAGCCTCGACTTCCCG
>Ga0326597_10012634_pt1 | contig 11131 bp, 12 predicted proteins | sample RVTome_12_FD_203789 | JGI IMG/M metagenome (GOLD analysis project Ga0326597, IMG submission 203789) | Soil microbial communities from uranium-contaminated site in the Upper Colorado River Basin, Wyoming, United States - RVT100D185 | ecosystem: Environmental > Terrestrial > Soil > Contaminated >... | reverse complement strand
GACGAATCGCCGGTGCTTCGGGTTCGTGCGGGGCTCGTGGCGACGGCGGTGGCCGAATATTTTCGCGACCTCGGCAACGACGTGCTGCTGATGATGGACTCGGTGACCAGGCTCGCGATGGCGCAGCGGGAGATCGGCCTGTCGGCGGGAGAGCCGCCCTCGACCAGAGGTTATCCGCCGAGCGTTTTCGCAATGCTTCCGCGGCTGCTGGAGCGAAGCGGACGGACGAGCCGCGGGAGCATTACCGGACTCTACACGGTTCTGGTGGAGGGCGACGACATCAACGAGCCGGTCTCGGACGCGCTTCGGGGGATACTAGACGGGCACGTCTGGCTCGCGCGCGACCTGGCGAATCGGGGTCACTTTCCCGCGGTGTCGGTCACGGAGAGCATCAGCCGGGTAATGCCCGACGTCGTGGACGAGGAACACGTTCGTTCTGCGGTGCAGGTGCGCGGGGTGCTGGCGGTGTGGGACGACATTGCGGACCTGGTGAACGTGGGGGCGTATGCGTCCGGAGCCAACGTGGACTACGACGTGGCGGTACAGATGAAGCCGAGGATCGATGAGTTCTTGCGGCAGGCGATCGACGAGCGTGCGTCCTTCGACGAGACGCGGGCGCGGTTGGTTCGGCTCAATTCGGAGATTCTGGAATTGCGTGCGCGGCTCAGTTCGGGCGCGGATGCGGATGCGGTGGGGACGGCCTCTTAGGTAAGCAATGGGCGGTAGATTCAAATTCAGATTGGAGGTTGTGCGGCGGATTCGAAAGGAAGCGCAGGATGCGCAGCGGCGCGTGGTTGGCGAGGCGATTCGATCGCTCCAAGATACTCAAGGCCGCATCGCCCGCCTGGGAGAGCAACTGGAGGGCGCGACGCAGGACGCCCGCGACGTTCAAAGCGGGCGCTTTTTGAATATGGCCTGGTTGCGCAGTCACCATCTTCATCAAGGATACATGCGGCGCCACGTCGTGTCGGCGCAGGCAGAGCTGAATGGCCGGCGAACAAGATTGGATGAGGAGCGCGCGAAGCTCGCCGAAGTCACGAAGCGTCTAAAGGCCATCGAAAAGTTGCGGGAACGCCGGAAGACACAACACGACGCAGGGCTGCGGCGCCGCGAACAGGCCGACCTCGACGAGGCGGCGTTGCAAACTCATCGGATTCGGCGGGGCGGGGTCCTCGACGAGGGGGGCGTCCCATGACGGTCCCGCTAGTCATCAAGAGAGCATACGGCGCGATCTCGCTGTTTGCGGTGTTCAACATGCTGGTGCTGGCCGGCGCGACGTTTTTTCTGATCGTGCGCGGGGGAATCGACAGCCAGAAATTACGCGGAATCGTGACCGTGCTGCGCGGTGAGCAGTGGCCGGAGCAGCAGACGGCGGCGACGGCAGTCGCGCAAGCCGCGGAGGCGGCGCTGCCGCAGAACGAAGCTTCCGGAGGAGCCGCGTCGATCGGGGAAACGCAGATGAAGCTTGAGATGCTGCGTCGCGAGGCGGATCGATTGCAGGAGGAGCTCAGGCAGCGGCTGGCCCTTAACAACGCAATTCTCCTGAAGGTGACGACGGAGCGCGACCAGTTCCGGGAGGAGCGCGAGGCCGACGGTCGAGAAGTACAGGCCAGGAATGCCGACCTCGAGACCGAAGGATTCATGAAGCAAGTGGCCATCTATGAGAGCCTCATACCGAAGACGGCGCTCAAGCACTTGCTCGGTCTGGCTGATCCGGACGCGGCCGCCCGGGTTTTGGGGGCCATGAGCACGCGCAGCGCCCGCAAGATCGTGGAGGCGGCGAAGGATGGCGTGGAGATGCAGAGGATGATGACGATTTTGCAGCGTCTCAAGGCAACCGCGCCTGAGCGATCCGCGGGCATACTGGAAGACTAAGAACCGGAGGACGGCCGTGTTGACGGAAGCCGCGATACATCGGGTCCAAGGAAATGCCGAGCGGCACGCTGCGCCCGGCGCGCGCCGCGCGACATATGACTCGGGGCCGGCGGCGGAGGACTTCGGTGACGTTGCGTTTCGCGCGCTGCGCGCCGCGTCTGCAAACCTGGCGATGACGACGTCCGCCGTAGCGGGCGGGGAGAAGTCGCCGGACCAGATGTTCGAGGCCGGCGGTGCGAACGCGCATGACCGCAGAAAGGCGGCCTTGCGGGAGGAATACGAATCAGCAATCGCGGAGCGTGCGTCCGACTTTCGTGATGAAACTACCGGAATAGACGCACGGCGCGCGTCAGCGGAGAAAGGCTCGCGCGGGGCCGCGGAATCTCCACATGCAGACGGTCACGGGCATGGTGCGGTGGCGTATGAAACGGACGACGCGCGCGGCGGACTTCTCGCGCCGGGGAGTTCGTCGGACGCCCCACGGCGCGAGGGTACGCCACTGACGACGACGGTCGATTCCGGGACCAACGGCACATTGCCACAAGACGGTGGTTCCGCAGGGAGTCGTGCAAGACAGGCCGCGAGCGTTGCAACTGACGGCGCGGGGCCCAACCAGGCCCGCGCTGCGACGCCAGCGGTGCCGGGGATGACGCCAACCAACAGCGTGGCGGGTGGCGACGCCGCCGGCGACGGCGCCGAGAATCCGGCGCGGCAGGTCGGCCGCATACTCGCGGGTGCGCGCAGCGCCGCGTTGGAACAGTCGCGCGGTACCCTGACCGGACCCGCGGGTGACATGGCTCGTCCCGGCGAGTCCGCGCGTGCTGATGCCGGGCGTGTGGCACAGCACCCGTCAAACGACGACGCACACAATACCCGAAGCGTGAACCGCGGTGATTCGACGCAGGCGTCCGAGTTTGCACGCCTAATAAGCTCGATCCGCCTGCGGGGCGGGCTGAGCAACTCATCGGCGCGGCTTCGTCTTCACCCGCCTCAACTCGGGCGCATCCGGGTTGACGTGCAGATGCAGGGCGAGCAGTTGCGGATCGACGTCTGCGCCGAGACGGCCGAGGCCCGTTCGCTTCTGACACGTCGGGCGGCTGAGCTTCGCGGGGCGCTCCAACAACACGGTGTTCAAGTTGACCGCTTCGAGGTGACGCTGGACATTTCCGGCGACGCATTTGTAGACCAAATGGGAGGACGTGAGGAGCACTTCGCGTCGTCACCGCGCTGGGAGGGACAGTGGCCGGAATCATCATCGCAACGGGAACAGGTGCCGGAGGACGGCACCAGACCCTTCGCCGAGGAACAAAGTGATCCGGCGATCGCAGCCGCGGGGGATGCGCGGCTGGACATTAGAGTCTGATTCGTCGCACGGTGGCGACGAGTTGCCGGTCCGCGCGGCGGAGGCCGCCGCGGTCCGGAAGCACGAAGGGAACGGCGTAATGGACGCTTTGGGAATAAACGTGGTTGCGGGGTCGGGGCCCGGAACGGTGGCGGCACCGGCGGGTCCGAGCTCTTTTTCCGGGCTCGGCAGTGAGGAGTTCTTGAAGTTGCTCATCACTCAATTGACGACGCAGGATCCGCTCGCGCCGACGGGCAACGAAGAGCTTCTCCGGCAGATCGCGTCTATACGGGAGATCGAGCTGTCTACCATGCTTACGAAGTCGTTGAGCACCCTGGGAGGCCAGCAGCGGTTCGCATCCGCCTCGGCGCTCATCGGGCACTACGTGACAAGCGTGCCGGATGCCGGCGGGTCTATAACGTCCGGTGTGGTTGTCGGCGTGCGCTTCGAGACGGACGGCAGCCCCCTGCTGCTGCTGGCCAACGGCAGCGAACTGTCATTGGAATCAGTCAGCACGATTGAGCCGCAGCGGCGTGCGGGCGAGGCGTTGATGGGGCGCAGCGTCGTCGGCATCGACGGCCGCGACGCATCGGCGGCCCGGCTTATCGAGGGAATAGTGACGGGCGTGCGCGTCGACGAAGAAGGAGAAGTCATTCTCGAACTCGACAGCGGCGACGAGCTGCGCATGCGTGACTATGCTACTTCGGTCGCGGAGGGGATTTGACGCGCACGAGGGGTATGCGCGGCGGGTGGGCGGCGCGGGCCACGTCGAGGGCAAGAAGCGTACGGGGCGCGACGATTACAACCGCGGGGTCCGCGGGCGCGGACACGACCTATTGAGAGAACGAGATGTCATTGAGTTCAGCAATGCTCGTCGGGTTTACGGGGATCAGGAGCAACGGCGTCAGCGTGGACACCGTGGGCGACAATCTGGCCAACCTCAACACGACCGCGTTCAAGGGCCAGCGGACGCTCTTTGAGACTCTGCTCTACAGGACTATCGACGAGGGCGAGGGGCCAAGCGATACCAGCGGCGGCACGCTCCCGCGGCAAATCGGCAGCGGGTCCGACGTCGCCGCGATCCAGCGGAACTTCATACAAGGGGGCCTCGACAGTACCGGCTTCCCGAGTGACCTGGCGGTGGACGGCAAGGGCTTCTTCATCCTTGCCGGGCCGCAGGGCCAGCAGCTATTCACTCGTGACGGTGCGTTCAGGCTGGACGCCACGCAAACGCTTATGTCAGCAGGGGGCGCGCCGGTACAGGTATTTGCGGCGGATGATTCGGGCGCCATACAGCAGGGTACGTTGTCCGACCTGGTGATTCCGTTGGGCACGGTAAGTGAGGCCATTCCCACGACTGCGGTGGTGATGGACGGCCGGCTCGACAGCGGCACCGAGATCGCCTCCGCCGGTGCGGTCGTGGCATCGCAGGCGCTCGTGACCTCTACGGGATCGCCGGCGGACGCCGATACTTCCCTTACGGCACTCGTCGACGCGGCCGGCACGCCGCTCTTCGCGGACGGAGATGCGTTGCTCATCAATGCGTCCAAGGGCGGGATTTCCATTCCGGAATCGAGCTTTTCGGTCGGGGCCACGGGAACGACGCTGGGCGATCTGGCGAATCATCTTCAGGCGGTGCTGGGCATCAACACCGATCCGGCGACGGGCGGCGCTCCGGGGGTGTTTGTCTCGGACGGGACGGATCTTCCCGCCGGGTCACTCGTAATCGAATCCAATCTCGGCGAGGTCAATGCCGTAGAACTGGACGCCTCGTCGATCGTGAACACCACGGGCCCGGTGACGTCTCCGTTTTCCTTTGCAGCGACGAGGCCGGCGGTGGGAGGCGGGGAGTCTACGAGCTTCAACGTGTTCGACTCGCTGGGCAACCCCGTGGAGGTAAGGGTTCGAACCGCGCTGGAATCGAAATCTATCTCCGGCACGACCTGGCGGTTCTATGCGGAGTCGGTGGGTGACAGCGATTTGTCACCAGTATTGGGAACGGGAACGATCACGTTCGATCCAAACGGACAGTTCGCAGGGGCGACCGGGACGGACCTTTCCATTGATCGAGCGGGCGTCGGCTCCGCGTCGCCGCTGGCGTTCAGACTGGATCTCAGCGGCCTGACCGGCCTTGCGAGCCTGGACGGTACGTCGGAGCTGATGATGGCCTCACAGGACGGTGCGCCCGCGGGGATTCTCATCAACTATGCGATCGACGCCGACGGAATCGTCACGGGCACGTTCTCGAACCAGCTCACGCGCGTTTACGGCCAGGTAGCCCTGGCGACGTTTATAAACGAGGAAGGGCTTGTGGCGCAGTCGGAGAATACGTTCCTGCCCGGGCTCAACTCCGGCGATCCTGATATCATCGCTCCGCGCACGGGCGTGGCCGGCTCGATCAGGTCCGGGCACCTGGAACAGAGCAACGTCGACATCGCCCGCGAGTTCATAAACCTGATAACGGCGTCGACGGGCATCTCCTCCGCGAGCCGGGTGGTTCGTGCCGCGGACGAGTTGCTGCAAGAGCTGCTTCTGTTGGCGAGATAGTCCGCATTGAGGGGGCGCAGAGAATGAACGGATGGACGACTCCTTATGGACGGAGGCGAGGATGATTACGGTAACTCGTCTGGACAAACGCGTCGTCGTGCTGAATGCCGAGTTGATCAAGATGATCGAGGCGACGCCGGACACGATCATCACGCTGATAAACGGCGACACGTTGTTAATAAAGGAGTCGGTGGACGAGGTGGTGAGGCGGGCGATCGACTACGCCCGCCAAATACGTGGATTTGCGATCGTCTGACGGACTTTATCGGGACTGGGCGTATGAACGGCGGGCGTATGGCTTGCGCAGGAAGTCTCGGCGCGGCGTGCTTAACGGTGGAAAAGCGAAAGCCGATATCCGCAGTGCGGGGAGTCTGCGCGCTCGGTGCGCGTGCGGCCGGCGGGCGGAGAAGCCGGGTGCGTATGGGTTTTGATCCGCGTGAGTTGGAGGACTGATGGATTTTGCAACCATTATCGGTCTGGTGGCGGGTAGCGGCCTGTTGTTGTGGGCCATAATGGGGAAGTCCGATATTGGTGCGTTTATGGACGGCGGCTCAGTCGCCATCGTCGTGGGCGGTTCCGTGTGCGCGGCACTGGTCAGCTTTCCGCTCCGCAACCTCCTGGGGATCATAAAAGTAATAAGGAACTGTTTTTTCAGCAAGGTGCAGGACTCGCACGCGCTGATTGCGGATATCGTGAAGTACGCGGAGGTGGCCCGGCGGGACGGGATCCTAGCGCTCGAAAACGTCACTGCGGATATCAAGGATCCGTTTCTGGTGTCCGGGATTCAGATGGCGGTGGATGGGCAGGATCCGGACTTAATCGAAAACGTGCTGATGAACGATCTGGACACGGTTCAATCGCGGCACAGCGACGGCAAGGCCCTTTTCGAGAACATCGGCCGGTTCGCTCCGGCGTTCGGGATGATCGGCACGCTGATCGGTCTTGTAATAATGCTGCAAAACATGAACGACCCGTCAAAGATCGGCCCGGCGATGGCGATTGCACTGCTGACTACGATGTACGGCGCCGTGCTGGCGAACCTGATCGCGCTGCCGATGGCTGAGAAGTTGGGCCTGCGCAGCCGCGAGGAGATGCTGCTGAAGATGATCATTGTCAAAGGAGTGATGGCCATACAGTCCGGCGACAACCCGCGTATCGTCGAGCAGAAGCTCAAGACGTTTCTGCCGAACCGGGTGCGCGCGAGCGGTGAGGCGGCGGGGAAGGCGGCGTGACGGCGGGTGGCGGCGATGCGGAAGACTGAGAAGGCCCCGCAGGGGGCTCCGGAATGGATGGTTACGTATGGGGACGCGATGACCCTGCTTCTGTGCTTTTTCGTAATCATAGTGTCGATGAGCGAGGTCAAGAAAGACCAGCGTTTTCAGCAGGTCATGGAATCGCTCCGCCGGGCGTTCGGCGGGTACGTGGGTGCGTCGGGCTCGGTGCCAATCCAAAACACGAACACGAACACCCTGATCGCCCGGCTTCTGGAACTGGAAGTTCCGGAAATGGAGAAGCACAAAGGCGATTCGGACGACGAGGGCATCCACGGCCGGAAGTTTCGCGTTACCAACGTGCGCGACGGTTTGGAGGTCGTTGTCGGCGGACTTATCACTTTCGACCGTTTCAGCGCGTCGCTAAAGCCGGAAGCGCGGGAGCTCGTTTACCGGACCGCGGAGCGGCTTCGTGGTTACAACACCAAGATACTGGTTCGCGGTCACGCCACGCGTGAGCCGCTGCCGGCGGACTCGCTGTATGAAGACGCACGGGACCTGTCCTACGCCCGGGCCAAGGCCGTTGCCCGGGAGATGGCCGGCGCGGGTGTGCGTCCGGCGCGGCTGATACTCGTCGCCGCGGGACACACCGAGCCTCTGGTGAGGCAGGCATACACCGATGCGCGGCGTGCGATCAACCGCCGCGTGGAGATTCTGGTCACGGAGGATCTGATGGAAGATTATGCCGGCGAAGCGCTGGTAAACACGCTGGAGGAATCCTCTGATGACGGCAAGTGAAGTTGAGGGGCGGCCGGAAGGCGCGGCGCGAGGCGGCGGACGCTTCGTACACCTCGCGGTAATCGGTTCATTGATGGTGGCGGAAGGTATCGGGATATTCTACGTTGCAAACGCGCTGCACGAAAGCCCGTACGCGGCCGTCGCCGGAGAGGGCGTCGCGGTGGGCGGGGCCGCCGGCGCGGAGATTCCCGACGAGCTTGCGGAAGTGGAACTGGCCGAGTGCAGACCTGGAAACAGCACTTCCGGCAAGTTCGTCTCGTTTCAGATTCGCGTATCAGGGCTGGTAGCGGCGGCCGATGCCGACCTCGCCCGACAACTCGTCAAGGCGAGGCAGGCGCGCATCAACGACCGGGTCAACTACGTGATTCGCAGCGCGGAGCTGCCCCACCTGAGCGAGCCCGGTCTCGACACCATCAAGCGGCGCCTCAAGCACGAGCTATCCGCAGCACTGGAAACTGAAGGGCTCATCAAGGAGATCCTCATTCCGGAATTCCTGCGTTAGCCCGCGCGGATTGGGTGTCGGGCGAATTCCGCAAACTCCGATAAGGTTTGGACGTACTTTCGTGTTCCTGTCTGCGTGCGACGCACAGGCAGGGAGGTGCGGCAGGGCGTGAGAGTGTCTCATGGACGAGAGCCGGAAGAAAGAATCCCAAGACGGGGGGGGCGCCAACGAGGGGCCGCACAGCGCCGCGGGGAAGCTCACCAATGCCGGTTCGCACCCCCGCCCCGGTCGTGGTCGCCCGTCCGGTCTCGAGGCCTCGGCCGAACGTGTGCCGGGCGACGGTGCCGCGGGTGAGGCCGATGCGCATTCCTCCGGCAGTTCAAGGGGAGGCGGTATCACCGGCGCCGGCGGGGACCCCGACGCCGGACCGGCAGAATCAGATGCGCCGGATGCCCTCAGCCCGAGTGACATCGACGCCCTGACGAACGCCGCAAGTTCAATGGAGGGTGGTGCCCACGCTACGGACGGCGGCGCCGCGGAGACCGGGGCAGCCGCCCACGGCGAAAGCGCGGACGCGGCCCAGCCCGGATCTGGGACAGACCCGCTTTCGGTTGCCAGGCCGTTCGAGATTCCCGATCTCGGCGACGTCCGGCCGGGGCAAGTCGACGCCAAGCGCGTTACGATGCTTAATGACGTTAAACTTCGCGTCCGGTTGCAGCTTGGCTCCACGCACATGCTCGTCGAGGACGTTTTGAAGCTCGGCGAGGGCAGCGTGGTCGAGCTGGATAAGCTGGCCGGCGACCCCGTAGACGTGCTGATTAACGACCGCCTGATCGCGCGCGGGGAGGTGCTGGTCCTCAACGACGTGTTCTGCGTGCGGGTGAGCGAGGTGCTAGCGCACGATCCGCATCGGGTGATGACATGAAGACGTTGCACTGCTTTTTTCTCGGATCGGGCGGGCGGCGCACGCGGCGCGCGTTATGGGCGGCGCTGGTGGGCGCGTTTCTTCCTGCGGGAGGGCTGCGCGCCGCGGACGGACCGGTGGACCTTGGCGGTGCGGCACCGCCGCAGGCAAGGGGTTCGAACGAGAGTCTTGACCCCGCGCCGGGCGCGGCGCACGCGCCCGCCGGGGTGAGGCGTGCCGCGAAGCTGGAGGAGAAGCCGAGGGAATCATCGGCCGAATCGAACGATGACGGCGATTCCGTCCGGGAACCGGCGCGTGCGCACATGGTCACGAGGCACCTGGCTCCGCAGTCCATGGCGGCAAGTTCCGCTACGGCGGAAACGCCGTGGTACCGAACGGGGTTCGGTGCGCTGTGCGTGGTGCTCGCGGCCGTTGCGGCCGCCTACGTCGTCGTACGCAAATGGGTGCCGACGGTTCGCACGCCGACGAACGGTCTCATTCGCGTCGTGGCGCGTGCGGCGCTTACGCCGAAGCATCACGTGGCGCTGGTACAGGTCGGGCGGCGGCTCATCGCCGTGGGTGTCTCGCCGGACCGCATCGACACTCTTTGCGAGATCGACGATTGTGATGAAACCGCGCTCTCGGCAACGGGGCGAACCGCTGCGGAGCCGCGCGCCGGGCGTGGGTTTGCCGCGTTGCTTGCGGGGGAGCGGGCCGACTATCCTGCACAGGGGGATTCAACGCGGGTGACGGAAGGGGGCGGAGACCCCCGCGGTGCTCCCGGCGGCCGTCCGTTGGCCGATTTGAAGCATCGACTGCACGCGCTGCGGTCGAGATAAGCACACTACCGCGCCGGCGTGCGGCGCGGGTAATGCGCAATGGAGACGCGCATGCGGACCGAGCATGGATGCTCCGGGCGCGGCCGCCTTTTGGTGACCGCGGCCATGGGTGTGGTCATATTGGCCCCGGCTGCGCCCGCGCAAACCGTCGCGTTCGACAATCCCGCGAGCATTCCCGACCTGCGCGGAATCATCCCGACCGCCTCCGATTCCGAAGGCGTCAGCGCGACACTGCAAGTACTCGTTCTCCTGACCGTCCTTACGCTGGTGCCGTCGGTGCTGGTCATGATGACGGCGTTTCCGCGGGTGATCGTGGTGCTAGCGCTGCTGAGGCAGGCGATCGGAACTCCGCAGCTCCCCCCCGGACAAGTGCTTCTGGGATTGTCGCTGTTTGTAACCATGTTGGTGATGGCACCTACGTGGCACAAGATTCACACGCAGGCGGTCGAGCCGTATTTTGACAGCCGCATGGGCCAGGGCGAGGCCATCGACATCGTCAGCGCACACCTGAAGGACTTCATGTATCGCCAGATCGAGCAGGCCGGCAACGATGAAGACGTTTACATGTTCCTCGAGTACGGGGAAGGGCGCGCGGTCAAGACCGCGGAGGAGATCGAGTTGGCCGCGGTTCCGATGACGGTGATGATTCCCGCGTTCATGCTCAGCGAGCTCAAGACCGCGTTCATCATGGGTTTTCGGATTTACCTGCCGTTTCTGGTGGTCGACATGGTTATCGCCACGATCCTGCTCTCAATGGGAATGATGATGCTGCCGCCCGTGCTGGTGTCGTTGCCTTTCAAGATTCTGCTTTTCGTGCTGGCGGACGGGTGGCACCTGGTGGTCGAGACGATACTCAACAGCTTCGTGTGAGTATGGCGGGCTGGGGCGGCAACGGCGACTGAGGCGGCGCTCAAAAACAACTTGGACGATTTCTGAGGGAATGGACGGGATTTACATGATTAACGGGAACCAGGGCCTGCGGTCGTCAGGGGTGTTGGCGCGCAGCGATCCTGTTCATTCTGTAAATCATGTGTTCTCCAAGTGTTCAGGTTATTCTCGAGCGCGCCCTATCAGCCTGTTGAAGTGCGCCGTGACAAGGCGCGTGTTCTCAGTGGGAGAATACCCACCCGGCAACTCTCGCTCCAGCCGGTAGCAATCGGAGCGGCGATGGAG
>Ga0326597_10012633_pt1 | contig 11131 bp, 10 predicted proteins | sample RVTome_12_FD_203789 | JGI IMG/M metagenome (GOLD analysis project Ga0326597, IMG submission 203789) | Soil microbial communities from uranium-contaminated site in the Upper Colorado River Basin, Wyoming, United States - RVT100D185 | ecosystem: Environmental > Terrestrial > Soil > Contaminated >... | reverse complement strand
TCTTCGCTCAACCTTAACCTCAACCTAAGCCTTCCCATAAGGAGGACAGAGTGGATCACGACGTGAAAGACATCACCCTGGCCGACCAGGGCAAGCTCAAGATCGAATGGGCCGAGCAGAGCATGCCCGTGCTCCGGCTGATCAAGCAGCGCTTCGCCAGGCAGCAGCCCCTCAAGGGCGTGCGCGTCACCGCCTGCCTGCACGTGACGACGGAGACGGCCAACCTGGCCAAGACGCTCAAGGCCGGCGGGGCGATTGTCCGGCTCTGCGCGTCCAATCCATTGTCCACGCAGGACGACGTGGCCGCTTCTTTGGTCCAGCACGAGGGCATCCCCGTCTTCGCGATCAAGGGCGAGGACAACAAGACCTACTACGAACACATCGAAGCGGCCATCGAGCACAAGCCGCAGATCACCATGGACGACGGAGCCGACGTCGTCTCGGCCCTGCACTCCACGCACAAGGAACTGCTCAAGCACGTGCTGGGCGGCACGGAAGAAACGACCACGGGGGTGATCCGGCTGCGGAGCATGGCGGCCAAGAAAGTCCTCAAGTTCCCGGTGATCTCCGTGAACGACGCGGACACGAAGCACCTCTTCGATAACCGCTACGGGACCGGCCAGTCGACGCTGGACGGGATCATCCGGGGGACGAACCGGCTCGTGGCCGGCACGACGGTCGTGATCGCCGGCTACGGCTGGTGCGGGCGCGGGGTGGCCATGAGGGCGCGGGGCATGGGCGCGGATGTGATCGTGACGGAGATCGACCCGGTGAAGGCGATCGAGGCGGTGATGGACGGCTACCGCGTGATGCCGATGGAGGATGCGGCGCCGGTCGGCGATTTCTTCATCACCGTGACGGGGAATTTGAAAGTCATTCGTGGGGAACACTTTGAGGCGATGAAGGACGGGGCGATCGTGAGCAATTCGGGGCATTTCAACGTTGAAATCGACATTCCCGCCCTGGAGAAGCTGGCGAAGACGAAGCGGACGGTAAGGCCCGGAGTCGAAGAGTTCAAGCTGACGAATGGGAGGCGGGTGAGCCTGCTGGGGGAAGGGCGGTTGGTGAACCTGGCGCTGGCCGAAGGGCATCCGTCGTCGGTGATGGATATGAGCTTTGCGAATCAAGCCTTGAGCGCAGAATACATTTTTAAGAATTATAAGAAGCTGGAGAAGAGGGTGTACCCGGTGCCGCCGGTGATTGATAAGGAGATTGCGAGGTTGAAGCTGGCGGGGATGGGGATGAAGATAGATAAGCTGACGAAGGAGCAGGAGAAATACCTGGCGAGTTGGGAGATGGGAACGTAAGAACCAGAAACGGAAATTCAAGGCCCGCTGGGTTCACACTCAGCGGGCCTTTTTATTTTAGGAGGAAGAACATGACCGGATTCGGGCGTTGTTCCCTCCTTTCCTATGCCTCCCGGAATGACCCTTCCGGCCTTTGTCAGGCGGAAGCCTTCTGAAATTCCCTCGCAGACTCGGTCAGTTTCCGCTTTCCTTCCTGACAAAGGCTCGGCGGGTGCCCCACTCCTCCGGCAATGTCGCTTCCGGGAACAACGCCCGGCTCCTTCTCAATCAAAAAAAAAGAGTGAGGCATTCCGTCCGGAGCGTAGCTCGAACGGAACGCCTCAACCGCTTCGCTCCACGCGCAAAGTCAATCGCAACTGCCTAACACCTCTGGTCCTTCGGCACGTTACAGATAATGGGTGGCCTTATTGTTTGCGGCCATATCAGATGACGCTCCTTGAGTGCCATGCTGTGACAGAGTAATATGCCTCAAATCGCCCCTCCCCTTCGCGTAGAGGGAAAAAGATGCCTACTAATGCTCAGGTAATTGAGAGACTAAAAGAACTCAAGGATCAGATACCTGGAATCAAAAGCAAAGGCGTGGAGTACCTAGATTCGGCAGAATTTAAAGCTTGGCGGGATAAAGTTGTTAAATGGCTTAAACTTGGATTCCCGCATACGCACGATGAGCACGAGAAATTCACGGACCTCCATTTTCAGATTTTCAGGATGCGCGGTTTCGGAGAGGAACGGTATGACTATGATGATTTGGAGACATATAAGCACGACTGCGACCTCGCGGTGACCATACTCGACTCGGCAATTGAAAATATTGAGATGGATCTGGTTCCTGAAACTCCACAGGAATCTAACACAGGCAAGAAACGTTCGAGCGGAAGCAAATTCGGCGGAGTTAATATCGCTCAGGCAGGCACTGTAGTTATGGGCGACAAGAATATAGTCGCCAAGATTGATTCGATCACAGTTTCTGATTTCTTGAAAGTCTTAGAGAGCCAAATCCAGGAACAAGTACAGGATCCTCAACAAAAAGCTACGTTACTACAGAAAATCGAAGACATATCCCGCAACCCTGCTGCTAACACCGTGCTGGGCCAGACCCTTGGCCATATCCTTCGAGTTTTAATGGGCCAGTAAATTCTGGGGACATTCAGTATTTTGTGAGACGCACGCCGCTTACAGAGCCTCTTGTTTCTGTTCTAATCTCAACTCATGTTGGAGTAGCCGTACTAAATGGGAACAATCTTTAATACCAAGAACCTTAGAGCGTATGTAAGGAAATACAATGCCGGCAAGGATTTTCCTGACTGGCCCTTAGAGGATCTTGTCTACATTCGTATTCCCGCACTAGCCATCAGAAATATGGACTACGATGAAGATGTTGGTTCACATAAGCTTTGGCCATTGTCGTGGAGGAAGAAAAAGAATTCGGCACTCGCAATATCAATCACCGCCACACTCTTAAAAGAGTGGCAGGCTTTCAGACCCAGGCCTTCAAAGAGTTTTCTGCAACGCCTATATAGGCACCTTCCTCGAACTCTCTACCGTTTCCAAAGACAAATGCTGAAGATGGGGGTCCGAGATATCGGGAAGCCTTCCATCAATGGTGCCACTTACAAGAGGGTTTTGATCGCCATAGCATCTGCTGCCGCCGAAGTGTCCGCGCTCAAGAAAGTCAATAACCCAATGATGGGGTCAAAGGTCTTGAACTTCCTTCTCCCAGAATTTTTCCCAGTCTGGGATAATGGCTGGATCAGGAAGAAGGCCTTAATGCATTACCGAGATAGAAGACAGAAAGTTCAGGATGTAATGAAGGCGCTGGAAAGCGGTAAAAACTCAGAGGCAGCGAAGGAGTATGCCTCTTATGTCCATATGATGGCTGAGGACTTATGGAACACCTCAGAAACAGAATACAGACAGCTAAAACATGAATTCATTAAAAGAGCTGGAGTCCCTCGTGAGATTATTGACCACCATTTCAGCGATATTGCGCCACTACTTTTCGAGGTATGCTTGTTGGGCAAACACTGCTAGAAGCCATTGCATGAAAATACGTCCCATCACGTTTCCAATTGAAAACTCATTTCCTCCGTCAGACCCACTAGCTATTGATATCTTGCGCCTTATGGCAGGCTACAATGATCTGGCTCTTATCATCGAGTGGCAGGAGGACTACCTTAAGGAGCCTCCAGACACCAACGATAAAACTTGGGCAGCCGGCCGGTTAGATATGCAACTCCGCCTGCTATATTCCGTGATGCACGAAACACTGAACGTTCTGCAAGATATACAAAAACAGCCTGACTTCCCTAAACTGGAGAGGCGCCTTGATAGCAACGGCCGGGATGCATTGAACTCTCTTCAGCAAATAAGAAACGGACAAGACGAGCTTGGAAGAAAGTTTTTAACCCTATCTCGCAATAAAACGGCTTACCATTATGACCATAACCAATTTAAAGATGGCCTAAAACGTTTGATCGATCGTTTCGGCCGCGATTGCACAGGAAATTTATTTTTCATGGAACACAAATCAGGCCGTGAGCAATATTACTTCCCTTTGGCGGACATGATTCGAGCTGAAATCACTCAAGGTCTCACTGGAGCAGCGAATAAAGAATATCTAGACAAACTGCTGGCGCTGACACGTTCTTTCGGCATTTTCATGGAAAGTCTATTGATCGCGTATGCGTCTGAGCGAGGTCTCAAGTTAGATTTCAGTTTCAAGAAATAGAAAATTCGGCGGAACCATTTCCGCTGACGCCTGACGCCCCTCCGCTCCTCCTAATTCCGGTCGCCCACCCCGTTGACCATTGACCATCACCCATTGACCATCCCCTGCGCCCCCACCCCCGCGCGTCCGCTTGGGTACTGGTCAAGTTTGACTTGGCGGTGGGTTGTCCTGTGGGCAATCCTCGTCTGCACAGTTATGGGTGGACAGGTAACTGAAGCTAATGCCGCCCTCATTATCCCCATTCAAACTCTGCGAGAGCTGGGTTTGGTGAATGATAGCGGTTGGGCTGACCGTATCTTCGTATCTAGCCACTGCGACGTAGGAACGACGAATCTTCCTCTTGGCAATTTCCGGCACGTCAGAATAAGCAATGTCGCCGAATTGCACATCGAGAAACTGGCCGGGGCCGAGAGGCAGCGACGCAATGGCGGGTTTTTCCATTACGTCAAACGGGTCTCTTTTGTCACTCAGGTCTTGCTTGATAATTGCCTTCCGGAGAGTGAGATTTCTCGCCCAAGTTTTACCCCTATTGGTGACGACAAGAGAAATTGCGTAGCGATTTGGGTCGGATGGTGGGTAGGGCCTTGCGGTAATTTCGAGAGAGATATAGGCGCGCAATTCACGTGTGGCACTGTTCTCCATAGTTTCGGCGGTTCGTCGAGCGGCGATGGCTGATTCATTAGCGATTCGCAGCGATTCCTGAGTATCTACGGCCTGCCGAGCAGCGGTTGCTCTCCCATCCTCTATCAACATTCTGTTGGCACGCCACAACAGCCCAGTAAAAAACATCAGAATGGCTGTGGCGAAGAACAGGTAGAAGGTATAACCAGCCAATCGTTCAGTCTGAAAAGCCAATTCTTCAGTCCCACGCACCAACGCGTTGTCACTCGCAGATTTTTCTTCTTGCTGTTTAGCCTCATTAACGGCATCGGCCTGGCTTTTGCGGGTGGTTATTTCGCCCTTGAGAAACAAAGGAGTTTTCTCGGTGCCGCGTTGATCGGGAGCGGCCTTTTGTTGTTTGTCTTGGGGACTAGCATCTGGTGGTTGATCATTTTTCGATGGAGTTAGGACTGGTGGATTTGATTGTGCGATGGCGCTCCAAGCGACGAAGAGGAATAGCAAGACGACCTTAATCCAGCAACCCAATGATTTCCTCGATCGTCCAAACATAGTTAGCGACCCCCGCTTGCATGGCTGGCGTGACGCGGAGAGTCTGATGGATTCTGGCAAAATTGTAAAACATAAAATGCAAGTTTAAGGCGTGGACATGATTTTGATCTTCTTGAATGGGGAAAAGAATTGGGGTCAGAGTACATTTCCGTTCCCCCACCCCTCGCACGTCCGTTTGACTCCTTAACGCGAATACAAATTTGACATTCTGTCTCTTCTGCTGTACCCACGCATACGAGTGATGGGACTGCAATAACGATGGCTCCCCATATCAGAAGCTCAAACAAAGGAGGTTCGAGAGATGAGGATGGTCGTGACTGTTGATACAAATAACTATGAGTTCAGCAAGTGTAAAAAGATATTAGTTCAGTATAGAGATTATGGAGATACAACGACTTATGGTGGGCCGGATATTTCTGTTAGTTTTTTCTCTGATAATCAGATCCCCAGGTGTGGAGAGCTTCAGATGAACAAAGATGACGCTATAAAGCTGGCATATAGCATTCTTTCAGCCGCTGCTCCGAGAAAGGAAATTACTGAATTCTCTATTTCTTGAAGGTTCAGGAACCGTTTCCGCTGAAGACTGACGGCCCGCCGATGGCGACGGGTGCAGCAACGGGGACCATCAGCCACCCCGCAAGAGAAGAACCCTTTGTCAGTGAATAAAAGAGAGAGTGAAATAACAAGGCCACCGCTTATGGGTGGCCTTGTGGTTTGCGGCCATGTTCACGTTGACACAGTTCTCCATAAAAAGTAGCCTATACCAACTCTCCTGCCTCCATATATCTACCGAGATTCGTTATGACCTTGGAGCCCAAATACTCAAATAGCAGGGCGCTGATTGTAGGAATAGATAAATACAAATCTAAGCATTGCCCACCCCTTAACTACGCTGTTAGCGATGCTGATGCCGTAGCTAAAATATTGCAGAGCAAATTCGAGTTTCCAAAAGAGAACATCTCCACGTTAACTGATAAAGAAGCAACCCGAGAGGCGATCTCCTCAGCCTTCTCCCGTTTTGCTGGAAAAGATGTGGATGTCAATGAACGTATCTTCGTTTTCTTCGCAGGTCACGGCCACACACAAGTTGGCAATAGAGGCGAAGTCGGCTTTCTCGTTCCTTATGACGGATATCCTCAAGATATATCTAGCCTGATTAGGTGGGATGAACTGACAAGGAATTCAGATTTAATAGTGGCAAAACATATTCTCTTCATTATGGACACATGTTATGGAGGTCTTGCAATTACTCGAGCATTGCCTCCAGGGAGCATGCGTTTCCTAAAAGACATGCTCCTGCGTAATGCTCGCCAGGTTCTTACTGCAGGAAAAGCGAACGAGGTCGTAGCAGATTCAGGAGGACCGATACCAAATCATTCTATCTTTACGGGTCATCTCCTACAGGCTCTAGATGGAAAAGCAGCCACTGAAGATGGTGTTATTACGGCCAACGGTGTTATGGCATACACCTATGAACGGGTTGCAAAGGATCCAAATTCACGCCAGACTCCGCACTATGGATTTTTTGATGGAGATGGGGATTTTGTCTTCAGTGCCCCCACTCTCAAGAAACTCTCGGAAGACGAGAAGAAAGATACCGACATATTAATTACTATCCCGTCAGCAATAAATCAGGCTAACAACGAAACAATGGAAGACCTAGTAACTAGAATTAAGGAATGCCTAAGTGATCCGAAGTTTAACATTAAGCTTCATGACTTAATCGTCCAATTAATCCGCGAGACTTTGCTTAAGACTGGAGAAGACAACTTTAAGTTCCAAAGGATTCCCTTTAGTGGTGATGAATTTTCTCAGAGGCTAAGACACTACGAAAGCTCTGTTGACGACCTACAATCAGCACTCGTATGCCTTGCTTACTGGGGTAGTACCGATACCGCTTCTCTTTTAAATAAGGCACTCGCTCGTTTAACAGATCGCCTTGAGCCTCAGGATGGACTTCTGATCTGGAGTGCTTTGCGATGGTACCCACTTATTCTTTTAGTCTACAGCTCAGGAATCGCCGCTTTGGCTGCCGGTAAATACGACAATTTGGCGAAACTGTTTCTGATGCAAGTGGGCCTGACGCATTCATTAAGCCAACGTACCGATGTAGTTCTTCAAGTCGGAGACGCTATTCGGGAACTTGAAAGTTCATTCAAACAGCTTCCAGGACATGAAAAACATTTCGTTCCAAGAAGTGAATATTTGTTCAAACTTCTTCAGCCCAAACTAGATGATCTGTTATATCTCGGCAAAGAATACGAACAAATGTTTGATAAATTCGAAGTGCTTTTTGCATTGGTTCATGCAGACTTACGAACCCAGAATGGAGATCGCCCGTGGGGACCAATTGGAAGATTCGGGTGGAAATCTTCTCGAGGCTTGGGAGGCAATCCACTCAAAACGGTAATTGAGGATGCTAAGCGCCACGGGGACGGTTGGCCACCCCTACTTTCAGGTCTGTTTGGTGGCAGCCATGAACGATTTAGCAAGATCGCTTTAGAATACGAGAGAATGATTGGGCAACTCGGTTGGTGGTGATCGGATGGCTCTGAATGAAACCTGCTGAATTCGAGGAAAAAGAATACGAAGGCCCCTTATATAACCAACTCGAAAGGGGTGAGAATCTACTCTGGCCACCTGGGCAAGTACTCGAATCCCGTGTTGGCTTTGACCGAGCGGCATTCGTTCGTGAACTTGAAGTATGGAAACTAATCGGTCAACCACGATTTCTGCGCGGTATATTCTTGAACAGATTCGCTTGGCCGTCTTGGTGGGGACCAGCAAACCCTCGACGACAACTTCCCAATTTCAGACTAAACCTATTCCTTCAAGCAAAGCGATCGAACTTTAGCTCTCGCGCTCCCCGCGTTGCTTCAAAACTTGGATTCACCGGTCCTACTTGGGCATTTGTTATTGACTCTAATCAGCAGCAACTACTAGAGCTTCTTGCAGAACGGACCCGCGATAGAGCACACGTCACTTACGCAGCTCCAGTCTTTCATGAAAAGCGTGACCTATGGAGGCATACCCGCAAGCAAACAATTGCTCAAAACTCCACATTTCCTCCTGTTGTTTGTCTGAAAGGTCACGGGGCTTGGTATTATCAACGCCAAGGTGCCACCGGGGTCGCAAATCCTGAACCCGAAGCCATCGAAGAACCATCGCTCATAGACCGATTGCACCGCTTAGTTGCTGAGGCCGGGGAGCCACCCGAATCAGAAATTACCCCCCTGTATGTTGAAGAGTTGGAAGTGGAAATTCTCGAAGCTGTCACTGATGAGCGACTTCCTGATTCCTTCGAGCGTTCGCGGTATTTTGACGAACGCCAAGCTATTGATCGCCTTGCGGAGCAATATGAACTTTCACCGACCGAAACTGCCTATATGAAGGTATCGCTTTTCGTTGAAATCTTTGATTTAACGTGGTTGGTAGTGGCTAAGGAGAAGAAGAAATAGAGACATTCGCAAGGATTGGGGTCAGGTCTTGCAATCACACATTTGATTTGGCCCGCCGATGGCGACGGACACCTCCAGACGCCCCTCCGCCCTGCGTCATTCCGGCCATCCACCGTTGACCATTGACCATCACCCATTGACCATCCCCGGCGCCCCCACCCCCGCGCGTCCGCTTGACTCCTTTCCGCTGTCGGCCTAGCCTTGCCGACCATGCGTAACAAATTCTCCATCAAACTCCTCTGGGCTCTCGGTATAGCCCTCTGTCTGGTATCTCCATCATGGGCGGAAATTCGTACCATCACAGCAACCGGCGAGTACCGGATGGGGGACAACGACACCCGGACGGATGCGAAGCGACTGGCCTTGTTGGATGCCAAGCGGCTGGCTCTTGAGCAGGTGGGCGCTTACCTCGAAAGCGTGACAGAAGTCAAGAATCTCAGAGTGACCCGTGATGAACTCAACGCATACACCGCTGGCATTGTTGAAGTCACAGAGATGTCAACGAAGGACGTACTTGAATCTACTACTCATGTTCTTCGGGTCCAAGTTGTTACAAAGATCGATACTGGTGTCGTATGGAGTGCGATCAATGGACTGAGGAATAATGATGTTGCGAAGACCCAGTTGCTTGCAGTCCGTGACGACCGAGACCGATTAAGGCGAGAACTCGATGAAAGGAATCGAGAGCTGGCCGCTTTAAAAACGAACGACGAGATCTCCAAGGCCTACAGGGATCGTGAAAAGACAATAACGAAATTGGATGTGAACGCCCTCCTCGCTCGGGCGGCAGTAGAATCGGGTGCTCAACAAAGTGGTGGGTTTTTGGTTGTAGGCACTTCATCACCCGAAGGACGTTTGCGGGTAAGGAATACGCTACACGAGGCGCTCGACCTAGATCCTTCAAATCCTGTGGTGCACAGCGCTATTGGCATCCTTCTTATGGAAGAAAGAAGATTTAAAGAAGCCTATGAAGAATTTCATGTGGCATTACTCTACAAATTTCCTTATCCGGAAATCATTCACAGTAACCTCGGAATGGCACTTACCGCTATGCATGACTATAAGGGTGCAATAAAAGAGTACCATGAGGCGTTAAAGATTAACCCGGGCATGGTAGTGGTGAGGAACAATCTAGGTGAGGCTCTTCGAACTAACGGTGATTATGAGGAAGCAATTGCTGAATTTCGAAAAGTACTCAAATCAGATCCCAAGCATGTCCTTGCTCTAAATAATCTGGGGCTAGCCCTACATGAAAAGGGTGATTCTGAGAGTGCCGCTGAATATTTTCGTGCGGCGATACAACTTAATCCAAACATCGCACTGATACATAACAATCTTGGTGAGGCTCTTGCTGGAAAAGGAGATATTGATGGCGCTATCCCGGAATATCGAAAGGCGTTAGAGATCCAACCAGATCTAGCTTATCCACGTACTAATCTTGGATTTGCTCTAATTGTTAAGGGCGAATATGAGAAAGCAATCACTGAATTTCGAAAGGCACAATTTTATCAACCTGATTTAGCCTTTGTGCACATTGGGCTCGGGATGACGTACAAAGCTATGGGACGCCTGCCCGATGCTTCCAGGGAGTTTAAGGAGTATTTGAAGATGGCTCCCGATACAGCTTTGGATCGTATGTGGATTGAGCGGGTTCGGGCAATACTAGCAGAGATTGAGAAGTGAAATAGAAATCGCGGAACAAAATGGTGACATTCATGATTTCCGCTGACGCCTGACGGCCCGCCGATGGCGACGGACGATCGGACGGCCCTTCGCCCGTCCCTCCTCCCCCACCCCCGCGCGTCCGCTGATTCAGCTAAGCTTCTGATCCGTCTCACCTAGCTTGCGCTCAAGGAGTTCGATGGACTAGGCTTTCCATCAATCCCCATTCATCCAACCCCAGGAGGCCGACCATGTCGCAGATGACTGCAGAGCCGAGCTTACGGGGTCAGGTCTTGCAATCACGCATTTGATTTGGCTCGCCTGAGCGCCGATGGCGACGGACGCCCCACGCCTCTCTGCCTACCCTGATTGAGTCAGTTACTTGTTTCGCTTAGGCGTATCTTCCGGCTAAGAATCTCAGGGCTACCAATCAATTGCGGGGTTTGCTCATTGTTAAACTCTCTCCGCGCCACTCGCTCCACATTGGGCCTCACAAACTCGAATAATTCCGTAAGATCGACGGCGCCGTCCTTGTTTTGATCACCTGCTCCTTGTAACCCTTTCAAGAAGAAATAAGTGAGCAGGCCATGCCCTTTTTCCTTAAAGGTGCTTGACACCTGCGCGCCGGAACTTGCCGTGAGCACCACTGTCTTTCCCCCGGCCAAGATCGGATTTTCGATAGACAGCACCATGGGGCGCGTTCCTTCGGCAATTACGGAACGTCCTCCCGCACCGGAGAAACATGAGTCAAGGACAACAACCACTTCCTTGGCGGGTAACTTTGACAGATGTTCGTATAAATTCTT
>Ga0326597_10012632_pt1 | contig 11132 bp, 12 predicted proteins | sample RVTome_12_FD_203789 | JGI IMG/M metagenome (GOLD analysis project Ga0326597, IMG submission 203789) | Soil microbial communities from uranium-contaminated site in the Upper Colorado River Basin, Wyoming, United States - RVT100D185 | ecosystem: Environmental > Terrestrial > Soil > Contaminated >... | reverse complement strand
AGGCGCCCGTCGTCGAGCACCGGGCCGGTGCAGGGCGGGCACGCTCGACAGCATCAAGGTCGGGCGGGCGCCGGCTGATCCGGGTGCCGTCGCTGCTGGTAGCGCGGCTAGGCTGATCACCGAAAACCGGAAACCTGCACCGGCCGCCGCGCTACTTTGCGTTGCAGGAGAGAAGCAGGTGCCCTCTTGCCCGATTCATCTGTCCTGAGCCCTGACGAGCTGTCCGCGATTATTGGCGAAGCTATAAAATCCCGGCGCGATGCCGACAAGTTCAACGCCAAACTCCGGGAGATCGACGAAAAGGTAAAAGACCCGATCGACCGCGCCCGCCTCAAATTCGAGCTACTCGTGAAAGTCGCCGTCGAAGCATTCGGGGCCGATCCGGCGGTTTTCGATGATGTCGCACGCCTCGTCATGCTCGGCCCGATGTTGAAGGCATTGGGCCAGGACCTTGCGGAATTCGGATTGGTGGAGGAGATCGCGGGCGAGCGGCGCAAGGCGATAGTGAAAGCGTGCTACGCGGTCCGGCGCTTTTTGACGTACGCCGGGCAGCTGCTCCCCGGCTATGGCCCGGCGGGGCTGCGCCCTTTCGGATGGATCATGGAGGCCCAACTCCCGCGGAAGATGACCGCGCGCCAAGGCCGCGTCTGCGAGGCGCTCGCTCTTTCGACGTGGTATTTCCATAATCGCAACCGCGGCGCATCATTGGATGAGGCGGCGCGCCATGTTCGCCTCAAGCTCCAGGCGCGCGGCGTGAAGCGCACGAAGGAAGAGCTGATCCGCTATCGCGATGACATCGATTGCGACAACCACGATCGCGCGGCGCGGGCGGCGCCGGCGGCGTCCGACCACGCCGCTGCCGCTGCGAAACTGAAGCGGTGGGCTATATCACCGCCTGCGAAGCACCCCACCCGGATCAACCGGAAGACGACTGATAAGGCGCGCCAGTCGATCTATGAAACCCAATGGCCAATCGTCGAGGCCCTTGTGGAAACCGTCGGCGTCGACGGCGCCATCGAAGTCCTTCTCGATCAGATAAAACCCCGTCCGATAAAGCCCGGCCGCCACACCGTCTTCCTGCACCCGCAGGCTGATTGAGACTCCCGGAATTCGCACGCAAGGGCGGGAGCGCGAGCAGCCCATGATGGGATCATGGGCGATGATCTATTGCTGCTTGGCCCGGAGGGCGACCGGCTAGACGCGCTGGCGGCCATGCATGGCGTCGTCGCGGGCCTCGCGCTCGCCTTGGCGAAGCGGCTGGCTACCTGCGGCACCCGCCGCATGCGTCGCCAGGCGCGCGCGTTTGTCGCGCTCGCGACGGCGCTCGCACGCGGGTTTTACCGACGCGACGAACCGGACTTCGAGGCGGAGATCGCGCCGGCGCTCGTCGAGCTGATGCGCTGGGCGGGCGCGCAAGAGCGCGAAGGCGTCCGTCACGAAAGCCTCGTCAAGATCCCGGCCGGATGGCCGCTGCGCGGGCTCGCGATCAACCCGGCCGCACTCGCCCTGGCCGCGGTGATGCGCCTGCGCCACGCCTTGCAGGAGAACCTCATCAACGCGGGTGAGCCCGATCCCCGGCGCGCGGCGCAACTTCGCGTGATTCGAAATATCGAAGCGGAGGTGGTGGTCATCGCGCAGGACATCGAGCGGCATGCGATCACCGCCATGGAGGCGCTCCGGCGCGTCAGGAAGAGCCTCGCCGCGGCCGAGGGTGCGTTGGAGCCGGCCGACATCGCGGCGCTTCTCGGCGACGAGGCCGCGGGTGGTGCCGATGCCGGCCTCGGGGCGGTGGCATGAACGGGACCGAACTCCCCCACGAAGCGGCAGAAACCGGGCCGCTCAGCCCCATGACGCCCGAAGTTTTCGAGCGCACCATGAAATACTACCTGCGGCGCAGCCGAGAAACCGGCGGCGGTACATACGCGGTTGCATTTGCGCTGTTGCAGCTTCGGCAAGACCAGGCACGCCAGGCAGCCGAATGCATACAGAGCCTCGACCACATAGGCGAGGCGATCAACCGGCTGGCCGATATCCTCGCGTGACGCAACCAGGTTGGGTGCGGGGTGAGGAATGAAGTCAATCATTGAGGACACCCCAGCAGTGAGCGAGCACCGGCCAATGACCCGAACGGAGCTGCGCCACGAATTCGAGCGCCGCTGCTTGCAACCCGATGCGCCTTTATTCGCAAGCTGGTTGATTAGAGGAGAACCGCCATGACGATCGCCGACGCGTTCCGAGGCTTTATCGGCAGCCGCAAGCCCGCCGCACAGCTCACCGAAATCCGCCAACGGATCGCCGAAGCGGTGGCCGAGGTGCAGCGGATCGACGGCGAGATCGCGCGGCGCGCGATGGCGGTGATGACCGGCGATGCCGAGGCGATCCGCCTGTGCGCCGAGTTCAAGGAGGAGCGAGCCGAGATCGCGGCACGGATCGAAACCTTGCGCCTTGCCGAGGCCGACCGTGCCCGAGTAGTCGCCGAGGAGACCGAAACGGCCCGCCAAAAGGCCGCCGCGGCACTGCCGATGCAGCTCGCCAAACTGGCCGAGAAGAGCATCGCGCTCGACGACCGGATCATGGAGCTGGCGGGGAACCTCGCCGCGGTAATCAAAGACAAGCTGGATACCGACAGCGAGATGGGGAGGTTGAGCGGCAGCCCCACGTTTCGCCGGACGTTGTCCCGCTCGGGCGTGATGGTGCGCAACGCCATCGAGCCGCTTTTCCGGATCGACCCCTCGCGGCCGTCCGCCGCCGAAAACAACCTGTTGTCCCTGAAATCAACGCTCTATGGGCCGGACGCGCACAAGTCATTGCGCGAACTGGATCAGCCGCGTTTCGACGATGCGATGCCCTACTTCCTGAGCGAGGCGGCCGCGGGGGAAGCGCAAGCCCGGCTGGCGGCCCGCCACACCGCGACCACCATCAAGCAGATCGGCGGCAGCTGGATGCTAATCCGCCACGATGAGTTGTTCACCGACCGTGCCGAAGCCGAGCGAACCGTCGCCGCGGCAGCGCGCAGAGATATCCGCCTCGCGATCGTCGAGCACGGCCCCGGCTTCCGGGTGTGCCCGGCGGCCTTCGCCGACGCCGAAATCCTCTATGCCGCCGCGGCGGCTGGTTAACGAGAAAGGGCAAGCCCATGGCACTTCCGCCGGAAAAACGGCAGCGGGCGGACGAAATCGCCGCTTTGCTAAACGAAAATGCGCTCGGCAAGCGGCTACTCGCCCCGGCCGAGCATGCCGCACTCCGCACCGAATTGTTCGAGCTGCTTGCCTCCGATGCCCCGGTGACGCGCGAGGCCGACGAGGGGACGCCGGCAATCGTGGCGCGAGCCAACGCGCTTCACAAAGCCCTCCATCAGTACCAGTGGGAAAGCGGGGACCGGCGCGCTCTGGCAGAGAAATTCCACGAGACGCTGCAAGGCATGCCCGATGGCGCATGGGCACCGCCCACGATGACGGGCGCCCTCGGAAAGCGGCCGTTCGCCATGCTCCGGGCCGGCCTTCCTGATCGGCTGCGCGACAATAGCCTGGCCGGCGACGCGCAGGAGGCCGCGGCGGACCTCGACGCCGCGCTGTCCGGGCTCGGCCCAGCGCCCGGCGCCGGCGTCTGACCAGGACAGCGGATGACGCGAGGAAAGGCTCGAGCTTCGAAGCGGCCGATCGGCGCCTTGCGGAAGCCGGGGCGGAAGCGCGCGCCATCGAACGAGGCGGCATCTGTCGGGCGGAGACTGTAAACGGGGGTTTAGGCCGACCCCGAGGGCACCCCGGCTCTAATTCCGGAGCACCCGCAACCGACCGGAACCGTAGGCGAACGGCAGCTCGAATGCCGCCGGCGCAGCCACGATCGCGACCTGTTCGCGCAGTCGGGGCGACCAACGCAGCAAGCGCCACGCGATTTCGATGTTGCGCGCCTTGCCCCATTGCGGCGCGAGGAAGAAGACGACGAGCCGGCTGCGCCGCGATGCCTCGCGTTCGAGCCGGTTGCGATAAATGCGCCGATCAGCCGAAACAACGACCCAGCGACCTTCGCCGGCAAGCGTGTCGATCCAGGCACGATCCTCGGTTTGCGGGAGGAAACGGTCGGTCAGGTGAACCACCTGATCGCCTTCCGGCTCAAGCAACGCGTGCAGTGCGTGGGCGAGATAGGGCGACAGGTTATTGTCGAAGAATACCCTCAAGCCGCCAGCCGCTCAGCAAGCCGTTGCTCGAAGCGGAGCGCGGCACGCACCGAGCGCGGCGCTACCCGGAATAGTCGCGCTACTGTCGCCACCGATCCTTCGGCCGCGACAGCATCGGCAAGGGTACTGGTCGGGATGCCGGCATCGCTGAGGATCGGCTGTCCGAAGGCGCGCGCCGGGTCGATGACGACTGGCGTTTCTTGGCCCATCGGCCACCAGCGGGCCGGCATGTCGCGGTTGGAAAATTAGATCCCGGCATAGAGACTTGGGCCGATGACGCGCGCGAACGCGAGCTGGCTTTTGGCCAGGTCGAGGAGTTGTTTCTCGCCGGTCCGATCTACGATTTCCGCGAAAATTGTCCGGCCATCGGTGCGGAAGCGCTGAGACGAAAATGGGTGGTCGGCGCCGACCAGCGCGCGGGTCTTCTCGGCGCAGTGGCGGATTACCGGCCAGGGGACGGATGATTTGCGGAATGCATCGACAAAGCGAGCCTCGATCAGGTCGAGAAAACCGAGCCCGATCATCCCGTCAATGTCCGGAACCTGGCGCTGCCAGACCGGCTCGGCGGCCGCGCGCCCCTCACCGGCGCGATAGGTGTAGCCGCGCAGCCACCGGCGGAGCCGACCCGGCGCGATGCCGGTCAGGCGCGCCGCCTCGGTTACGGTGTAAAGCCCGATACCAAGAAGGCTGAAATCGCCCGCTTCCGATCCGTCCATGGCGAATGGTTCCCGCGGTGCAAGGCTGGGCTGTTCCCTCCGGGGACAGACGCCGCGATCTGACAATTGCGCATCGCCCGACAGCCTGCAAGCGCGCTCGCGCGGCGTGGCATGCGGGCGAGCTAAACTCGGGATGCGGAAATTCGGCGGCGGCGCCGGCGAGACGAGCTGACCAACATTTTTTTTTGCCGCGAGCGCCGCCGCCGCTGAGCGCCTGGTGCACGGTTCCGGTTGCGACGGGCTGGCCACCCACCGGCGCCGACGCGCGCCTGCGGCCTCCGCAGGAGGTTTTGAGGGCGGCAAGAGGGCGATCGACCATCGCCAGGTCCGGCGAATGTCGAGAATGGCGAGGTGGCGGGATCCCGGTCACCGGCGCGGGCTGCCCCGCAAGCACGATGACGAAAAATCGTGCTCGAAGCGCCACCAGGTCGCCTCGCTCGATCCGGCGATGGCGGCCGACATCGCCATTGCTGGCCGGCGCAGATCGGCTTGCGCCGCGGCGCCTGATGCGCGATCCTGAGCGCGGCGCTTACAACGCCATCTGCCCGGATGATCCGCCCCGGTGATCGGCGGTTGCTTTGTGCCCGTGCTCCGGGCCGCCCTTGTCGGGAGTGCGAGGAAATAAGGCTGGGAGACCGGCACGAATAACTCCGCCCGTGCAGACGGGTTGTAAGCTCCCGGCGCCCGCGCCGATCGCGGGCGATGCCAGCCCTCGGGCTGGACTATGGGAGCACCCGACGATGACCAGCCGTGACCCCTTCGACTTCGCCCGTCCTGAGACCCCGGACGTGCCCGGTGCAATGCCGGCCGCCGACCCGGTGCTCGACATCGTGCGGCGCCTCGCCGACGCCGAGGCTGACCGGGACGAAGCGGATCGATACTACGAGGAGCTGAAGGCGGCCGGCGCCCCTGCCGCCGACGTAGAAGCAGCGTTCGATGAGGAGGAGGATCTCTGCGACGCTGTGAGCGATGTCAGCGTGGAATTTGCCGCCGCCACCGCTACGACGCTGCAGGGCTTGGTCGCGCACATCGAGGAACTGGCATCGGATTTGGGATACGGCGACCTGAGCGACCGGCTTTGCAGCCAGGCCGTCGCCGCGGCCAAGTCGATGGCAGCCGGGGCGTCGGTTGAAGCGTGCCCTGATTTACCGAGCTGGGAGCGGCCGGCCGCAACCCTGCCGGCGCTGCTCGATCAACTCCGATTACTCGAAGCGGTTCTGGTCGACCTGGACAAGTGCAACGCCGCATGGAACCGCATCATCCGCGGGGATCCGGTATCCGAAAGCTACACCCCCGACTTTCCGATAGGGGTCTGCCGTCAGATCATCGCCGGCGTCGAGGCGATGATCGCGTGCGGGGGAGTATAGCGCCGGAGATCGCCGCGGCCGAATAATATAATATGCCCTCTCCGCCATTTAGGGCGGAGAGGGAGGGGACCCATTGCGAAGCAATGGGGAGGGTGAGGTGGGCCTTGGCGAGCGTTCTGGAATCCCCCACCTCACCCCGGCCCTCTCCGCCCCGCATTGGGCCATGGCGGGCGGAGAGGGAGAAACGCATTACGCGCCGGTCGCGATGCGCTCCCACAACAGCCGGGCGTCGCGGTCGCGGTCGGCGACGATGCGGCATTCGCTGTCGAACACCATCGTCGCACGCTCGTCCGGGGTGTAGGCCGGCCAGCGCGGCAGCGCCGGATTCTCCGGGCTGCCGGTGCGCGCGAAGGCCGCCCAGGTGCCCGACACCACCGCTGCCAACTCGCCTGCGCCGGCCGCGCCCTTCGTCGTGTCGGGCACCTCCGTCGTGTCGAACACGAACGGCAGATCCATCGCGTGATGCGCCTTCAATCGGCCGCCGCAGGCCGGTGATCGCCAGTCGAGCGAGTACAGATAGACCGGCGCCTTCCTGCGGGCGGCCTTGCGCTCGGCGAGCATGACCGTGCGGATCCAGAAATTGGATCCGGTCAGCATGGCGATCAGCCGGTCTTCGCGGGTCGCCTCCGGGTACATCGTGCGGTAGAGGTCGAGCACGCGGCCGGCTTCCGCCCCGGCCACCGCCGCGATCCGCGCGCGCAGCGACTCTTCGTTGAGGCGCCGGTGCCACACCTCGTCGTCGTCGGCGAGATAGAACCCGCTCTCCTCCCGCGTGCCGCCGATCAACAGCGGGATGTCGTCGGCGATCGCCGGCGCCGCCGGGTCGAACGGCTGCGTCGGCAGATCGCCGCCCCCGGGGCCGTCGACGACCGGGCCGAAATCATAGCGGTCGAGCAGCGGTAATCCGCGCGGGCCGACCCGGCGCGAGGCCGGTGCGATCGCCGCTGCGAGACGCTCGGCCGAGACGCTCTGCAGGCGGTCGCACTCGTTGCGGCCGAGCCCCAGCTCGGTCAGCACCGCCTCGGCCAGCGCGCCCGTGCGCTCGCGGGTCGAGACCCGGATCGCCGCGCCGCTCTGGATCACCGCGCGATGAAAGAGGCCGGAGGCCGACGGCATCGCCAAGAGGACGCTGACCTTCCCGCCGCCCCCCGACTCGCCGAAGATCGTGACGTTGCGTGGATCGCCGCCGAACCCCGCGATGTTGTCGCGCACCCATTGGAGTGCGGCGATGAGGTCGAGCACGCCAACGTTGCCGGAATGGGCATAGCGCTCGCCGCCCAGATCGGCGAGGTGCAGGAAGCCGAAGATGTTGAGGCGATGGTTGACGCTGACCACGACGACATCGCCGCGCCGCGCCAGGTTCGCCCCCTCGGTGACCGCGCGGTTGCCCGAGCCGTAGGCGAAGGCGCCGCCATGCAGCCACACCATCACCGGACGGCGGGCGGCGCTGTCGAGCCCCGGGGTCCAGACATTGAGGGTCAGGCAGTCCTCGCCCTCCGGCGTCGCGTCGGACGGGCCGAGGATCGTGCGCAATTCGGGGCGGCGCTCGGGCCGGCCGGGCAATTGCGGCGCGTGTCCGCGATAGTCGAGGGCGTCGCGCACCCCGGCCCATGAAGCCGGCGGTTGCGGCGGCATGAAGCGGTTGGCGCCGCCGCTCGGATCGCCGTAGGGGATGCCTTTGAACGCGTGGATCCCGTCCGCCGACAATCCGCGCAGCCTGCCCGAACTGGTGTCAACGACTGGCGAGGGCAGCTCGGAATTCGTCGCGTCCATGATTGTTTGTTTCCCTTCAAGGAATGGGGCTCAGTCGAGCAGAGGCATCACATGGTCGGGAATTTGCCAGTCGACCCGGGGATCGGGCCGGTGAGCGACCGGATGAACATCGCCGCGCCAGGCGACGGCCATGATCTGAGCCGTATGGTACACCCGGACCCGCCAGCCTCGTGCCTTCAGGTAGAGGACCGCATTGGTGACGTAGGGCGAGGCAAGATCGTGGAACACCATCGCGCAGTCCGGCCTGGCATAGGGTTCGCAGGCCTTGGCATCGGCGACCGGAGCGTCGCCCTCATGATCGCCGTCGATAAAGAAGAACGACCAGCCCCCCGGCCGGATTTTGGCCATTTCATGCACCGCTCCGGGAGAGTGGCCCGGCAGCAGGGTCACCCGCCCGGTAAAGTGGCTGGCCTCCAATGAGGCCTTGACGCTGGCGACGACGTCCTGGTTCGACAGCAGGGGATCGATGACGTCGAGATCGAGCCCGGCCAGCGCCAGGTGGCACGCCGACCAACCCATCAGGCAACCGATCTCCAGGGCCGGCTGGCCGTGGAACGCGAGCGCCAGATTGTGGAGAATGTGCGCCTCGTCGCGATTGAGAAATCCCACGGACGGGATCCGGCGATCGACCAGCCAGGCATGCGGCAGCCCGCGCCGCAAAAAGCTCCAATTCGAGGCCGACTGGTCGCCCCGCACCATGTTGGGAAAACATGCATCCGGCACGATGACGCGCAGCTCCGGCGACACGTAATCGTCGCGGGCCAATTGGGAATGCGCCTGATAGCCAAGGGGCCGGGACAAAGCGCCGCCCGACAACCGGCCGAGCGGAAAGAAGGCCCGCTTCGTCGGCGCCGAGTGATGCACGATCCCCAACGGCTCGTGCGGCGGCAGCGGCCGCAACAGCACGCCGCCGTCGTCGGAAATCATCGGCAAGGCAAGGTGAGCCAGCCAGTTGCAGGTGGCCGGCAACAGGGCGGTGTGCCGATCATCCTCGATGCAGGCGAGGGCGAGCGCGGTCCGGTCGAATTGGAGCAGCAGCTCGGACGCATCGGTCTTGCCGATATTGTCGTCGATCATCGACTGCCAGGCCCGCCATTGCGGCGCATCGGCACGGCCGGCAAAGACCCCGGCATTGAGTGGCCCGGTCGCGCGCAGGCGCTCCAGCGCCGGCGGACCGAACATCGCGAAGCTCGCCTCGTGAGCCGCCAATACGCCGGGCCGGTCGTAGGCCGGGTCGGTTTCGGGAGCGATCGCAAACCCCCGGCGACGCGCTCCCTCGATATAGGCTTCGATCGCATCCCAACGCTGGATCCAGGCGTTCGCGTCGATCCAGAGATAGACCTCGTGACCGGGGAAAAGCTCCGGAAGCCGGCAGCGCTCATTCCGGCCGGGGCCGCGGTTTGCGATGCGGAGCGTCGCGCCTTGCACCATCAGCCATCGACGCTGCATTTCGGTCATGCCGGCGTCGAACACATGGAGCACGCTGTCGCGGCCTTGCGGCTTGTCGCGCAGCGAATGGACCATCCCCTGAAGCGAATCGAAGGATTGGGCGTCCGCCGCACTGACGATTGCGACATCATCGGTCATCGGGGTGCCTTCATGGCGTTGCGGGCAACTTCACGCCCGATAAAATAGCGCAACTCCGGAAGGTTTAGCCATCCGCTGCCATCCCGGAACGACCCGGCGGCCGCAGCCTCGGCCACGCCGCTCACCACAGCGCGTCCAGTACTCTCGCCAATCTTTCGCATCCGATCCAGGATATGCGAAATCCGGGCTAGCCGTGCCGCAATCCGCAGTCGGGGCAGAAGGCGATGAAAATCCTGGTGCTGAATTACGAATATTCGCTGACCGGCTCGACGCTCCTCCTGCTGCGCCTGGCTGAACACCTGCGACACTCGGGCCACGAGGTGACCGCCTCCGCCGCAGTCGCGACGCCGGGACCGATCAAGCTCGCCTACCAAAATCGGGGTTTCACGGTGCTCGATCCGCCATTTCCCGCCGATTTCGACGTGGCGATCTGCAACACGGTGTTGACCGCGCCACAGCTCGTCGAGTTGTCGGGCGCGATGAAAACCATCTGGTGGATCCACGAGGGGTCGGTCGGCCTCAATCACCTGCTGCGCAATCCGGGGCAGATCGAGGCCTTCGCCCGGGCGAGCGTCGTCGTGTTTCCGATCGAACACCTGCGCGATGCGATCTATCGCTCGTTCATCTATGGGTTCGAGCAGAGCCGGTTCGTCGTCGTGCCCTATGGCATCCCCCCGGTCGCGCCGGCCCCGAAGCGGCCCGCCGCCGCCGGCGAGTTCCGCGTCGTTTCGGTCGGCAGCATCTACCCGCGCAAGCGGCACGAGGATCTGATCCGGGCGATGGCGCTGTACCCGGATCCGGCGGCGCGCTGCATTCTGATCGGCAAATATTATTCGCTGCCGGATGACTGCCGGAGCCTCATCGCGGCCAACCCGCAGAAATTCGAGCTGGCGGGCGAGCTCGATCACGACGCCGCGGTCGAGTTGCTCGGCACCGCCGATGTTTTCTGCCTGCCCTCCGATTCCGAGGTGCTGCCGCTGACGACGCTAGAGGCCGCGATGCTCGAGAAGCCGCTGGTGCTCTCCGACCTGTCGGCATACGAGGGCATCTGGCGGCACGGCCACAACTGCCTCATGCACCCGGTCGGTGCCGTCGGCATGCTGACCCAGTCGATCGCAATGCTCGCCGGCAATGCCGAACTGCGCACCCGGATCGCCGCGGCGGCGCGGCAGACCGCCTCGCGCTATACCGAGAGCGCGTTCTGTTCGCGCTTCGATGCCGTGCTCGACACGCTATAGGCCAGGGCTACAGCCGGCGCATGCGGTTCTTGCGGCGGTGCACCGCGGGGGCCAGCACGCACAGGATCTCGAACATCATCGTGGCGCCGACGAGGGCGGTGTTGCCGCTCGGATCGAACGGCGGCGCGACCTCGACGACATCGCCGCCGATGATGTCGAGGCCATCGAGGCCGCGGATCATGCGCTGCGCCTCGGCGGTGGAGAAGCCGCCGATCTCGGGGGTCCCGGTGCCCGGCGCGTAGACCGGGTCGAGCCCGTCGACGTCGAAGGTGAC
>Ga0326597_10012631_pt1 | contig 11133 bp, 10 predicted proteins | sample RVTome_12_FD_203789 | JGI IMG/M metagenome (GOLD analysis project Ga0326597, IMG submission 203789) | Soil microbial communities from uranium-contaminated site in the Upper Colorado River Basin, Wyoming, United States - RVT100D185 | ecosystem: Environmental > Terrestrial > Soil > Contaminated >... | reverse complement strand
CCACCGCAAAGCCGCCCGACCGCTACAGCGCTAACTGAAAGCGCGCGGCCGGGCGGCTTTGCTCTATCCACCTACACCACCTCCGGGGACACGACCTTCTCAAAATCTTGTTCGACCAGCTTATTCAGGTGATGGAAGTGGTTTCGGTCGGTGAGAATTGCGATAGCAGCTTCGTACACAGCCGAGGACACCTGTTTCTCGCGGAGCCTTGTCCAACGGTGAGCAGTGTCGCTTGACTTGCGGAGGTGATGAATTTCCGTGAGGAATAGGGACAGAGCCTCTACGTAAGCTTGGGCAACGGAAATCGCGCCGTAAAAGAAGCCCGCGATGTACATGCTTGCGCATTCTGAGGCCGCAGCCGCAAACCAGTGAGCTGGAATTGCGCTCTGAAGTTTGACCCGTGACGCCCTCGCGACTCGATGCGGTAGCCCAGCCTCGAATGCGGCGCGCATCTCCGTCTTTAGAAGATGGTCCGGTTCTGCATCATTGCTCACATGGCTCTCCCTCAGCTGGTTGGCGGAGTTGCATTAACGTAATCCGCTTTGACGGATCACTGTTCATCGGAGAGCCGAAGAGGTGGAAGATCGAAACCGAGCTTGGCAATAAAATCGTAATACTCGTCTGCCGTGCACCCAGACTCCGTTCTGTCACATTGCTCCATCCGCTTAATTACTTGATCACAGCGCACGGTCAGGCGCTCCCAATCTTGCGCTATGCATTGGTGCTCGATCCGGCGAAAGGCTTGGAATACGGCTGGGTTATAAGGCCGCTTGTCGCCAAACAGCCAGTGATAGAGGAGCATAGATCCGACCGCGGCCATTACGAGGCCGACCATGACGAGGCACCCCTGAATGCCTCGCTTGAAGGTATCGTCCTTCACTTCACTGCTTGGCCGGCTGCCTCGTCGGCCTCGCCCCGGATGCGCTGGCGCAGCGCATCGATGGGCTGCATCCGCCCGCCCGCTTCGTAATGCCAGAACGTCCAGCCGTTGCAGGCCGGCGCGTTCTGGACCTGCGCACCGATCCTGTGGATGGAGCCGCGCGCGCCGCGCACCGCGATGCTGCCGTCGGCATGCACCCGCGCCTTGATCTTGCGCCGGACGTCGAACAGCACGTCGCCGGCGCGCAGCAGCCCGCGCTCCACCACCGTGCCGAAGGGGATGCGCGGCGCCTCGCGATTGCGCGGCGTGGCGAGCAGCGCGGCGTCGTCGGGCGCGGGCACCACCGCCGCGATGCGTTCTTCCGCGACAGAGATGTATCCGGCCTCGCGCTCGATGCCGATCCAGTCGCGTCCCAGCCGCTTGGCCACCGCGCCCGTGGTGCCGGTGCCGAAAAACGGATCCAGCACCAGATCTCCCGGATCGGTCGAGGCCAGGATCACCCGATGCAGCAGCGCCTCCGGCTTCTGGGTCGGATGGGCCTTGCGCCCGTCGCGGCGCAGGCGCTCCGATCCGGCGCAGATGGGGATGGTCCAGTCCGACCGCATCTGGGTGTCGTCGTTGAGCGCCTTCATGGCCGCATAGTTGAAGGTGGGCCGCGACCGTTCGCCCTTCGCTGCCCAGATCAGCGTTTCGTGGGCATTGGTGAAGCGCTTGCCGCGGAAATTCGGCATCGGGTTGCTCTTGCGCCAGATCACGTCGTTCAGGATCCAGAATCCCAGATCCTGCAGGATGGCGCCGACACGGAAGATGTTGTGGTAGCTGCCGATCACCCACAGCGTGCCGTCGTCTTTCAGCGCGCGCCGCGCCGCGCCCAGCCAGGAGCGGGTAAAGTCGTCATAGGCGGCGAAGTCGGCGAAGCGGTCCCAGGCCTCCTCCACCCCGTCGACGCGGGTGTTGTTGGGACGGTGCAGTTCGCCGGCGAGCTGCAGGTTATAGGGCGGATCGGCGAAGACCATGTCGACCGCTCCCTCGGGCAGCGATCCCATGTGCTCGACGCAATCGCCGACCAGAATTCTGTTGCGCGGAACAGTCACCCCCGTGCCCCCGCTCGATGTGAAGCGGCACGATGAGTCAGCACCGACTCCACGTCAAGAAGTTATTTTGGAGTCAATGGGTTAAGCCTATATATGGAATCCGGAGTCAGGGCGGACTCAACATCTTGACGATGGGGGCGAAGGTCCGGCGGTGGTGCGGCGTGACGCCGAGGCGTGCCAGCGCCGCCCGGTGCTCGGCGGTGCCGTAGCCGGCGTTGCGTTCCCAGCCGAACCCGGGATAGCGCCCGGCGAGCCGGGCCATCAGCCGGTCGCGGGTCACCTTGGCGACGATGGACGCGGCGGCGATGGAGAGCGACGTCCCGTCGCCTTTCACCACCGCCCGGGCGGGACAGGGCAGATCGGGCAGCCGGTTGCCGTCCACCAGCGCCAGGTCGGGGAGGACACCGAGCCGCATTACCGCCCGGCCCATGGCGAGGAATGTGGCCGCGAGGATGTTGCCGTCGGCGATCTCGCGCACGGCGGCGGCACCGATCCCGATACGGGCGCAGCCGGGCAGGGCCTCGATGACGGCCAGCCGGGCGGCGGGACTCAGCCTTTTCGAATCGTCGATTCGCCGGGCGAGGCCGGCCGACAGCCGCGCCGGGTCGAGGATCACCGCGGCGGCGACCACGGGGCCGGCCCAGGGGCCGCGCCCCACCTCGTCGATTCCGGCCACCAGCCCGCCGGCGGCGGTTTCCAGCGCCAGGTCAGGCATCGCCGGACGCCCTTGGCGTCGGGCGACGATCGTCCGTCGCGTCTCCGCTGGCGGCCCGGCGGACCTGGTCACCGACCTCGGCGATGGTGGTGGGCGCGCCCGGCGGCCCGCCGGCGGCCTGGGCCGGCGGCGTATCGGCCGGAGGGGCGGCATCGGGACGATCGGACGCGGCCTCCGGCGGCGGCGCCCTGCGCCGGGCGATGCGCGCGCGCAGCCCGTGCATCGCCGCTGCGGTCCGGCGGCCCAGCTTCCGTGTACAGTCGGCGCTCCGACGGACGGCGCGACCGATGCGGGCGGTCTCGTCTCCATAGGTGATCTCGATCACGGATTGCAGCGTGGGAAGCTGGGTTGCGGCGATACGCTGGAACCGTCTGGCGGCGGACAGCCAGAACGGGCTCAGCGACAGGCTGAGGACGGTGACGGAAATCACCAGCCGGGATTCGTTCGGACCGATGGCGCCGACCGCCAGCCCGGCGGCGGCGAGCAGGAAGGAGAACTCGCCCACCTGCGAGATCAGCAGTCCGCCGAGGAAGGCCCGTGGCCAGCTTTCCTTGAGAAAGCGCAGCACCGCAATGTTGAGCGTCGTCTTGAAGAGCGTGACAAGCAGCAGCAACAGCAGCACCGTGCCAACGTTCGACCAGATGTAGTCCAGGTCGATCAGCAGGCCGATGGAGAGGAAGAACACCATCACCAGCACGCTCTGGATCGGCCGGATGGCCGCCAGCATCGCCTCGCGCTGGGTGCTGTTGCCGATGGCGAGTCCGGCGAGGAATGCGCCGTAGGCGGGCGACAGGCCGAGCAGTCCCAGCGCCGCGCCGGCGCCGAAGCAGTAGACCAGCCCGGAAAGGGGCGACAGGTCGGTGTGGCCGACGATGATGCGGGCGAACGGCAGGTCGACACGCCGGCGCCGGACCAGAACCCGGACCAGCACTACCATCAGCCCTACCGCGAGCGCGATCTGCAACGCGGCGCCCCAGCCGAATCCGGCGCTACCCAGCCGCTCCACCACGATCAGCATGGGCAGGAACGCCAGGTCCTGCGCGATCAGGATAGCGACGGTGACCCGGCCAACCCTGCTGCGCAGAGCCCCGATCTCTTCCATCATCTTGACGGCGACGGCGGTGGACGACAGCGCGATGACGAAACCGAGCAGGATCGCCTTGCCGGCGGGATAGCCGAGGCCCCAGGCCACCAGCAGCATGACCGCGAGGCTCGCCGCGGTCTGCAGGACGACGGCCGGCACGGCTATGCGCCAGGTGAAACGGAGCGAGCGAACGCTCAGTTCCATGCCGACGACGAACAGCAGTAACAGCACCCCGAGTTCGGCAAGGACCGAGACCTGTCCCCGGTTCTCCACCAGCTCGAATCCGCCCGGGCCGAGCAGAACGCCCGCTACCAGGTAGCCGACGATGGCCGGCTGGCGGAACCGCGCCATCACCATGCCGCAGCCCAGCGCCGTGAGCACGACGACGGCAAGGCCGGTAAGGTTCGAGGCGTGTTCCATCGGCGAACCCTAGCACGGCCGGCGCCGGCGAAGGAGCGCCGCCAGCGGGCCATACGCCGGTCGGACGCAGGGCCGTCACGGCAATACCGCAGGTCCCATCCATAGACCCGTCGGTAAATACCTGATTTATAGAATAAAATTATCCGACATCGGCCACCCGTCGGTATGCCGGCGGGTCCTACCGTAGGGCCGGGAGGTCCGCCAATCTGGCGGACGATTCTCGTGACGGGTCAGAACAGGGCGAGCTGGCCGTCCCGTGCAAGGGGAGGGCTGAACCGGGCCGTTGTCAGCCGGAACCGCTCGCCGTTCTCGAGCCCCAGCCGCCGGCTGGCGAGGCGGAACCGCGTCGCCAGCATCTCGGCGTAGTGCCCGGTCCCGGTCATGCGACGACCGAATGCGGATTCGTAAGGGCGGCCGCCGCGCGCCTGACGCACCAGCGCCAGCGCCCGCTCGGCCTTGAGCGGCGCGTGCTCGGCCAGCCACTCCTCGAACAACCCAGCGATCTCGCGCGGAAGGCGCAGCAGGATGTAGCCGGCCGCGGCGGCGCCGGCATTGCGCGCGGTCTCGATGATGGACTCCATCTCGGCATCGGTCAGCGCGGGAATTACCGGCGCTACCATGACGCCCACGGGAATACCTGCCTCGGCCAGCCGCCGGATGGTCTCGATTCGCCGTGGCGGGGTGGCCGCCCGGGGTTCCAGCCGCGCCGCCAGAGACCGGTCCAGGGTGGTCACCGAAACGCACACCTGCGCCAGCCCCCGCGCCGCCATGGGCGCGAGGATGTCGAGGTCGCGCAGCACCAGGGTCGACTTGGTCACGATACCCACCGGATGGTTGAAAGCGGACAGCACCTTGAGGATCTCGCGGGTAATGCCGAGACGCCGCTCCACCGGCTGATAGGGATCGGTGTTGGTGCCCATGGCGATCACCTGGCAGCGATAGCCGGGCCGGCGCAACTCGCGCTCCAGCAACCGGGCGGCGTCCGGCTTGAACAGCAGCCGGCTCTCGAAGTCGAGTCCGGGCGACAGACCCAGATAGGCGTGGGTCGGCCGGGCGAAGCAGTAGACGCAACCGTGCTCGCAGCCGCGATAGGGATTGATGGAACGGTCGAACGGCACATCGGGCGATTCGTTACGCGCGATGATCGTCTTGCTGGTATCCCGGGTCAGCGTCGTGCGCAGCGGCGGCGGCTCGTCCTCGGCCGTTCCCCAGCCGTCGTCGACCGCCTCGACGGCGTGACGCTCGAAGCGGCCCGTCCGGTTGCTGACGGAACCGCGGCCCTTGCGCGGCCGGTCGGGAAGCCCCTGTTCCATGGGCCAAGGATTCACCGCCGACGAGAACATTGCAAGAACATTCTGCGGGTCATCTCGTCTTGCGATCCGTTGTGGTATGAGCAACGGATGACCGGATCGGTGTAAGCGACCGCCCATGACCCGTCTCAGCATCATCGTGCCGGCGCTCGATGCCGCCGGGCGCATCGGCGCGACGCTGCGCAGCGTCGACACGCCGGTTTCCGGCGTGCGGCCCGAGATCATCGTGGTGGACGGCGGATCCGCCGACCGGACGGCGGATGCGGCGCGCGCCGCCGGCGCTCGGGTGATCGTTGCGTCGCGCGGGCGCGGGGGGCAGCTCGCCGCCGGTGCGGCGGCGGCGAGCGGCGACTGGCTGCTCTTTCTCCATGCCGACACCGTGCTGGCTCCCGGCTGGCCGGAAGCGGCGGCATGCTTCATGGACTCTCCCGCAGGGGCCGCCGGCGCGGCCGCATTCCGCCTTGTCCTCGACGATCCGTCGCCCGCCGCCCGGCGGCTCGAGCGCATGGTCGCCTGGCGCTGCCGGGTCCTGGCCCTGCCCTACGGCGATCAGGGGCTGTTGATCGGCCGGGCGCTCTACGACGCGCTCGGCGGTTTCCGCGCCTTGCCTCTCTACGAAGACGTGGATCTGGTGCGCCGCCTTGGCCGGGCGCGGCTCACCATGCTGCCCGTGGCCGCGTTCACCTCGGCCGAGCGCTACCGGCGCGCGGGTTACGTCGTGCGTCCGCTGCGCAACCTGTGCCTGCTGGCGCTTTACTTCGCCGGCGTGCCGCCGCGCGCTCTGGTGCGGCTCTATGGCTGAAACGGGCAGGGCGGCGGGCCGGAATCTGGTGGTGTTCGTGCGCGCTCCCCTGAGCGGCACGGTCAAGCGCCGGCTGGCCGCCGGCATCGGCGCCCCGGCGGCGCGGCGCTTCTACCTGGACACCACGCGCGCCGTGATCGGCCGGCTTGCCAACGATGCGCGCTGGACCACTTGGCTGGCGGTCACGCCGGACCGCTTCGCGCGCCGCGGCCGGTTCTGGCCGTCCGGGGCGAGGCGGTTCGCGCAGGGCCGCGGCGATCTGGGGGAACGCATGACGCGTGCCCTGATGCGCTTCGGCGGAGCGCCCACGGTGATCGTGGGCAGCGACATTCCCGACCTGTCCGCCCGCCACGTTGCGGCCGCGTTCGCGGCGCTGGGACGGGCGGAGACGGTCTTCGGGCCGGCCGGCGACGGCGGCTACTGGCTGGTCGGATGCCGCGTGCCGTCGCTGATGCGGAGGCTGTTCGGTTGCGTGCGCTGGTCGGGACCGCATGCGCTCGCCGATACGCTGGCCAATGTCGAGGGCCGCCGGGTAGCGCTGCTCGACGTGCTCGACGACGTGGACGATGCCGCCGACCTGGCGCGGCTGAAACGGGTCGCCGTTCGCGGCCGGGTGAGGCCGAGCCCGGCCGCTATCGCTCGGTGAGGCGCGGCATCAGCTCGGCGAAGTTGCACGGCCTGTGGCGGATGTCGAGCTGGTCCCTGAGGATGCCCTCCCAGGCATCCCGGCAGGCGCCGGTGGAGCCGGGCAGGGCAAACAGATAGGTGCCGCTGGCGACGCCCGCCGTCGCGCGCGACTGCACGGTCGAGGTGCCGATGGTCTTGTAGCTCAGCATGCGGAACAGCTCGCCGAAGCCGGGAATCTCCTTTTCATAGACCGCCTGGAAGGCCTCGGTCGTTACGTCGCGTCCGGTCACGCCGGTTCCGCCGGTGGAGATCACCACCTCGACGTCCGGATCGGCGATCCATTCCTTCAGCTTGGCGACGATGGCCGCCTGCTCGTCGCGGACGATGGCCTTCTCCTTGAGAATATGGCCGGCCTCGGCGAGTTTCTCCACCAGCAGCGCGCCCGAGGTATCGGTGGCTTCGTTGCGGGTGTCGGAAACGGTCAGCACCGCCACGTGCAGCGGTGCGAAGGGGATCTTCTCGTTAATTCCTGCCATTTTCAGCGCTCGCGACCCGGTTCGGATCCAGCGCTTTGTAAACCGGTTGTCTGCCGGCGGCAATGGCATCGAGCGACGGCGCGGCCTGTCCCAGCCGCTCGCGGTAGATCCACAGGTTCGCCAGCACGCGCTCGACGAACATGCGTGTCTCGCGCGCCGGAATGCTCTCGATGAACAGCAGGGGATCCGTGGCGGCGCGCGCCATGCGGCGCTGCCACTTGGCGAGGTTGCCCGGTCCGCCGTTATACGCCGCGGCGAGCAGGAAGATATCGCCGCCGACCTGGTCGTTGTCGATCAGGTAGCGCAGGTACCGCTGGCCCAGCTCGATGTTGAGCGCCGGGTCGTAAAGCGCCCGCCGCTTGGCGCCGCGGAAGCGCTGCTTGGCCATGTATCCCGCGGTGGCCGGCATGAGCTGCATCAGCCCGCGCGCGCCGACCGGGCTGGTGGCATTCACGTTGAATGCGGATTCCTGCCGCATGAACGCATAGACAAGGGCGCGGTCCACCGTGAAGCCGCCCGTCGGCTGCCAGCGTGGCAAGGGATAGAGCCCGCGGTCGAGCGCCTCGCCGCCGGCGGCCACCAGCGCCTTGGAGGCGCTGAGCGCCAGGGCAGGCAATTTGATCTCGTCGGCGATGGCGATCAGGGCCAGGCGCAGTTCGGGATCGTCCACATAGGCGATCCGGCGCAGTTCGCGTTCGGCGCTGCGCATCCGGCCGGCCTGGATCAGCGCCGCCGCCCGCCGCACGGACCCGGCGCGCACCACGTTGCCCAGCTGATCGCCGCTCAGCCGCGGATGATCCCAGCTCAGCCCCGATTCGAGCCCGAGCATGCGCCGCGCGATGAGGCCATAGAACGTGCGCGGATTCTCGGCCGCGGTTTCCAGCCACCGGTTGACCCGTTCGGGATGGCGTGCCACCAGGTTGGCGCGGGCCGCCCAGAAGGCGGCGGCGGCAAGGTTCCAGTCGGACAGCCGCGGCGAAGACGCCATCGCCTCGAAATGCAGCGCGGCAGTGCCATACTCGCCGAGGCGGTAGGCGGCGAGCCCCGCGGTCCAGTGCAGGAACGGCATGCGCCGTCCCGACCGTTTGGCCGCCTTCGCCGCCAGTGCCAGCGCCCGCCGGTCGTCGCCGCGGAAGAACAGCCGGCGCGCCTGGCGTCCGCTGCCGAGGTCCGCCGACGCGGCGCGGCCGATGCCGTTGCCGCCGCCATCGCCGTCGTCACCGGCATCCGGCGCGCCGATGGCGTCGATCCGCGGTTGGCGCGGCGGGTGCGGCGCGGCCGCCCGGGCCGGCTTGCGCCGGAGCGCCAGATTGTAAATCTGCCTGGCGTCGGGGTGGTCGGCGTAGCTCTTCAGCCAGTCCGCCAGTTCCTTGAAGCGCGAACGGTAGCTGGTGGGGTGGAGGTAGCGCTGGGCGCGCACGTGTCCCATCAGGACCGGATCGTCCACTTTCCTGATCTCGGCGTCCGCCTCGCGCCAGCGGCCGTGCTCCTGAAGCGCGAAGATGCGGGTGTAGCGCCGGGCGTCTTCCGCCGTCAGGGGTTTGGGAACGTCGATGCGGCCGACGGATTCGGTGGCCGGCGGCAGGCCGGCGGTCTCGACATGGCCGGTCTGCGCCCGTGCGCCCGGCGGCACGGCGAGGACCGCCAGCACCGAGGCGACGGCGCAAAGCCGCAATTCGACTCCTGGATGCGTCACGCGGTCTCCCCCAAGCCCCTGACTCGCACGGATTTTTGCGCCCCCCATCCTTTGACCGCAGATGGTTAACGGGCCGTAAATGCTTCCCCGGTTACCAAGTTAATACCGGAATGCGCGGCGGGCGGCAAGCGGATGGAGGGAATCGGCCGGGGCGATCGAACGGGTTTCGTGCCGCGTGGCTCCGGTTTCCGCGAGCTGCCATCGACGGCCGGGGCGGTGGCGTTCGGGTGCGTGCGCTTCGGCCGAGGCGCCACGCGCGGCCGGCGCGAGACGGGCGGGGAAACCGAGGTCGACGTCCGCTTCCCCGTCTCGTCCCCGCCATGCCGGCGCCGGGCGCTCCGCCCGGGCCGTCCCGCCATGAAGCCCGTTCGTTCGGTTCCCCCCGGGGAACCGGCCGTTCAGCCCTCTTCGGCGAGCCGCCGGCGGATCGCCAGCATGTCGATCCACGCTTCGCGCTTCTGGGCCGGCGACCGCAACAGGTAGGCGGGGTGCAATATGGCGCGCGCGGGAATCGGCGCGACCATGTGGACGCTTTCATAGGTAAACCAGCGGCCGCGCAGCCGCAGGATGCCGTCGCGCATGCCGAGCAGGGTCTTCGCCGCCATGCCGCCGACGAGCACGAGCATCCGCGGCGCTACCAGCTCCACATGCCGCTCGATGAACGGCAGGCAGGCGGCGATTTCCGCGTCGGTGGGATTGCGGTTTCCGGGCGGCCGCCACGGCACGACGTTGGTGATGTAGGCCTGGCTGCGCGCCATGCCGATGGCATCCAGCATGCGATCGAGCAGCTTGCCCGCCGGCCCGACGAAGGGAATTCCCTGCCGATCCTCCTCGGCCCCCGGCGCCTCGCCGACGAACATGATGTCCGCGTGCGGCCCGCCGTCGCCGAAAGCGAGACTGGCCGCGGTGTGCTTGAGGGTACAGCCGTCGAACGCGGCGAGCGCCATGCGCAGTTCGTCCAGCGTGGCGGCGGCGGCGGCGGCGCCGCGCGCGCTGCGCGTCATCTCGTCGCGGGACCGCAGGGCCGCGCGGGGCGCCGCGGGGGAGCGCGGCACCGCCGCCGGCGGTATCGGCGGCGGCATCGGGGCGGCGGCGGGTGCGGAAGCGGCGACGGGGCGGGGCGGGGCGGCTGCCCCCGCCCCCGCATAGCGGTCGACGGGCGCTTCCTCCATGCATTCGTCGGCGCCGGCATCCATGTGCCAGCGGACCAGGGCGGCGAGTGCGTCGTTGCGCTCCATGTCGCCACCCTACCACGGTGCGGGTCGATCTGTTATCTCATACCGGCGGCCCGTCGAGGCCGGCTCCCGGCCGGGGAGCGGGGCGGATCGAGTCGGGCTTGACGACCCCTGGGATCATTGGAACATGCGGCCCGGTGCCGGCGGGCGGGAAGGGCGGGGAAAGAGCGATGGAACGCGAGGCGATGGAGGTGGATGTCGTTGTCGTCGGCGCCGGCCCGGCGGGGCTTTCGGCCGCGATCCGCCTGCGCCAGCTCGCGGCGAAGCATGATCGCGAGATTTCCGTCTGCGTGCTGGAAAAGGGGTCGGAAGTCGGCGCGCATATCCTGTCGGGGGCGGTGTTCGAAACGCGCGCGCTCGACGAGCTGATCCCCGACTGGCGCGAACGGAACGCCCCGCTGGCAACGCCCGCGACCGACGACCGTTTCCTGCTGCTGACGCGCCGGCGCGCGATGCCGCTGCCCACCCCGCCGCAGATGCATAATTCGGGCAACTACATCATCAGCCTCGGGAATCTGTGCCGCTGGCTGAAAGAGCAGGCGGTCGAACTCGGTGTGGAGATATTCGAGGGCTTCGCCGCCACCGAGGTGCTGTACGACCCGGACGGACGGGTGGCCGGCGTCGCCACCGGCGACATGGGGGTGGGACGGGATGGCGCGGCCAAGGCGACCTTTCAGCCCGGCTACGAACTCCGCGCACGGTATACCCTGTTCGCCGAGGGCTGCCGCGGGTCG
>Ga0326597_10012630_pt1 | contig 11133 bp, 10 predicted proteins | sample RVTome_12_FD_203789 | JGI IMG/M metagenome (GOLD analysis project Ga0326597, IMG submission 203789) | Soil microbial communities from uranium-contaminated site in the Upper Colorado River Basin, Wyoming, United States - RVT100D185 | ecosystem: Environmental > Terrestrial > Soil > Contaminated >... | reverse complement strand
CCAGCTCGTCCACCAGGATGATGGCGCCGGACTCCGCCTCGGTAACCTTGATGTAGATGGTGAGCTGCCCCTGGCTCTGGAACATGCCGATGTCGATGAAGCCGTCCACCCCCAGTTTCTTGGCCAGCTCCCGGCGGGCCTCGCCCGAGGGGATGCCCTTGCGCAGGCGCAGCACGCCGCGCACGATCTTGGTCTCCAGCTTGCGGCACTCCTGGCACTGCACCAGTTTCACCGCGGGATTCGCGGCCAGCAGCTTCTCCAGGATGATGATCTCGCCCTTGCGCCGGATGTCCGCGCTCACCTCCTTGCCGAAGTAGAAGGAGTTGATGGCCAGCGTCTTGGCCTTGTCGGAGATCTTGCTCAGGGAGCCCGCGATCAGGTCCACGGCCTCTTCAAGCTGGAAGAGCAGCGCATCCTGCCGGATGGAAAACCCCGCCTGCTTGTCCTCTTGGGCCATGGCGGGCAGCGCGCCGCCCCAGACCAGCAGGAGCAGGCACGCCATCACGCGCCACATGGCCGGGGACCTCACGCGGAAGCTGGCCCCACTCCGCAACCGATTCACCGTTGACCCTCCCTGGTCGATGCGCTCCCGAATGGTACGCCGTTTGCCGCAGCTAGCGGAACAGAATCCCGTATTCCTCGATGCTCTTGGGCGGGTTGATCAGCACGATCTCCACCCGGCGGTTCTTGCTCCGCGCTTCCTGCAGCGCCTGGCCCTGCAGCCGGTTGCCGAAGTCGTCGGTGTAGGGCACCCGGGGGCGCGCCGCCGCATAGGCCCGCACCGACAGCCGGTTGTCCGGCAGCCCCACCCGGCGCAGGAACTCGGCCACGTTGGTGGCCCGCGCCGAGGAAAGCTCCCAGTTGGACTGGAACCGCTGCGTGCGGATGGGCACGTCGTCCGTGTGCCCCTCCACGATGATCAGGTCCCGCTCGTGCTCCCTGAGCTCCTTGATCTGGGTGAACAGCGGCTCCAGCCGGGTGAAGGCCGCCCGCTGCAACTGGTCCTGCCCCGTGCGGAACAGGAAGTCGGAGGGCAGCGTGATCACGCATTCCAGCTTGGAGTTGCGCAGCTCGAAGTTCCTGTACGTGGCCCGGTTCTCCTCGAAGTACTTGGCCAGTCCGTTGCAGTTCTTCGGCGCCGTGGACAGCGTGGTCAGCAGCACGAAGAAGCAGAACAGCAGCGTCATCAGGTCGGCGAAGGTCACGATCCAGCCGCCGACGCTTTCCCCTTCGTCCTTTTCGACCGTGATGCTGCGCCGCTGAATCATAGGTTCAGCTCACCCCGGGCCAGCGCGGCCCGCCGCTCCTCGCGGATCTGCAGGCGCCGGCGCTTGGACAGATAGATGACCAGGTCCTGCTCGGCCACATCGGGGCGCTCCCGCCGGTGCAGGTACAGGATGCCCTCCCGGATCATCTCGTAGAGGCGGCTGTAGCTCTCCTTGTTCCGCGTCAGCTTGGCCGCCACGGGCAGGAAGATGAGCTGGGAGAGCAGCACGCCGTACAGGGTGGTGATCAGGGCCACGGACATGCCCCCCATGATCTCCACGATGGACGAGGTCTCCCCCGCGGCCCGCCCCAGCAGCAGGATCAACCCCACCACCGTGCCCAGCATGCCGAAGGCGGGGGCCACCTTGCCCATGTAGTCCATCACCATGATGCGCTGGTCCTCCTCGTAGGCGTAGGCCTCGATCTCGGAGGTGAGGATCTCCTCCACCATCTCCTCGCTCACCCAGTCCACCTGGATGAAGTTCTCCATGGCGTCCCGCAGGAAGTAGAGCGGGATCTCGGCGATCTTCTGGTCCGGGATGAGGTCGTTGCGGTAGCGGTATTCGGCGAAGTCCTGCAGGTGCGTGTAGACGGTTTCGAACTCCTCCTCGCGTCGTTCGCGCTGGAAGACCATCAACACCACCAGGAACGACTGAACGGCCCTCCGCAGCGGAAAGGCGATCAGCGTCGCAGCGTAGGTGCCCCCCAGCACGATCATCATCGACTTCAGGTCCACGAACCGCGTCACCCCCGCCAGCCAGGAGCGCTTGAACTCCTGCAGCGATTCCTGCTGCTCGGCGATCTGGGCCCGGGTGGCGCCCTGGGCCTTCATCTGTTCGATGATCTCTTCGTGCTGGAAAATCTGGTAGACGTAGTAGTTGGACAGGTGGTCCGGCCAGGTGATGCCGAAAATGATGAGGGCCAGGCCGATAATGAACCCGACCAGTGTTCCGATCCTGTCCAGCATGGCAGGTCGCCCCTCCCTGGGGATGCAAGTGCTGTTGTCGCTGTCCGGGGCCTCCAGGCTGCCCGTGCGGCGCATTTTCGCACCGGAGTGCCCTCAGGAAAGCAATCCATATACCAACCGCAGACCCCGGGGTCCAAAAACCATCCCACCAAACTCGTTTTCCATCAATAGAATCCGTGTTCAGGCCCGGGCCGGCCGGGCGGCCCGGGCGCAAAAGCGGCGTGCATTTTGGGGCCCCCAAGCCGGTTTTCGCATGATACACTAGAGAATCGACGGTCTCGGTGGGAAGGGGGGTGCGTTGCCGCCCGCGGAACTGCGGCACCCAACCCTTAACCAGCCAGGGGCAACATGAGCGATCAAGTCGCAAAAAAAGAAGGGGCTCAAGGCGCCGTCGTTGGGACAACCCTCTCACAACCAGCCAAGGGCAAAATGACAGAAGAAATCGTGAAGAACGTAGGTTTGCGGGGCTACACCGTCGGGAACTCCTTCACCAGCCACGTGGACCCGGACGTGGGGGTGACCTACCTGGGCACGCCCATCGATCAGTTGTACAACCTGGACGTCGTGGCGGTGTTCTGGGGCATGATTCACAAGCAATGGCCCACGCCCGCCGAGATGGAGGCCTTCCGCGACGAGATCGTCCAGCTTCGCAAGGACTTCCCGCTGGAGGTGGCCGACCAGATCAACGTCAACCGCGATGCCCACCCCATGGAGAAGATGATCCAGGGGCTGTGCCTGCTGGGCACCTTCCGCGGCAGGTACACCACCGGCCAGCCGCACTACCTGGAGCCGGTGAAGGAATGCGTGGCCTGGATGCCTCTCCTGTGCGCCACCGCCATTTCCGGCAAGCGCCCCGCCATCCCGGACACCTACCGCACCTATGGCCAGATCATGGCCAAGGAAATGGACCTCAGCGACGAGGTGGGCCGGTTCCTGGACCGCTTCTGCGTGATCCATGCCGACCACGGCGGCGGCAACCTGTCCACCTTCATCGGCAAGGCCGCCGGCAGCGGCTACGTGGACCTGTGGTACGCTCTGGCCGCGGCCATGATCGGCCTCTACGGCGAGCGCCACGGCAAGGCCAACTCCCAGTCCCTGAGCCAGATCCTCGATTTCCAGGAGCGGCTCAAGTCCGGCAAGACGGTCGACGACCTGATCAAGGAGAACTTTGCGAACGGGGTCGCCATGTTCGGCTTCGGCCACGCCGTGCTGCGCAAGGAGGACCCGCGGGCCAAGGTGTTCTACAAGCTGGCCGAGGAGCTGATCCCCGACTCGCCGCTGTTCGCCATTGCCAAGCAGTTGCGGGTGAAGTGGCCCGAGTTCGTGGAAAAGGTGGCCAACCCCACCCGGGAGAAGGAGGGCAAGGCGCTCATCCAGAACCCCTATCCCAACGTGGACCAGGTTTCCGGCGCGATCCTGTACGAGCTGGGCTTCAAGGACCCGCGGGCCTTCGTGGTGCTCTTCGGACTGGCGCGCAATCCCTGCATCGCCGCCCAGGTCTACCACGAGGCGGAGGACCGCACGCCCCTGTACCGGCCGCGCTACCCTTACACTGGCGGCGTGAAGCCCCTGCCTCAGGGCAAGGACTTAGAGGCGCTCATGCCGCACTAGCCGCTTTGCGCGGCACCAGCGGGCCCCTCAGGCCCGCTCCAGCCCCAGGGCGGCCAGGAACTCTTCGGCCAGGTCGCCCTGCCCCACCGCTTCCACCTCGCCCACGAGGCGGGCGTGGAAGCCGGCATCCAGTTCCACGACCAGCGTTCCGCCCGGCATGTGCACCGTGACCGGCGAGGTACACTTCCCCAGCCGGCAGGCCACCGCCGCGGCCGCGCAACTGCTCGACCCGGAGGCCAGGGTGTAGCCCGCCCCGCGCTCCCAGATCTCGATGCGTAGGTCGTGGGGCCCCTCCACCCGCGCGAGCTGCACGTTGGTGCGGTGGGGGAAGAGGGGGTGCGTTTCCAGCAGCGGCCCCAGGGTGCGCGCCGCCTCCGGCGTGGGGTCGGGCGTGAACACCACGCAGTGGGGGTTGCCGACGGTGGCCCCGAACAGCTCCAGGGTCACGCCGCCCACCTCCACCCGCTCCCCCAGCGCCTCCCGGGGCGGGCCGCTCCAGGGGATGTCCGCGCTGGTGAAGCGCACCTCCCCCATGGCCAGGGCGAAGCGCCGCCCCGCCTCGTCCAGCAGCTCCGCCTCCACCGGGCCCACGGCCGTGCCGATGGCGAAGCGCCGGCCGGTCACATGGCCCCGGGCCCACAGGTGGCGGGCGAAGATGCGCAGGCCGTTGCCGCTCTTCTCGGCCTCGCTGCCGTCGGGGTTGAAGATGCGCACCGCCGGCGGGTCGCCGGCAGCGCCGGGTAGGGGGCCCAGCAGGATGCCGTCGCCCCCCACGCCCCGGTGCCGGTCGCAGATGCGGCGCACCGCCTCGGGCGTCGGCGGCGCCCGGAAGCGGGCCGGCTCCAGCACCAGATAATCGTTGCCCAATCCGTGGTATTTGAAATAATCCCACATTCGCGCTGGCCGGGTGAGGGAGGCAGGGGCCGGGGGCGGGAACCGCCCGCCCGCGCGCCGGGAGGGCCAGGGCCCGCCCCGGCGCCGGGACGCCCCGTTGTAGCAGAGGCCCGCGCTCCAGAACAACTCCGCCGCCCGCCATGCCCCCTGCCCTCACCGCCGCCCTGTCCCGCGTGCCCTGGTCCCGCGCCGCGCTGGCGCGCCACGCCCCGGCGCTGTTGCCCTGGCTGGCCCTGCCCCTTCAGCTCGCCTACCCGCCGGTGGACCTCTGGCCGGTCGCCTGGCTGGCCCTGGCGCCCGTGACGCTGCTGTTGGCCCACGGCCGGGGCTCCCTGGGGGCCTGGGCCTGGGCCGCGTGGGGCTTCGGACTGGTGCACCACGGTCTCCAGATGTGCTGGTTGCCCTGGGCCCTGAGCGGTCCGGGCGGGCTGCCCGTGGGGGTGGGGTTGGGGTTCGCCACCGTCGCGGTGGCGACGCTGGCCCTGTTCCCGGCGGCCGCCCTGTGGCTGGCCCGGGCCCTGGGGCAGTGGTACGGGCTGTCGCCCCTGTGGAGCTTCCCGGTGCTCTTCGCAGCCCAGGACGCGCTGCTGGGGGTGTTCCCCTTCGGCGGCATGCCGTGGGCCAGTCTGGCGGCCACCCAGACGGCCACCCTGGCCGCCCGGTGGGTGGTGCCCCTGGCGGGCGGTTCGGCCCTGGTGCTCCTGCTGGGGCTGGTCAACGGGGGCTGGGCCTGGGTGTTGGGCGGGCCGGGCCCCGAGCCGCGTCGCGCGGCCCGGGGGACGGCCGCCGCCGTGCTGACCGTGGCGCTGCTGTGGCCCCTGGACCCTCCGCCCGTGCCGGCGGGGAGCGAGCCGGTGGACGTGCTGCTGGTCACCAGCGCGCTCTCCATCGCCACCCAGCGGGCCCGGGAAAGCAGCGCGGCCGACGCGCGCTACTTCGTCGCCCGCACCGCCGCGGCCGGCCCGCCGCCGGGGGGCGGCGCGCCCGCGCGTGCCCTGGCCGTGTGGCCGGAGAGCGCCGTGGGCGGGCTGGTGGAGCAGGGCCGCACCCTGGTGCACCTGTCGCGCATGGCCACCGTGCTGGGGATCGACCTGATCTTCGGCAGCGACGCCCGCGATCGGGGGCGCGATTACAACGCGGCCTATCTGGTGCCGGCGGGCACGTTCGACTTCGAGCGCTACGCCAAGCGCAACCGGGTGCCGTTCGGGGAATACGTGCCCGGGGGCTTCGGGTGGCTGTTCGGACGCAAGCTCACTGCCGGGGAGCAGGACTATGCCGCCGGCGCCGGGCCGCCGGTGCTGGACTGGCACGGCACGCGGGTGGGCGTGGCCATCTGCTTCGAGGGCATCCTGCCCGGCCACCTGCGCCTGGCCGCCCGCGAGGGGGCCCGGCTGGCCGTGGTACTCTCCAACGATGCCTGGCTGCCCGGCTGGGCCCGCCGCCAGCACCTGCTGCTGACCGCCCTGCAGGGGCTGGCCGTGGGGCGCGACGTGGTGTTCGTGGCCAACGGGGGCCGCAGCGCGCTGCTGCGGGGCGGTACCGTGACCGCCGCGGCCGAGGGGCGTGCCCCGCCCGCCTGGACCCGGGCCGCGCTGAGCCGTGGCCGCACCCCCTGGGTGCGCTGGGGGCCGCTGCCCCTGGGGCTGGCCCTGCTGGCTGTGGCCGCCATCGGTGTGCGGGCCGGGCGCCGCGGATAGCGCCTGCTTCGCTGGGGACGGCGGCGCGGCCGGTGGCGGGGAAAATCCTTTGCCGCGTCGGGGCCGTTTTGTCATACTGGCGGCGCGGGCTGCGCACGCACCTTCACCCGGAAATTCGACCTGCGGGCGGGCCCCGCATGGAACTTGCATCGCTCCGGCACATCGCCGGCGAGGTGCGGCCCGTTGCCCTTCTGCGCCCGGGTGCACCCCCGCCGGCACAACGCCCCAGGAGAACCCGATGAGACCCGAAGCCGCCCAACAGGGACAGCCGGGCGCCGGCGGGGGCCGCGAGCTGCCCCCCGACTTCGCCCATCGCGTGGCGACCAAGATCATCCTCACCAGCGAGCGCGAGCGCGACCCGGACCTGGCCGCCCAGAAGGTCTCCCGGGTGATCCTGCGCAACGTGTCGGGTCCGGAGCGGCTGCCCTACTGGGTGGAGATGACCGAGGCCCTGCTGGAGGAGGAGGAGGCGCAGCGCTACGCGGCGGTGGCCTGGGCCTCCATCGTGCTGGAGAAGGACCAGAACCCGCGGGTGAAGAAGTTCGTGGAGGAGATGCTGGACTTCTACGTGGACCAGTTTCTTCACGTGCAGCGGCCCGAGTACGAGCTGGAGTACCGCCGCAAGAAGTTCTCCTACTACTCCCGCATCCTGGGCGACGTGTTCATCAAGATGATGGAGCTCAATAGCGAGCTCTACGAGGTCATCAGCTTCCTGTTCTCCTCCATCATCCGCAAGGAGATGGCCCTGGAGGCGCAGGCCAAGGAGGACCGCCCCGGCCGCCGCATCAGCATGTCGCGCGACCGCGACCGGGAAGGCACGGGCAAGAAACTCTTCGACGACGTGGTGGATTACGTCCACGCCCGGGGCGAGTTCAAGTCCGACTCCCTCAACCAGCAGAACCCCAACGAGTTCATCGCCATCCTGGCCGACCGCATGCGGGGCACGCGCCGCTACGTGATCCAGGACATCATGAACCGCCGGGCGCTGGAGCGCAAAAAGGAGGCGGAAAAGGAGCTGAGCGAGCGGCTGGCCAGTGCGGAGGACATCATCCTGGCCCGGGATACGTTCAAGAAGGCCATCAACCTGTTCTGGACCGAGAAGCGCTACAACTACAAGTACCTGTCCGTGGAGAAGGTGCGGGTCACGCTCCAGGTGGTGGCCGTGATCGTGGGCATCATGTTCTTCCTGACGAGCTACCTGGGAATCGGCGGCATGCTGTGGTGGGAGGGCGCGGCGGTGCTGGTGGCCATGTACCTCTTCGCGCGGGTGTTCTGCTCGCGGCGGGCGTTCCGCTCGTTCTTCCCCGACGACGTGAGCAAGGAGCTGGAAGTGGTGGTGGGGGCCTTCACCCCCGCGTTCCGCAAGATGTCCAAGCAGCAGCTCGACTCATTCCTGTACCGCCAGGTGCACGACCCGGAGAACCTGAGCCTGTTGCCCATCCTGCCCGAGTTCGTCAAATACGTGTTCGCCGTGATGCCCGAACGCAGCTCGGCCATCGTGGCCACCGACGAGCTGTCGGACATCATGGAGAACATGGAGATCGACATCGCCCGCACCATCCGCAGCTCTCTGCCCGCCCGCGAGCCCATCTAGGCCCCGCGGGCCGCTTCCACCGCCGTATCCGGACCCAGGTGCACATGGATCTGAAGTGGATCGAGCCCGAGTCGCGCTGGCTGATGCGCACGCTCTTCAAGCGCAACCTGGACGCCTTCACCGACAACGCCCGCCGCACGATCAACTGGGCCGTGCTGGCGGGCGACCTGCTGGCGGTGTACCTGGTGCTGTCCCTGCTGTAGCGCCGCACCGGGCCCCTCGCCGCCTCTCCCGACCCGCGCCGCCTCCTGCCCGGGCGTCACGTGGGATGGCGTCCCGGCACAGCGAGCTGCCCCAGCGCATAGGCCAGGGCGGCAGCGGTTTCCTGCGGGTGTTCCTGGGGAAAGGTGTGGGAGCCCTTCACCGTGAGCACGGTGGCCAGGGGCATGGCGTCGGCCAGGTCCTGGAGCGCCTCGGGGCGGGCAATGTGGGTGTCCGCCCCGCCCAGCAGCACCGCCGGCACGCGCAGGGCCGCTGCCCAGCCGAACAGTTCCTTGCCTGGTCGCCCGCCGTAGACCGCCGCCTCCATCCAGGGCGGGCAGCACAATCGCGCTGAGCCGTCCGGCCCGGCGACGAAGGCGGAGGCCAGGAACTCGGCGAAGGGGCCGGGCTGCCAGCCCGCATACACCCCCCGCCCGCGCAGGCCGTCGCCCGCTTCCGCGAGGCTGGGCCAGATCTCGCGGCGCTGCAGGGTGCGGGCGATCAGCTCGCCGTCGCGGCCCGCGCCCGAGGGCGGCCACGGCTCGTGTCGGCGGTGGGGCACCAGGGGGTCCAGCAGCAACAGCCCGGCCGCCAGCCGCGGAGCCTCCGCGGCCAGCCACAGGGACACCAGGGCGCCGAAGGAGTGGCCCGCCAGCACCACGGGCGTGGCGAAGGTCTGCTCGCAGAAGGCCCGCAGGTCGTCCACGGCATCGTGCCAGTCCGCGAAGGCCGCCGGCACGTCGCTCCCCCCGTGGCCGCGGGCGTTGAGCCCGTAGACACGGGCCTGGGGGAACAGGCCGCTCAGGGCCGGCAGGTAGCTTTCCACCGTCAGCCCCGCGCCCTGGGTGAACACCACCGTGCGGGCGCCCTCGCCGGCCGTGAACCCGCGCAGGGTCAGGCCCGCCGGCGCGGCGAAGGCCAGGGGCGAGCGCGGCACGGCCGGGGGCGTGGGGGCGGCGATGGCGGCCTCTACTGGAACTGCGAGACGCTCAGCACCTCGGTGCTGCCGTTGGCGAGCCGGAACTCGATGCGCGCGGCGTCCAGCCAGCGCAGCTCCAGGCGGGGCAGGGTGTTGTAGATGGCGTAGTTGAGGGAGCGGGGGGCGTCCTCCTCGAACAGCATCAGGTGCAGCACCAGCCCGAATTCCTTGGTGGGCGGGCCGTCGCCGGGGCGGTCGCGCACGTTGGCCACGTGATAGAACACGATGCCCGGCGCGCCCACGGCCATGCCGTCGGCGGTCTTGCTCTGGGGCAGCAGGTCCACCACGGTGCTCTTCTGCACCACCCGGTAGAACTTCTTGTAGACCACGCCGCCGATCACCATCACCACGTGGTAGTAGTCCGGGGCCACGGCGGTGATGCGGGGCGAGGGGTCGATGGGCAGCAGGTACAGGTGCAGCCGCACCTGGCCCTCCTCGTCGCGGGCCAGGTACACGAAGCGCCCTTCCTGGGGCAGGGGCGTCACGCTGGTGATGGTCTGCTGCGGCACCGAGAGGATCATGCGGTTGTTCAGGTACACCGCGTTGCCGGGCCGGTTCTCGGGAAAGACCGTGACCGTGCCGGTGGTGACCATGCCCTTGTGCTGCGGTCCGGCGGGAAACCGCTTGGCGGCCGCCACCGGCAGCGGCGCCAGGAGGCCGCCGGCCACCAGCGCGATGAGCAGGAAGCGTAAACCCATGGGATGCCTTGGGGAGACGGGAAGGGGCCGCAGGGCCGGCCGGAGCGCGCGCCCGGGCGGGGCCGCAACACCCGACGATAGAGAATGCCGCCGCAAAAGGCAAGACGGCCCCGGCCGGGGCCCTGCGGTGGGTCGGCTCCCTCCGGCGGAACTCAGCGGCGCGCGGGCCCGCCCGCCGCCTCCGCGTGGTGCACCGCGAGCTGCGGCCGGCCCTGGTAAAGCTGCAGGAAGCCCGCCACCCGCAGCCGCGCGCCTGCGGGCCAGCGCGGGTCGCCCAGGGCCCGGGCCCGCCGGGAGAAGAGCACGGCCGTCAGCTCGCGGCCGCCGCCGGTCAGCTCCAGCAGCCGCACCCCCTTGCGGGCGGCCCGCTCCCGGGCGAGGGTGCCTTCCACGGTCGCGTAGCGGCCCATGTGGGCCAGGGGGTCGAGGGTGGCGATGGTGTACACGCCGGGCAGGAAGGCCGGGTTGTCGGCCGCCCGGGGCGTCTTGCCCTCCTCCCGCAGCCGCGCCAGCCAGGCCCGCCGCGAAGCCGGCGTGTCCCAGATGCCGTGCCGGGCCGTGAACGCCTCCGCCTCCGCGGCGGCCAGGGCCGCCCGGTCCGGCGGAAAGCCGAAGCGGGTGTCGAAGTAGCTGTGCCCCGCGGCGATCAGCAGGGCGCTCACGTCGCGCTCGCCCACGTTCACCCGGGCCAGGGTGCGCCCGTTGGGGTCGTGGGTCCGCCCGGCGGGAACGGTGAGCCGCAGTGGCGGCCGGGACAGCAGGCGGGCCAGGGCGTTGCGGGCCGGCAGGCCGTGCCGCAGGTCCTGCCCCTTGGGGGAGGGGTGCAGCTCCGGCGTGTCCACGTACAGCAGCCGCACGTGCTCCCCCGGCGCGGCGATACGCCCGTCGCCGTTCAGGTCGGCCGCGAAGGTGTCGCCGTCGAACACCTGGGCCGGCGGGGCGTGGAGCACGATCACCCGCGGCGCGGCGGGCTCGGCCGCCCGCGTCACCGGGGACGCCGCCGCCCCGGCCAGCGCCGCAAGGGCCAGCAGGGCGCCCAGGCGGCCCGGCCTTGCCGCCATCCAGCCCCGGCAGCCGGGAACCACCGGCGGGGCGGACCCGGCAGGGCGAGTGCAAGGTCTGAATCCCCGCCGAGAGCCGTGTCTCGTTGCGGGTCGCGGTTTACCGGCAGCAAGGCCCGCATTGGGCGTTGGACAAACCTCTGCGCGGAGAAGTGCTGGGCCTTG
>Ga0326597_10012629_pt1 | contig 11134 bp, 6 predicted proteins | sample RVTome_12_FD_203789 | JGI IMG/M metagenome (GOLD analysis project Ga0326597, IMG submission 203789) | Soil microbial communities from uranium-contaminated site in the Upper Colorado River Basin, Wyoming, United States - RVT100D185 | ecosystem: Environmental > Terrestrial > Soil > Contaminated >... | reverse complement strand
CGGTAGACCCGGTACTTGGGGAGGTCGGTCCTGAGGTCTGCCCCGGGGGCGACGCGCACCGGCTCCGGGGAGCCGGGGTCGGTCACCTCCAGCAGGGGACAGGGGCGAGGGTTCCGGTGGGTGAAGAGGAGGAAGTCGTAGGCCAGCTCCCGGGGGAGGACGACCAGGTTGGCCTGGACGTAGCCCGCCGCGCATCCGGCGGTCGGACGGACCCACTCGCCGCGGCGGATCCGCTCCCGGACCTCCTTCGGATGGGCGGTGCTGAGCGGCAACCCCCGGCCCCTCCCGGCCTCTACCTACCGGAAGGGGGCGGGGTTGTCAACGCCTTTCCCGGAGGGCGAAGGCGGCCTAGCGTGTAGCTGTCGCCCCCGGAAATCCTACGTGCTTTCTTTCGCGCGCCCCTGCCTGTGGCGTCGCTTACCGCAACACGTCGCTCGCCTCGGCGGCATTGATGAAGATCTCGGCGTCCTCCTCGAGCAGGAAGCGCTCCTTCACGAGCTGCTTGGCCGCCTTCTCGACCGCCTTCACGAACCCGTCGTGGTCCTTGTAGCGCTCCTCGAGCGACTTCCGGGGGTCGCCGCTCGCCAGGCGCTCGGCCTTGGTCGTCGCGAAGGGCATGAACGACCCTGGGCTTGTCCCTGGGCCGCAGAGGTTCGGCGCCCGATGACCTGGCGCGCGCACGTTCCAGCCGGTGTTGGTGCCGAGCGGCGCGCGGATCTGCATGGGCCGGATGCCCGCGATGCCGACCCCGTCCTTGTCGGGCTTCGGCACGAGCACCTGGTAGCGGGGGCCCAGCAAAGGCGGCAGGATCGTAAGCCGCCCGCCCACGGAGCTGAACTCGGGGCCGAAGTCCAGGACCTCCCGTTCGTTCAGGACTGTCGGGACCGCCGCCCCGGGGATCCCGGGGAACGCCGCGCGGTACTCCTCCAGCGTGACGACCTTCCCCTTCTGGATACCGGGATAGTTGCTCTTCGGCGGCTCGACGCCCTGATCCGCCCACTCATCCAGCGCGATCGTGAGGGCCCTGAGCGAAGGGGCATTGCCGGCGCTGTTCAGCCGGAGGTTCTGGCAGATGCTTGGCTCCAGTGGGGGGCTGAGTAAGCCCGCCACCCCGATGTGCGAGAAGCCCGTGTTTTGGTACAGCCGCACGTTGTCCGGGATCGGGACCCGATGACCGAGACCATCGATGACGTTGAGCACCCCCTGCCACTGCCAGAGTTCGGCCTCCCCGTCTATTTGGAAGACCAGAGGGTCCGTCGCGGGCCGCTTCAGGATCCCGTCGTGGATTCCCGAGATCGGGTCGGTCGTGACGGCGAAGGTCAGCGGCGGGACCGAGGCGGACAAGAAGTCGTGCCGGTCGTCCTGCCGTGAGTAGATGTTCGGGTCGGCGAACTCCACGTTGGCGAAGAGACGGTGCGCGCCAGCGGTGTAGATCGTTACGCCGTCAAAGACCTTCCGGTGGGATTCATCCTCGTTGAACCCGAGGTAGAGCCAGTCCCGCTGATACATCCCCGTGGACGAGGTCCCGGAGGAGTAGGCGCGCCGGATACCCACGTTCGTGGAACTCAGCGCGAGCGGGTTGGGGTTGCTGGCGTCATCGTGCGTCTCGTACCGGAGGAACGAGCCGATGTCCCGGGTGACGGCGTAGCCGAGGCCCATCACGATCGGGTTCTTGGCCGGGTAGATCAGTTCGTAGAGCTTGTCGGCCCGGAAGCCGTCGAAGAGGCAGATGTCGGTTGTGGTGGGCACGAGGCTCCCCGCCCCGGTCGGGCATCGCCCGAAGGCCCAGCGGTCAGACGATATCGGATCCTTGGGGCCGTCAACCTCGCTGCGAACCGTCAGCGTGGAGCGGGCCGTGTTCGTGTCGGCGGCCTCGTAGGCGCGGAAGTTGGCGGTCCCCTTCAAGGGCAGGGTGAAGGTCCCGGCATCCGGGATGGTCCGGTCCGAGTACTCGCTGCGGAGCGCGGCCACGATGGGGCTCCCGTCAGGCTGCATAGCCACCGGGAAGTTGGGGAAGAGCCGGTTGTTCCCTGGGGCCACGTCCCCCTGCCAGCCCGCGTCCACGATGGCGTAGCCCAGCCGCAACATCAGCCCGTCGCCGACATCTGTCGCCGTCAGGGGGTCGTTGTTGTTCGCGGACGGGACTGCGGGGAAGGTACGACCAAGGGATAACTCGATCTTGTTCCCGCGGTTGTTGATGCCGAAGAAGAGCTTGTGGTTCCCGCGCGCCATGTCGACCGGCTTCAGGATAAAGAACGGGGAGCTATACTCCACCATCCCCCGGGCATTCCGCGGGGCCCTGTCGAGGTTGACGATGACCGCGTTCAGGGGATCGCGGGGATCCACCTCCATGTAGGCGGTCCCGTCGAGCCGCTCGTAGGCGCCCGCGTTCCCCCACTCGGTCCCCGGGGCGAACGCCCGGCGCTGCTCGACGACGAACCGGACGACGCGGGCCTCACTCGGCGGCGCCAAGGCCGCGGCCCCGAGGCACCCCACCGCCAAGAGCACCAGGCATTTCCTGACCATGTGGAGCCTCCTCTGCGCCCAGCGGTCATCCTCGGGGACGACCGCGTGCGGCGCCCTCTCCAGTGTGTCTCCGCCCCGGCGGGCTGCACCTCGATCTCTCGGGCTCCGGGGCGCCGGCTCGAGGGCCGTGCACCCCGGAGCCAGGGTCCTCTCACACGCCCCTGCCATTTGCTCGAGTTACCGCAGGATGTCGGTCGCCTCGACCGCCCGGATGAAGGTCTCCGCATCCTCCTCGAGCAGGAAGCGTTCCTTCACGAGCTTCTTGGCAGCTTTCCTCGCCGCCTTCAGGAACCCCTCGTGATCCGTCGACCGCCCTGGCGAAAACATCCAGGCGGCTCGATTCCCCCGTGCACGCCGCTACCGCGACGGTGAACGGCATGGGTCGCTGTGCGGCGTCAGGCGGCGGCCTTCAAGGCAGGGTAGAGATCGCTAGTCGCGCGGATAGCTGCCCAGCCCGCCCACGATGACGTCGGGTGGGAGGGATCCGGAACTGCCGCCGCTCTCGCGGTAGTCGACCCACGCCTCGAGCGCGTCGAGGAACGGGCCGATCAAGGCATTGAACTCGGCGCCGCCGTGCCCCATGCCGGGGATGTAGTACACGGCCAGAAGCTCACGAGCGCGGGCAGCCCCAAGGCGTGCCTCCACCAGCCGCTTGTACACCTCGGTTTCGCCCGGTGACACGATAACGTCATGCGTGCCGTGACCGATGAAAACGGGGCGCTGCAGGTTCCCGGTGTTGTCGAACCTGCGGAAGTCGTTCTGGACCTGGGGCGAGCTCTGGTTCGGGTCCCACGCCTTGAGCTCGTCCTCCGAGAGTAGCCCGTCACCGTTCGGGTCGTAGAACGGGTCGAACTTCGCGAGTGAGGTTGCCACATAGCCGAAGAGAGAGTTGTAGTCGCCGGGCCATCTGTACTCGGATCCCGGGCGCCGGCCGATATTGAACGGAATCCCGCTGCCGGGCTTTTGTGGCTGACTGGTAATCCTGGCCGGCATGACATAGATATTGAACAACGCCTCGAGTTGCCCCTGCGTCAGCGGTGGGCTGAGCGGGGTAGAGGCCGGGTCCCAGTTCGGATCGGCGGTACGGGCGGCGATGATGTCGGAGATGCGCGGCGCGATGACGTCGAAGTTGCGCAGGAACCTCGCGTTGGAGCCGAGCCACTCGATGTGCGAGGTGATGCCGTACCCCGCGATTCCCCCGTCGTACTCGGTCGGGTAATCTTCCACCATCATCTTGGTGTTGTGGCCGCCGTTGGAACCGCCCACCATGAAGGTACGACTCGCAGCCACACCATAGTGACGCTGCACGGTCGCCTTCACGTAGTGCGTGAGCTGCAAGATGCGACGCCGCGACTCGAAGTACTTGTCTTCCGGGTGGTCGATGATCTCGAAGCGATACCAGCCCTGATCGCTGAGGGCGTAGGCGTAGCCCTTCTGGAGCCCTACAGTCTTGAAGCTACCCGCCGAGAACTCGTTCCCCGAGAAGCCGCGCGCGCCGATCAGGAGCTTCCCATTCCAGTTGTCCGGTAGGGCGATCTGGAACTTCGCGTCGCCGAGGATGCCGTGGATGAAGCGGTGCGGCACCGGGTTTGTCAGGTGCTCGTCGGTGTCGATGTTCGCCTGCGCCCACGCGCTCGTCGCGAAGACCGCCAGCGCAAATCCAACGGCAATGCTGTGCAAACCGCCAAATCGTCTCATCGCTATCCTCCTCCCAATGGACTCATCTACTCACAATGGGTTCACGAATTCACGGGCCTGCTGCTCGGACTCCGAATCCCTTCGATCCGTGGCGTGAAACGACCGTTGGTGACTAGAGAATCGATCGGTCGCTCAGGAAGGCCTCTGGTGCGTGTCCTCCCTTCAGCATGGGAGAGTATTTCCGATAGCCTCACCTCCTTTCATCAGCCGCCTTGTCGTGGGTGCTCACTCTCGTCCGTACATGCCTGAGGCTCCGCTTACCGTAAGACGTGGCTCGCCTCGGCGGCACGGATGAAGGTCTCCGCATCCTCCTCGAGGAGGAAGCGCTCGTGCACCAGCTCCTTCGCGGCCTTCCTGACGGCCTTCACGAACCCCTCATGGTCCTTGTAGCGCTCCTCGAGCGACTTGCGCGAGTCGCCGCTCGCGAGCCGCTCGGCCTTCGATTCGGCAAAGGGGATGAACGACCCGCTGAGACTGCAGAGGTCCGGCGCCCGGAAGCCCGCACGGATGTTCCACCCCACGTTGGTCCCCAGCGGGGCGCGGGTGAACATCGTGTCGATACCCGCCGCCCCGTCGCCGTCACGGCGCGGCCGCGGCACCAGGACCGTGTAGCGGGGACCGAGCACCGGCGGCAGCAACGTCTGCACCCCGCCCTCCGAGTCAAAGGAGGGGCCGAAGTTCAGGACCGTGAGCTCGTTCATGACGCTCGGGGGCGCCGCCCCCGGGATCGTCGGGAACGCGGCTTGGTACTCGGCCAGGGTGACGAGGTCCTTCTTCTGTGGGTAGTTGCTCCGGGGCGGCGCGATGCCCATGTCCGCCCACTCGTCGATGGCGATCGTGAGCGCTCTCAACGTGCCCGCATCGCCGCTCTGCCTCAGATTCTGGCAGATCCCTGCCGTGTTAGGAGGAGCTAGTAAACCGGACCCCGCGATGTGCCCGAAGCCATTCTGGAAGTAGAGCCGCACGGTGTCCGGCACCGGGACCGGTTTGCCGAGTGAGTCGACCACGTTCAGGGACGCCTTCCACTGCCAGAACACCAGCTCCTCATCGATTTGCATGACGAGGGGGTCGGTCGCCGGCCGCTTGAGGATCCCGTCGCGGATCCCCGAGATCGGGTCGGTCGTGACGGCAAACGTAAACGGCGCAACCGAGTTGGACGTGTAGTCGTGGTGCTGGTCCTGCCCCGAGAAGAAGGTTGGGTGGGCGAACTGCACGTTGGCGAAGAGCCGGTGCGTCGCGGCGGAGTAGATAGTCACGGCATCGAAGACTTTCCGGTGCGCCTCGTCCTCGTTGAAGCCGAGGTAGAGGAACTCCCGCTGGTACATCCCGGTGGACGAGGTGCCGGAAGAGTAGGCGCGTCGGATGCCGGTGCTGGTGGCGCCGAGGGCCAGCGGGTTCGGGTTCCCCGCGTCGTCGTGCATCTCGTAGCGCAGGAACGAGCCGATGTCGCGGATGACGGCGTAAGCGAGGCCCATCACGATGGGGTTCTTGGCCGGGTAGATCAGCTCGTAGATCTTGTTCGCCGCGAAGCCGTCGAAGAGGCAGATGTCGGTCGTGGTGGGCACGAGGCTCCCCGGCCCGGTCGGGCAGCGCCCGAAGGCCCACCGGTCGGACGCGATCGTGCTCTTCGGTGCGTCCGCCCGGTCGCGCACGGTGAGCGTCGAGTGGGCGGTGTTGGTGTCGGCCACCTCATAGGCTCGCCAGCCGCCCCCAGGCAGTGGCTGGGTGAAAGTGTCCGTCGCCGTGGTGTACTCGAGCCGGAGCGGCCCCACGATCGGGCTCCCATCGGGCTGCGTGGCGACGGGGAAGCTCGGGAAGAGCTGGTTGGGGTTCGGGACCCCGTCTCCGTGCCAGCCGGCATCCACGGTGGCATAGCCGAGCCGCAAAAGGACGTTATTCTCGCCGACATCGTCGGCCGTGATGGGGTTGCAGGTAGTCGCAGCCGAGGGGAATGCACGCCGGCGATGTTCCCCGCAATTCCCTCGGTTGTTAATGACGTAAAAGATCTTGCGATTCCCGCGCGTCATGTCCACGGGCTTCAGGATGAGGAATGGGGAGCTATACTCCACCATCCCCCGGACATTGCGCGGCGCCTTGTCGAGGTTGACGATGACGGCATTCAGCGGATCGTGGGGGTCCACCTCCATGTAGGCGGTGCCCTTCAGCCGCTCGTAGGAACCGGCCCTCCCCCACTCCATCCCGCCGGCGAAGGACACCCGCTCCTCGACCACGAACCGGGCGACGCGGGCCTCGCTCGGCGGCACCACTGCCGCCGCCACGAGCCACCCCACCGCCAAGACCACCAGGCATTTCCTGACCATGTCCGGCCTCCTCTGCGCCGAGCAGTCGTCCTCCGAGACGACCGCGTGACGCTCCCTTGCTGTGGCGTCCCCCCCGTCGCGCCTGCGTGGGGCTCCGGTTAGCGCAAGATGTCGCTCGCTTCGGCCGCCTGGATGTATCTCTCGGCGTCCTCCTCGAGCAGGAAGCCCTCTTTCACGAGATGCTTCGCAGCCTTCTCGACCGCCTTCACGAATCCGGCGTGACTCTTATAGCGCTCCTCGAGGGACTTCCGCGAATCGCCATTCGCCAGACGCTCGGCTCGAGTGGTGGCAAACGGAATGTACGCGCCGCTCAGGCCGCACAGGTCGGGCGCGCGGGGCGCCACTCGCACGTTCCACCCCAAGTTTGTTCCGAGCGGAACGCGGACTTCCATCTGGCCGACGCCTTCGACGGGGTTGCCGTCTTTGTCGATTCGGGTTTCGAGTACTTGGTAGCTACCGCCCTTCCCTGGCGGCAGCACCTCTTCCAATCCACCCGTCGAGTCGAAGTTTGGACCGAAATCGAGGAAGCTAAGCTCGTTCAATACACTCGTCGGCTGGACGCCAGGGATCGTCGGGAAACTGGCCTGGTACTCAGCCAGGGTGACCAGCTTTCCGGGGCGTGGAAAGTTGCTCTTCGGTGCAGGGATGCCCTGGTCCGCCCATTGATCCATCGCGACCACAAGCGCACGGTGCGTCGCGTTGAATGGAGCGCCGCGTTGAGTGCCGTACTGACAGGCGGCCGAAGTCCCGGCGTCGAGTTGCGGGCTGAGTACACCCTGGCCAATGCCGACGTGGGTGGATCCCTGCAAGAGGTACAGCCGCGCGTTGTCGGGGACTGGCACCAGACGTCCTCGCCCGTCAACGACATTCAGCGATGCCTTCCACTGCCACATCTCGAGCCCGCCGTCGATCTGCATCACCAGTGGATCGATGGCCGGCCGCTTCAACAGGCCATCGGTGATCCCGGAGATCGGGTCGGTGGTCACCGCGAACGTGAACGGCGGGTAGGCGTTGGAGGTGTAGTCCTGATTGGCGTCCTGCCGAGAATAAAACGTCGGGTGCGCGAACTGCACGTTGGCAAACAGGCGGTTTGTACCGGCGGTGTATATCGTCACGCCGTCGAAGACCTTCCGGTGTTGCTCGTCCTCGTTGAAACCGAGGTAAAGCCACTCGCGTTCGTACATCCCGGTGGACGAAACGCCGGAGGAATACGCTCTGCGGATGCCGACCTCGGTGGCGCTCGCCGCCAGCGGATTGGGATTGCCGAAATCATCCTGCGTCTGATAGCGCAGGAACGAGCCGACGTCCCGCGTCACCGCGTGCGCAAGGCCCATCACGATTGGATTTTTCGCCGGATAAATCAGCTCGTACATCTTGTTGGCCTGGAAGCCGTCGAATAGGCACAGATCCGTTGTCGTGGCTACCAGGCTGGCCTGGCCGGTCGGGCACTGGCCGAACGCCCACCGGTCCGATGCGATCGTCGTTCTGGGCGCGTCCTGGCGATCGCGCACGGTCAGCGTCGAGTGCGTCGTGTTGGTGTCAGCCGCCTCGTAGGGCTTCCAAGGGGTGACGATCAGGCGCCGGGTGAATTGGTCCACGGTTGGCAGGTACTCGAGCCGGAGGGGACCGACGATTGGACTGCCATCGGGCTGCGTCGCGATGGGAAAGGTCGGGAACAGCTGGCCGGGATTCGGCATGCCGTCCCCGTGCCAGCCCGCGTCGGCCAGAGAAAAGCCCAGTTCCAGCCTCTTGGCGACCGTAGCGGGAACCTGCGCGGCAGTGGCGCGCGGCACGAGCTCGGAATTTCCCCGGTTGTTGATGGCGTACCAGATCTTGTGGTTGCCTCTCGCCATATCGACCGGCTTGATGATCCAGAAGGGTGCGCTGAACTCGACCATGCCCCGAGCGTTCTTTGGCGCTTTATCGAGATTGACGATGACCGCGTTCAGCGGATCAGCCGGGTCTACCTCCATGGAGGCAGTGCCCAAAAGCCGCTCAAAGGGACCGCTTGTTCCAAATTCCGCACCACCGGCGTATGACTGCCGATCCTCGACGACGAATCGCACGACGCGGGCCTCGCTCGGGCCGGGCACGCCCGCCGTCACGAGGAAGGCGATCGTCACGAATATCGCTGCTTTCCTCTTCATGTTCATGCTCCTTCTCCTCTGCCCTCGTGGTCACAAGGTGGTGTAACCTCGTCGGGCTCCTGACGGCTATATCGGCCATCTGCGCTGGAACGCCGGGGAACCTCCGGGCCCCCGGCAACGGACCCTCACGTTACGGGATGGGACCTCCCCTTCCCCGGCAAGCCCGGCCCCTCGGGCTACTTCGGCGGCACGGCCCCGGGCGGGACCGGTGCCCCCGGCGGCTCCGCCGCGGCCGGGGGCAAATCGGGGGGAGGGATGGTGACCTTGAGGAGCTCCTCGTGGATCTGGACCCCCGGGCCAGTCGGCGCTCGCCTGCTCCAGCAGCGGGGCGTCGTAACGGCGAATCGGGCGACGCACCTCGGATGACGGCGACCGCATGTGCCGCTCCTCGTGGGACTTGCGGGTGAAACTGCTAACCCGACTCCCAGAACCCGTCCGAGGCCAGATGCCGCTGGTGCGCGCCGGGGATGTAGCGCTGCTCCGGCGCGTGGAAGAACGGCACCCGCGCCATCTTGTGATGGCTCTCGGTGCGGTGCGCCGCCTTGAGCTTCTCCAGAAAAAGCGCCTCACCGAGGGACTCCCCCTCAATGAGGCGTCGTGGCCTGTGTCGAGGAGCACGCTCGTGGGGCCCCTCGACCGCGAACGCAATTACTTTCGGAAGGCTAAGGAACCGGAGGGCGGCTCATCTGCACCCAGCCCGCCGCGGTGTCAAGAGGTTCCGCATCGGTGTGTAGCTATTACAAGCTAGACCGCGACATGGAATCCTCCTGTCGATCAGGATACGGTCAGCTACCTCAGCACATTCTCCTCCCAGATCTTCACCGTCGCCAGCCTCGTCCCGCCTCCCCTCGCTGCGTCATCATATAGACTGTGGCTTGCTCGAGCGGAAGGACATCAGGAGCGCAGGACCCCTCGGGGCCCTTATCGGTCCCCGGTCCCCGTCCCAGATGGGTCCGCCACCGTCCCCGCCCCAGCACGCGGAGCGGATAAAAGGTACGGCGATCCCTGCCGCCGTTTCCGGGGGGGCGAGGCGGTGGGCATGTCTCGGCGCTTCCGCACCTGGACGTCGATACCGGCGAACTGGTCATTGGGCGTCCAGCCGCCCGTGCTCTCGCTCCGGGCGCTGGGCAGCTTGTCAAGCCCTTCCGGGACGCCTCCGGCTCCATTGGGTCCCGGCGGCGGCGTCAGAACCAGCGAGAGGCAGCGCTCCGTCCCACCTCTCCCCCTCGGCCGCCTGGAACGACCCGCTGTCCAGCGCTCGCGACGACTAATCGTCGTCGTCCTTGCCCTTGCTCGCCCCGAGCAGCTCGCCCATGGACCTCGTGAACCGCACGATCTGGAAGCCGTTGTCCTGGCCGACGAACCAGATGTGGAGCTCGCCCTTGTGCTTGCGGAAGCGCATGTTCGTCTGCACCCGGTCCGTGGTTCGGTCGCGACCCCCGTAGTCCGCCCAGAGAGCTGATCCTGGAAGGTACTGCGTCCGCCGCGCCGGGGGCTTGTAGTAGGCGATCTCCTTCGGGTGGCTGGGATCGCGGATGTCGAAGACCCGCAGCCCCGCGCCCAGATAGCCGCAGGCCATCAGCCTCGGATTGTTGGAACGGTCGACGGTGCAGTAGTGGCTGGAATACCCGTAGAAGTCGAGGTCAGCGATGTCTGGGGGAAAGTCGCCGAGGACCAGCGGACAGTTCGCGGGGTCGTGGACCTCCAGCATGAGCCTGGCGACGATCTGGGGATTGGTCTCGTCGCTGATGTCGATGATCCGCGCGAAGCCGAACGGGGGCAACCCCTGCACGCAGGCCTCGGCCCGGGCGGCGGACGCCAGCGTGGCAGGGCCCGCCCCCGTCTCGTCCGTAAAGATCAGGTGCGGTCGCCCGTGGTAGGTGACGGGAATCGTCTGCTGCGCGACACCGCCGTCCCTCCAGAAGAGCGTGCTGATGACTCTGGGCTGGGGGTTGGGGCGCCGGAACTGAATGTCGCTGACGTCCAGGATGACCAGCCCGTTCGGACCGGGGCGGCCGAAGGGGACAAAGTTGCCCTGTTGCGAGAGGTACGCCCTGGTCCCATCTTTGCTGATGGAGATGTCGTGGGTCAGGTGAAGCCACCGGCCGATCTGCCTGGGGTTCGACGGATCGGAGATGTCCATCGCGGTGATGCCACCACCGCCCGTCCCCCAGTACGTCATGCCGTCCGGCGCGAGGTCGCCCGCGTGTCCGACGTGCCCCGGCACGTCCACGTCGGATAGGAGCTTCGGCTGGGTGCAGTCGGGACTGATGTCGTAGAAGGCGAACTGGCTATCCGTCGGCCTTGTCGGTCCAAAACCGGGGCCCTTGGTGGCGCCAAGCAACTTGCGCTTCCTGTTCACCTTCAGGGACTCGTGAGGATCCTGCATCGCGCGGGCGGTGAGGAAGGCGCTCGCCTGGGGGTCTCGAGGGTCCGAGGCAT
>Ga0326597_10012628_pt1 | contig 11135 bp, 9 predicted proteins | sample RVTome_12_FD_203789 | JGI IMG/M metagenome (GOLD analysis project Ga0326597, IMG submission 203789) | Soil microbial communities from uranium-contaminated site in the Upper Colorado River Basin, Wyoming, United States - RVT100D185 | ecosystem: Environmental > Terrestrial > Soil > Contaminated >... | reverse complement strand
AGCGGCGAGCACCTGCACGAGCGTGTGGGCGTCCCCGGCTTCGTGAGCGGCTGCCGCTACGTGGCCCTGCGCGGCACGCCGCACTACTTCGCCGCCTACGACACGGAAACGCCCGCGGTGCTGTCCAGCGCGCCCTACCGCGCGCGGCTGAACGACCCCACGCCCTGGACGCAGCGCGTGATGCTGCTGTTCCGCAACACCGTGCGCGCCACCTGCCGCGTGTTCGCGCAGCACGGCCGCGGCTTCGGCGGTGTGCTGCGCACCGTGCGCCTCGAGCCGCAGCAGGGGCGCCGGGACGACCTGCGCGCCGGGCTGCAGGCGCTGGTGAGCGAGCTGTCCAAGGCCCCGGGCCTGCTGCGCATCCGCGCGGCGGAGATCGTCGGCAGCGCCCCCGTGCAGACCGCCGAGGTGGCCCTGCGTGGCGCCGACATTCCGGTGACGTTCTCGCTGCTGCTGGACGGCGAGGACGAGGAGTCGCTGGACGCCGCCTGCGCGCACGCCCTGGGCGAGACGCGCCTGCAGGCGCTGGGCGCCGCTCTACCCGTGCACGTGGGCGACTACCGCCTGCTCTATGCCCTGGGCCGCGCCGGCTAGGCCCGGCACCGCAGGGGCCGCATCGCCGCCAGCGAGCCATGACCGCCTCTCCCGCGCCCGGGCGCACCGAAGGCATCGTCGCCATCACCGGCGCCAGCCGCGGCATTGGCGCCTGCGTGGCGCTGGAGCTGGCGCGGCGCGGCTTTGCGGTGGCCTGTCTCACGCGCGCCGGGCGGGGCATCGAAGAAGGCGGCGTACCGGGGGAGCTGGCCGCGCGGCTGCTGGCCCTGCGCTGCGACGTGACCGACGAGACCAGCATCCGCGAGGCGCTGGCGCAGGCGGCCCAGCAGGGCGGGGGGCTGCGCGGCCTGGTGAACAACGCGGGCTTTCACTCCCACGGGCCCAGCGCGGAGCTGTCCTCGGCGGAGCTGCGGCGTGTGCTGGAAACCAACGTGACGGGCCTGTTCGCCTGCTGCCGCGAGGCCCACCCGCACCTGCAGGCGCGCGGCGGCGGATTGATCGTCAACATGGGCTCGTTCTTCGACCGCATGGGCGTGCCGCGCAACCTGGCCTATTCCGCCTCCAAGGCCGCCGTGGCGGGCGTCACGCGCTGTCTGGCCGTGGAGTGGGCCGCGGAGCGCATCCAGGTGCTCAACGTGGCCCCGGGCTATATCGAGACGAGCCTGAACCGCGACTTCCTGCAGCGTCCGGCCGTGCGGGACTACCTGCTGCCGCGCATCCCGGTGGGGCGGCCGGGCCGGCCCGAGGAGGTGGCGCGCCTCGTCGCGGCGCTGTTCTGCGAGGAGATGGCCTTCCTCACCGGCGAGACGATTTACATGGACGGCGGCCAGGGCATCGCGCACTAAACACCGCAACAGCTACTGCGAATCCACAGATTTCACAGATTAAGGGGATTTCAAAAGCAGCCGCAGCGCTCCACGGGTGCAAGGGCCACTCAAATCGGATGCCGCGAAACTTATGGCGCAATGTCCAGCCAGAGGGGCGCTGGTCACGAAGTCACACAGACGTATGTCCGTGCCGCCAGGTTCTCGCCACATCCTGCGAGTGCACGCATGGATGAATCTGTGTCACCTGTGAAATCTGTGGATTCGCAGTTCGCTGTCTGAGGCCCCGCCATGGAAGTGTTCCGCCGCATCGATGCCATCCCCGCCCTGTCCGACGAAGAGCGGCTGCTGCTGGACAGCGTGCGGCGCGTGGCGCGCGAGCAGGTCGCCCCGCGCGCGGCCCACCACGACGCCACGGGCGAGTTCCCGTGGGACAACGTGCACGCCCTCAATGCGCTGGGCCTCAACGGCATCTTCATCCCCGAGGCGCTGGGCGGCGCGGAACTGTCCTACTCGGCCTACCTGGCGTGCGTGCGGGAGATCAGCGCGGCCTGTGCGTCCACGGGCATCATCTGGGCCACCAACTTCCATGCGGCCAAGCCGCTGCTGGAGTTCGGCACGGCCGAGCAGCAGGCGCGCCTGATTCCCGTGCTGCTGCGGGGCGGGCTGGCCTCGCTGGTGATCACCGAGCCCTCGGCCGGCTCGGACGCCACGGGCATGACCACCCGCTTCACGCCGGACGGCGAGACCATCGTGGTGGACGGCGCCAAGACGTTCATCACCAACGGCGACGTGGCGGACCTGTACCTGGTGTTCGGCAAGTGGAGCGAGCTGGGCGACGGGCGCGGCGCCATCTCCGCGCTGTACATCGAGCAGGGCACCCCCGGCCTGGAGCCCGGGCGCAAGGAGGACAAGATGGGCCACCGCGCCTCCAGCACCACCGCCCTGCGCTTCGAGGGCTGCCGCGTGCCGCGCGCCAACCTGCTGGGGCAGCCGGGCGAGGGGCTGCGCCTGCTGCTGGCCTCGCTGAACCTCTCGCGGCCCTCGGTGGCCGCGCACGCGCTGGGCATCGCCCGCGCGGCCTTCGAGGATGCCGTGGCCTACATCAACGAGCGGCGCCAGGGCGGCAAGCGCATCGTGGAATTCCAGGGCGTGCAGTTCCTGCTGGCCGACCTGGCCGCCGAGCTGGCGCAGTGCGAGGCGTGGCTGTGGCACGTGGCGCGACTGGTGGATGCCGGCGTGCGCGACCTGGGCGTGGAGGCCTCCATGCTCAAGCTGCGCGCGGGCGACCTGGCCATGCGCATCGCCACGGAAGCCGTGCAACTGCACGGGGGCTACGGCTACATCAAGGAGTACCGCGTGGAGCGCCTGCTGCGCGACGCCAAGATCACCCAGATCTGGGAAGGCACCAGCCAGGTGCACCGGCAGATCATCGGCCGCAGCTTCATCCAGCGCTGATTCCGGCTTCGTCCGAATCCTTCCAGCTTCTCCGGATCTTGTCCCTCGCGGCGGGCGGCCCGATGCGGTATACTGGCAAGGGTCGCGAGGCCGCCAGGGGAGCGGGTCCGCGGGGAACACGGCGAAATTTCCAAACGAATCCAATCGGACGGGCCTGCCAGTCGGCGCGGCCGGCTCTTCGCTCTCCACAAGCTCGCACGCCGCAGGCGCGTCGATCCCCTGCCCCGCCTGCCGGGGAGGGCAGGGTGGGGTGGGCGCGGGCTCCGGGGGTGAGGCTCCGCTGCGAAACGAAGCCGATCGACCTGCGTGGCCCGCCCCGCCGGGGCTGGCCCTCGGGGCGGCGCGCCGCTAAGCGTCCGGCTGCAGCACCACCTTGATGCACTCGCGGCGCTCGATCAGGCCGATGGCCTGCTCCGCCTCGGAGAAGGGCAGCACGTGGGTGATCAGGCGCCGCAGGGAAGCGGCCAGCCCGGGCAGCAGGGCCACGCTGGTGAGCCAGGTGTTGCGCGTATAGGCGCGGCAGCCCAACAGGTCCTGCTCATCCATCACGGCGTGCAGCGTGTCGAACTCGGTGGCGCCGTGGTTGATGCCCACCAGCGCCAGCCGGCCGCCCTTGCGCAGGGAGGCCAGCGCCGGGTGCAGCGCGTGGGCGCTGCCGGTGGTGTCGAAGGCTGCGTCCGCCCCGCGCGGAGCGATGCCGCGCACGACCGCGTCCAGCTTCTGGGCGTCCAGGTTCACCGGAATGCCGCCCAGCTCCTCGGCCAGGGCCAGGCGGCCGCGGTCCGCGTCCAGCCCGGCCACGAACACGGGGCCCGCGCCGCAAGCCCGCGCCACCAGCAGGTGCAGCAGGCCGATGGTGCCCGCGCCCATCACCAGCGCGCTCTCGCCCGGCTGCAGCGCGGCGCGCTCGACGACGGCGTGCACGGCCACCGACATCGGCTCCAGCAGCGGTGTCACGGTGGGATCGCTGCCTGCGGGGAGCACGTGGACGTTGCGCTCCACGGCAGCCACGCGCTCCGCCCAGCCGCCGTCGATGTGGCAGCCCATCACGCGGCGGTTGTCGCACAGCGAGTGGCGCCCGGAGTTGCAGAAGAAGCACGCGCCGCAGTTCACGTGCGGATTGATCGCCACCAGTTGCCCCGGCCGGGCGCGCGTGACCCCGCTGCCGACCGCCTCCACGACGCCGGCCAGCTCGTGACCCATGATCAGCGGAAAGCTGGGGTCGTACTGGGCGGCGACGCCGGAATACCAATGGAACAGCGAGACGTCCGTGCCGCACACGCCGCCGCCCACCGGCCGCACCACCACCATCCCCGGTGCGGCCGGGGGCTCCGGCACATCGATCACCTGCAGCGCGCCCTCGCGGGGCGCGATCTTGGCGACGGCTCGCATGGGAACACTCCGTAGAGGTGCGTGTCGCAGCATCCCGGCGCAGCCCTGCGCATCCAGTCGGCCGGGCCGGGCGCGGGCGTCCTCCCCGCATACCACCATCGTGCGGCTGGAGCCAGCGGCGGCCCCACCCGGCGCGGAGGGAGGTCATGACAGCGCCGCCGCGATGGACTACGTTGGAGCGAAACGACCCCATGCTGGGAGGGAATCATGGCCACGAAGCTGCGCTTCTCCGGGACGATGCCCGCGAACCTGCTGCCGTTCCGCGACGACCTGTCCATCGATGAGCCCAACTACCGCCGTCACCTCACCTGGCTGGCCGACGTGCCGGGTGTGACCGGAATCGTGGTCAACGGGCACGCGGCCGAGGTCTCCTCCCTGAACCGTGCCGAGCGCCGCCACGCGCTGGAGATCGCGCTGGACGAGGTGGGCGGCCGCCTGCCGCTCGTCACGGGCGTGTACACGGACAACACGCGGGAGGCGGTGGAGATGGCCCGCGAGGCCAAGGCGCTAGGGGCCGCGGGGGTGCTGGTGTTCCCGCCCACGCCGTTCATGTGGGGCGCGCAGCTGCGCCCGGAGATGGCGCTGGCGCACTTCCGCGCCATCGCGGGCGCAGTGGACGTTCCCATCGTCGTGTTCGAGTACCCGCCGGCCAGCGGCATCGGCTACAGCCCGGAGACCCTGGCCGAGCTGGCCCGCATCGAGGCGGTGGTGGCGGTGAAGGACTGGAGCAACGACATGGTGGCCCTGGAGCGCAACCTGCGCGCCCTGCGCGCCACGGGGCGGCCGGTGGCGCTGCTGTCCAGCTACACCATGTCCCTGCTGGGCAGCTACCTGCTGGGCGCGGACGGATGCATCTCCGGCATGGGCAGCGTGGCGGCAGACCTGCAGGCCGAGCTGTTCGCGGCGGTGCAGGCGAAGGACCTGGACGCGGCGCGGGCCGTCAATGACCGGCTCGATCCGCTCGTGCGGGTGTTCTATGCGCCGCCGTTCGTGGACATGCACAATCGCATGAAGGAGGCGCTGGCTCTGCTGGGCCGCATCGATAAAGCCGTGGTGCGCCCGCCCCTGCAGCCCATCGGAGCGGAGGAGCGCGAGCGCATCCGCGGGGCGCTCATCGCCACCGGGCTGCTCTCCGCGCAGCGCGCGCGCAAGGTCTCCTGACCGGGCGGCCTGACACAAGCACGGGAGCGGCCTGCCATGGACGCACTGTTCTACGAGGACTTCCGGGGCGGCGCGGAGTCCACCACCACGGCGCGCACGACCGGCGAGAGCGACCAGCTGCGGTTCGCCGCGCTCACGGGCGACTGGAACCGGCTGCACACCGACGCGGAGTGCAGCAAAGGCACGCCCTGCGGCCAGCGCATCACCCACGGGCTGCCGGGTCTGGCGCTGATGGAGGGCATGAAGTGCCGCCTGGGGCAGTTCGACGGCACGGCCATCGCCTCGCTGAGCTGGAACGACGTGCGCTTCGCCAAGCCGGTCTTCATCGGGGACACGGTGCGCGTGCACGTGCGCATCACCGTCATGCGCGAGACCAGCAAGCCCGACCGCGGCATCGTCACCGGGCAGGTGCACCTGCTCAATCAGCGCGACGAGGTGGCGACCGAGGCCGAGCACCTGGTGACGATGCGCCGCCGCGGACACTGAGCCGCTCCCGCACCGGCCCACCCGCAACGCTTCCACGAGCCCATGAGCCAGCCTGATCCAACGCAACTATCCCTCACGATCGAGCTGGACGTGAACGGCAGGCGGCACGCCCTGCAGGTGGAACCGCGCACGACGCTGCTGGAAGTGCTGCGCGAGCGCCTGGACCTCACCGGGGCCAAGCCCGCCTGCGATCGCGGCGAGTGCGGCGCCTGCACCGTGCTGCTGGACGAGCAACCCGTCAACGCCTGCCACCTGCTGGCTGTGCAGGCGGCCGGCCGCCCCGTGGTCACGGTGGAGGGACTCAGCGAGCGGCCTGAGTTCAAGCCGCTGCTGGAAGCCTTCGTGGCGCTGGATGGCGGCCAGTGCGGTTACTGCACGCCCGGCTTCGCCGTGGCCACCTATGCGGCGCTGCGGGACGACCCCGAAGCGGACGAGTGGGCGCTGCGCTGGGCGCTCGTGGGCCACATCTGCCGCTGCAATGCCTACGACGCCATCCTGGCCGCCGTGCGCGAGGCGGGCGTGCGGCTGCGCCGGCATTGACCGGAATTCAGCGCCCGGCATCCAAGTACGGATCGATCATGGAATCCACACCTCACAGCATCGGCGAGAGCGTGCTGCGCACCGGGCTGGCGGACAAGGTGCGTGGCGCGACCCGCTACACGGCCGACCTCAAGCGCCCGGGTCTGCTGCACGGCCGCATCCTGCGCAGTCCGCACGCCCATGCACACATCGTGTCCATCGACACCCGCGCGGCGGAGCGCGCCCCGGGCGTGCACGCGGTGCTGACGCATCGCGACGCACCGGCCACGCGCATCGACGTGGACCTGGCCGTGCTGGATTCAGAGCTGCGCTTCGTGGGAGACGAGGTGGCCGCCGTGGCCGCGGAGTCCCTCGCCGCCGCCGAGGATGCGCTGGAGCTGATCCAGGTGCGCTACGAGCTGCTGCCGGCGGTGTTCGATGCCGAGCAGGCGCTGGCCGATGGAGCCCCGCGCGTACACCCGGGGGGCAACCTGGTGGGTGGTGAGCGCCTGCTGGTGCAACGCGGGGACGCAGAGGCGGGGCTGGCCGCGGCCGCCCGCGTGTTCGAGGGCACCTTCCGTACCCAGGTGCACGCACCGGTGGGCATGGAAACCCGCGCCGCGCTGGCCGAGTGGGAGCGCGACCGGCTCACCGTGTGGAAGACCAGCCGCGCCGTGCACACGCCGGACCGCGCGACGCTGGCCCGTGTGCTGGGTGTGCCGCCGGCCGACGTGCGCGTGATCTGCACGGCCATGGGCGGAGGCTTCGGCAACAAGGACGAGAGCCGGCTGGCCGCCATCACCGCGCTGCTGGCGCGCAAAGCGGGGCGCCCCGTGCGCATCGAGTACTCGCGCGCCGAAGAGTTCATCGCCGGGCGCAACCGCCAGTCCACCGTGAACCACCTGCGCATCGGCGTGGCCGCGGACGGCGCGCCCACCGCCATCGACCTGCGCAGCGTGATGAACGCAGGCGCGTTCGTTGCCTCGGGCCGCAACGTGGTGCGCCGCATCGGCCAGGGGCCGCTCTACCTGTACGCCTGCCCCAATGCGCGCTACGAGGGCATCCCGGTCTACACGAACCGCCCGGCCGGCGGGTCGTTCCGCGGCCTCGGCGCGCCACTGGGGCACTTCGCGCTGGAGGTGCTGGTAGACCAGATCGCCGCCGCGCTGGGCATCGATCCGCTGGACTACCGGCTGCGCTTCGGCGTGCCCCAGTCAGGCCAGCCCGGCCGCCGCACCACGCCGCCGGGCGAGCTGCTGCCGGACGAGCCCGTGGAGGGCGGCGTGCCCTTCTCCAGCAACGGCCTGCGCGCCTGCCTGGAGGCCGGGGCAGAACGCATCGGATGGCGCGAACGGCGCCTGCCCAACGGCACCGCCACCGGCCCGCGCCGGCGCGGCCTGGGCGTGGCCATGGGCATCTACAAGGGCGGTGTGGGGCGCGAGGCGGAGGCCGAGTTGCGCATCACGCCGCAGGGCCGGCTCGCGCTGAGCGTGGGCGTCGTGGACGTGGGGCAGGGTTCCGAAACGATCCTGGCACAGATCGCCGCGGAGGTGCTGCAGGTGCCGGCGCAGCGCATCGAGATGACCCTGGCCGATACGGCGCACACGCCTCCCGGACACATCACGGCTGGCTCCAGCACCACCTTCTCCAGTGGCCATGCCGTGCAGGTGGCGGCGGAGGCAGCCAAGAACCGCCTGCTCGAGCGCGCCGCGGCCCTGCTGGGTGTCAGCGACGCGGTGCTGGAGGGCGGACGCTTCGTGCCGCGCGGGCAGCCCGGCCGCAGCGTGAGCATGGACGACGTGCTGCACGCGCTGCCAGAGCCGGTGCTGGGCCGGGCGGCGCTCACGCCGGGCAGCACGGATTGCCTGATCAACGCCTTCTCCGCGCACTTCGCGGAAGTCGAGGTGGAGCCGGAGAGCGGCCGCATCCGCATCGTGCGCTACGTGGCCGCGCAGGATTCCGGGCGCATCGTCAACCCGCGCCTCGCCACGAGCCAGGTGTCCGGCGCCGTGCTGCAGTTCCTCGGCATCGCCCTGCGCGAAGAGCTCTACCTGGACGAGCGCACGGGCGTGACGCTCAACCCGAGCTTTCTGGAACACAAGAGCACCGCCATCGTGGACTTCCCGGCCATCGAGGTGGTGTTTCCGGCCGGGCCGGAGCCGCTGGGCCCCTTCGGCGCCAAGGCGCTGGGCGAGCCGCCCGTCGTGCCCGTGTTCGCGGCGGTGGCCAATGCCGTCGCCAACGCCACCGGCGCCTGGCTGCACGAGGTGCCCTTCACGCCTCGCCGCCTGCTGGAGGCCCTGCGCCCGCAGGGAGGCGCCCAGCGATGAAGCCGTTCGCGTGGCTGGAGCCGACCACTCTGGCCGAGGCCATCGCCGCGCTGGGCCAGGGTGCGGGCAGCGCGCGCCCCATTGCCGGCGGGAGCGATCTGCTGGGCGAGCTGAAGGACGGCATCGCCCACTACGGGCGGCTGGTGAGCCTGGCGCGCATCGAGGCGCTGCGCACCATCGCGCCGGAGGGCAAGGGTCTGCGTATCGGCGCCGCGGTGACCCTGGCGCAGCTCGAGCACGAGCCGCGGTTGGCCGGTCCGTTGCGCATCCTGGCGGAGGCCGCACGGGGCGTGGCCACGCCGGAGATCCGCAACCAGGGCACGCTGGGCGGCAATCTCTGCCAGCGTCCGCGCTGCCTGCACTACCGCAGCCCCTGGATCGACTGTCTCAAGAAGGGCGGTTCCGGCTGCCCGGCCCTGGAAAGCAGCCACCAGCCCTATCTTTCCGTGATGGGCGGCCCCGGCTGTCACGCCGTGCACGCCTCCGACCTGGCCCCACCCCTGCAGGCGCTGGAAGCCACGGTGGAGATCGCGGGCGCGCGGGGCGGGCGAACCTTGCCCCTGGCCGAGTTCTTTGCGGGGCCCGAGCAGGACGTGCGCCGCGAAAACGTGCTGGCGCCGGACGAGCTGCTCACGGCAGCGCTCGTGGCCCCGCCCGCGGACGATTGGCAGGGCACGTACCTCAAGGCCCGCGAGCGCACGGCCGGGGACTTCCCGCTCGTCAGCGTCGCCTTCGGCTACTGCAAGTCCGACGGCCACCTGCGCCACGTGTGCATGGTGCTGGGCGGAGTGGCGCCCACGCCCTTGCGCTGTGCGGCGGCGGAGGCGTTGCTGGAAGGCCAGTCGCCCACGCCGGCGCTGGCCGCGGAGGCGGCCCGGGTTGCGTTCGAGCGCTCGGCCCCGCTGGCGCACAACGCCTACAAGATCGATCTGGGCCGGGCGCTGGTCGCCCGCGCCGTCGAGCAGACCCTGTCCTGAACGCGTCGCGCGGCGGCATTGCAGGCCGCTCTGCAGACGCACCCGCGCAACTCAGCCAAGCTTCCTCCTGGAGCATTGGATGCCAGGAGCGCGGCACCCCGGAACCCTTGGGGAAAGCGGGTTTGACCTAGGTCAAGGAAACCCGTTTCGATTGCCCCTATTCTGAAGTCTAAGCGGTCAGGGTTGGGACTCCCCGCTCAAGCCAGCACGTCTGTTGCGCGGCAGTCACGGCTCCGACCATATGAGGCGCACCCGGCGTCGTATGGGAGAGGCAAGATGAGTCTACTGGACATGGCTTATGTGCCGCCCGCACAGATCACTCCGCAGGACACGATTCGCGATGCCGTGGCCGCGGCCATGCCCTACGGTTGCGATGCGGTGGCCGTGATCGACAACGGAAGCATCGCGGGCATCCTCACCTCCCGCGATATCCTGCTCAAGGTCGTGCTGCGCAGGCTCGACGCGGCATCGACGCTCGTGAGCGACGTGATGACCCGGCCCGTCATCACGCTTCACCCGAGCACGGAGCCGGAGGAGGCGCTGCGGCTGATGTTGGAGAAAAATATCCGCCACATCCTGCTCTCCGAGGATGGATCGACTGCCTCCGGCATGCTTTCGCTGCGCAAGCTGCTGAACTTCCTGGTGGAGGATCAGCAGCACGACCTGCAGCACCTCGAGGCCTTCATCAACGTGGATGGACACGGCGGTTGATGCCAGGCCCGGCGGGAGTGGACTGGCCTCGCTGTCAGGGTGCCGGCCCGGCACTCTCAAGCAGACGGATGGTTTGCCATGGATGTCACGATCACCCTCATCGCGCTCGCCGTGATGGTGGGTCTGAGCCTCTCGCTTTCCAGCGTGCTCGCGATCGCCAACCGCAAGCTGCACGTGCAGGAAGATCCCCGCATCGATGACGTGGAGCGCCTGCTGCCGGGCAACAACTGCGGCGCCTGCGGGCTGCCCGGCTGTCGCGCCTTCGCCGAGCAGGCCGTGGCCGGAACCATCGCGCCGGGCAAGTGCACGGTGAGCAGCGAGGAAATGCGGGAGACCATCGCCGGCCTGCTGGGCGTGAACGTGGGCGGCGAGGAGAAGCAGGTGGCGCGCCTCGCCTGCGCGGGCGGCAGCAACGTGGCCCGCCAGCGTGGCCGCTACGTCGGCGTCTCCACCTGCCGCGCGGCCAATCTGGTGGCCGGGGGCGGCAAGGGCTGCGCCTGGGGCTGCCTGGGCTATGGCGACTGCATGGACGTGTGCGATTTCGACGCCATCGTGATGGACGCCCATGCCCTGCCGGTGGTGGACGAGGACCTCTGCACCGCCTGCGGCGACTGCGTGGAGATCTGCCCCAAGCAGCTCTTCGAGCTGCACCCGGTGAGCCATCGGCTGTGGGTGGCTTGCAAGAACCTCGCATTCGGCGACGAGGCGGAGAGCGAGTGCGC
>Ga0326597_10012627_pt1 | contig 11135 bp, 8 predicted proteins | sample RVTome_12_FD_203789 | JGI IMG/M metagenome (GOLD analysis project Ga0326597, IMG submission 203789) | Soil microbial communities from uranium-contaminated site in the Upper Colorado River Basin, Wyoming, United States - RVT100D185 | ecosystem: Environmental > Terrestrial > Soil > Contaminated >... | reverse complement strand
CGTCTTGTCGTTCCCCGGGGCGGGAGGCGGCGAAGGCCTCGGCGACGTGGTCATCAGCGTGCCGACCGCGGAGAGAAACGCCCGCCTCCTCGGGCGAACGCTGCCGCAGGAGCTCGACGTCCTCGCCTTGCACGGATTTCTCCACGTGCTCGGGCACGATCACGAGACCGACGACGGGGAGATGGACCGCCTCGAGAGTCGGCTGCGCCGTCGTCTGGGGGTGCGGGCGTGATCGGGATGCGGGTCGTCCTCCTCCTCGTCCTCGTCGGGCTCTCGATGTTTCTCGCCGCGGTGGAGGCCTCCTACCACCTCCTCAAGCGCCGGCGGATCGCCCAGATCCTCCGCAAGGAGGACGACCACGCCCGGGAGGAGCTGGTCGAGCCCTATCTCGAGGATCCGCCGCGCCTGCTGATGCCGGTGCATCTGGGCACCTACGCCGCCCACGTCGCGATGACCGTGATCATCACCTCGCTTCTCTTCGAGGTGATGACGCACTGGGCCACGCTCGCCGCGTTCGCGGCGATGATGGCGTACCTCCTGCTGTTCCGGGTGAGCCTGCCCTACCTGATGGTGTCGAGAGACCCCGAGCGCGCCTTCCTGCGGCTCCTGCCGGCATTCCACGTCTGGGCCCGCGCGCTGCGGCCGGTGATCGCGAGGCTGCGGCGACGGGGGGCTTCCGACCCCGACGACGAGGACGAGAGCTCGGCCACGAGCCACCCGGAGCTGCCGCCGCCGCCCGTCCAGGAGTCCGACGAGAACCGCCTGGCCGAGGCCCTGGGCCGTTTCTCCGAGACGCCGGTGCGGGAGGTCATGACGCCGCGGCCCGACGTCGTGTCCATCCCCGCCGAGGCCACGATCGCGGAGCTCCGGCGACTCCTGTGGGAGACGAAGTACGGCCGCGTGCCCGTCACCGGCGAGAACCTCGACGACATCGTGGGTGTGGTCGACACCCGGCACCTGCTCGCTCCCGACGCCGCGCCCGACCGCACGGTGGGGGCCCTCGCCCGCCCCGCGCACGTCGTGCCCGAGACCAAGCACATCGCCGAGCTGCTGCGCGAGATGCAGGCGGACCGGTTCACCTTCGCCGTGGCCATCGACGAGTACGGCGGCATGGCCGGGATCGTCTCGGTGGAGGACATCGTCGAGGAGCTCGTGGGGGAGATCCAGGACGAGTTCGACGTCGAGCCCGATCCCCTCCTGGTGGAGAAAGACGGCGCGGTGGTGGTCGACGGGCGGGTCAGCGTGGAGCGGCTCGAGGAGGCGCTCGAGGCGGAGCTCTCGGTCGAGGGGGAGGGGGTCGACACGGTGGGGGGGCTCGTGACGTCGATCTTCGGCCGGATCCCGCGGGTGGGCGAGCGGACGAGCCACGTCGGCTTCGAGGTCGAGGTGATCGACGCCGAGGAGAAGCGTGTCAATCGCGCGCGATTCCGCCGCGTGCCCGTCCCCGATCCGGCATGACCGAAGAGACGGAGAAGGAAGCGCCGTTCCGCGCCGGCTTCGTCACCGTCGTGGGGCGCCCCAACGTCGGCAAGTCGACGCTCGTCAACCGCCTCGTGGGCCAGAAGGTCGCCATCGTCTCCGACAAGCCGCAGACCACCCGCAATCGCATCCTCGCCGTGGTCACGCGCCCTCGCTCGCAGATGGTCCTCTTCGACACTCCGGGGATCCACAAGCCGATGCACGAGATGAACCGCCGCATGGTGCAGACGGCGGTGCGGGGCATCGCGCAGGGAGACCTGGTGGTGTGGCTGGTGGAGGTCGACGAGCGTCCCGGCCCCGGGGACCGCTACGTGCGCGAGCGGCTGGCCAAGGCGGGCCGCACCGTCGTCCTCGCCCTCAACAAGATCGACAAGGTCCCCAAGACGCGCATCCTGCCCGCGATCGACGCCTACCGCAGCTTCCTCGACTTCGCCGACATCGTGCCCGTGTCCGCTCTCACCGGTGAGAACGTCGACCGGCTCGACGACGTGCTGGTGCGCCGTCTTCCCGAGGGAGAGGCGCTGTACCCCGAGGACTACCTGACCGACCAGCCCGAGCGGTTCTTCGTCGCGGAGATGGTGCGGGAGAGGATCCTCCACCACACCCGCCAGGAGATTCCCTACGCCACCGGCGTGGTGATCGAGTCGTTCAAGGAGGAGGAGGGCCTCGTCCGGATCGAGGCGGTGATCCTGGTGGAGAGGGAGAGCCAGAAGGGCATCCTCATCGGCCGCGGGGGCTCGATGCTCAAGACGGTCGGGACGGAGGCCCGGGCCCAGATCGAGGCCTTCCTCGGGACGAAGATCTACCTCGGCCTCTTCGTCAAGGTGCGATCCGACTGGCGGGACAGCGAGCAGATCCTCGGCGAGATGGGCCTGGGGGAGCGCGGGCGCGAGTAGGCGCCGGAGCCGACGGCTATGGGGTGTCGTTCGTGTCGGGCTGCGTCCCGGTCTTACCCCCGAACGCGAGAACGATCTTCCCGAGGAAGCTCATGCCGCCGAGGTTGTTCTCGCCGTACACCTTCGTGACCCCGCCGAAGCCCACCGCATCGGGCACGGTGGACCAGGCGGCTTCGCCGGCGAAGCGGACGAGGCCGCGTCCGACCTCGACACCGCCGAGCAGGTGGAAGCCGACCTTGCTGCGGCTCTCCGAGTACCCCTCGCCCGCCACGTTGCTCTCTTCCTTGTAGGACGTGAGGTTCACCCCGAGCCCGGCGTAGGGGACGATGAGGTGGCCCTGGCGGAACCGGTACCCCCCGCTCAGCAGGAGAGGGTTGATCTTCGCCGACAGCGGGTGCCCCAGCCTCGCGACGCGGGAGCTGGGGGAGGCGACGAAGACGCGCTCGCCGTCCTTCGAGAACGCACGATAGCCGGCGGCGACGAAGATCCCGTTGTCGAGGGCGAAGCGGGCGCCGCCGCCGAAGGTGACGCCCCCCCGCGACTCGAAAACAGCCTTCGCCGAGTTCTCCGCGGTCAGGCCGAGGTAGCCGACCTGGCCCTCGACCGCCCACTCCGCCGCCGAGAGCGGGAACGCGGGAAGGGCGAGGAGAGCGAAGCCGAGAAGGGCGGTCGGGAGCGCGGTCCGCGAGATCATCATCGGAGAGTTCCTGTGCCGGGGAGCCAGGCTAGCGGACCGGGCCCTGGTTGAATCCGAGTCCGGAGAGCCCGGCCGCGGGCTGGATCAGCCCGTGGCCGTAGGCGTCGTTGCGGCCGTCGGCGGGGGCGCCGCCGAGGCGCTCCGCCGTCTGCTCGAGAGCGGCCCGCACCGCGTCGGGATCGGTGATCCCCTGGGAGATGAGAAGGGCGGCCGCCGCCGCCACGTGAGGCGAGGACATGCTCGTTCCGTCGAGCCCGCAGTAGCAGAACACGTCGTAACGGCCCAGGTCCAGGAAGTCGGGGTCGGGCATCTGCTGGAAGACGCAGTCAAAGACGCCGTCGGCGTCGTCGTCACGGTCGCAATCGCCACCCGGGGCCACGAGGTCGAGCTCGGGCCCGGTGGTGGAGTACGTGGCTCTCTGCTTCCGGGCGTCGGTCGCGCCCGCCGCGATCACGTTTGGGAGGTTGGCCGGGAACTCGACCCCGTCTTCGCCCGTGTTGCCGGCCGCGGCCACCATCACCACCCCCGCCGCGTGCGCGCGATCGACCGCCTGGCGCACCGCTTCGCTCGTCCCGTCGGTGCCGAGGCTCATGTTGATCACCTTGACCGGCCGCTCGCCCCCCGCCTGGTAGCTCGAGGCGTAGTCGATCCCCTCGGCGACGTCGAAGAACGTGCCGTTGCCGAACTCGTCGAGCACCTTGATCGGCATGATCGCGCACTGGTGAGCGAGACCCGCCATGCCGAAGGTGTTGTTCGTGGCCTCGGCGACCGTCGAGGCCACGTGCGTCCCGTGGAACTCGTCGTCGTTGGGGTGAGGGTCGCCGTTGACGAAGTCGAAGCCGGGGAGAAAGGGCGTGTCTCCCCAGTCGGGGGCCTTCGCGTAGACGCGGCCGCTGACCGGGTCCGCGTAGTTCTCGTAGGCGACACCGGTGTCGAGCACCGCCACGCCCACCCGGGCGCTGCCCCGCTGGATGCCCCAGGTGCGCTCGGCCCCCACCTGTTTCATGTTCCACTGGAACCGGAAGTACTGGTCGTTCGGTGTCAAGGTCCGGGCCTGGGACTTGTGCACGATGCCGTTGGGCTCGGCGAACTCGACCTCGGGCATGCGGCGGAAGAGCGACACCGCCTCTGGTACGCTCGTGCCCGGCTCGACCGTCACCAGGAAGCTGCGCCCGAAGCGCGCGCGCCGCACGCGCGCGGCCCCGCCCTCCCGGAGCATGCGTTCGGCGTCGCGGTCAAGGACGCCGGAGCGAAGCGACACGATGACCTCGCCCTCGCGCCAGGCCGAGGCGGAGGGCGGAGGGGGCGTGCGGCGAACGGCCTTGATCACGTCGGCGGCGGGGGCGGGAGCGGCCAGGGCCAGCGCCACGAGGAGCGCGGGGCCGTTCGTCGTGGGGCTCATTCTCCGAGTCTAGGGGCCACCCCCGGGGGAGTCAACGCGAGCGCGCAGGGCCCGCAGGAGGGGGAGGGCGACCGCCGATCCCACGGCGAGGCACGCGAGGCCGAGCGCGGGCTGCGGCGTGTACGCCTGGGTGGGATCGTCGACGAGCGGCGCCACCGCGAAGGTCAGGGCGTTGAGGCTGGCGTGGGCGACGATCGGTGGCCACAGCGACCCCGTCCGGAGGCGCAGCCCACCGAGGACGAGACCGATCGTGAGCGTGAAGAGGAAGCGGTAGCGGTCCCCGTGCATCCCGGCAAAAAGCAGGGCGGACAGGGCCACCGCCCCTGCTCGGCCCAGCGGCGGCACGAGGGAGGGCAGGAGGACGCCCCGCATGACGAGCTCCTCGGCGAGAGCGGGGATGAGGGCGATGACGGCGAGCGACACGAGGGCGTCGAGGGGGCCGGCGGGGGCGAGGGCCTTGTGCAGCAGACGAAACGCCTGGAGGTACTCGGGCGGCGGAGGGAGGACGAGGGACTGCATCTCCATGAGCCCGATGCTGCCCACCCACAGCGCCGCCCCCAGCAGCGCCGCGAGGAGGAGCGTCGCGCGCGCGACGGCGCGGACGGCGAGCGCGTCTCTCCAGGCGCCGCGCAGGGTCAGCCCGATGGCGAGCGTGGCCGGCACCGCGAGGAGGGCCGAGCCCACCGCGATCTGCGCGCGCAGGCCCAGGCCCGATCGGGTGGCCAGCACCAACCCTCCTCCCATCATGGCCGCCACCCCGAGGAGGGTGACGAGGAGCGCCACGACGGGGGCGAGGACGCGAGGCGAATCGGACCCGGGAGCGCCCATGGGAGTGCCATTATCGCGGAAGTCCGATCTCGTGGCTTGAAGGCGGCGACTTGCGCCATTACCATCGGACGTTTGGGGAGCGGGAGGCGCGCTGTGTCGTCGGAGGTCGTCCGGAGCGTGCGCGGTTCGGCAGGAGGGGCGGCGGGACCGCCGCCGCGCGTGGAGGAGCGCAACGCGGGGCTCGGCGTGCTCGCGCTGCCGATCGACGAGCGGCCCCGGGAGCGGCTCGCCCGCTTCGGGGCGAGCGCTCTGTCCAGCCGGGAGCTCCTGGCCGTGGTCCTCGGGACCGGGGCACGCGGCCACTCGGCGCTGGCCCTCGCCGAGGACCTGCTGTCTTCCGGGTTGCGCTCCCTCGCGTCGCGGACCCTCAACGACCTCGAGAGCACGCGCGGGCTCGGCCGGGCCAAGGCGAGCCGGGTCCTCGCCGCCCTCGAGATCGGCGCTCGCCTCGCCTCGGACGCCGGCGCTCCCGCCCCCGTCTTTCGCACTCCCGAGGACGCGGGCCGGTACCTGCTCCCGCGCTACTCGGCCCGTCCCGTCGAGACGTTCGGGCTGCTCGCGCTCGACGCGCGGCACCGGCTGCGGCGCGAGGCCGTCGTCTCCGTCGGCTGCCTGACCGCGAGCCTCGTCCACCCCCGCGAGGTGTTCCAGGAGGCGGTGGTTTCACGGGCGGCGGCGCTCGTGCTCTTCCACAATCACCCCTCGGGCGATCCCGAGCCCTCCTCCGAGGACCTGGCCCTCACCCGGCGCCTCGCCGCCGTGGGCACCCTCATGGGCATCGAGGTGCTCGACCACCTCGTGCTGGGGGCCGGCCGTTTCGTGAGCCTCAAGGAGCGGGGCGTCCTTTGAGCCGCATCCTCTACGTCGACGCCGCAAGCGGCGCCTCGGGCGACATGGTCCTCGGCGCGGTGGTGGACCTCGGCCTGCCCCTCGGCGGGCTGCGCGACGAGCTCGCCCGGCTGCCCCTCACCGGCTACCGCCTCGAGTCCCGGCGGGTGTCGCGGTCGGGGCTCAGCGCGACCAAGGTCGACGTGATTCTCGAGGAGTCCTCGCCGGTCCACCGCCACCTGCGCGACATCCTGGGGCTGATCGAGGCGAGCTCGTTCGACGCCGACGTCAAGGAGCGCGCGGGCGCGCTCTTCCGGCGTCTCGCGGATGCCGAGGGCGCGGTGCACGGCACCTCTTCCGAGCGCGTGCACTTCCACGAGGTGGGCGCCGTCGACTCCATCGTCGACATCGTGGGCGGCATCGTCGCGTTGCGGTGGCTGGGCGCGTCGCGTGTCGTGTCGTCGCCGCTCAACGTCGGCACGGGCACGGTCGAGATGTCGCACGGCACGTTCCCGGTGCCGCCCCCGGCGACGGCCGAGCTGGTGAAGGGAGTGCCCGTCTACGGGGCGGGAGAGGGAGAGCTGCTCACGCCCACCGGCGCCCTTCTCCTCACCGCTCACGCGAGCGACTGGGGCCCTTTGCCCCCGATGCGGATCGAGCGGACGGGTCATGGGGCGGGCACGCGCGAGACGAAGGGGCGGCCGAACGTCCTCCGCCTGATTGTGGGCGAGGAGACGGGGGCGCCCTCGGGGACGAGCGTGCTCGTGCTCGAGACCGAGATCGACGACTCGTCGCCGCAGCTGCTCGGACCGCTTCTCGAGCGCCTCCTGGGCGCGGGGGCACTCGACGCCTACTTCACGCCCGTGCAGATGAAGAAGGGCCGGCCGGGCGTGCTGGTGACCGTGCTCGCCCCTCCCGAGCGTCGCGAGGCGATCGAGGGGCTGCTGTTCCGGGAGACGACGACACTCGGGGTGAGGCGGCAGGAGTGGGCGCGTACGATCCTCGAGCGCGAGACCGTCACCGTCACCACCGTGTACGGGCCGATCCGTGTCAAGATCGGCCGCCGTGGAGACGAGGTGTACAACGCCTCGCCGGAGTTCGAGGACTGCCAGCGCGTGGCGGAAGAGAAGCGCGTGGCGGTGAAGGTGGTGCTGGCCGAGGCCCTTGCCGCCTGGCGCGCCGGAGCCGGGAAGGGGCGATGAGCAAGAGGCGCACGTCGATCATCACGACGCCGATCTACTACGTGAACGACCTGCCCCACGTGGGCCACGCCTACACCACGGTCGCCGCCGACACCCTCGCCCGCGCCCGTCGCCTCTCGGGTCAGGACGTGTTCCTGCTCACCGGGACCGACGAGCACGGCCAGAACATCGAACGCGTCGCGCGGGAGCGGGGGATCCCCGAGCAGCAGCACTGCGACGAGATCGCGGCGGCGTTCCAGCGGCTGTGGAGCCAGTACGACATCCGCTACGACCGCTTCATTCGGACGACCGAAGACGAGCACAAGCGAGGGGTGCTCGCCCTCTGGGACCGGCTGCGCCGGGCGAAGACGCCCGATGGCCGGGACGCGGTGTACCGCGGCACCTACTCGGGGTGGTACTGCCCGCGGTGCGAAGGGTTCAAGGACGAGGACGAGCTGCGCCAGCCCGGCAACGCGTGCCCCATCCACGAGCTGCCGTGCGAGTGGACGGAGGAGGAGAACTTCTTCTTCCGGCTCTCCGCCTACCAGGCCTGGCTCAAGGAGCTCATCGAGACCGACGAGCTCCTCATCCGGCCCGAGTCGCGCAAGAACGAGATCCTCGGGGTGATCCGACAGGGACTGCGGGACTTCAGCGCGAGCCGGGCCCGCGTGAAGTGGGGCATCCCCGTGCCCGAGCAGCCCGACCACGTCCTGTACGTGTGGATCGACGCCCTCAGCAACTACATCACCGCCCTCGGCTTCGCCGACGGCGGGGAGAGCTACCGCCGCTTCTGGGAAGGAGCCGACGAGCGGCTGCACCTCATCGGCAAGGACATCATCCGCTTCCACTGCCTCTACTGGCCGGCGGTCCTCCACGCGGCCGGGGTCCCGGTGCCGACTCGCGAGTTCGCGCAGGGCTTCATCACCCGGGACGGGCGCAAGCTCTCGAAGACGACCGGCAACGTCATCGACCCCATCGCGCTCGCCGAGCGACTCGGCTCCGATGCCGCGCGCTACTTTCTCCTCCGCGAAGCCCCTTACGGCGCGGACTGGGACTTCACCGAGGCCGCCTTCGTGGGGCGCTACAACGCCGACCTCGCCAACGACCTGGGCAACCTGGTCTCGCGCGCCCTGACGATGGTCGCGAGGTACTGCGAGGGGCGCGTGCCGCTGCGCCCGCGACCCGATCCGGCTCCCGACCCCACCCTGCCCTCCGCGGCCGAGGCGCTGGGCCTCGAGCGGGCGCTCGAGCTCGACCCCCCGCTCGCCGGTCCGGTCGGGGGGAGGCGCGCCGGTGTCCTCGCCCGCTACGAGGACATCGACTTCGCGGGCGCCCTCGCCGAGCTGTGGTCGTGGGTGTCGTTGCTGAACCAGCGCATCGTGGTCGTCGAGCCCTGGACCCTCGCCCGGGACCCGCGCCGACGCCCCGAGCTCGACGCGTTCTTGTACCGTCTGCTCGAGAGCGTGCGCCTCATCGCGGTCCTGGCGTCGCCGGTGATTCCGCGCGCCGCCACGCGCATCTTCGCCATGCTCGGCCTCGGCGAGCGCGAGGCCACCCCCGACGACCTGGGTTGGGGGCGGCTCGAGCCGGGATCGCCGCTGGGCACCATCGGTCCCCTGTTCCCCCGTGTCGAGAAGGAAAGGAAGGACGCAGTGTCGGAGACGACTCCCCCTGCCGCCCCGAAAGGCGACGCCACCCCCACCCCGCCGTCGGGCGCGCCCGCGCCCGCCGGCACCGACCGCATCGACATCGCCGACTTCGCGAAGGTGGAGCTGCGCGCCGCCCGCATCGTCGTTGCCGAAAAGGTCAAGGGGTCGAAGAAGCTGATTCGGCTCGAGGTCGACCTCGGGGACGAGCAACGTCAGGTCGTCGCCGGCATCGCCGAGACATACGCTCCCGAAGCGCTCGTGGGCAAGACGATCGTCCTCGTGGCCAACCTCAAGCCCGCCCGGCTCATGGGCGTCGAGTCGAACGGCATGGTGCTGGCCGGCTCGGTGGATGGCAAGGCCGTCCTGTGCGCGTTCGACAGCGAGGTGGCGCCCGGAACGAAGGTGAAGTGAGACGCGCGCTCGCGGCCTTCGCGGTCGTCGGGCTCCTTTCGTCTCCCGGGTGTCGGGCCCGCCCCAAGGCTCTCGCCTACGACCTCGCGGCTCGGGCCACCGTCGCCGAGCGATGGTCGCAGGCCGACGTGATCCTCTTCGATCGACCCGAGGCCGATCCCCGCCAGGGTGTCGGCGTCGAGACGGAGGCGAGCCGTGGGCCGGCGGGGCCCTACCGGCCGGCATCCCGGGAGGCCGAGGTCGTCTTCCAGTGGCAGACCGTCGAGCCTCGAGTCGCGATCCTCGACGCGGAGCCCTGGGCCGGGGTCGGGGAGCAGTCGTTCGAGGTCGAGCTGAACGGGGCGGCGGTGGACCACCTGCGTATGAGCGAGGGGCGACGGCGCTACATGGTGCCCCTTCCGCCCCGGGCGCAACATTCCGGCGAGAACCGTCTCCGCCTCGCGTTCTCCGGGGCCGTGGTCGAGGGTGGGGCCACCCTGGCCGCGGCACTTTACAGCCTCGTCGTGGGGCCGGACGACGACTCCCTCGTCGATCTCGTGGACCCCGGCGCCCCTTCCCCGTTCGCCGTCGTCGAGGAGAACGGCGTTCCCGGGATCGTGCTGGTGGGGCCCGCCCTGTTGCGGTTCGCTGTCCGGCTCCCCGGGGCCGCGGAGCTGCGCTTTTCTCCCGCGCTCGACCCGGCCGCCCGGCGCGCCGCGGGCCGAGCCTCGCTCCGGGTGCTCCTCCAGCGGGAGGACGGCGAGGAGCGCGAGGTCTGGAGCCGTGTTCTCGACGCTCGGCAGGCCGATCCCGGCGAGCAGGTCGTGACCCTCGGGGGCGCCCCCGGAGACGTGGTCCGCATCACGCTGGCGGTGGGGGCGGCCGGCTCGCCCCGATTCGCCTGGGGCCGCTTCGCGGCGCCGCGCATCCTGGGGCACGGAGACGCCGATCCTCTCCGCCCGGCGCCGCTCCCGGCGGGCGAGGACGCGCGCGCCGACGGCCTCCGGCGAGCGCTCGGGAAGGCCAACGTCGTCCTCGTGATCCTCGACGCGGCGCGGGCTCGTCAGTTCGGCACCTACGGATACGAACGTCCCACCACTCCGGAGATCGACCGCATCGCCGCCGAGAGCGTCGTGTTCGACCGGGCCTACACCCCTGCCGTGTTCACCCTCGCCGCCATGTCGTCGCTGTGGACGTCGCAGCTTCCCGACGAGCTGCACCCGGGGGGCTCGCTCAAGTCCCCGCTGCCGGACGATCACCTGACGCTGGCCGCTCTCTTGTCGGGACGGGGGATCCACACCGCCGGGTTCATCGCCAACGGCATGGCGGGTGCGGCCTACGGGCTCGACCGGGGATTCGACGAGTTCCACGAGGTGTACCGCGAGCACGGGACGAGCGCCGGCGCCTTTCTCGAGGTGCTTCCGTCGTGGCTGTCGGCCCATCGCGACGAGCGCTTCTTCGCCTACGTCCACTATCGCGAGCCTCATTTCCCCTACGACCCTCCTCCTCCGTGGGACACGAGGTTCGGAAAGGCGGGACCGATCCCGGTGGAGGCCCGGCGCGACTGGGACATCTTCCGTCAGTACAACCGCGGCGCGCGCCCCTTCGGCGCCGCCGAGCGCGCTCACCTCGTGAGCCTCTACGACGGCAACCTGGGGTTCGTCGACCAGGAGGTCGGCAAGCTGCGAGCGGCCCTCGTCGACCAGGGGCTGTGGGACCGGACGGTGATGATCGTGGCCGCCGACCACGGGGAGGCGCTCCACGAGAGAGGCTACACCGGGCACA
>Ga0326597_10012625_pt1 | contig 11136 bp, 10 predicted proteins | sample RVTome_12_FD_203789 | JGI IMG/M metagenome (GOLD analysis project Ga0326597, IMG submission 203789) | Soil microbial communities from uranium-contaminated site in the Upper Colorado River Basin, Wyoming, United States - RVT100D185 | ecosystem: Environmental > Terrestrial > Soil > Contaminated >... | reverse complement strand
CCATCCGCCTTGCCACTCACGTTCCCGCCTTCAGCACATTGGCCGCCCAATCCCACATGTAAGCGGTGCCGATGCTGACGTTGTCGACCTGGCAGTGATGGTAGCCGCCTTCTTCGCGCGTGAAGACCTTTAGCTCCTTCTGCTTCGACCCACAGGCGTCGATCGTATTTTTCGCGTGCTCGAACGGCGCCTGCTGATCGCCCTCGCCGTGAACGAGGAGGTAAGGGCATCTCATCTTCTGCACGACTCCGTCGAGCTTGAAGCCCTCCAGCTTCTTGAAGGCTTCCTCTTTCGTCTTGACGCCGAATACCCACAGCAGATGCTGCCAGGGAACCGATAGCGAGAGGATTTCCCCGCGCTCGATGCGGGCGAGACGCTGCTGCCATTTGGTGTGGTAGTCCCATTCCGGTCCCCATGAAATGCAGCACGCAAAGCGGTGGTCCAGGGATGCTCCCCGCGGCGCGTAGTAGCCGCCGAGGCTCAACGCCATGATGCCGATGCGCTTGGGATCGAACTCGGGGCGCGCGGCGAGATAGTCGTAGGTGGCGCCGGCATGGCGCTCGGTCTCGTGATGCAGGTAGAGATTGCGGAAACGGATCGCCTCGCCGTTGCCGGGACCATCCAGGATCAGGCATGAGACGCCGCGGGCGGGTAGATCCGGCACGCCCCGGAAGTACTGGATTTCCTTCGTGACGTCGAAGCCGTCGAGGAACAACATGACAGGACCCTCGGCGCGACCCGGTACGGGCTCGGCGTGCACGATGATGCCGGGCAGGCTCGTGCCCTCGTACGGCACTTCCACGTGCTCGATGCGGCGCCGCGGGTCGAGGCTCGCGGCCTTTCTGAAAGCATCCACGCCGCGCTTGTAGGCGGCCTGGCTCTCGCCGGTCTTGGGCTGCACGAACCGTTCGCCGACGTGGAAGTAGTGAGCGGCCCTGAAGAGATAGGACGCCGCCGTCAGCGCGTGGCCCGCGGCCGCTTTGGCATGCCCGATCTGTTCCAGCCGCTCGGCTTCGCCAGCCCACTCCCGGAACCAGGCTGCGTCGTCACCAACGCGGTTTTTCAGGCGCAGGCCGATCCGATGGACTTCGTCGATCTCGGCGCCGCCCCACGGCGCGCCGCCCAGCGCGATCAGCACGCCGTGCGACCAGCGGTAGTTGTCAGGAAAGTAAGTGAACGCCAGTTCTCCGTCTGGCAGCTTCGAGCTTGCCATCTTGTGTGTCTCCCCTGGAAGCGCAATCGAAAAGCCGGATCGAAATCGCCGATGCGCGCCGGTCGGCGCGGCATCACGGCACGGAGGCCTTACAGGCGCGGAATCCCGGATTCGATGATGATACTGCGGAATTTCACGACGTCGGTTCTGACGACCCGGGCGAATTCCTCCGGCGTGTTCCCGACGATCACCAGGCCGAGGTCGTCGAAGCTTTTCTTCACGCTCGGCGTGCGCAGCGCCGTGACGATGCCCTTGTGGGCGGCACGCACCGCCGCTAGCGGCGTCTTTGCGGGGGCAAACAGCCCGTTCCAGAACTGGAAGTCGTAGCCCTCGAGGCCCTGTTCGGCCATCGTCGGTACTTCCGGCAGGACCGGCGCGCGCTTGTTGCTCGTGATGCCGTAGGCCTTGAGCCTGCCCGCCATGACGTAGCTCTTGGTGGCGAGCGGCGTCAGAAGAGAGATGTCGGTCTCTCCGGACAGGGTGGCAAGCGTCGCGGGCGAGCTGCCCTTGTAGCGGACGATTCACGCGTTTGGCTTTCGTTAGAGCCCGCGAAAACGTCCGGAGGTGACCCGTGCCAAAGAAGAAACCCCGCTCACCGATCTTCCTCCATCGGCCAGCTGCCCTGCGTTGCCTCGAATGCGAGGCTTCCGGCTCGCTCGCGCACGCGTATGCGGACCCAGTTGATCTGATGGCTGCCGAACACCTCCACGCGGGTGAAATTGGTGACCGGAGTCCCGGTGGCGGGATCGCGCAGCGGCTGGTCCACGCGGTGGCGGTGCGTGTCGCCGTGCACGAGCAGCACTTCCCCGTCGAACGCGCGGGATTCCGCAGCCAACCGGCGCAGCAAATCGCGAAAGCCGATGTCCGATCCGGCTCGCCGGAACCAGGGATTGGCCTGCATCAGCACCGCCACCGCCCGCAGGCGGTTTCGCCGCGCGAGAACGAACGACTGCTCCAGCCACTGGTCCACTGCGGCGCTGCGGACGCGGAATTCCTCCGGCATCTGGAGGGCGTTGTTGTCGTGCCCCGGTACGTTGAGTGACACGAAGAGCACGCTTTCATGCCGCCAGCGCGCATGCTCGGGATAGCCGCCCGACTGGCGTTCGAGCCTGATCCGCCGCTGCCCGAGGCTCAGTTTGCCCTGGAAAAACAGCTCGCGCAGTTTCCCCAGCCGCTCGAGCGGATCGTAGCCGCCCGCACGGGGACTGCGGCAGTCTTTCCACTCGTTGTCCCCGGGCACGAAAATGAACGGGTGGCGGATCGAGTCGAACCATCGTCTGCGCTGGAGGAAGAGCTCGTCGCTGCAGGGCGCGTCCTGCGCCTTGAAGTCGCCGACGTGAACCACGAAGGCGAGATCCTCCTTGTTCATCTCGGCAATGAGGTCGGGGAAGTGCGCCTCCTCGAACCAGGTGTAGGGCGTGTCGCCGAATGCGCCGAAGGTGAACCCGCCGGCCGCAACGCCGCCACAGGATGCGAACCACAGAGCAAGACTGCCGATCAGTCTGAAAGACATGTGAACGAAGCCGCTGACAAGCGCGATGGGCGCGGAACAGTCAAGAATAGCAAAACCAGGGTCTTACGACGTTCCGTCGCTCAGGCGGGCGGCCGGTACCAGCGCGCGGGGCGCTTTTCGGCGAACGACGCGAGCCCTTCAGCCGCCTCCTCCGATTGCCGCTTGGCGGCGTGCTGCGCGATCAGGCGCGCAAAGGTCTCGTCGTCCATCCTGCCCCACGCGCACTCGAGCGCGACGGCCTTGGTCTGCACGTTTGCGTCGGGCGCGTTCTGCAGCAGGTGATCCACGACGCGCTCGCCCCTGGCTTCCAGCTCGGTGAGCGGCACGACCTCGTGCACGAGGCCGATGCGGCGCGCCTCGTGCGCGTCGAAGCGCTCGCCGGTCTGCGCGTAGCGCCTGACCTGCCGCACGCCGATTGCGTCGGCGAGCTGCGGGATGATGATTCCCGCCATCAGCCCCCAGCGCGTCTCGGCGATCGAAAACACGGCGTTCTCCGCAGCGATCACGACGTCGCACGCGGCGACGATCCCGGTCCCGCCGCCGAAGCAGCCCCCTTGCACGAGCGCGACGGTCGGCAGCGGAAGTTCGTTCAGGCGCCGCACCACAGTTGCGGTGTCGCGCGAGGCGGCGATGCTGTCCTCGGCCCGGCGCGCCGCGAGCGCACGTATCCACTTGAGGTCCGCGCCCGCCTGGAAATGCTTGCCCGCGCCGCGCAGCACGACCACGCGCAGGGAGGGTTCCTTGCCGAGGGCGTCCATCGCGCCGAGCACGCCGGCGATCAACTCGCCGTTGTACGCATTGTTAACGTCGGGCCGGTTGAAGGTGACGGTGGCGACGCCGCGCGCGTCGAGGCGCCAGAGGATCGGGGAGGAGGGGTCGGGTGTCATGGCGAGGCTCCTGGTGAGCTGGAAAGCGTGAGAATAAAGGCGGAAGGCGGAAGGCGGAAGGCGGAACGGCGCTATGAGCGGCCCTAGGAGTTTGTCGGATTTGGCTCCGACAAACTCCTAATGCAAAACCGGCGCCGAACAAAACGCAAAACGGGACGACGAAGGTGCGAATTTCGCCTTGCTTTGCTTCACAATCGAACACTTGCCGCTTGTTTCCGTCCGAATCGCCAGCCGGTTTTGCTTTTAGCAGCCGGTCGAGCTGCTAAGTCCGACAGGCTGCTAGCGCCGCGAACCGCGTCGCTTGTACCTGGTGCGCTGACGCTGCACCCTACGCTTCGCGCTTCTTAACGAATCAGTCGGATCACGGATCACGGTTCACGGTTTTCAGCACCGGTCACCGGTCACTGGTCACCGGGCACGAGTTTCATGCTTCGGGGCCAGCGTACGCGCCGGCTGCATCGGGGAACATCGCCTTCGCGATCTTGAACTTGGTGATGTCCACCGTGCCGTCCATGTGCAGGAACATGGTCGCGTCGCGGTAGAGCTTCTCGATGCCGAAGTCGAGCATGGTGCCGTTGCCACCGTGGAGCTCCACGGCGTGCTGGCATAGACCACGTAGAGCTTGGCGTCGTAGCCGTTGCTCACGAACTGCTTGCGCCCGTTGATGACCCACCCGTCGCCTTTCAGCACGCCCCGGGTCTGGAACGCCGTTTCGGGCCGGTCGTAGCCGAGCCAGCGGTCGGAGGCGCCGCGCGGCTCGGTGGAGCAGTGCGCGAGCAGAAACGCCGGGTCCGCGACGATCCTCGGGAACCAGTACTCCTGCAGGTGGCGCGGCGCGATGTTCTTGAGCAGCGTCGAGACTTTCCATACCTGCACCAGCTTGTCGGCGAGGCCCGAATCGCCGCGCGCGATCTCCTCGGCGATCAACGCAAAGGTCTGCGTCTGCGTGCCGGGATCGACCGGGGTGCCGCCGAATTCCTCGGGCACACCGAGCGTGCGGATGCCGATCTCGCTCGCCACCTCGAGGATCTTCCGCGGCAGGCGGTCTTGCGGGGCCATGACCCATTCCCGCTGCCAGTCCCGGCGGATGAAAGGAACGACGTGCTCGTTGACGAAAGCGCGGCACGCGTCGCGCATCATGCGCTGTTCTTCCGACAATCCCCGGTCGTCGATGTACATAGCGAGCCTCCCTGTTTTGAGTTACTCCGCAGAGTATGCATGCGCGGCCCCTCCCGGTAGGGACGGGACTGGTTTTTCCTGGAAAATCCTGTTGTCGCAGTGCGGCACGGCCGCGGGGCGTCCCGGCCCAATTGCGCGATGCCAAGCGACCGACTAGACTTCGTTCGATCATGGCGTTTGGTGATCATGAGCGCCGGGCGTCCGACGGAGGAAATCCGTGTTCATGCTCCGGCCGTCGTGTCCGCACTCACTCGGCGCCGTGCTGCTGGTTAAAGATGGTAAATGGAAGTAAATGGGGTCAGGTCCACATCATGCCCACATCTGGCCGGCTTGGGTAAGTTGATGGAAATGTGGCCCCGACCCATTTACCTTTGAGGGCGCCATCCGGACATGCTGATAGAAGCAATCGTTGGCGGGCTTACCGCCCTCTTCACGCCTCAGGCGATGCTTTTCATGCTGATCGGGGTGATCTACGGTCTCGTCATCGGCATTCTTCCCGGATTGGGCGGCATCGTCGCATTGGCGCTGCTGCTCCCGTTCACCTACGGCTTCGAAGTCGCGGCAACCCTCGCGCTGCTGCTCGGCGCGCATATCGCGACGATCTGGGGCAGTTCGGTGACCGGCATTCTGTTCAACGTGCCCGGGGCGGCCAAGAGCCTCGCGTCGTGCTTCGACGGCTACCCGATGACCAAGCAGGGGCAGGGAACCCGCGCGCTGAGCGCTTCGGCGATGGCGGCGCTGCTCGGCGGACTGGCCGGCGCGGTGTTCCTGGCGGTGAGCATCCCGGTCATTCGTCCAATCATGCTCGCCCTGGGCCCGAGCGAGTACCTGATGATGGCGATCTGGGGGCTCACCATCATCGCGACATTCAGTGAGGGGTCGCTCCTGAAAGGCATGATCGCCGCGGTGTTCGGCGTGCTGGTCGCTTTCATCGGGATGGACATCGTCACCGCGACGCCACGATTTATTTTCGGCGTGGATTTCCTGTTCGACGGGGTGTCGTTCCCGGTCGCGATGATCGGCATGTTCGCGATCTCCGAAATGATGAAGCTCTACGTGAAGGGCGGCTCGATTGTCGATCGCAGCGTGGTCGACGAGAAGAGCACCGTGCTCGAGGGCGTCAAGGACGCGTTCCGGCACTGGGGCCTCGTGCTGCGCTCGAGCCTGCTCGGCGTGTGGATCGGCGTGCTCCCGGGCGTGGGCGCGAGTGTCGGCGGCATTGCCGCCTACGCGCAAGCCGCGCAGACGTCGAAAAACCCCGAGCGCTTCGGCAAAGGCGCTGTCGAGGGCGTGATCGCGCCGGATGCGACGGTGGGCGCAAACGAGGGCGGCGGGCTGATGCCGACGCTCGCCTTTGGCATTCCCGGCGGGGAAGGCATGGCGATCCTGCTGGTCGCATTTATCGGCATCGGCATCGTGCCGGGCCCGGAAATGTTGACCAGCAACCTCGACCTCGTGTTCACCATGGTCTGGATCATCGTGCTCGCCAACGTGCTCGTGACCGTGATCGGCCTTGGCGCCGCACCGTATCTCGCGCGCCTGCCGGCGCTGCATCCGAACATCATGATCCCGCTGGTGCTGTCGGTTTGCTTCGTCGGCGCCTTCGCCACGCGCGGGCATATCGAAGACGTCGTCGTAGCCGTTGTCTTCGGCGTGCTGGGCTTCCTCATGGACAAGTATCAGTACTCGCGCGCGAATTTTGTCATCGGCATGGTGCTGGCCACCATGATCGAGCGCAATCTGCACCTGTCGCTGACGCTTTACGGCGAGTCCTTCCTGTTTACCCGCCCGATCACGCTGGCGATGTTCGTATTCATCCTGGTCACGACCGCTTTGCCGTTCATCCGCAGCTGGCGGCGCAAGCGCATGCGGGCGATGGTGTCGGCCGCGGGGAGAACGTCATGATCAGCCGGCGCACGCAGGAAAACGGAATCATTGTGCTCATCATTCTGATGCTGATCGGGGTGATCGTCATCAGCCTGGGTTATGGTCCGCGCGCCCGCATGGTGCCGATCCCGGTGGCGGCGTTCGGCCTGCTTCTCGCCGTGGTCCAGCTCGTGTGGCAGACCCTGCGCTCCGCCGACGAATTGCAGGTCGATCTGCTCGAAGTGCTGACCAAGCGCAAGAGCGCGCCGGATTCGTCAGTGGACAAACCGGACGAGCCGGTCGTGCCGGACAACGCTCATGCGCGGTTCAAGCGGGAGTTGACGGCTTACGCAATGGTGCTGCTGTTTCTCGCCATGGTCTGGGCCATGGGGCCCATGCCGTCGGTGTTCCTGTTCACGCTGGGGTACTTTGCCGTGAGCAGGCAGTATTCATGGCCGCGCGCGATTATGTACACTGCCATCTTTACGGCCGCGGTATATGCCGTGTTCGTGTACGCGCTCGAAATCCAGCTCTACCACGGCTATCTTGCGCCCGTGGTGGAATATTTCCGGTAGTATCGAGTTCCTATTTGTGGCAGACCAATAGAAGGAGGACGAGATGGCCAGAAAACATTGGAAAACTGTACTCGCGGCGGTGATCGCGCCCGCGCTCCTGGGCGTTTTTTCCCACGCGGTGGCGCAGGTATCCGATTTCTACAAGGACAAGGTGATCAACCTTATCATCGCTGGCAGCCCTTCGGGCGGTCACACCCGCTATGCGCGCCTGATCGCGCCCTACATCGAGAAACACTCCGGCGCGAAAGAGGTGCGCATCAGCAACATGCCCGGTGGCGGCGGACTGAAGGCGGCGAACCACATGTGGCGGGTCAAGCGGGACGGCATGACCGTCGCGTTCGGCAATGCTTCGACGCTCATCATGGCGCCGATCGCGGGCAGCGCCGGCGCCAAGTTCGACGCCACCCAGTTCATGTTCCTCGGCCGCGCCACGAGCGAGCCGCGGCTGTTGATGGTGGGCGGCAAGTCCGAGATCAAGACCATTCAGGACGTGCAGCAGCTCAAGCGCCCGTTCGTGTACCCGTCTCAAGGCACCGATGAAGACTTCTATACCATGGCGGTCCTCGCAGACGCGCTCGATTTCAAGCTCAAGGCCGTGACCGGCTACGAAGGCAACGCCGACACCGCTCTCGCCGTGATCAAAGGCGACGGCGACGGCCACATCACGGGGCTGAGCGAGTCGCTGGCCGCCATGAAGTCGGGCGACAAGCGGCCGATCCTCGTGGTAACGGCGGCGCGCATCCCGGAGTATCCTGACGTCCCGACCGCGATCGAAGTGGCGTCGAGCGCGAAGAAAGGCTCGCTGCGCGCCGTCTCGAACATCCTCGAGACCCACCGAAGCTACTACATGCCGCCCAAGTCCGACCCGAAGGCGGTCGCGGCCTTTCGCGTGGCCGTGGCGGCGGCGTTGAAGGATCCGGCGCTGCTCGCCGAAACGAAGAAAGGAAACCGGCCGGTGAGCTTCATGCACGGCGACGAGCAGCAGAAGGCGATCGAGGAGATCGCGAGAGAGAGCACCGGTCTCGCGCCGATCTTCAAGGCGGCGGTGAAGTCGATCCAGTAGACAATCACAGGTCTGGTGGCGGAAAAGGGAACGGAATGTTCCCCTTTTCTTTTTTGTCGGACACTCGTAGCTGCAACGACACATTGCGCCTCGTGCGCGAGGAGACCGGTTCGTGAGCGAAGGCTGGAACACCATTGATACCGATGTGCTGGTAATCGGCGGCGGCGTCGCCGGCAGCATGGCGGCCATTCCGGCGCTCGAAGCCGGGAAGAAAGTCGTCATCTGCGAGAAGGGCAAGGTGCTCGACCACTGCGGCTCGATCGGCTGCGGCGTCGACCATTACCTTACGGTGATGGACACCGGCCCGGAGTGGGATACGCCGGAGTTTCTCATCAAGCACCTGCCCGAGCTGACCGACCACATCGTCGACATGGCGGTCGCGGGGCGCGTGATCCACGAGATGCCGCGCATCTTCCGCAAGCTCGAATCCTTCGGTATCGATTTCAAGGACAAGCAAACCGGCGACTACTACCGGCTGCGCTCCTTCGGCCTGCCCGGCACCTATCACATCAACTTCGACGGCACGGACTTCAAGAAGCAGATCGGCGAGCGGGTGCGCAAGGGCAAGGCGACGGTGCTCATGCGCACCATGGTCGTGCAGCTGCTGACGGAAGACAACCGTGCCTACGGCGCGCTCGCGTTCAACTTCCGCACCGGCGAGTGGCATGCAATCCGCGCGAAGGCGGTGGTGCTCGCCGCGGGCGACGTGAACCGCATTTCGAAGAACGCCTCGGGGCTCGCCTTCGACAGCTGGCATTTTCCGTACGACACGGGCGATGCGCACGCGATGGGCTACCGCTCGGGTGCCGCGCTCGCCAACATGGAGTCGGTCGAGACGACGCTGACGCCCAAGGGCTTCTCCTGCCAGGGGTTGAACGCGCTGGTGAGCCTCGGCGCGCATTTCGTGAACAAGCGCGGCGAGCGCTTCATGTTCAAGTACGACAAGAAGGGCGAGAATGCGCGCCGGGCGGTGATCGCCGATGCCGCAATCAACGAGTACCTGCTCGGCAACGGTCCGGTCTACCTCGACTGCCGGCACCTGCCGCAGGACATGCTCGACCGCATGGAGGCGACGCTGCAGGTCGACCGCTACACGCTGCCCGCGTTCTACCGGCAGAAAGGGGTCAATTTCCGCGAGGAGCTCATCGAGATCTCGATCTCCGAGCTGTCGATCCGCCGCAGCGGCGTTTATTTTCGCGGCAGCGGGCTCGCGGTCGATGTGAACGGCGAGACTTCCGTGGAAGGGCTGTTCGCCGCGGGCGATTGCGCCACGGTGAGCGGCGGGATCGCCGGCGCCGCGGTGCTGGGCCATATCGCGGGCGAGGGCACGGTGCGGCGCATCCGCGAGACAGGCGGCGCGCTGCCAGCGGTGGACCTGGAAGCCGCGGCCGCGCTGCGCGCGCAGGCGTCGAGCCATCTCGGGCGCGCCGAGGGCATGACTTGGCGCGAGCTCGAGGATGCCACGCGCGAGACCGTGACCGACTACGTCGGGGTGCGCCGGACCGACAGGGGATTGCGGCTCGCGATCGACACCCTGCGCGCGCTCGCAAGGCGCGAGCCGACGATGAAGGCGGACGACCTGCACGGCCTCATGCGCGTGCACGAGTCGCAGAACATCCGCCTGAACGCCGAACTGATGGCGAGCGCGTCGCTCGCAAGAAAGGAGACGCGCACCGGCTCCTCGCACCTGCGGCTCGACTACCCGGAGAGCGACGAGGTCAACTGGCGCAAGTTCGTGATCGTCGAGCGCGGCCCCGATGGCCCGAAGGTGCGCACGCTCGGGACCGACCGGCCGCTCGCGGACGCGTTCGCGCGCAGCGCGGTCGCCGCGTGAAAGGTGTGAAAATCAATTTGAACCGCCAAGACGCCAAGAGAACAATAACAAGAACGGAGCCGGCCGGGACTTGGGCTCTGTCCGCGTCGTTCGGACGGGGGAATAGGATGAAAGACGATTGAAGCCCATCCGAAGTATCGGGCTCGCGCAAGTGGCCGATGGTTGCCGGAGCGCCTCGGGAATAGCCTGATTCTAGTATTGGTTTTCTTGGCGTCTTGGCGGTTAATGGCTTTCTGTTAGGGGCTCTTACCTAGTTGGAAAATCGACCATGTCCGAAATGAAGACAGCGATGCACAACCCGATCCAGATCGATCCCGAGACCTGCGTCAAGTGCAACCTGTGCGACTGGATTTGCCCGGGTGACCTGATCTACAAGGAAGAGGACAACCGCGAGACGCTGCCGGTGATCAAATATCCCGACGAGTGCTGGTACTGCGGGCTGTGCCAGTCGATCTGCCCGACCGACGCGATCACCATCGTCTTCCCCGAGCAGATGGTCCGCAACCAGACCGACGTCGTGAGCCTGCTGGGCAAGGTCGTCGAGTAGGACCGGGCGTTTGACTGCTTTCCTGTCTTGGCCTAGGGCGCGTAACAAGAAAACTCAACTGCCAAGGCCGTCAAGAAAGGAAAGAGCTGAACCGCGAAGACGCAAAGAAAACCAATCCCGTTGTGGTAAATATGGACGTTCCTGATCTCCCGGTGCATGTCTATTTTTGCTTCACGTTTGAACGCTTCGGGCGGGTTTCCGTCCGAATCGTCAGCCGGTTTTGCTTCTAGCAGCCGGTCGAGCTGCTGAGTCCGACAGGCTGCTAGGCGATCCAGTCGTGCTCGGTGCCGTCGAGCCAAAAGTCGCGCGAGAACCGCTGTCCCGCGCCTTCGCAGGCGAGCGTCACGATTCGCGAGCCGGCCGTGGCATAAGCCATCTCGTGCACGAACGTGCCGGGCAGCGCGACCGTTTTCTCCGTGAGCGGCTTTCCTTGCGCGTTGGCGAGCGTGCAGTGCATGT
>Ga0326597_10012624_pt1 | contig 11136 bp, 7 predicted proteins | sample RVTome_12_FD_203789 | JGI IMG/M metagenome (GOLD analysis project Ga0326597, IMG submission 203789) | Soil microbial communities from uranium-contaminated site in the Upper Colorado River Basin, Wyoming, United States - RVT100D185 | ecosystem: Environmental > Terrestrial > Soil > Contaminated >... | reverse complement strand
GACAGCCGTCCGCCTTCTGGAGCCGGCTCTCAGGTTCGTTCCTCGGGTCGGCCCGGGCGCACGACCCCTAGGCCTTTGTCTTGATCACCACCGCCGGCACGTCCTGCTCGCGCACCAGCCGGTTGAAGCGGGCGAGGTCGGCGGACAGCACCTGCGCCAGGGCCGCGAGCTGCGCGTCGATCTTCGCCACCAGGTCGTCGTAAGCGGCGTACGACTGCGCGGTCGGCGCGGCGTCCGCGCTGCCCACCACCCCGGCCAGGGCCGCCAGCTTGTTGTTCAGCCGGATGGGGAAGTTCAGCGGGTCCTGGCTGCTCTGGTTGCGGGTCTGGTACAGCGTCTCCTCCACCGCCGTGAGCTTCTTGTCCAGCGCCTCGGCCGCGGCGGCCACCTCGGCCCGGCCTCCCGCCGCCTTCGACCGCTCCGCCGCCGCGCGCACCTGCTCGCGCGCGTCACGGATGCGGGCGATCGCGTCGTGCGTTTCGGTCAGCTTATCCCGGATCTTGCGCAGGAGGCCGTGCTGCTTCGCGAAGTCCGCGTCGCTGGTCGCGAGCCGCGGGTCCTTGCGCACCTCGAGCGGCTGGGTGAGCGTCTGGCCGCCCGCGGTCAGGCGGACCTGGTAGCGGCCGGGCGGGACCACGGGGCCGCGGGTCTCGCCCGACCACAGGATCAAGCCCTTGAAGCGGCTGGCCTCCTCGAGGCGAAGGTCCCAGGTGGCGCGGTTGAGGCCGGGCCTGGCCGGCAGCTTCTGCGGCGCTCGCGGCGGGCCATCGTCGTCGTCTTCGCCGGCCGCGGGCGCCGCGTCCGGCGGGGGCTTGCTCGACAGCTTGCGCAGGACGGTGCCGGAGCCGTCCAGGAACTCGAGGGTGACCTCTTCGCCCTCTTTGGGCGCGGTGGCGAGCGAGTAGTAGACGACGGCGCCGCTTGGCGGGTTCTGCCCCCGGCCCGGCTGAGGCCGCCCGCCCGCGAAGAACCGTACGGCCGGCGACGGCTCGAAGAGCCGCGTCTGGTCGGCCCCCGGCGCCTGCCGCAGTGGGCTCACGTCGTCGAGGATCCAGAACGAGCGGCCCTGCGTGGCCGCGACGACGTCGTTGCCTTCGACCACCAGGTCCGTGATGGGGACGACCGGCAGGCGGCCCGCCGTGGCTCCCGCGGCGTCGCCCGTCTCACCGGGCAGGTCCATGCCCAGCGGCTGCCAGCGCGCGCCGCCGTCGAGCGAGACGTACACGCCGGTCTCCGTGCCCGCATAGAGGAGGTCCTGGCGCACGGGGTCCTGGCGTACGACGCGCACGAACGCATCGGCAGGGATCCCCTCCGTGATCTTCGACCAGGTTTGCCCGTAGTCGCGCGTCACGTAGGCGAAGGGCCGGAAGTCGTCCAGCTTGTAGCGGTTCGCGGCCAGGAACAGCGTCCCCGCGTCGTGCGGTGAGGGATCCACCTGGCTGACCATGCTCCACTCCGGCAGGTCCTTCGGGGTCACGTTCGTCCACGTCTTCCCCCCGTCGCGCGACACGTGGACCAGCCCGTCGTCCGAGCCCGCCCAGAGCAGGCCCTTCTCCCGCGGCGACTCGGCGAAGGCGAAGATGGTGGCGTAGTACTCGACGCTGGTGTTGTCCCTGGTGATGGGGCCGCCCGCGGGTCCGAGCTTGCTGGGATCGTTGCGCGTGAGGTCCGGACTGATCGCCTGCCAGCTCTGGCCTTCGTCATTGGACTTGAAGAGGACGTTCCCGGCCGCGTACACCACGCCCGCATCGTGCGGGGAGGCCACGATGGGGAACGTCCACTGGAAGCGGTACTTCATCCCCTCGGCCCCGTGGCCCATCGGGTTGTCGGGGTAGACGGTGACGTTGCGCACCTCCCCCGTGCGCTGGTCGTAGCGGCTCAGGTACCCGCCATAGCAGCCGGCGTAGACCACGCCGGGGTCGTCGGGCTTGGGCGCGATGTAGCCGCTCTCGCACCCGCCCACCTCATGCCAGTCGGTGGGGCCCAGCCCCGCATCGCGGTTGCGGCTGGCGATGGCCACCGTGGAGTTGTCCTGCTGCGCGCCGTAGACGAAGTAGGGGAAGCGGTCGTCGGTGATCACGTGGTAGAACTGCGCCGTCGGCTGGTTGTCCTGCCGCGACCAGCTCGCCCCGCCGTCGAACGAGACGTTGGCCCCTCCGTCGTTGGCGTTGATCATCCGCTGCGGGTCCTCGGGCGCGATCCACAGGTCGTGGTTGTCGCCGTGGGGGTCGCGGATGACCGTGAACGTCTTGCCGCCGTCGAGCGAGCGATAGAGGCCGGTGTTGAGCACGTAGACCGACTCCGCGTTCTTGGGGTCGGCGTAGATGTGCGTGTAGTACCAGGCGCGCTGGCGGAGGCGGCGCTCCTCGTTGGTCTTGCGCCAGGTGCGTCCGGCGTCGTCGGACCGGAAGACGCCGCCGTCCCCGGCCTCGATGATCGCCCAGAGCCGGTTGGGATTCGCGGGCGAGACCGCGACGCCGATGCGCCCCCACACGCCCTGGTTCGGCAGGCCTTCGCCGCCGAGCTTCTCCCAGGTGTCGCCACCGTCCGTGCTCTTGTAGAGCGCGCTGCCGGGGCCGCCGCTCTCGAAGCCCCAGGGAAGGCGCACGACCTGCCAGAAGCCCGCGTACATCACGCGCGGGTTGGTCGGGTCGAGGACGAGGTCGACGGCGCCCGTCTTGTCGTCCACGAACAGGACGCTCTGCCACGTCGCCCCGCCGTCCTTCGAGCGGAAGACGCCGCGCTCCTTGTTGGGACCGAACGCGTGGCCGAGGGCGGCCACGTAGACGAGGTCCGCGTTCCTCGGATGCACGCGCACGCGGCCGATCTGGCGCGTGTCGCGCAGCCCGACGTTCTTCCAGGTCTGGCCGCCGTCGAGCGACTTGTACACGCCGTCGCCGTGCGACACGTTGCCGCGGATGCACGACTCGCCCATGCCCACGTACACGACGCTCGGGTCCGACTCGGCCACTGCGATGGCGCCCACCGAGCCGGTCGCCAGCTGCCCGTCCGTGACGGGCTTCCAGGTGATGCCCGCGTCGGTCGTCTTCCACACGCCGCCCCCGGTGCCGCCGAAGTAGTAGACGAACGGCTGGCCCGGCACGCCCGCCACCGCCACCGACCGGCCACCGCGATGGGGCCCGATGTTGCGCCAGGCCAGCCCCGCGATGCGGGCGTCGGCCGCGGGGCTCGGCGCGGGCGACGGTCGGGGCGGCGCCGCCGCCACGGAGGACGCGGCCACGACGAAAGCGCCGACGAACGACGGTCGCACCAGCGCGCGCAGACGCGGCATCAGCTCTCCTGTGAAGGGGACGGCCCCGATCTTATCGCGAGCCAACGGATCGCTCGAGTCCTGGGCCAGGGCACCGGGTTCGCGGCGCGTGAAGCCCACTCCCGGAACGGCCTCATTCGAGAGTTGACCTGGAGACCGCCTTGGGCTGACGCAGCGTGCCCCACAGCCAGACGACCCCCGCGGCCAGGACGGCGGCGAGAGGCAGCAACGTCGCCAGGCCCCGCAAGCCGAGCAGCTCGCCCATGTTCCAGGCCTCGCGCCGCTCGTGCACCGTGCCGGTGTGGATGGGCAGGGTGTTGAGCGCCAGGCGGCCCTGCACGAAGGCCGGGAGCAGGTGCTCCTCGAACGGGCGGCCGATCCACCGTGGCACTTCCGGCTGCACGGAGGTCGCGGCGAGCATCAGGCCGGCCGAGAACGCCACGGCCAGACCGTAGGCCATGCGCTCCGCGCGCGAGGGGTTCCGGCCCACGAGCAACCCACCCGCGGCGAGGGCGAGGAAGGGAAGCGCGGGCACGAGGTGACGCGGCCCGGTCCCCCAGCCGCCGTGCCAGTCGTTCAGGCCCGCGTTGAGCAGCACGTACATCATTGGAATGGCCAGGGCCACCGCCGCCTCGGGCCGCAGCCGCGGGGTGCGCCACAGCCGGATCGCTCCCGGAAGGGCGAACAGCAGCCACGGCGCGGAGTAGAAGAGGCCGCGGTACCGGGAGAGAAGCACCGCGTACAGCACGCGCGCCCGCGGTACGCCCCATCCCAGGAGTGGCCCCTGCCGGCGCGGCGCGTCCGTCGAGAACGCGTAGGGCAGGGTGAGCGGTGAGCCGAAGGCGGCGGTGTGGTACGCGGCCAGCCCGGCCAGCGGCAGCACGGCCCCCGCGGCCAGCCAGCCCAGCCGGTGCCACGGCCGCACGAACGCCGCCGCGTAGAGCGCGATGGCCGCCACCGCCAGCGCGGCGGGGTACTCGACCGTGACCGCCGCGCCCAGCAATGCTCCCACCGCCACCAGCCGGCCCACTCCCGGGGTGGCCCCGCGCCAGCGCGCGCGCATCAACAGGCCGAACGCCAGGACGAGCAGCGCCGCCGCGAGCTGATGGCCGTAGAAGAGCGTCGCGTAGGGGAACGCGAGCGTGGCGAACGCGTAGGCGAGGGCGAGCGCGGCGCGCCAGGGGGGACGCAGGCCGAGGACCTCGCCCAGGAGGGCGAGCATCACGACCGCGGCGGCGGACGGCAGCGCGACCGCCCACACGGTGGCCAGCCAGGCGGCCCGGCTGACGAACCGGCCGCGCAGCCGGCCTTCTCCGGCCAGCGGGTAGACAGCCGCGTACACGGGCACGGCCGCGAAGGACAGGCCGGGCGCCTTGTCGCAGTAGTAGTGCCCGTCGCGGTAGGCCCGGTCTCCGGTGTTCTGCTCGTAGCCGTCGATGCGCAGCGTGCCCTGCTCCACGATCGCGCGCACGAGGTCGAAGCGCACGGCGGCGTTCCACCCGCCCCCCTGGTAGAAGTAGGCGTACGCGGTGAAGGCGAGCGCGAACAGCGCGGTTTCGGGCCGGCGCAGCCAGCGGCGCGCGCTCACGAGGTGCCGAGCCGCGCCCGCCTGGCCTCCGCGTCGAGGTACACGAGGGCCGCGACACCCGAGAGCAGGGCGGGCGCGGCCAGGGCGCGGTGCCTCATGCCGGTGAGGGTAGCAGAGGGTGATCGGTCAGCCGCGCGGGTTGTGCCTGCGCGCGGCGCGGTGGAGCGAGCGAACCCTGCGGTTGGCCTCGGAGCGCGCGCGCTCGTCCTGCTCCCGGTCCAGGCGCGCGCTCTCGTTCCTCAGCTTCAGGTACGAGGCGAATCGGCCCTCGTCGAGCCGTCCTTCGGCCAGCGCCGCGCGCACCGCGCAGCCCGGCTCCGCGCCGTGCGCGCAGTTGCCGAAGCGGCAGCCCGCGGACAGCGCCTCGATGTCCTCGAAGGTGGCGTCGAGGCCCGCGCCCGCCTCCCACAACTGCAGCTCCCGCATGCCCGGCGTGTCCACCATGAGCGCGCCCGAAGGCAGCACGAAGAGCTGGCGGTGCGAGGTCGTGTGCCGCCCGCGGCTGTCGTGCGCGCGCACGGCGCGGGTGGCCTGCTGGTCGGTGCCGGCGAGCCGGTTGAGCAGGGTGGACTTGCCCACCCCCGACGAGCCGAGCAGGGCCACCGTCTCCCGCGGGCGCAGGTAGGGGTCGAGCTGCTCGAGGCCGGTACCTTCCCGGAAGCTCACCACGTGCACGGGCACGCCGCCCGCGATCGACTCCACCTCGCGCCGCGCCGCCTCCGGGTCGGCGCTGAGGTCGGCCTTGTTGAGGACGATCACCGGACCCGCTCCGCTCTCCCGGGCCATCACCAGGTAGCGCTCGATGCGTCGGGGATTGAAGTCGTGGTCGAGCCCGGAGACGAGGAAGACCGTGTCTACGTTGGCCGCCGCCACCTGCTCGTCGTGCTCCTCGCCCGCCGTCTTGCGCGCGAAGCGGCCCCGGCGAGGCAGAACGGCCTGGATGGTGGCGCGGAGCGCGTGCGGGGCCGGGAGCAGCGCGACCCAGTCGCCGACCGCGGGCAGGTCGGCGCGCCCGCGCGCCTCGTGCCGCAGCCGTCCCGCCAGCTCCGCCACGTACTCCCCGGCCTCCGCCTGCACACGGAAGAGGCCGCGGTGCTCGCGCGTGACGCGGCCGGGCACGAGGCCCTCGGCCTGGTGAGGGGTGAAGGCCTCGGCGAAGTACGCAGACCAGCCCAGCGATTCGAGTACCGACAATCCGGGGCCAGCTTACCAGCCCCGGTCGCGGTAGGCTTGTGCCTCTTTCGCCAGGAGGATGCCCATCGGGTCGACGATGACCTTCCGGCCCGGCGGACGGGAACCACCGTGCCCGCGGGCACGTGCTCCTCAGCCGGTCAGGCTCTCGAGCAGGGCGTCGTGCGCGCGGGGGATGACCACCTCCGCGATGAGCTGGCCTTCCTTGACCGTGGCCACCCCCGCGGCCACCGCGGCCCGCACGGCTCCCACGTCGCCCGTCAGGACCACGAGCCCCTTCGCCCCCGGCTGGTTGCGCGCCTCGATCAGCGTGACCGCCGCCGCCTTCACCGCCGCGTCTGCCGCGTAGATCGACGAGGCGACCTCCTTCGTCTCGATGAGGCCGATGGCCTCCACGCGGTCCACCTTCACGCGGCCCTTGATCGCGGCCGGGAGCTGCGGGTGCACGTTCTGGATCAGGAACTGGTCCACGACCGTGCCGCCGGCCATGTCGAGGCCGGCGCGCAGCGCCTGCTCCACGTCGGCCAGCCCGCCGCCCACCATCACCAGGTACTTGCCGCGCGGCACGATGGTCGTCAGCAACAGGTCCACCGCGGCCTTCTTCATCATGGCGTCGGTGGCCTCGATGCCGCGGGCAATGGAGCTCGTCTCGAGCAGGGCGATCGACGGGCCGCGGCCGGACAGGGCGTCGCTCATCGTGACTCCAGATGCGGACCGAGGCTACGGCGGGGCCGGCCGGGCGTCAAGTGTAAACCGGCGCGAACCCGCCCACGCGCGGGCCGTTTGCTGCCACACTGGATCATTCGGCAAGAGGAGGAAGCATGAACGACGTCGCCAAGGTCTCCGAGATCAGCAGCCGTTCGGGCAAGAGCTTCGAGGACGCCATCCAGGTGGGCATCGCGCGCGCCGCCAAGACCCTGCGCCACGTGACCTCCGCCTGGATCAAGGAGCAGCGGATGGAGCTGAAGGACGGAAAGATCGTCAGCTACCAGGTCAACATGCTGGTGACCTTCATCCTCGACGACTAGAGATCTCGGGGGTACCAGGCGGGACCCGACGCACGGCCTTGACCCGCGCGCGCGCCGCGCGCTACGCTGCGCGACTGCACGAAGGGAGCCCCCGAGACATGCCCGTGGAGGACGCCGCCCTCTTCGAGATGGCCCAGAAGCTGAGGCGGCACTGCCTGGAGTCGACCGCGGAAGCCGGGTCGGGTCACCCCACGAGCTGCATGTCCGCGGCCGACGTGGTGGCGGCCCTCTTCTTCCAGGAGATGCGCTTCGACCCGGGCGACCCCAGCGGAAAGGACGCGGACGTTTTCGTGCTGTCGAAGGGCCACGCCGCCCCCCTCCTCTGGGCCGCCCTGAAGGAAGCCCGCGCCATCGACCACGACCTGGCCACGCTGCGCCGCTTCGACAGCCCGCTGGAGGGGCATCCGACCCCGCGCGTGCCCTGGGTGCGCGTGGCCACCGGCTCGCTGGGCCAGGGACTCAGCGCGGCCGCGGGCATGGCCTGGGCGCGCCGCCTGGACAAGTCCGGCGGACGCGTCTACTGCCTGCTCGGAGATGGCGAAGTGGCCGAGGGCGCGGTGTGGGAGGCGGCCCAGTTCGCGTCCTTCTACAGGCTCGACAACCTCTGCGCGATCGTCGACGTCAACCGCCTGGGCCAGAGCGGCCCCACCATGTACGGGCACGACACCGGGGCCCACGAGGCCCGGCTGCGCGCCTTCGGCTGGGAGGCGGTCACCATCGACGGCCACGACCTCGCCCAGCTGCGCGTCGCGTTCGAGCGGGCGCGCGCCTCGGCCGGCCGGCCGTTCGGGATCGTGGCCCGCACGCTCAAGGGCAAGGGCGTTTCGTTCCTCGAAGACAAGGAAGGCTGGCACGGCAAGCCCGTGAAGAAGGGCGACGAGCTCGCGCGGGCGGTGGCCGAGCTGGGTCCCACCGCCGTGGACCTGCCGGTGCAGCCGCGGCGCTACTCGTCGCCCACGCCCCAGCGGCGGAGCGAGCCGCGCGTCCAGCCGCGGTACGAGCCGGGCCAGGAAGTGGCCACCCGCGAAGCCTACGGCACCGCGCTGGCCGAGCTGGCGCGCAGCTGCCCGCAGGTGGTGGCCATCGACGGCGACACGAAGAACTCGACGTTCAGCGAGCGGTTCAAGGACGCGGCGCCGGAGCGGTTCGTGGAGGCGTACATCGCGGAGCAGAACATGGTGGGGGCCGCGCTGGGCATGTCCACGGAGGACAAGATCCCGTTCGCGTCCACCTTCGCCGCTTTCTTCACCCGCGCCTACGATTTCATCCGCATGGCCGCCTACTCGCGGCCGGCGCACCTCGTGCTCTGCGGCAGCCACGCCGGAGTGTCGATCGGCGAGGACGGGCCGTCGCAGATGGCCCTCGAGGACCTGGCCATGATGCGCGCGGTGCTCGGCGCCACCGTGCTCTACCCTTCCGACGCCGTCAGCGCGGAGCGCCTGGTGGAGCTGGCCGCGCGGACGCCCGGCATCGTCTACATCCGGACCTCGCGGCCCAAGGCGCGCGTCCTCTATGCCAACGACGAGACGTTCGCCCTGGGCGGATCCAAGACGCTTCGCTCCAGCGCACGTGACCAGGTGACGCTGGTGGGTGCGGGGATCACCCTGCACGAGGCCCTGGCCGCGCACGACATCCTGGCCCCGCAGGGCATCGCCGCGCGGGTGATCGACCTCTATTCGGTCGAGCCGGTCGACGCGGAGACGCTCCGCCGCGCGGCGGCGGAGACGCGCGGGATCGTGACCGTGGAGGATCACGGGGTCAACGGCGGCATCGGCGAGGCCGTGGCGGGCGCGCTCGGGGGGCGCGCTCGCGTGGAGATGCTGGGCGTCCGCGAGATCCCGCGGTCGGGGAAGCCGGCGGAGCTGATGAAGGTGTGCGGCATCTCGGCGGAGAGCATCGTGGCCGCCGCCCGCCGCCTGGTCTGATGACGCGCAGAGTCTCCTTCCCGCCGGCGGGCAGCCTGCCCCCCCCATGTCCCTGCCGGCCAGCGTCGACGGCCAGACCCGCGACGCCGGGTACCTCCGCAGGCTCAACCTCGAGCGCGTGCTTGCCGTGGCCATGGACCACCCCGGCCCGTTCACGCGGGCGGAACTGATCCGGGAAACGGGGCTCTCGGCTCCGACGGTGGGCAGCCTCGTGTCCCACCTCATCCGGGGCGGTCTCGTCCGCAGCCTGGGCGTCGGTCCCTCGCGGGGCGGCCGCCGCCCCGCGTTCATGGAGTTCAATGCCCGGCACCGTTTCGTGGTCGGCATCGACCTCGGCTCCACCGAGACCCGGATGGCCGTGGCGGACCTGCGCGGCGAACGCCTCGTGGAGCGCGTGATGCCGACGCCCGCTCTGGGCCCGGAGCCGCTGCTCGGCCGCCTGGCCGCGGTCGTGCGCGGCCTGTTGCGCGAGGCGGGTGTCGGACCGGGACGGCTGCTGGCGGTGTGCGCGGGCGCGCCTCTGCGAGGCGGCGCGCCGGGGCGACGGCCAGGCCGCGGCGGCCGTCGAGCAAGCCGCGCTGCTGATCGGGATCACCACGGCGAACCTCAGCCTCGTGCTCGACCCGTCCCTGATCGTCCTGGGCGGCGCGCTGATGACGCAGGCGCCGTCGCTGGTGGAGTCGGTCCGGCGCGTCGCCTCGCAGATCCTCCCCACGCCGATCGAGATTGCGCCTTCCGCCCTCGGCAAGGACGCCACCCTGTGGGGCAGCCTGCTCGTGGCCACCACCGAAGCGCGGCAGCGCCTGCGCCCGGCGGGTTCGGGACGCGCGGCCCGGCCCCGCCCGGCCGAAGCGGTCGAGGAGCCTTCCGCGGGGGTGCTCGACCTCTAGCGGTTACTCGTACCGCAGCGATTCGATCGGATCGAGGCGGGCGGCGCGGAGGGCGGGGTAGATGCCAAAGACGAGGCCCACCGCGGCGGACACCCCCACGGAGAGCAGGATGGACCAGGCCGTCACGATCGTGGCCCAGCCGGCGTAGGCGGCCACGCCCTTGGCGATCGCGATCCCCATCGCGATGCCCAGGAGACCACCCCCGGCGGTGATGGTGAACGACTCGATCACGAACTGGTTGCGGATGTCGACCTGGCGCGCTCCCAGGGCCCGACGCACGCCGATCTCGCGCGTCCGCTCCAGCACGGTCGCCAGCATGATGTTCATGATGCCGATCCCGCCCACGAGGAGGGAAATGCCGGCGATGGTCCCCATCACGATGTCGAACAGGCGCTGCGTCCTCCGGCTCTGTTCCAGGAGCGCCTCGGGCACGGTGATCGTGTAGTCCGCGGCCCCCCCGTGCAGCCGGTCGAGGAGGCCCGCGATCACCACCGACGATTCCTGGACGGCCGTCCCCGGGGCCATGCTCACGATCAGCTCGTCGAGCGCGCTCTTCAACGGCGCGCGGCCGAACTTGCGTTCGGCCACCGACACGGGCAGGTAGACGTCGTTCGTGTTCGCGGAGAGGGTGAGACCCTGGACCTCGCGCGGTCCGCCCCGAGCGGCGAGCACGCCGATCACCGTGAGCCATTGGTCGTTGATCTTCAGCGGACGCCCCAGCGCGGGGTCGAAGCCGAACAGCTCGCGCCGGACGCCGTCGCCGATGACGCAGACCTGGGCGAACGTCTCCTCGTCGTGCCGGTCGAAGAAGCGGCCTTCGCGGAGCGGCAGCTTGACCAGCTCGGGGTAGTCGTGGGAGACCCCGATCACCGTCGGCTTCGCCCGGCCCGTGGCGCTCAGGGTCTTCCAGGGCTCCACCTCGATCCGGGCGATCACGCGCTCGACGCCGGGCACCGCGTCGCGGATGGCGTCGGCGTCCCGCAAGGCGAGGCCCGCGCTCTTGCGCCGGATCTCCAGCTTCTCGTCGTCGCGGTCGAAGACCTTGTCCTTGACGATCACGTTGCGCAGGCCCATGGAGTCGATGATATCGAGCGCCTCGCGCTCCGCGCCCGCGCCGATGGAGAGCATGGCGATGACGGCGCCCACTCCGAAGATGATCCCGAGCACGGAAAGGGCCGAGCGCAGGGCATGGCTGCGCAGGTTCCCTACGCTGGAGCCGAACGCCTCCTGGACCTCGATCACG
>Ga0326597_10012623_pt1 | contig 11137 bp, 10 predicted proteins | sample RVTome_12_FD_203789 | JGI IMG/M metagenome (GOLD analysis project Ga0326597, IMG submission 203789) | Soil microbial communities from uranium-contaminated site in the Upper Colorado River Basin, Wyoming, United States - RVT100D185 | ecosystem: Environmental > Terrestrial > Soil > Contaminated >... | reverse complement strand
CAGCGCCAGGCCGAGCGTCAGCCAGGCCCACGCGTCCCAAGTGGCCGCTTCCAGCCGCTCGCGTGCCACCGCCTCCAGCTCGATCCAGCGAGTGCGTTCCACGAGCAGCATCGCCAGCTGACGGTATGCACGCTGATTCGAGGGCAACGCCTCGAAAGCCTCTCGAAAGTGATTCTCGGCGGCGAAATAGTCCGCCTCGCCGCTGAATCCGTCCGTCAGCTCCTGCAGGCACTGTTCGAGTTCGTGCCGGATTACCCGGGCGCCATGCGCCGGGGAAATGCCCCGAGCGTTCCGCGCCGCCGCCACAATCTCCGGATTGAAGATCCCGGTGCCCAAGTCGCACCCCGGCGCACCTGGAATCGGTAGCCAGCGGTTGGCAAAGGTGTCGTAGCGGCGCCAGTACACCCGCCCGAGCTCGACTGCTGCTTCGGAGTGCGAATATCGGTCGCTGCCGGCGCGCGCGGCTTCCAGGCCACGCTCGAACATCCCCTGTGAAGCGGCGCGCGTGATCGCCAGCCCCGAAGCGAGCAGAAAGCGGCCAACCATCAGGCGGTAAAACGCGTTTGTTGGCTCCAGCTCCGCAGCAATTCGTAGTGCGGTGTCGGCCTGGCGCCCGAGCAGCGTCCAGTCGAGTCCGGGGACAGGTGGTGGTCGGCGGTCCCGTTCGGCCAGCACCCATGCAATCATCCCGATCCGGTGCCAGACAGCCGCATTGTTCCGGTTCGACCGGAGCGACGCCTCGAGTTCACGGAGGGCGGTGAGGGAATCCGCGACCGCCGCTGCGGTGAGTCTCGCCGCGCCTGCCGGCGCCTGAGCGTGCGCGAGGCCAGCACCGAGCGACAGCGCTGACAGTCCAACGACTGCGGCCCTGCGGCGTAATGGTGTCAATGCACGCTAGACGGGTACCGCTTGTTATACACCCGCGGACCCGGAAGGGGAACCGGGCCGGCCGTGGGAGCCGTCACTGCGTGGAGCGCCGGCTGTTGCGGAAGGCTGTAGCACCGTCGGAGCCGCTCAGGCCACACCGGACGCCTATATTTGGGGCGTTTGCGTGCGGTTTGACCCAGCGAGGTGACGTTGAACGACGGCTCTCACGCGCCAACCCTGCGATGGTTCGATATCGACAAAGACCCGGCCGGGTGGGATTCACTCGCGGAGGGGCAAGGGCTCAGTCTCTTTCACCTGAGCCCGGTTCTGGAAGCGCATCGATACGGGAAAAGCGTGCGGCGCGGCGTCCTCGTTGAGCGCGGTGGTCACGTCGTGACCGCGCTTGGAGGGAACCTCGCCGCAGGCCGGCGCTTCAGTATGCTCAGCTTTCCGCGTCACGGGGCTGACGTGCCGCACGACCTGCCCGGTCGCGTATCCGCGTGGCTGGCCGAACAGGGTGTCGGTGAGCTGAACGTGGGGTCCTTCGATGGAGGTGTGGAAGCGTATGACGCCGTCGCAGCCGGCACGCCGCGCGACCGTCTGGAGTTCCCGTGGGTCCTTCCGCCCGATGCCGCGGGAATTCGCTCCGCCCTGCGCACCAACCATCGGCGCAAGCTGAAGAAACTCGATGAAATCGGAGCGACCGTCCGTGTGATTCCCAAGGGGCAGGCGTGGGTCCTGTCGAGGATCCGCGCACACTGGGAGCAGCGGAAGGGTGGTCGCGTCCGCGCGTGGATTACGCTGCTGAACAACCACCGTTTCCATTCGCGGGTCGACCGTCACATGGGTCGCGCCGGACTCGCGACGCTCTACGGCATGTACCAGGGGGAGACCCTTCTGAGCATTGCGTACATGCTCGAGTTCAAGGAGCGCGCGTTCTACATGCTCGGCGCGAGCTCACCGCGGGGTTACGAAGTCGGCGCGTCGATTGGAATGTTCTGTCAGCTGGCCGCGCAATACCGTGCACAGGGCGTGACCGTCCTGAACCTCGGCGGCGTGCCAAAGGAGGCGGACCAGCCCGATCATGAGGAGCACGGTGTGTACCGGTTCAAGACTGGATTCGGCATCACGCCCGAGTTGTACCGCTCGCTGACCGTCGTGACATCGCCGGGAGGGATTCGCAACTGAACGCCACGCTCCTCAAGCACATTGTCCGGGACCAGCTGGGCATGAAGTACGCCCCGGCGGACGCACGCACACACCTCGATGCAACGATGCGCTGGTTGTGCGTCGCACAGGACGCGACGGCGGACGGCGGCGTGTCGCGGATGTACCATCTCAAATCCGGGTGGGGCGCGTCGTATCCGGAGACAACTGGTTACATCATCCCGACGTTTCTGGATTATGCGAGGCTCAGCGGTGATGAGTCGTACCGCCAGCGGGCGCTGCGGATGGCGGACTGGGAAATCGATATCCAGATGCCGGGCGGCGCCGTGCAGGGTGGCACCATCGCCGATCCGGCGTCGCCCGCGATCTTCAATACAGGGCAAGTGCTGTTCGGGTGGGCGCGTGCGTTTCGCGAAACCGGCTACGAGCGCTACCGCAAGGCGCTCACGTCAGCGGCCGACTATCTGTGCCGCGTTCAGGACGCCGATGGCGCGTGGCGCCGTGAGCTCAGTCAGTTCGTGAGCGCGCCAGCCGACACGTTCGCATACAATATCCGCACGGCGTGGGCGGTGCTTCTCGCCGCCGGCGCAACTGGGCGCGCCGATTACCGGGACGCCGCCTCGCGCAAGCTCGCGTTCACTGTTGGGCTTGCGCAACCGAACGGCTGGATTGCGAAGAACTGCCTCAACGACACGGAACGCCCGCTGCTCCACACCATCGCGTATTCGTTGCAGGGGATCCTCGAGTGCGCTGCCATTCTCGGTGATACGAGAGCGCGCGATATCGTCGCGACGGCGTGTGGACATCTTGCGGTGATCTTCTACAAGAATGGCGGACTGGCGGGACGCTATGATGACCGGTGGAACCCGGCTGTGCGCTGGCGCTGTCTGACGGGCGAAGCGCAACTCGCCATTGTGCTGTGGCGACTGGCCGACTTGACCGGAGACGCGCAGTGGTCCGAGATGGCGCGCGCCCTGAATGACCAGCTTCGGAATACGCAGCAGCTGCGCGGTCCGGCGGAGACGGCGGGCGGCGTCAAGGGTTCGTATCCGGTGTCCGGCGACTACGGCCAGTATCAGTATCTGAACTGGGCCGCAAAATTCTTCGCCGATTCACTGATGTGTGAAATGCGCATTGGCGGCGCCGGGGCAAGCGGCTGAGCCCGCGATGACCCCTTTTGTGCCTGGCCGTGATTGAGAACAACCCGGACAACCCGGGTGCCCTCGTCATCGACGGGCTCGGCAGGGCCGACCTCGGTGTTGTCCGGGCGCTTGGCGAGCGCGGTGTTCCCGTCTACCTCGCGACGAACGACTTCTCGACGCCCGTAAACCGTTCCCGCTTCGTGCGTGGCCGGTTCGCGTTTCCCGATCGCGCACAACCCGAGGCCGAGCGCGTCCTCGCGCTTACGGCCATCGGGCGGCAGTTTGCGCACCGGCCAGTCTTCTTCAGCACGGGCGATAGCTCGCTGCTCCTCTTTTCGCGGCACCGCGGCGAGTTCGAGCCATTCTTCCGCCACCACCTTGCGCGCACGGACTTGCTCGAAGAGCTGAACGACAAGCGCCGCTTCGCGAAGTTCGCGCAGGAACAGGAATTGGTGGTGCCCGCGTCGCTTGTGCCGGACTCACTCGATGCGCTCAAGGCGGGATTGCACCGCCTGCGGTTCCCAGTGATGGTCAAGCCAGCCGAAAAGAAATACTGGGACAAGCATCCGGAAATCCAGAGAATCGTTGGTGGCGATTTCAAGGGCGTCAGGGTGGCGACACCTGATGAACTGGTCAGCCTCTACGAGGCGTTGACGCCTTACGACAATCGCGTCGTCATCCAGGAGTACATCGAGGGCAGGGACGAAGAAATCTTCTCGCTGCACATCTTCATCGACCGCAACGGCGTTCCGCGCGGGTGGTTCACCGGTCAGAAGATCCGTACGTATCCCATCCATCGCGGCGTCGGCTGCTTTCAGCTCAGCGTGATCAACCGCGACGTCTATCGTGTCGGCCTCGAGGCGTTGCAGAAGATCAGGTACACGGGACACGCGATCGTGCAGGTCAAGCGCGCGCCGTACCGCGGCACGTTCCTCATCATGGAGATCAACTGCCGCTACAGCACGTGGAACTACCTGCACACGCGCGCCGGTGTGAACGAGCCCTACATGGCGTACCGAGACAGCCTTGGACTCGAGGTGCACGTCGCGGCGGAACAGATTGAAGGCGCGCGCTGGATCGACGCGGAGAATGACATCCGCGCGTTCTCAGCGTACCGCCGCATCGGCGAATGGACCACGCTTGCGTGGCTCAGGACGTACGTCGGCCGCAACTGCTATGCGGTCTTCGCGTGGAACGACGTGCGGCCGTGGCTGGGGCTGGTGCTGAGGCGCTGGCTTCGTGTGCGCGTGCGGGCTGCGTCCCCGAAGCTGGCGGTGTCGTGACGACGCCGATGCCCGATCCGGAGACCGAGACGCAAAAGGACGCCGTGCAGGACTTCTTTCATCAGACGGCGACGTCGTGGCAGGAGCGGTACGCGAAGCGGGACTTTGAGTCGGTATCGTATCAGGACCGGATGCGCGTCGCGCTCGAGCTGCTCCGGCGCCACGGGCCGGGAAGCGGGCTCGTCCTCGACGCCGGCTGCGGCGCCGGCCTTCAGGCCGCCGCAATTCAGGCGTCCGGGTATCGCGTGATTGCGTGCGACATCGCGCCGGACATGGCGCGACTCGCTCACAGCAATCTGACGGCGGGCGGTGGACGCGCGCTCGTTGCGGACGTTGATACGGCGCCGTTTCGCGACGCGGTGTTCGACGTCGTCGTCGCCCTCGGCGTGATCGGATACGCAAAGGACTGGGACTCGTGGCTCGCAGCGGTGCGCCGCGTTCTCAAGCCCGGTGGCCTGCTGGTTATTTCCATGGCCAGCGAGCGGCTGTTGCTGCGCAAGGTGTCAGACATCGTGAGCGCGGTACCGGATCGCGCGTACATATGGCTGAAACGCGCGGTATCGCGCCGGCCGGTTCCCTCGACTGCGAACGAGCCGGGCTTTTACAAGCAGCACTACAGGTACACGACCGCACGCGAGTTCGATGCCTTCCTCAAGCGCCACGGGTTCCACAAGCGTGGGTCAGGCGGTGTGAACTACGGCCAGCTGCATTTCATGGGCAAGCGACTGTTTCCCGATCGACTCGATGTCGCGCTGACACGTACGGTGGAGAGTCTTTCACGGGTGGCGCCGCTGCGGTTCCTGCAAGGGCACGCGCGAATCTACGTCACCGCAGTCAGCAATCCCGACTGAGCTTGCACGCGCTTACATGCGCTTACATGCGCCGGACGAGCGCGATGTGCGTGCGCGAGCCCCGGCGCAGGCCGCGGCGCGGTGTGCCGCCCAGCATCGCCTCGGTCAGTTCTGACAGCTTGATGTCGACTGCCTCGGGCCAGATCGATTTGCCCATGAAGTGAACCCGCCCGAAGTTCTGAGAACGCACGTCCTCGACGGCGAACCCCGTAGATTCCAGCATTGCGTACATCTCGTCGGGCGTCGAACGCTTGAGGAACTGTTCGTAAAAACCCGGCGGCGCGGCCTCACTGGTGCGCGCGCCCTTCAGCATCCGCTTGAGCGACAGATACAGGCGCTCCGGAATTGCACTCGCCGCGTCGCTGACGCGCGTAAACAGCTGCGGCGGCTTGCCGACCCACGAGATGATCAGCCGGCCTCCTGGACGAAGGAGCGACTGCACGATTCGCAGCACGCCGACCGGGTCCGCAAGGTACCCGATCACGCCATTCATCATCACGACGTCGAACGACTGCGGGCGGAATGGCGGCGCCTCGGCGGTGGCCGCAATCCACGCCGGCTGCGTGCTCTGCGCCTTCGCCTCGGCGAGCATCCCCGGCGCGATGTCGGCCGCGACGACGTGCCACCCGGCCTTCGCGGCGGCCGTCGAATGCACACCGGCGCCACATCCAATCTCCAGCATCCGTGCCTCGGGATACTGCGAACGCAGCTTTGTCAGCCACGCGAGCGCGATACGGCCGCGCTTTCGGTACTCCCACGCGTTCTGTGGTGCGGGGGCTCCGTCAACCCCGTAGCGTCCCTTCCACGCCGGTGCATTCTTCGAGAAGTACTCCGCCACCGCCCGCTGGCGATCAGGATCCTCCGCGGCGTTGCGTGATTCCGGGGGCGCGGGCATTTGGCGTTACATACTAATGTCACCGCAACCACGACGACAGGTTGGCCTGAACGAACTCGTCATCGGCAAGCCACGGATACTGCGCGCAAACGCGATCGATCTCCGCTGCCTGGCCCGGTGAAAGCGACTCGCGCGGATCGAGGCACCACGTGCCGGCCAGCAACCCCTGTCGGCGCAGGATCTCGTGAATGCCCGCGATGCAGCCCGCAAAACCGTTTGCTGCGTCGAAGATCGCAGCGTTGGCGTCGGTAAGCGCGGCGCCCTCGTGCAGCAGCGCCGCATCGATCACGCCGATGTCGCGAGCGCGCCGGATGCGCGCCAGCAGTTCCACCGCCTTGGGCGTCCAGACCCCCCACTGGCCCAGCAACCCGCCGTCAAACCAGCGCACGTGTCCGTGGCCGCCCGTCGCCACCGGAAACGGAGTCAGAAGGTCCGTGACGATGCTGTCGTCGTTTCCCGTGTATAACGCGATGTCGTCGCGTCCCGCGTCGGTGACCGCGCGGATGACGTCGAGTGTCGCATAGCGGTTGAACGGCGCGATCTTGACCGCGCAGACGTTGTCGATTTCCGCGAAACGCCGCCAGAACGAGTAGGGCAGCACGCGACCGCCCACCGCCGGCTGGAGATAGAATCCCAATACGGGGATGATCTCGGACACCGCCGCACAATGGGCGACGAGTTCATCTTCGCTCGCGCTCGCCAGCGCACCCAGACTGACGAGACCGGCGTCGTAACCGAGATCGCGCGCCAGAGTAGCCTCTGCAATCGCCTGCTTCAGCAGGCCGCACACGCCGGCCACGAATGCGAACGGTCTTGGTTCGCGAGCAACCCAGGCGCGCGCCGTTTCCAATGCAAGCGTGAGCACCGGACGCAACAGGCCGTGGTCACGAATGGCGAACTGCGTGGTATGCACGCCAACGGCGATTCCGCCCGCGCCCGCGTCGACGTAGTAGCGCGTCAGCGCGCACTGACGGCGCTCGTCCAGCCGCCGTTCGGAAGTCAGCGCCAGCGGGTGTGCGGGAATAACCGTCCCGCTTCGAAGATGCATGCGTATCGCAGGGTCCATCAGAATACGCCGTCCCTCGTGTCGAAGTGCGTCGGTTTGCCAAGCAGCGGCCGGCCGGCCAGCACCCACTCGGCGACCCAGTCGAGCATGGTTGTCAGGGGCATATCGGGCGGGCCAAGCATTGCCTGAATCCGTGTTGTATCGCTGAGCAACGCATCCGGCGCCTCGCGCCCGGAGAACACCGGCGCGCGCCCAAGCCTCGCGCCCAGTGCCGTAGCGAGTTCCCGCACCGAAAGCCGTTCGGTTCCTGTGACGTTGACAGTGAGTGGTGGTGATGCCGCCAAGGGCAGCAACTCCAGCGCAGCCCGATTCGCGTCGCGCTGCCAGATCACGTTCACGTATCCCATCGAAAGGTCGACGGCTTCGCCGGCCTGAATCCGTGTCGCGAGGTCGGTCAGTACGCCGTAGCGCAGGTCGATGGCGTAATTGAGCCGGACGATCGCCACGCGAGTGCCATACCTTGCCGCGGCGTGCTCAAACACGCGTTCGCGCCCCAGGCACGACTGCGCGTACTCCCCGACTGGTCCGGGCGCGCTGGTCTCCCGCGCACCGGTGCCGGCGACCGGCACAAGCGGATACACGTTTCCCGTCGAGAACGCGACCACGCGTGCGCCCGCGTACCGTTCGGCGCACATTGCGGGCACCACCACGTTCATCATCCACGTGCGCGATGGTGCGTCGGCGGTGCCGAACTTCTGGCCGGCCATGAACACGACGTTGGGAGCCGGCGGCAGGTCGGCGACTGCCGAGCGATCGAGCAGGTCGCATGCGATCGTTTCAACGCCGGCTTCGCGCAGGCCTTCGGCGACGTGTGCGGAGGAGAAACGCGACACCGCAATGACGCGGCGCGTTTCTGCACGGGCGTTCGCCGCGCGTCGTGCCATTCGCGCGAGCGTTGGGCCCATTTTGCCACCAGCGCCCAGGATCACGATGTCGCCCGGAGCGCGCGCCAGCGCCTCGACCGTGGCGGCGCGAGGCTCACAGAGCGCCGCGTCGAGCTCTCGCTCGTCCCGCGGCGCTGCCGGAGACGCCGCCGTCGGTGTCTAGCTGGTCGGCGCCGTCGGCGCCGCCCGGCCTTCGATGATCTCTCCCCACGTCAGCTCAGGACCGTTCCGTGCACCCTTGGGCGTCACTTTCACGCTGCTGGGTGATACGGTGACCGTGTATGCCTTGCCGGCGTGGACAATCTCGCGCTTGATGACCTTCGTGAGTGGTGTCGTCATACGTCGCAATTTGGTGTGGCTGCAGTCATCTGCCAACCTCCCTCCGATCCCCGACCCCCGACCCCCCAACCTATCTGGTCACTTCTCTGTACCCCGCTGGCGGCTCAAACAGGCTGGCGGCCAGCGAGGTCAGCGTGATGTTCCGTACTTCCGTGGTGACCGTGAGGAAGGTGGCCTGTGTCGGCGCATCGGCACTCGCTGACGACTGCTGTGCCTGCCGGCCCCGGCCGCCCATCAGCCCGCTGAGTGCTCCACGAAGTGACTGCTGGGCGGCGTTCTGCTGTGCAGGTTTAGGAGCCAGCGCTGCCGTCCGGTCGAATGGCTTGCCTGCCGGCACCATCACAAACTGCGTGGTGGACCGGACCGGGAGTCCCTCGATCTTCGCCGCCTCCTCTGCTGCTTTCTGCATGCCAACGCGGAGCTTTGGGTCGCTCGCAAATGCGCCGGCCATTCCCTGCGCGAGCGACGCCGCAGCCTTGCCGTACGCTTGCGCCATCGTCGAATCGAAGGTCCGCCTGGCCGTCAATGCGGGTGTGGAGCGCGATGACCACAAGTCGGTGAACACGACGAGAGACCCTGCTGCTTCCCGTGTGTCGCTGCCCTCGGGCGTGTACTGCCCTTCCGCCTCCATTGTGAGGTACGCGCGGGAGGCGTCGTAGCCCGCAACCTGGTCGCGCTGGCGGGCGTCCTCGATCGAGAACTTGAAGGTGAACTCTGGATCGTTCGGGTTCCGATTCGCTGCGGTCTGATCGCCGCGTCCAGCCTGTCCGCCGCGAGCTTCGGCGCTCATGCGCTGCGCCATTTGCGCCATTTCGTCGAAGGTCATGATTTGGTAGGTCTTCGCCGAGTGGTCGATGGTAATGAAGCGCCGCTCGTCCAGGTCCACGATGGTGGACGATCGCTCGGTGTCGGTGCGCATCTTCACGCCTTTGATCGACGTTGTCTCGAGCGTCTCGGTGGAACCACCCCCCATGCGCGCGGCCATGCGCATCACGGTGCCCAGCGCCCCGGCGAACTCCGCCTTGGTCGCGGTCTCATAACGAAGGTCCTGCGCACCCGCGGTCGCGCCCAGGAGGACGAGCAGCGGTGACAAACGGATGGCGAAGCGGCGAACGACCGTCACGATGACCTCCGGGAAACGGATGAACCAGTTATTGATACCAGACCAGCCCCGCTCCCATATACAGAAGGAACGGACTCAACGACGCGTCGCCAACGATCCAGCGTCCGCGCACCGCACGGACCATGTCGGCGTGCAGGGTGAGCGAGACCTGGGGGCTCACCCGGCGTTCGGCTCCCACTCCGATCTTCGGCGTGGCCGAAAAGAGCGTCATGGTGCGCCGGACTGGCGCATCCGACGGTTCCGTCACACCCCGTGTATAGCGGCCACGGTGGACCGCCACGCCGCCGCCCAGTTTGATGAAGTATGGGTACTCCGAATTGGGATACCACTGAATCGTGATGGCGTGGGCAGAAACGATGAACGACGCATCGGGCTCGCGCAAGCATGCGGCGCCGGAGCACGCCGGCGCACCCGCCCACTCGGCGGCCATCCCCTCCAGGCCGATGACCACATCGTACCGAATTGTACGGGCGAGCCGATACGAAAGCGCGGGCCACGCACTGCCCGAGCAAAAGCTGCACGTCGCCGCTCGCCCCACGGCGCCAACGCCGACGCCCGCTGACATTCGCCCGTCACTCGCGATCGGCTGCGCCCCAGTTGCGCCAGCAAGCATGAGCAAGATAGCGATCGCCCCCCGACCTCCGGCCCCCGACCCCCGACCTCTCATCTCCACACCATATTCGCTCCAGGCGCATCCTCATCCACAAGTTCAAGCCAGTCGCCCGGCAGGCCGTTCGGCGCCGTCGTGGCAGCCAGATCGCGATTCCAGTTCGGTGGCGTGACGCCGAGCAGGTGGCGGACGAAGAAGTCGTTCCGCATTCGTGTGCCGAACGCGCCGCCAGAGCCGTGGCCGGCACCCGGAAGGAAGAGGAGATCGTGCGACTTGTTCGCGCGGACGAGCGCGTTCACCACTTGCATCGTGCTTTGCGGATCCACGTTCGTGTCGAGCTCGCCCACGACGAGCAGGAGCTTGCCCTGTAGCTTGTGCGCGTTGTCCACGTTGGACGACGCCGCATACTCCGGGCCGATGGGGTAGCTCATCCACTGCTCGTTCCACGAGATCTTGTCCATCCGGTTGTCGTGGCAGCCGACCGCCGAGACGGCGACGTGATAGAACTCTGGATGGAAGAGCAGGGCGCCGGTCGAGTTCTGTCCGCCGGCCGACGTGCCGTAGATGCCCACGCGGGAGATGTCGTACCACCCGGGATACTTCGCCGCGACGGCTTTGTGCCACAGAATGCGATCCGGGAATCCGGCATCGCCGATGTCCTTCCACGACACGTCGTGGAACGCCTTGGAACGTTGCGCGGTGCCCATTCCGTCGATTTGCACGACAACGAACCCAAGTTCGGCGAGGGACTGCATTCCAGCTTGCAGGCTGAACGACTTCGGCACGAAGTGGTTGTGCGGTCCGGCGTAGATGTACTCGATGACCGGGTACTTCTTCGAGGGATCGAAGTTCGTCGGCCGCAGAATGATGCCCCATATGTCGGTCGTGCCGTCGCGCCCCTTTGCCGTGA
>Ga0326597_10012622_pt1 | contig 11137 bp, 12 predicted proteins | sample RVTome_12_FD_203789 | JGI IMG/M metagenome (GOLD analysis project Ga0326597, IMG submission 203789) | Soil microbial communities from uranium-contaminated site in the Upper Colorado River Basin, Wyoming, United States - RVT100D185 | ecosystem: Environmental > Terrestrial > Soil > Contaminated >... | reverse complement strand
GGCTGCGTCTCACCCGGACGAAGAAGGGAGGCGCCAAGGCGAGCTGATCACGACCATCGGGTGGGGCCAGATCTGGTGATCACGGTGGGGCCAAATGGGGTTGTCATTCCCAATTGGTCGGTCGGATCGGGCTGGCCAACCGCTGGGTTGATCGCGACGAAGGGTCCAGCCCACCAGAACACCAAGCTCTCAATGCTGGTCGACTCGAGGTTGGGTTCGTCAGCTGGGTTGTGGGCGACACCCGCGGGCACATAAAACGTCACCGAGCCGGTCGTCGTCATTCCGGTCACGGCGACGTTGTAGATCTTGGGTCCGCCGGTCACGGTGGCGATCTTCGTTCCGCCGGCCGAGCCTTAGATTGCCAAGTCCCCGCCGGTGAAACCCTCCACAGGATCCGAGAACGTGACCGTGAAGTTGATCGGCGATGCGTTGGTCGGATCGGCCTAACCGACCGCCTTGTCGACGGTGACCGACGACCCTGCCGCCAGCGCAGCCGTGGGAAGGGCCAGGCTCTCGATGAGCGCGACGCAAACGATGGCCGCCAGGCGGCGCGCCCGGATCGAACGGACGGCGGTGGGCGTCATTTGGTCGGTCTCCCTTCAGCCCACCCAGCAGACAGTCACGGTACACCATCGAGCAATGGGTTCCGACGGATGTGGGACCCTCAGATACAGAGATCAACACTATGAGTGGATCGTGCGCCTCGTGGGCCCAGTCGATGGGGACCCCAGCGGCGCTCGATCCGGGCGGCGAGGATCGCCCCGGGCCGCCTCGTCAGATAGTCCGGGCTCGCCGATCGGAGCTGCGGGCCCACCGTTCGCCGCGGCGGCCGCCTGACAGACTCAATCCGGGTGCGGATCGGACAGTCCGCACCCCCACCTCGGCCCCCGCTCCGGTCCCGTCCGTCGCGATCCCGGCGCAGGACTCCTCAAGCTGTCCAGCCTAGACGGGCCGACGGGGCCGCGAGGTTTCGCGTTTCCGTGACCTTAGCTCGAAGTCCAATCCAGCCCGTTCCGCCGAGGCAGTTGCCGAACGGCCGGATTATTCAACGACCGGCGAGACCCCAGACCCACGCTTCAAGAGGATATGTAGCCGGTACGAACCAAAATTGTCCTCGAAGAAGTGGTCCCAGGCGCTGAGGATGATGTCTCCATCCACGGTCGCTGTTCTCTTGTTCGTGGTCCCTCCCCGGATGAAGAACGCGTCGTTCACATGGGCTGGAAGGTGTGCCGTGTCGCGCGTGCCAGGCTCCTTGATCCACCTCTCCTTGTGATCGTCGTTTCCGCTGTAATAGATCTGCCGGGCGGCGGGGAGGCTTACGATCACCCCACCCTCTTGCCGAGCCTTGTGGCCTGACGACGGATCCTCCCCAAACGGGTCGCGACGCTTGGTCTTTACCTTCTTTTCCTCGAATTGCGTCTTGGCGAATTCGCCAGCTGCGGCGATCACCGGTGCAAGCGCCGGTGCCCCAAAAGCTGACGCGGCAACCGTTGCTCCCGCCGCCACGACGCCTATGAAGGCGCCGACGCCTTTGTTCTTCGTCTCTTCAGCAAACGAAGAGATACCGGTTGCGGACACGAATTCGATCGTGTCGGTCTTCTTGACGCCGCTGATCATGACTCCAAGTGGATCGCCCGCCGCCACAAAGGCGATTACGGCAAGACCGGCATCTGCCGGGTCCCAAAGGACCTGCTTGCCGAAGCCCTCGGGAGCGGTTCCGATGACCACGACGCTGGACTTCGGGAGAGCCTGCCCTGCGAGCCGTGCGGCTCTGGCTGCCAGTGTCCGCGTCGGGGCGATGGATCTTGTCGACCCATAGCGCGCCGTGTTCCGCGATACGTAAGCCGCCCGCGATGCGGCCAGCGAACCACGCTTATCAATGGACACCTGCCGAGATCGAATGGCGCCCTTGACATTGATCTTGGCCATGTCACGACCCTCCCCTGTGGATGCGCAATAGCGCATGACGCGATAGGCGGTCCCGCGATCGCGTCGACGTGTCGGAACGTACCACTGCGCTCGCACTTTGAGAAGACAACGCGCCGAGCGAGCAGATCTCGATAACCTCTGCGAACCCGTGTTCTCCGTCCTTGCCAACCATCTCGGCTGGATTGGCGATTGGCGCGCGAATGGCCGAGCGTTTGGGCGCGAATGGCCCTCGCCGAGCCAACGGGCTGCCGGATCCGCATTACCGATAGCCGCTGGCCGGAGACATCGCTGGTAGGTGACGCGCTTCTCGACGGCGCATTTCTGGACGAACTGCCGAGGAGCGCTCGCGACGAGACTTCGCGGCCTGGGTGGGCTGACCGATGTCGCGACCAGCCGGTTCAGCGGGCGGGCTCACCATTGAGCTTGGGTTCGCGGGATCAGTGAACCTCGGAGATATCGACGCCGACCAGCTTAGGAACATGATGGCTTGCCTGTACCCCCCCCCTCAGTGGCGGACGGCCGGGCGCCCTCAACGATGCTCGGGTCACCGTTATCGAGGCGACCAAGATGCACCGCGAGGTCGCCGCCGGACGCGACCCCAGACCGGGGCCGCGGGTTCCGTGGGTCCATTCGGCCTCAGACAACGCTCCCGATTGATTGGTATGCGGCGGCTGCCTGCGACTCTCCAATCCGCGAAAGAGATGCGATGTTGCCAAGGCTGCGCCTGCCCCCGATGATGCGTCCCGGCGGAGAGGATGCTAGGTCGAGTTCGTCTGAGGCTCATGCATATGGATGGCCAGAGTCGTCGGGCCTTCGGTCCATCAAGGGCGCGGCAAGCAGAAGCTGCTCTGGCCGCACGGCTGGCCTGGCCATCGGGCGATGCCATCTTCAATCTTCCGCAAGTGGTCGATGATGTGCAGGCCGAATTTCTGAGGCTGGAGTACGACAACCTCGCTCACGCGCTTGTCGTCAACGAGGAGAGCGGCGAGAGGCGAGTGAATGTCTTCGTGGGCCTTGTCGCCGCCGCGACCGCCGGTCTCGGGCTCGGCGCGGAGTCGCTACGCGGTGAACCCACGATCCTCGCGTCGGCTATTGCGATCCTTGCGGGTCTGCTCCTCGTCTTCGGACTCGCGACGCTCCGACGCGTTATGGAGCGGAACCTATCGACTACCGAATTCCTGAATGGCCTAAGGGTCATAAGGGCATCTTGCATCTTGCGGGATCCTGACACGCTCGACGTCTTCCCTGTGGTCCCCGATCCCACCCCAATCCTTCGAGAGAAGGTTGACTGGCTCTGGGGGGCGGCCGGATATGGGGAGATCGTGGCGCTGGCGAACGTTGCTCTCATCGCCGTCGGGTCAGCGGCGCTCTTCGCCGTCGTCGGGCAGTCCCTGCCGGTTGCCATGCTCGGGGCCTCGGTGGCTTCCCTGGTCGGCTGGCTCCTCCAAATCGAGTGGACCGGCAGGACCTACGCACGCGGAACGATCAAGCGTGCGACGAACCGACGGACGGCAATCGACTACTGGCGGGAAGGCAGCAGGCAGAGACGAGAGGCGTCGCCGCGTGGGTGAGACGTTCCGTGCTGGCGTGGGGTTGGTCGTATCCCGATCAGACGGCAGCGTCCTCGTCCTTGAGCGCCGGGATGTTCAGGCCGCATGGCAGCTGCCCCAAGGCGGCCTCGAGGAGGGAGAGGATTCTGAGGGCGCGGCCTGGCGTGAGTTACGTGAGGAGACTGGGCTGACGCCCGAGCATGTGACGCTCAGCGCGGCGTCTGAAGTCTGGCTGGGGTACGAGCTGCCGGTGGAGTATCGACGGTCCAAGACTGGTCGTGGCCAGGTACACCAGTGGTTCCTGTTCCGACTTCGCAAGGGCATCCGGCTTCCGCGTCCGCCGAGGGCCCGCGACGCCGAGTTCCGCGCTCGTCGATGGACCGACCCGGCTGCCTTGGTCGGGCTCGCCGTGTCTTTTCGCCGACCAGAGTACGCAGCGGTTGTGCGGTGGCTGGCCTCACTCGAGGAACAGGCGATTTGACTCCGACAGCCCGCCCGAAATGACAATCCCGATCAGGCATCGCTGACCCCTCGAGGAGTCGGGACCAATCTCGATCAGGTTGTAGCCCGTGCTTCCGGTTTCGATCGTCTGAGGCTGGCTTCGGGTTGCCGACCAGCGGTGACGGAGTAGCCGTTCCACGGCACTGTGCCGCAAGGCGGACGCGATCGGTTCGTCGTCGGCAGCCACACACACTGAGCCGATCGTGACGAGGCGGCGCCGGTCTGTCGGCCGCTCGAGAATCGGTTCAGCCATCCCTCGCGGAACAGCGGGCGTGCGACCTCACTCGAACCATTCCGGCTCGCGCTTGAAGTCCCTCCCGCCGACGACCAGGCGCAACTCGGTGTCGTCCGCGCCGATCACGTAGAGACCGTTCGGACGATGCTCGAAGTCGTTCGCCACAGGGCTCAGGGCGAACATGATCATCGAGCCGTCCGGAGACCACGTCGGGTGTGACGCGAACTTGCCGTCAACGTCCTCGAACACCTTCCGGAGGTTCGTCCCGTCCGGGCGGATTGTGTAGAGCGCCCCGGTCGAGGACGTGCGTGCTTCCTGGAAGAGGATGACGCTTCCATCGGGGGCATAGCGGACCGAGCCGAACCCGACGGGCACGCCGTCGGGCGAAATCCGACGCAGGTCCCTGGATCCGTCTACGTTCACCAGGAGGAGCTCGCCCACGCTCTGGACGTTGCTCTCGCGGAACACGACGAGTTGCGCGCCATCGGGCGCGTAGCCGCCCGGAATGTCGGCCACGCCAGGATCTGTCAGGCGCACCAGGTCCGCTCCGTCGCTGGCACGCACCGTGTAGACGCCATCGCGGGACGGGTCGGTGTCGTCCCACAGCTGCAGGGCCAGCCGCTTGCCGTCGGGTGCCCAGGCACCGGGTCCCAGGTTGGCCGTCGCATCTGGAAGGGGAATGCTGCGCACGATGCCGTTGTCGAGGTTCTCGATCGCGGTCGTGATCCGGCCATCGTCGGACGAGATCGAATAGAGGATCTGGGTGCCAGCGGGCGAGACCCGCCCGCAGCAGCTCTTCCCCAAGTCGGTCATCTGGCGTTCGTCACTGCCGTCGGCGTTGGCCATGAAGATCGTCTCATCGCCGTACCGCTCGCCGGCGCGAGCGAAGACGATCCGGCCCTGGAGCTGGACCATCGGCATCGTCGCGGAAGATGCCGCCACCGATGGGCTCGCCTGGGTCGCCGGGGTCGAGGAAACGACGGCCGACGAGCTCGCCAGGGCGGTCGGCGATACGGCGCTGGGCGGCGTGCCGTTGCAGCCGACGATTAGGACGACCACGACCAGACCAACGAGCAAACGTGGCGAGCCGCGGTTCTCCACCCAATCTCTCTCCACCCCGGGCGCGCGACCCGACGGGACAATCAGAAGGCGATTGTCGAAATTCGACTTCTCGCGCTCACGCTATGAACCCATGGTGGCTGAACGAGCGTCCGATCCTGGCTGGAGTCACGGCTATCACGGCTCGACGGCGTGACCTAACCCTCGCCACGACCTCTCGCCAAACCTGGTTCTAGGGAAGTCGGGCGGCGTCGTCGACCCGTGCGCCAGCGGCGATGCCCTCCCAGAACTCCACCGCGGCCCGCTCGTAAAGGAGGCCCATCGCCAGAGTCACCCCTCGCCAGTGCTCGATGGTGCGCACCACTGGGTCCGAGTCATTGACGATGCCCTCGGCACGTCGATCGTCCTCGTAGCCGGCGAGGGCGGCGCGATGGATCGCGAGCTGCGCAACCGCGAGAGCCCGGCGGTCGTCAGTTGACCCCAGATCCGCGAAGAACAGCTGGAGCAGGCCGGCATCACGCAGCTCCGTCGGTTCCTGCGAGGGCTTCGCGAGCCATGCCTGGATCGCCACACGGCCGCGGTCGGTAATCGTGAAGAGCCGCCGTCGCCGCCCATCCGCCTCGCGCTCTTCTGTCAACAGACCCAGCTGGACAAGGCGCGGTGGCTCCTTATAGAGAAGTGCGTGGGGGAACGACCAGAAATGGCCAATGGTGGCCGCCACGTGGCCTTTGAGCTCATAGGGCGTGGACGGACCTTCACGCTCAATCAGGCCCAGCACGAGGTACGAGGTTGAGGTCAGATGTGCGGATGATGCGGCCGTCGTATCGATTGACATTCGTCCAGACGATACCATACACTCGCGACGGTTCCACACGGATGATCGATCGAGGCAGATAGCGCTCTCCCTGCGGGAACCCCTATCCGCAGAGCGACCTCAGGAGGAACCATCCCTTGGCCACCGCCACCGCATCCAGACCCGTCCAGAGCTCGAAGGCGACCAGGCACGCTGTCGCTACGCCAATCACCAAGAAGCTCCGCCCGCTGGGCGACCGCGTGGTCGTCCAGCCGAGCGCCCACGAGGAGATGACGAAAAGCGGCATCGTGATCCCGGACACCGCCAAGGAGAAGCCCCAGGAGGGGAAGATCCTGGCCGTCGGCCCCGGTCGCGTCCTCGACGATGGCAAGCGCGAACAGATGGACCTCAAGAAGGGCGACAAGGTCCTCTATGCCAGGTACGCCGGCGCCGAGTTCAAGGTCGACGGCGAGGATCTCCTCATCGTCAGCCAGAAGGACATCCTGGCGATCGTCGAGAGCCGACCGTAGGTCAAGCCTGGACTCCAGCACTCCCCGACCCATGCGTGCGAGCCTCGCGCACACCCAGAAAGGACAGCAGACGCAATGGCCAAGCAACTCCTCTTCGATGAGATGGCACGGCGGGGCCTCAAGCGCGGCGTCGACCGTCTGGCCGACGCGGTCCGTGTCACGCTCGGGCCGAAGGGTCGCAACGTCGTGCTGGACAAGAAGTACGGCTCGCCGACGATCACCAACGACGGGGTGACGATCGCCAAGGAGATCGAACTAGACGATCCGTTCGAGAACATGGGCGCGCAGCTCCTCAAGGAAGTCGCCACCAAGACCGACGATGTTGCCGGCGACGGCACCACGACCGCCATTGTCCTCGGCCAGGCGATCGTCGCCGAGGGCCTTCAGAACGTCAGCGCCGGGGCCAACCCGATGGGTGTCAAGCGCGGCATCGAGAAGGGCGTGGCGGCGATCGTCGCCGAACTCAAGCTCCAGTCTCGCCCGGTCGACAACAGCAAGCAGATCGCGGCGGTCGCGTCGATCAGCGCCGCGGATCCAGAGGTCGGCGAGATCATCGCCGAGGTCATGGACAAGGTCGGCAAGGACGGCGTGATCACCGTCGAGGAGGGCCAGAGCCTGGGCCTCGAGACCGAGTACACCGAGGGCATGCAGTTCGACCGAGGCTACCTCTCGGCCTACTTCGTGACCAACCCAGACCACATGGAGGCGGTTCTCGACAACCCGCTCATCCTGATCACCGACAAGAAGATCTCGAGCGTCAAGGACATGCTGCCGGCGCTCGAGCTGGGCGTCGGACAGAGCAAGCCGGTGGTCATCATCGCCGAGGACGTCGACGGTGAGGCCCTCGCCACCCTGGTTGTGAACAAGCTCCGGGGCACCGTGTCGGTCCTCGCGGCAAAGGCACCCGGCTTTGGCGATCGACGCAAGGAGATGCTGCGCGACATCGCCGTCCTGACCGGCGGCACGGTCATCAGCGAGGAGATCGGGCGCAAGCTCGACTCCGTCACGGTCGATGACTTCGGGTCGGCCCGCCGCGTGGTGGCCACGAAGGACGACACGACGATCATCGACGGAGCGGGCTCAAAGGACCAGATCAAGGCCCGAATGAGCCAGATCAAGGCCCAGATCGAGGACACCACCTCCGACTACGACAAGGAGAAGCTCGAGGAGCGTCTGGCGAAGCTGGCCGGCGGCGTCGCGGTGATCAAGGTCGGTGCGGCCACCGAGGTCGAGCTCAAGGAGAAGAAGCACCGCATCGAGGACGCGCTCTCCACCACCCGGGCGGCCGTTGAAGAGGGCCTAGTCGCGGGTGGCGGCGTGGCGCTACTCCAGGCGATCCCGGCGCTCGACCTAGTCGAGCTCGTGGGCGACGAGGCGGTGGGCCTCAGCATCCTGCGCCGCGCGCTCGAAGCACCGGCCCGCCAGATCGCCGACAACGCCGGCGCGCACGGCGAAGTCATCGTCGAGCACGTCAAGACACTCAAGCCCGGCCATGGCTTCGACGCCCTCAAGGGCGAATACGGCGACATGTTCAAGAAGGGCATCGTTGATGCTGCGAAGGTGACACGTTCGGCGCTCCAGAACGCCGCATCGATCGCGGCGATGGTCCTCACGACGGAAACGCTTATCACCGACCTGCCGGAGCCGAAGCAGTCCGTCCCCGCTGGCGGCGGTTATGGCGGGGACATTGACTACTAGGCTGAACCGACACCGGCTTTGGGCGGGAGTCCGGCCTTACGCTAGGGTCTCCGCCAACACCACGGAAAGCACGATGGTGCTGCGCCGCGTCGCGCGGTCACCGTGACCCACAGACAAACCCCCGGCTTCGGCCGGCCAGCTCGAGGCCGATGGCGACTGGGCTCGACTCAACCGACACTATGACCTGATGGTGTCGACCAGGCACGGCCAGGGCCGGCGAACGAGATGAACTCGGTCAGGTCCCAACGCCGAGGTCGTACAGCTCGGCGGATGCCCGGCTGTTGTCGTCGTAGTCGCCCGTCAAAAGCACGCTGTCGTCGAGCAACAGTGTCGCTGTCTTGCCGTAGCGGGCTCCGGCCGGGCTCAAGGTGGCAGTCCATCGGCCGGTGCTCGGGTCGTCCAGCTCGGCGGACGCCGGCCTGTCAGTGAGCAAGCCGTCGTTGACGACAAGCAGGGTGCGTCGGCCAGGAGGGTCGCCATGTGGCCGAAGCCGCCCTCGGCCGTGCTCCCGGTGACGGTCCACTTCGCGGTGCTCGGGTCGTACAGCTCTGCCTCCATGAAGTTGCCGCTACCGCCCGCCACGAGCACCCTGCCGTCGGGCAGTAACGTCGCCGTGTGACCGCCGCGGCCCTGGTGGAACTGGTCGCCGATGGCGGCACGGCTGAAGTACTGGATGGCCACTAGGAGTAGGCCACTGACGATGATGCCGCCCACAATGCCCATCAGCTGGCCGCGCTTGACGTTCCTGATCTCGCCACTGAACGAGACCGAAAGCACGGCGAAAGGAGCGACCAGGCCGGCCAGATGGAGAAGCGGATCGTCTCGCCCAGGCTGAAGCCGGCGCCGAGATCGGCGCCATCGGCCTGGGCGGCGGTGATCACGCCCTGGCAGGTCCCGGCACCCAGCACCTCGTCGAGGTTCTTCTGGAAGCTCTGCGCGCCTGTCCCGCCAGGGCGAGCACGCCCAGGGTGATGGCGACGCGCACGCAGCCGATGAGCATCGCCCAACGCTGGACGTCGAAGTATGTGGAGGGCACGTTCGACGCGGTCACGGCCGCCATGCGCGGGCTCCTAGTCGCCGGCGCCCTGCCCGTGGTGCTGGGTGGCGACCACGCCATCACCCGCCGGGGGACGCGTCTTACCTGCCGCGCCGGCTGACGCTTTCGGGGTCCACAGACTCAGCTGCGGCTGGTCGGCTGCCCCTTCCGGCGCAGGAAGCTCGGCACCTCGAGGTCCTCTTCATCGAGTGCCGGCGATGCCTGTGGCGCCTGATCGGTAAGCTCGGCCGCAGGGGCAACCGAGCCCACGCTCGACGCCGCACTGGATGCCCGGACTCGGCGCTTGGGTGATCGCGCCGCCTCATCCACCGGAAGAGGACTACCGTTCGATGCGGCCGCTATCGTCGGGGTCTGGACCCGCTCGTGCCCCATGAGCCCGGTGGCGATCAGCGTGATGAGGACGTCCTCGCCCAGCGACCCATCGAAGCTCGCCCCGAAAAGAACATTCGCATCGACGTCGGCGCGCTCGCGGATCACGTCCGCTGCAAGTCGAACCTCGCGCAATCGGAGGTCGGCAGGGCCGGAGATATTGAACAGGATCCCGTGAGCGCCCTCGATGCTCGCTTCCAGCAGCGGGCTGGCGACCGCCTGTCGAGCCGCGTTTGTCGCACGGTCCTCGCCGGTGCCACGACCCAGGCCGATCAGCGCGGGGCCGGCGTCCTTCATCACCGACCGGACATCGGCGAAATCGAGGTTAACCAGGCCAGGCGCCGCGATCAGATCGATGATTCCCTGGACGGCCTGCCGGAGCACGTCGTCGACAACTTGGAAGGCCTCGATCATCGATGCGTCGGCGGCGAGGACATCGCCGACACGATCGTTCGGCACTACGATCAGAGCATCGACGTTCTTGGCAAGCTCGCCGGCCGCGGTCTCGGCAATCCGTTTTCGTTGCGATCCCTCGAACCCGAACGGCTTGGTAACCACCGCGATGGTCAGGGCACCCTGCTCCCTGGCCTGGGCCGCGACGATTGGCGCGGCGCCAGAGCCGGTCCCGCCACCAAGACCAGCGGTGACGAACACGAGATCGGCGCCGCCGATGGCGCGAGCGATCCTGGCCTCATCCTCCTCGGCGGCCCGGCGACCGATGTCGGGATCGCCGCCGGAGCCGAGGCCACCCGTGATGGCGTGACCGACCCGAAGCTTGGTCTCCGTGCTCGAGCGACGCAGGGCCTGGGCATCGGTGTTGCAGGCAACGAAGCTGACGGCCTGGATCCGCGCCTTGACCATCCGGTCGACCGCGTTGCTGCCACCGCCTCCGACACCGATAACCCGGATCGCTCGCGTCTCCGGCCTGCGGGTCCGGCGGATCCAGCCAGTCATGGCCGTAAGAATGCGAAGGACCAGGAGGGCGACGAGGGCCGCGACGATAATGACGACCACGATCTCGCCAAGGGCAGGCACGCCTCCGAGTGTACCCGCAGGAACGCGCATTTCGGCAGAGGTACTTTGGGCTCACTCGCTGTCTTCCCAGTCTGTCTCGTGGATAACTCACTTGCCCAAACAGGCTGACCCGGAGTAGACCTGCCATCACCGGCGGAACAGCGCAGGCGCAAGGTCGTGGTGCTCACCGACGACAATGTTGGAGGTCCGCTGATGGTTGCCAGCCAGGAGACAGTCGCGTCCGTCCGTGGCGTTCTCGACCGGTTCGTCGCCTCGTACTCGGCCAAGGACGAAGCGGGGGTGCTCGGCTGCTTCGCCGTCGGGGATGACGGCGTGCTCGTCGGCACGGGCGAGGACGAGTGGCGGGTCGGGGACGCGGCCGTGCGAACGCAAGTCGAGCGG
>Ga0326597_10012621_pt1 | contig 11137 bp, 12 predicted proteins | sample RVTome_12_FD_203789 | JGI IMG/M metagenome (GOLD analysis project Ga0326597, IMG submission 203789) | Soil microbial communities from uranium-contaminated site in the Upper Colorado River Basin, Wyoming, United States - RVT100D185 | ecosystem: Environmental > Terrestrial > Soil > Contaminated >... | reverse complement strand
GACCAGTGCCGAGACGCGGTGGGGGCAATGAACCCCCAAATGGAGAGCCAGGCGGCCTCCCATGGAGTACCCCACGAGGGGGCACGCGTGGATTCTTTCCTCGTCCAACACCCGGATCACCGCCTGCGCGGCGCCTTCCATGGTGTAGGCCCGGGAATCCGTCACTCGGCCCGTGCCGCCGTGACCGGGCAGGTCCAAAGCGAGGCACCGATAATGGGGAGAGAGGGAGTTAATAATTCCCTGCCAATCGTCGAGGGAGCCCATGAAGCCGTGCAGGAATAGCAAAGCGGGCGCCTTCGGGGGGCCGTATCCCTGATAGTGCAGGCGGGTGGCTTGCGTCACGGGCGCTCAAGACCCCTTGAGGCTGGAAACGACCGTGTCCAGAAGACTGAGATGCAGCTGGTGGTTCTCCTCGCGCGTGGTGGTGACCTCGATGAGGCTGGCGCGCTGGTTGCGCAGGGCCTGTTCATAAGCCTCAGCAAAGGTCTTTCCCGTCGTTGGATGATCGTAGTTCACTTCGAACATCCGCGCGGCCCCCTCGAAGGTCAGGTTGTGGGGAGTTCCGAAATAGGGCTCGAAGACGTCGCGAAATTGTGCGATGGGCAAAAAGGAAAAGATACCGCCGCCGTTGTTGTTAAGAACCACCACGACCATGGGCACGTTGACGGTACGCAAAAAGTTGAGGGAGTTGAGGTCATGGAGCAGGGCCAGATCTCCCATGAGGACCGTGACAGGACGCTCTAACCCCCGGGCGAATCCCGTGGCCGTTGCCAGGATTCCGTCGATGCCTACCGCCCCGCGATTGCAAGCCACCAGGGGGGAGGCTCCGTTGGCCACCGCAAAGGTATCCACGTCTCTCACCGGCATGCTGGCGGCCAGGAAAAGTCCGTGGTCGGATCCGATGAGCTTGGAGACGATACGGGCGACGAGCGGTTCGCTCAGTTCCCCTCCGTCCAGGCCGTCCAGCGCCTTACCCACGCGGCGCGACGCCTCCCGCCACCCGTCAAGCCATTCTCGGTTCCCCCGGGGTCTTAAATAGGGGACCAGGGAGTCACAAAAACGCCCCACGTGTCCGTCTACCCTGAGTGATACGGCGTGCAGGGGGTCGCTTCGCGCGGGGTGGTCCTCCACTGCGATATACGGGCGTGGGCCACAACCCTGGAGATAGTCCAGCAGGCGTTTCGAAAGGAGTCGCCCGCCAAGATGAAGGACGGCCGCGGCGCGGTTTCGGTCCGGGAACTCTTTTGCGGCCAGGATGGCGTCAGCGTGGGGAATCATGGGGCTATCTGCGTTGCCGAGCCTCAGCCCGGAGGAAATATCCGGCAGCACGGGCCATCCGAGCTTCCCAACGAGCTTGCGGATGGACGGTAGTTGCTGCGGGTCGCCGAGGGAACCGATAACTACCAGTCCTCGCTGGACCCTTCCCAGAGTCTCGGCCAAGGCCTTGAGGGGCGGGTCCGCGCAGATCGTATCGGGAACGGGATAATCCGTGAACGGCGCGTGGGTTTGCCGCCAGTGGGCGAGGCCGGCAAGGTAGCCCGTGTAATCTTCTCCTTGGGGAATTGGTGCCAGCGGTTCACGAAACATGCAGTTGATGTGGACCGGACCCTGAGGAGAACGCCTGGCGCGATAGACGGCCTGGTCGACTGTGGTAAGGATCATCTCCGGACGGATGGCTCGGTCGGGGCAGGGAAGATCGATTTGCCATCGCGCGTAGGGCGCGTAGATCTTTGCCTGATCGATGGTCTGGCTCGCCCCCGTATCTCGAAGCTCCGGGGGCCGGTCGGCCGTGAGCAAAATCAAGGGGACCCGGTCCATGGACGCCTCCACGACGGCCGGCCAGGCGTTGGCCACCGCAGTGCCGGAGGTGGTGATCAAGACGGCCGGCCTTCCCGTGGCACGGCCCCAGCCGAGAGCGTGGAAGGCGGCGCCCCGCTCGTCGAAGTGGTGGATGGCCGCGGCCTCCCGACGAGCCGCCACGGCGGCGGTCAGCGGGGCCGATCGCGACCCTGAAGGCAAAACGAAATAACCGGCGCCCTGGCGCACGAGTTCTTCGATAAGAAGCGTGGCCCAGAGGCTGTTCAGATTCGGGGCATCCAACTCTGTCATGGGCGAGTCATGGCTTGAAGAAAGGGGCTGATTTTATTCTCCATCTCGTTCCATTCTTCTTCGGATGTCGATCCGAGAACGATCCCCGCGCCCGAGTATAGAAAGAGGTTGGGCCCCTCTACCAGTCCGGAGCGAATAGCCACTGCAAACTCTGCTCCCTCGGGGGAGATCCAGCCTACGGGACCCGCGTACCATCCTCTGTCGAAGGGTTCGATACGGCGGATGGCCTCCAGCGTGGCTGCGGTGGGATACCCTCCCACTGCGGGCGTCGGCGGGAGGTTGGACAAGATTGCCACATCTCCGATTCCGCTTTTCAAGGTTCCGTGGAACGCGCTAGACAAGTGTTGGCATTGCGAGAGTTTTAAAAGGTTTACCGTGCTATCGGTCTCAAGGTACAGGCACAGGGGGGCCAGGGATTCCTGGATGCCGCGAACCACGAACCCGTGCTCTCGCAGGTCCTTCTCGCTGTGGAGGAGCTCCGCGCCAATGCACTCATCGGTCACGGGGGAGGCCCCACGCGGCCGGGTCCCTGCCAGGGCTTCGCTCCATATCCGCTGGCCCCGGCGGCGGTAGAGTCTTTCCGGTGAGGCGCCGATAAAGGCTGCTCCGCCCCCGGGAATAAAACAGAATTGAAAGCAGTGAGGTGTGATAGCCTTGAGGCGTTTAAGGAGCCCCATGGGGTCGAGGTCCGCCGAAAACTGCAGCGAAGACCGCCGGGCCAGTACGATTTTCTGCAGGGTTCCCTGGTCAAGAGACGCAAGTGCCAGTTCGACATTGCGGCGCCACCCTTCACGATCAGGCAGGTCCCGGCGCACGCAAAGGGAAGGCAAGGGGGCCGTGCCCTCTCTCACGGCCGGGCTGATCCTGTCAAGTGCCGAGAGGGTTCCCCTCAGGGCCTCAGGGTCATCCGGTCTGAGCGCCACATTGCAGGCCAGGGTACACTCTCCATCGCGGTTGATCAATTCAATTTGGGGAAGGACGAACCGAAAAAATCCAAAGGGCTGCCACCCGGCGTCCGGTTTTCCCCGGGGGTTGAATCGAGCGCCGCCGTAGTAGCGGACGGACGGGAGGGCCCCCGCCAGCTTCCGACTCAGTGACATGAACATCGCCTCAAAGTCCGTGGCCGCCTCCCCGCTTAACAGGGAGTCGGATTCGCCCACCCCGGCGATTTCCAAAGGCTTGTCGCGATCAGCCCAATAGACTTTTGAACCGTTATTTTGCGCGCTTAGCCACGAAACAGGTGCAATGGGATCGATGTTCGTCTCCACGCGCAAGATCCTTCGCTGTGGCTTGGAAGCCGCCCTTCGGCAGGACTCAACGGCTTGGGTGATTTTGGATGCCAGAACGGCCTTGGCCCCCTGGAACAGGGCGGAGGGGTCGGATAGGTGAGACATTTTCCTGATTCCGTTTGTCCTATCACGCGGGTGGAGAAATTCAAGCTGGATAGGGCTCAGCCCCGGCTTTCTACCGATAACCGGGGATGATTTTTAAAGTTCCGGGAAGAGGATTACGGTTGGGGAGGGTGAGGAATCGTTCGTGAACCCGTATGGTTAGCTGGCAAGCTGCTTCTTGATGTTCTCGACGAACTCCTTGAGCATGGTATCCGCTTTCTTACGGATGATGGGCTGCCCGAATTCACCGATCTTGCCGAGGATATTGACGTCCGTGTCCACGGAAAGCTCGGTTTCGCTGGCACTCAAGTCCGTCAGAGTCATGCTTGTTTTACCCCGCACAGCGCCCGCTGCCATTCGGTCGCTGGCCTCGGCTCGCAACGTGGCGCGCCACTGGCTCTGGTCGCGCTCCTCTACGATGATCTTGCCCGTCAGGTTCAAAGAGATGGGCCCCACCCGGACCTTGAGGGTTCCCTGGTAGGTGTTGGGGTCCAGTTGCTCCACCTTTTCAACCCCGGGAAGGGACTGCGCTACCCTGGGAATATCCATGAGAAAATTCCACAGCGGCTCGCGTGGAGCCGCCACCACCGCCTTTTGGTTGAATTTCATCGCTTATTTCTTCTCCCGCTAGATTTCTTTGCCTTTTTTGCCTTCTTTGCCGTCTTTTTCTTCACCGCGGGCTGTTTCTTCTTCGCCACCCGGGTGCTCGCCGCTGGTTTCTTTCGAATCTCTTGCAGCGCTTTCTCCAACGCGCGCCGAACAAAAACTCCGGCCATTTCCTTTTTATAGGCGGCGGAGCCGCGGAAATCGCTGATGGGATCCACCGCTTGCTTGGCCTTTTCCGCCGCCTCCCTCAAGGCCTCGAGTTTCACGGGCTGTCCCCTCAGGAGATCCTCCGCCTCTTTGGCCCGGATGGGAGTCGTGCCCACACTGCCCATCGCGATGCGGACGTCTTGAAAGACCTTCTTGGCCCGGTCCAGGGTAACCACGCACGCGGCGGAAACCGTGGCGTAGTCGTCAGCGGTCCGGGGAAGGAACTTAAGAAAAGCCCCGCCGCTGACGGGCGGTAATGCCGGAACAAAGATCTCGGTGAGGATTTCGTCCGGCTTGAGCACGGTTTCATAGTAGTCCGTGAAAAATGAGTCCAGTGGAATCACGCGGCTCCCGTCGGCGGAGGTCGCCTTTGCGCTCGCCCCAAGGACAATCAGGGTCGGGGGGGGGTCCTGGTTAGGGTCGGCATGGGCCAGCCCGCCGCCGACGCTGGCCATGTTGCGAACGCGCACCGTGGCCACGTGGTGATAGGTTTCAGCCAGGAGCGGGATGCGCCGGCGCACCAGCGGGGACGTCTCGACCTCGCTGTGGGTGGTCAGTGCCCCGATCTGTAATCCTCCGTCCTTTAGGCTAACCCCGCTCAACCGGGGGACGGAGCGCAGGCTAATCAGGCAGGTCGGCCGTACCAGGCGCTGGCGCATCATGATGACGAGGGCCGTGCCGCCCGCGATGAGCTTTGCGTCGGTGCCGAAGGACTTGAGGCCCTGGTGGACTTCTTTCAGGCTTTTTGGCGTTTGGTATTCGAATGGTACCATGGCGAATTCCTTACTTAAATTGGTGAGCCTTCTGGATGGACTCGATAATCTTGTAGTATCCGGTGCAGCGGCAAAGGTTCCCCATCATCCAATCCTTGATCTCATCCACGGACGGTTTGGGTTTCTGGTCCAGCAAGGCCTTCGCCGCCACCACCTGACCCGGCGTGCAGATGCCGCACTGGAAACCACCGTAACGGATAAAGCTCTGCTGCACCGGATGAAGCTTTCCGTTTTTTGCCAGTCCTTCCACCGTTGTGATATCGCGTCCGTCGGCAAATACCGCCAGAGCAAGGCAGGAACTTACCATTTTCCCGTCCATAAGGACTGTGCAGGCGCCGCACACGCCGACGCTGCATCCCTCTTTGGTGCCCGTGAGCCCGAGATCGTAGCGGATGGCATCCACCAGGAGACGATGGGTGGGCACTTCAAGCTCGTAGTTTTTACCGTTCACTCGCAAACGGATCTTCTTGTTCATGATCTCCCTTTCTCTTGGAGAGTTCTCTGGTCTCAACGGGAACGCCAACCGGCCCCACAGGCCGTAACTTATAGGAAGATTCTAAAAAAAGTGCAAGAGGAAAGAAATCGGGAAAGCAAAAATTTATCCGGCCGTTAACTCCGGGCATGCTGGCTCGTGTGGAAAGATAGGGTCCGGGAACGTTATGAAGCTCGCAAGCTGGCAGGCATGCATGGCAGACCCGATCGCTTTGCAGCAAAAGCCCTGCTTTGAGGTTGCTTTGGGGGCTAATCTCCGAGGAGATGCCTTTTCCCCTTCCATACGTCGTCGGAGAATGGCACGGGTGCGGGGTTGGTGGGCTCTGGAGCCGCCAGGGACTGGAAGATCACGGTATTCAGACCCCGTTTGCGCTCCAGCTCCCGCGCCGCAGCCTTTGCCTTGTCCCACTCCGCATAGGGACCCACCCGCACCCGGTAGGCCGTGGGACCCGCCTCCATGGAGGCTTTCTGTACGAAGACGTCGAACCCGCCTTTAGAGATGTTCTGGCGGAAGGACTCGGCTCGTTCCTCGTCCTGGAAGGAACCAACCTGGACAATGTACCCTTCCTCCGGCTCCGTCGGGTTTTCTGTCACCGCAGTTTGGGTGTACGTGCTAAAGCCGAAATCCAGCAATGACCTGGCGTCCCTCCACACGGAGCCCGAACCGAGGATGGAAACCACCAGCGTTACCCCGTGCCTTGTGGCTGCGCCGACGAAACAACGCCGGGCCGCCTGTGTATAGCCGGTTTTGCCGCCGACGGCGCCGTCAAAATTCCACAACAAGCGATTCTTGTTTCGCACGGGGAGTCTCTTCACGCGCTCATGGTTCCCCGCGGATATCAAATCGACCCATTTCCATTTGGTGTGGACGATGGTGCGAAAGGACTCGATTTGCATGGCGTGGCTGAAGATCAATGCCAGGTCCCTCGCCGTCGAATAGTGACCGACCTCGGTGAGGCCATGGGGATTTCGAAACTGGCTGTTTTCGGCGCCGAGTTCTTTGGCTCGGCGGGTCATGATTTCTGCAAAGCCCTCCACCGAGTGCCCTATGCCCTCGGCAAGAACTACGGCCGCGTCGTTGGCCGAATAGAGAAGGGCGCTGTACAGGAGGTCCTCAACGCTCATGGTCTGGCCCGGTTGCAGGCCTAATTTTAGTGAAGTGACCTGGGAAGCCGCCTCGCTGGCGGCAAGGCGGTCCTCAAGTCTGGCCTTATCCAGGGCCACCAGCGCGGTGAGTATTTTGGTGGTGCTGGCGGGGGGCAGCGGTCGGTCGGGGCGACGTTGGTAGAGAATTTCCCCGGTGTCTGCGTTGAGCAGGAACGCTGCCCGTGCCGTCAGTTGCTTCTCGGAAAAGGCCCACGCGGGGGCGAAGGGCAGGGCAATGACAACGGTGATGAGACAGAGAGCGAGGCCGAGTTGGATTCTCAGTTTCAGGATGTTTTTTGCTCCCTGTGCCATTTGATTGATAAGGGTGAATTCAAAAACGTCCGGGTTATCCTGGATTTGGATGCCTATATATCATAACCGGATTGATTGTGGAAAGTTTTTTTTTCGTTTCCGATGATGGTTTTTTGGATTTTTTCGCTTAACCGCTGTGCCAGCTCTTCGATTCTGCGCCGGCTGCCCCTGTCCAGGAGTATTGTAGCGCTGCACTCCATGACGAGGCGGAGCGAGAAAGCGGGGAAAAATTTGAGGCCCGTGGTGGATCCCGCGACGGCGGGGCCGCTGTAGACCTGGTCCATCCCCAACCGCAGTCCCTTGATCTCGTTGAACGGGACGGAGATCACGTGATGGCGGCAGAAGCTTCGTTTGGAAAGTGTAACGAGGCTGGAGGTCCCCTCCACTAGGATGGTTCTCTTGAGGGTTAGTAGAAAAAAAGCCACGGCAAAGAGGATCAGGTTCATAACCGGAAAATACCAGAGGGAGGTTGCTGCGGTGCCCCATCCCTGGGAATGGATGGCTAGGGCAACGGGTAGGGATAGAGTCAGGAGGGCGACGGCGGTGCCGAGGCACAGAAATCCGGGGAATCGGGTCCCCTGCCAAATCAGGAAGAGGCGGTCAGAATTATCCACCTCTGTCTGGAAACCAAGACGAATGAAGAACGATTCAAAGTGGCGTGGATCGCCTTGCATGGGGGGAAATCAAGAGGGTTGTGAAGGGGCGGGCCCGAGCCCGCTCCCCTACTGGAGTTGCTGTTCAATGGCCTCGACGGCCTGACGGGCGAATAAATAGTTGGGTTCAATGACGAGGGCCTTATAGAACTCATCCAGGGCCTTTTTGAGCATCCCCTTTTCCATGTAAACGCGTCCGAGGTTGCAATGAGGGTAGTGGTAGGACGCGTAACGGTCCGCCCGAGTTGCCTTCTCAAGCCAGGGAATCGCGTCGTCCAGCTGGCCGAGATTGATCAGGTAGGCCCCAATGTCGTTATACGGGTTGCCGAAGGTCGGGTCCGCAGCAATGGCCTTTTTGCACTCCTCAATGGCATCCTCGTAGCGCCCCTGAAAGCTGAAGGTCCATCCCAGGTACGTATGAGCCTCCGCCGTGGGGTGATAGCTGATGGATTCCCGGTAGAGGCGTACGGCGACGTCCAGTTCACCCTCCATCTGCCGGTCGTAGGCCTCGCGAAAGAGCTTCAAGGCCTTGGCGTGACGCTCGTCGCTCATTGCCGCGCTCCGGTTCCTCGCGGAATCCGACATCTATTTCTTTCCCTTCCCATGATCGGGAACTACCCCGAGCTTCTTAAGTTCCTTTTCCGCCTGGCCCCTGAGATCCGCCTGGCCTCCCCGGGCCTCCTGCCGGATACGCTCGTTGCAGGGCTCGCAGATACCGCCCTTCAAGTCGGCGGGTTTACCGCAAACCATGCATTTCCTCTTTTCCGACTCCATAAAAAATTTTACCTCAATTGAGAGACCCTCCACAACCTCAAAAAAGACAGTCGTATCCATGCCTATTGAAGCAGCTGTATTTGCGAGGGATCTTCCAGGATCATCTCCAGACCATAACGAGGGTGGCTCCTGACCTCACCGGTAAGTTCAACCTCCCGACCCTCGTATTGGCTCAGAGGGACCTTTAGCCGCGCGAAACGTTCCAGCGAGGAAGAAAAAACGATGCCGGTGAAGGATGAACGGGAGGGTCCGAAATTGATGAAATACGTGTTGCTTTTCGAAGAGTGCCCCACCCGGAAAATCCTGCCGCGAACCCTGACACGGACTCCAACCAAGGCCCGGATTTTCTCCAGATCCGTGGCCTCCACTGCCGGGATGTGCGCCGCGTCCTGGGGAGGAGGGCCAGGGGGGGCATAGGCCACCGGGTAAGGCGGCAATTCCTGCGGGGACGGGACCCACCTCTGGATGAGCAGGTGGGAAACAAACCCGGCCGTGTAGCCGGCGGCAACGGCCATGATGATTGTCCGGCTGGTGTTCCTCATTTTCCTTTGTCCCATAGACGGTAAAACTGACGGCGATAGTCCTCAGCCAGCGGGCCCGCGTCGTGAAACATGAGGAGATTCTCGTCGTTGTAGTTTTCCGCCGAAGCGGTCCAATTGTAGGAACCCGTGAAGAGGACCCGGCCGTCAATGACGGCGAATTTCTGGTGCATGGAGCCCTGTCTTTGCTCGCCTTTACTCCGGCCGCTCACCCGCCGCACGCTGACGCCCTTCTCCTTCAAATAGGAGCCTTTGGAATAGTCGTTTTCCTGGTCAAATTCGCGGTCCAGGACTACCCGCACGTGAACGCCTCGCCTTTTGGCTTCCACCAGTGCCCGGGCGAAATCGTCGTTGGTGAAGGCAAAAATCGCCGCCAGAATCTCTCTGCGGGCCCCTTGGATCTCGCGCAGGATGTGGCTCGAGCACTGGCCCGCGGGGCTGAAACAAGTTTGCACAACCATCTCGGCCAGGCCGCGTGGGGCCCCCCACGCGGCCTGGAAGAGGCCGAGGATCAGGGCAGCGAAAAGGATTTTTCTCTTATGTTTTCTTGGGTCGAATGGATTCGTAACCGGCATGTCTCTGAGTCCTTTCTTGGCACATCTCAAGGATCAGCCGTTCCATGGCCATGCGGGGCGGTTTGCCGGTGGACTTGAGTCTGATGTCGGTTTCATAGAGCAAGTGCAGGTAGCGAAGAAGCTGCTCCGAGGTGAAGGGGCCCGCCCGTTGAAAGCTCATATAGTCCCCGTAAGGGTTTTGCGTGATGGTCGGAGCCCCCTGGGAGAGCACCCGCCTCTGGAACTCCTGGAAGGTCATGCCGGCTTTCCATTTTCCCCTGAATTCGCCTTCCAAGAAATGGCGCGCGGCGAGAAGTTTTCTCACGTCACTGGCGATGGTTCCCAGGATTTTCAGCGGAGGCTCCCCTTGGGAGAGAAGGCGAGCGAGGCAGCCAAGGGCCGGCAGGGTGTCCCGTTTCGCAAGGGCTGCTGTCAAATCGAACACCCAGGTTCCCGCCTCGTCGGAAAATACCTCCTCGACGTCCTGTTCCCGGATCCGGGGTTGCTCCCCGACGTAGAGAAAAAGCTTCCCCATTTCATGATGGATTCCCCACAGTTCGTCCCCCGCCCTGGCCAGGAGCAGGACTTTGGCCCTGGGCTCGATGGTTTTACCCGTTTCACGGATGAGCCGGTCGAGAAACTCTGCCAGCGCTTCTCTCTTGATCCTGCCGTTTCTTTCGCGCTCCAGGCTCAGGTCCAATACGGCTCCCTCCTGGTCCAGCCTGCGATACAGGCGCGTTCTCTTGTCGACGTGGGGGGTGGTGATCAGCAAACAGATCCACGGGGGAAGCCCCTCCTCGAGAAGCTCCGGGAGCCTGTGATTCTGTCCGGAACCAAGCTTGCCGGGATCCATGCCCCGGCTGAGGCCATAGGCCAGGATCTCGTCCATTTCACCGCTTGGCCCCTTGCCTGCCGCCGTTGAAGAGGGTGTATGACCGGTGCCGAGCGGCGCCGGAGTCCTGTCAGTGGCATTGGGGGTCCATCCTTCCAGAACCATGAGGTCCAAGAGCAGGCGGGCGGCCTCGTCTTTTTTATCGTCCCCCCAAAGCTGCCGGATCTTGTCTGCCAGATCGCCTCTGCGATCCCGGGATAAAAAATAAGGCGCGTTCTCAATGACAACGGTTTTCGTGCCGGGGAACAGGGGAGGGGTCCTCAGGACGGCCTCGATCTGGTCCCAAGGGGACGAACGGCCGTCGAAACATTCCAGGTTCAAGGTCCGTTGGTCCGTTGGCACCCAAAGGTCAAGCAAGCTCCGGCTCGCCTCGCTAACTTGAAAATCATCCCCGTGCAAGAGGATGAGCCGCGGGCCGGTTCCCTTGCGAATTGCGGCGAGAGTGTCGTTTAGCGTTCGTTTCATGTTCCCGTGCAATGGGAGCTGCGTACCAGGCACGACTCCCTGTGGCAGTGCGGTCAGCCGGTGGGGGTGGGGACGCAGGTCCAAACACTAGTGTTTGGGGGTCCACATCTTGTTCCCGTCGTTCCAGGCATAATCCGCCTTCCACAACTTGAGACCGATGGTAAAATCGCCGCCGGACTTGGTCACAAAAACCCTCTCGTTGCAGTGAGGGATCTCCACTCGCG
>Ga0326597_10012620_pt1 | contig 11137 bp, 11 predicted proteins | sample RVTome_12_FD_203789 | JGI IMG/M metagenome (GOLD analysis project Ga0326597, IMG submission 203789) | Soil microbial communities from uranium-contaminated site in the Upper Colorado River Basin, Wyoming, United States - RVT100D185 | ecosystem: Environmental > Terrestrial > Soil > Contaminated >... | reverse complement strand
GTCGCCGGAGGAGTACGAGGCTGCATTGCCGAGAGTGAAGGCGGCGATATCGCCGCCTTCACTCTCGATCAACCAGAACTGTCCCTGATTCTCCTGTCTCACCCATAGGGTGCAGTCCAGTAGTCGAGTGACCCTGGAAACCCAGGAGGTCACGATGGTTCACTCCACACCCGACTTCACGCTCGACGTGGAAGGCGTGAAAGGCCTCTGCCCGGCGGGCGAGGTGTTTGCGAAACAGACCATGGCCGACGGTAAGATCCCGGTCCTCTCCTGCGAACGACCCTGCATCCGCGGCGAGATCGCCAGGCTCGCCGCGAACCTGGTCGCGCAGGAGGTGCCGTCACTCGCGCGGGCATGCCATGCGGAGACGTTTTTCGTGCCGCACTCCGCCATGGCCCATTGGGTAAAAGGCGCCGACAGGGCCGTGATGATCGATGGGTGCTTCCTGAAATGCCACGGACGGGTGCTCAGGAACCTGATCGGCGAAGACAGGGTCGTCCAGATCGATGCGCTGCCGTTCTATAACAGGTACACTGACATCTTCTCGATGGACGACGTTCCCGAAGAGGAACGCAAGGCGGTGGCGCGCCAGGTCGCCGACGGGATCATCGCCACGCTGAAGGACGACGATTCTCCTGGACCAGCGGTCCGCGGCGGACCTGGTGCCTCGGGCGGGAAGAGCCGGGCGTAGCAGTCTCGAGGTCTTCCCACGCCGTCCGGTTTTCCGGCGCGGTCCGGTGGCCGCCGGCAGAAGGGCGCCGCGCGTCGCGCGCGCGTCAGACGGTGGCCTCGAGCCCCGCTCGCCGCTATATCTTTCACATCGTGCGGAGGTGAGGCCGTGCGCCCTCCTGCGGCACAATCGCCGCCGGACCACCGGTCCGCGACCGGGCCGGCGTTCCCTGCCGCGCGAGGGAGACCAACGAAAGGCGAGGCGATCATGAAGGCGGCGTATTTCATGCGGCATGGCGGGCCCGAGGTGCTGGTCTATGGCGAGGTGCCCGATCCCGAGGCGGGGCCCGGCGAGGTGGTGGTCGATATCCATGCCGCCAGCGTCAACGGCGCCGACTGGAAGGTGCGCGCCGGCGCCTACAACCAGGCACCGCATTTCCCCTACGTGCCGGGGCGCGACTTCTCCGGCGTGGTGAGCGCCGTCGGCGCCGGCGTCGGCGATCTGCGCGTCGGCGACGCCGTCTTCGGCGTCTGCGACGTGGGCCAGGAAGGGGCCTACGCCGAGAGGATCGCCATCAGGGCGGCGATCGTCGCCCGCAAGCCCGACAGCCTGTCGCATGTGGACGCCGCGGCGCTGGCGCTGATCGGCCTCACCGCGCTGGTGGCGGTGGAGGACACGCTGAAGCTGAAGGCCGGCGAGACCATCCTGGTCCAGGGCGGGGCCGGCGGCGTCGCCGGCTTCGCCATCCAGCTCGCCAAGCACATCGGCGCCCGCGTCATCACCACGGTGAGCGCGAAGAACATCGACTACGTGCGCCGCCTCGGCGCCGACGTCATCGTCGACTACAACGCCGAGGACTTCACCAGCGTGGTGTCGGGCTGCGACGCCGTGTTCGACACCGTCGGCGGCGAGGTGGCCACGCGCTCCTTCGCGGTGCTGAAGCCGGGCGGCCGCGCGGCGTTCATCGCGTCGGGCGGCAAGGCGCCGGTTCCGCCGCGGCCGGACGCGATCTCGCTGCGGCCCGAGGTGGGGCGCGACCGGGAACACCTGGAGCGCATCGTCGAGCTGTTCGAGGCCGGCGCCGTCACGGTGCCGGAGATCGCCCGCTATCCGCTCTCCGAGGCCGCCGCGGCGCACCGGGTCAGCGAATCGCGCCACCTGCGCGGCAAGCTGGTGTTCGCGGTGCGCTGAGGCGGGGGCTCCGTCACGCCAGGCCGAGGAAGACGAGAAGGGCGCGATTCAGGCGCACCGTGTCCTCCTCGTCGAGACGGCCGATCCGCTCGCCGAGCCTGTTCCTGGAGACGGTGACGAGCTTGTCCACCATCAGCCGCGAGGGGACGCGCAGGCCGTTCCGTTCGCTGGGCGTGACGGGAAGGCGAAACAGAGGGGCCTCGGTCTCGTCGGTGGTGAAGACGCAGATGGTGACCGAGGCGGTGGCATCGAAGCGGTCATCCTGGACGATGACGGCGGGTCGCGGCTTGCCGGCATAGCCGGCTGCCGAAACGGTCCAGACCTCGCCGCGATTCATGCCTCGTCACGGTCGGCGACCGCATCGATGAAATCCTGATCCTCGCGGGCGTGGGAACTGTGCGCAACGGCGCGCGACTGGCGGTGCGCCTCGGTGCGGAACGCCGCCGTGCGGGTGTCGGGGACCCAGATCTGGATGGGGCGTAATCCCTTTGCCCGCATGCGCGCGCGGTAGGACTGCACTTTCTCGCGCGAGTTCTGCCGGGGCCTTCCTTTCGCGTCCATGGCATACTCCCCGCTCGGTTACATGTAACCTAGTCAGGGCCGCTTGCCGACGCAAGGGCTTCGGGGACGGCTTGGGGGGCGGGCCGGGGAGAACGCCGCGCCGTCTACGCCGCCTGCCGTCCCTCCATCAGGGCGATGAAGCGGTCGAAGAGATAGTGGCTGTCCTGCGGGCCGGGCGAGGCTTCGGGGTGGTACTGCACCGAGAACACGGGGCGGCCCTCCACCGCGATGCCTTCGAGCGAGCCGTCGAACAGGGAGGCGTGCGTTTCCACCACCCCCGCCGGCAGGGTGTCGCGCCGCACCACGAAGCCGTGGTTCTGGCTGGTGATCTCCACCTTGCCGGTCTTCAGGTCCTTGACCGGGTGATTGGCGCCGCGATGGCCGAGGTGCATCTTCTCCGTCTTCGCCCCCAGCGCCAGCGCCAGAAGCTGGTGGCCGAGGCAGATGCCGAACAGCGGCAGGTTCTTGTCGAGCAGGGCGCGGATGGCGGGCACGGCGTAGGTTCCCGTCGCCGCCGGGTCGCCCGGGCCGTTGGACAGGAACACCCCGTCCGGCCGGTGGTGCAGTATGTCGTCGGCGCTCGCCGTCGCCGGCACCACCGTCACCTCGCAGCCGGCGGCGGCGAGGCAGCGCAGGATGTTGTGCTTGGCGCCGTAATCCACGGCGACCACGCGAAAGCGCGGGGTCGCCTGGCGGCCGTAGCCGCGGCCCAGCGCCCAGGTGGTCTGGTCCCAGCCGTAGCTCTGGGTGCACGACACTTCCTTTGCCAGGTCCATGCCCTCGAGCCCCGGCCACGCCGCCGCGCGGGCGCGCAGACCGGCGATGTCGAGCCGGCCGTCCGGCGCATGGCACAGCGCGCCGCCGGGCGCGCCGCCGTCGCGCACCCGCCGGGTCAGCCGCCGCGTGTCCACCCCGGCGATGCCGACCAGGTTGTGGGCCTTGAGCCAGCCGTCGAGGGGTTGCGCCGCCCGCCAACTGGACGGCGCGGTGATGTCCACCCGCAGCACCAGCCCGCGCGCCGCCGGGGTGCGCGTCTCGACGTCCTCCGGGTTGGCGCCGACGTTGCCGATGTGGGGAAAGGTGAAGGTGATGATCTGGCCGGCGTAGCTCGGGTCGGTGAGGATCTCCTGATAGCCGGTCATCGACGTGTTGAAGCACACCTCGCCCACCGCGGTGCCGGCGGCGCCGAGGCCGCGCCCCCAGTGGACGGCGCCGTCGGCGAGTACGAGGGCGGCGGTGGCGCCGGCAGGGGGCGGTGCGGGCACGGGATCGTCTGTCGGCATCGTCTGCCCTGGGGTTGGCGGGGGGGGAGGGCGCGGTTGTCACGCGGGCCGTCGGCGCCTAGATAAGCCATGTGGACCGCGGCGTCAAGCGAATTGGGGATAAGTTGTTATTGTTTTTCAACGTGTTATCATTTTACTCCGCAGTTCCTGGCGGCGCCGGATCCGGACCCCGTTGCGCCATGCGCCGACACGGCGGATAACTCCCGCCATGTTGCGTGACGACATCGGCCAGGCACTCAAGGACGCCATGAAGGCGAAGGACCCGCGCGCGGTGTCCACGCTGCGGCTCATCCTCGCCGCCATCAAGGACCGCGACATCGCCGCGCGCGGCGACGGCAACCCCGACGGCATCGGCGACGCCGAGGTGATGAAGGTGCTGCAGACCATGGTGAAGCAGCGCCACGATTCCATCGCGCTTTACGCCAGGGGCGGGCGCCAGGACCTGGTGGAGCAGGAAGCGGCCGAGATCGGCATCATCGAGCGCTTTCTGCCCGAGCAGATGAGCGAGAAGGAGATCGCCGCCGCCGTCGACGCCGCGGTGACCGAGCTCGAGGCGGGCTCGCTCAAGGACATGGGGCGCACCATGGCGCATCTGCGCGAGCGTTATGCCGGGCAGATGGATTTCGCCAGGGCGGGCGCGTTGCTGAAGGCCCGACTCGGCGCGAACTGATATACTGAAACCCGTCCCGCACCGGCAGGCAGCAGCCAGGAGGCAGTCAAGGGCGCGCATGGCATTTCCGCCGCAGTTCCTCGACGAAATCCGCGCCCGCGTGGCGCTCGCCGGCGTCATCGGCCGGCGTCTCAAGCTGACCCGCAAGGGGCGCGAGTTTTCCGGCCTGTGCCCGTTCCACAACGAAAAGACGCCGAGCTTTACGGTCAACGAGGAGAAGGGCTTCTTCCACTGCTTCGGCTGCGGCGCGCACGGCGATGTCATCGGGTTCGTGATGCGCGCGGACAACCTGTCCTTTCCCGAGGCGGTGGAGCGGCTGGCGGGCGAGGCGGGGATCGAGGTGCCGGTGGCCTCGCCGGAGGAGCGCCGGCAGGCGAAGCGGCAGGCGACGCTGCTCGATGCCGTCGAGGCGGCCTGCGTCTTCTTCGAGCGCCGGCTGGGGAGCGCCGAGGGGCGCTCGGCGCTCGACTACCTGCATGGCCGCGGGCTGGATGACGCCACCATCGCCCGCTTCCGCCTCGGATTCGCGCCCGATGCGCGCAGCGCGCTGAAATCGGCGCTGACCGGCGAGACCCTCACCGAACCCCTGCTGGTGGAGGCGGGGCTGCTGATCCGGCCCGAGGACGGCGGCGCCGCCTACGACCGCTTCCGCGGCCGCATCACCTTTCCCATCGCCGACCGGCGCGGCCGGGTCATCGCCTTCGGGGCGCGGGCGCTCGCCGACGTGCAGCCCAAGTACCTCAATTCGCCCGACACGCCGCTGTTCCACAAGGGCCACGTGCTCTACGGCCTCGCCACCGCGGCCCCGGCGGCGCGCGCGCGCGGCCGGGTCATCGTCTGCGAAGGCTACATGGACGTGATCGCCCTGCAGCGCGCCGGATTCCCCGAGGCGGTGGCGCCCCTCGGCACGGCGCTGACCGAGGCGCAGATCGAGCTGCTGTGGCGCATGGCGCCCGAGCCGGTCCTCTGCTTCGACGGCGACAGCGCCGGCCAGCGGGCGGCGGCGCGGGCGGCGGAGCGCGCCCTGCCGCTGCTGAAGCCCGGCCTGTCGCTCTCCTTCGTCGCCCTGCCGCCGGGCGAGGATCCGGACAGCCTGATCGCCGCGCGTGGGCCGGAGGCGATGGAGGCATTGCTCGGCAACGCGACGGCGCTGGTGGAGCTGATTTGGCAGATGGAGACCGCCGGCCGGCGCATCGACACCCCGGAGCGCCGCGCCGGGCTGGAACAGAGCCTCGAGGCCCGCGCCCGCACCGTCAATGACCCCAAGGTGCAGTACCGGTACCTGGCCGAGTTCCGCCGCCGGCTGGGCACGGCCACGGGCGACGGCCCGGCGCAGAGGAACGGGAAGGATACCGCGCGCCTGGCCGGCTGGCGCGACTGGGGCGGAAAACGCCGCTATGGCCGCGACGGCCGGTTCGCGCCGGATCGGGCCACCCTGTCCGCGGCGCCGGCGGACGCCTGGCGGGCCGGTTTCGAGCGGCTGCGGCTGCTCGATGCCCGGATTCTGCTGGCGGTGGCGGTCAACCATCCGGAGATTCTCGACGAGCGTGCCGAAGTGCTTGGCGCGCTTGAATTTTCCGATCGGTCCCTTGACAAGCTGCGGCAGGAAATTTTATTGCTTTACGGTTCCGCGCCGGACCTTGAAATCGAGGCGTTAAGGTGCCAACTCATGGACCGGGGGTGTGCGGACGCGCTGGCCGCCGTACTGGCGACCGACGTGACCGTGCATGCGGGATTCGCGCGTTCGGAAACGGGCCGAAATGCGGCGGTTGCGGGCTTTGACCAGGTCGTCCACTGGCTCCGTGAGCCGGAACGGCGGGCGCACCTCGCGGAAGCGGAGCGCGCCTATGCCGAGGACCCGACCGAGGAGAACTGGACTCGTTTGCGGACCTCGATGCTGAGCGCGCAGCACCAGCCGTCATCGGAAGACGACGGCGCCCCGGGCGCAGGCAGCCGTGCGGCCGCGAAGGACGTGAAAATTCTGTCGTCCCTGGATAACGGCTGACCGTCCCGCGCGGCCGTGTGCCGGGGCCGGGATCCATCAGTAGGATGTGTGGAGCGCGATGGCGACCAAAACAGCGAAACGAGCAACCGAAGCGAAGGTCGCCACCGAGGAAACCCCGGACGCGCCGCTGATCGACGCCACCGGGGCGGCCGTCAAGAAGCTGGTGCTCAAGGGCAAGGAGCGCGGCTATATCACCTATGACGAACTGAACGGCGCCCTGCCCCCGGACGAGGTCTCTTCCGAGCAGATCGAGGACGTGATGACCCGGCTGTCCGAGCTGGGCGTCAACGTGGTCGAGGAGGAGGAGACCGACGACGCCGTCGCGCCCGTCGCCGACGACGAGCCGGCCGAATCGGAGAACGCGACGTCGGGCAGCAGCGGCACCGAGGATGCCGATCTCGGCCGCACCGACGATCCCGTACGCATGTACCTGCGCGAGATGGGCAGCGTCGAGCTGCTGTCGCGCGAGGGCGAGATCGAGATCGCCAAGCGCATCGAGGCCGGGCGCGAGCAGATGATCACCGGGCTCTATGAAAGCCCGCTGACCCACGCCGCCGTCATCCGCTGGCTGCAGGCGCTGAAGGACGGCCAGATCCTGCTGCGCGACGTGATCGACCTCGACGCCACCATGGGCGGCCCCGATGTCGGCATGGCCGGCGAGGACGGGGCGGAAGCGCTCGAGGCCGAGGAGGAGGAAGAGGCGGCCGCCGAGGAAGAGACCGGGGAGGAGGAAGAGGACGACGCCGACGGCGAGGAGAACAACATCTCTCTCTCGGCCATGGAAGAGGCCCTCAAGCCGCAGGTGCTCGAAGCCTTCGAGACGGTGGCGTCCACCTACCAGAAGGCGCAGCGCCTGCAGGCGAAGCGTCTCGACGCCATGCTGGGCGGGCCCGAGTTCAGCCGCGCCTCGGAGCGCCGGCTGGAGAAGCTCAACGCCGACCTGTTCGAGGCCATGCGCGGGGTGCGGCTCAACAACAACTCCATCGAACTGCTGGTGTTCGAGCTCTACGAGCACAATCGCCGGCTGATCGGCCTCGAGGGCCAGCTTCTGCGCCTGGCGCAGAAGTCGCGCATCAAGCGCGAGAGCTTCCTCGGCCACTATCTCGGCCGCGAGATGGACCCGCGCTGGCTGCAATCGATTTCGCACCTGTCCGAGCGCGGCTGGAAGCAGTTCGTCACCCGCCACAAGGACGACATCAAGACCCTGCGCAAGGCGGTCGCCGACCAGGCGCTGGCCGTCGGCCTGCCCATCCCCGAGTTCCGCCAACTGGTCAACCGGGTGCAGCGCGGCGAGCGCGACGCCGGGCGGGCGAAGAAGGAGATGGTGGAGGCGAACCTGCGCCTCGTCATCTCCATCGCCAAGAAGTACACCAACCGGGGCCTTCAGTTCCTCGACCTGATCCAGGAGGGCAACATCGGCCTGATGAAGGCGGTGGACAAGTTCGAGTACCGGCGCGGCTACAAGTTCTCGACCTACGCCACCTGGTGGATCCGCCAGGCGATCACCCGCTCGATCGCCGACCAGGCGCGCACCATCCGCATCCCGGTGCACATGATCGAAACCATCAACAAGCTGGTGCGCACCTCGCGCCAGATCCTGCACGAGATCGGCCGCGAGCCGACGCCGGAGGAACTGGCCGGGCGGCTCGGCATGCCGCTGGAGAAGGTGCGCAAGGTGCTCAAGATCGCCAAGGAGCCGATCAGCCTCGAAACCCCCATCGGCGACGAGGAAGACAGCCATCTCGGCGACTTCATCGAGGACAAGAACGCGGTGCAGCCGCTCGACGCGGCGATCCAGGGCAATCTGCGCGAGACCACGACGCGGGTGCTGGCGAGCCTGACCCCGCGCGAGGAGCGGGTGCTGCGCATGCGCTTCGGCATCGGCATGAACACCGACCACACGCTGGAGGAGGTGGGCCAGCAGTTCTCGGTGACGCGCGAGCGCATCCGCCAGATCGAGGCCAAGGCGCTCAGGAAGCTCAAGCACCCGAGCCGCAGCCGGCTGCTCAGGAGTTTCTTGGATACGTGACCCGTCCGCAGGGACGCGGACACGAAAACGGGCCGGCGACCAGCGCCGGCCCGCTTCGTTTGCGGTCGGGACGCGGCGGTCAGCAGGTGCCGTATCGGTTGCGCGAGAAGTGGCAGTATTCGCGCACCGTGCCGGTCTGCATGAGCCGGGCGCCGAGATCGGAACCGTCCGCCAGCGTGCACTGGCCGACGATGCGCCCGTACCGGTCGATGTCGCGCTGGCGGCAGGCGAGCGGCCGGCCGGCGACGAGCGCGCTCAGCGCCGCGGTGGCCGCCGGGCCGCCGCGTCTGTTCCATTCCGGCGCGTCGATTCCCCACAGGCGGATGCGCCGCGCGCAGCAGTCGAGTTTGAACGTGTCGCCGTCGAACACCCGGACCACCTGGCCCGAAAGACCGCCACCCGCGATCGTCCTGCCGCGCGATGGCGGGGCGCCGGTTGCCGATCCGGTCCGGGCCGCGAAACGCACGCCCGTTTCCGCGCCGCCGCGCAGCAGGACGGGGACGGGCGGCGAAACGGCCGACCCCGGCGGCGCCAGGCCGTTCCAGCCGACGGCGCCCAGCGCGCCGGCCAGCGCCGCCAGCGCGAGCGCCGCCAGCGCCGGCATGCCGTGGCGGCGCGCCCCGCGCCGGCCGGCCCGGCGCCGCGCGCTGCGCGGGACCCAGCCCCGCCGCGCCGCTAGCCGCCGGAACAGGATGACGCTGGACATGCGCCACGGTACCGGATGCATGCTTAAGGAAGGGTTCGGCGGCGCGCCGAATCAGCGTTAACGGGCGCGGCGGCACACGACCGCGGCCGCGCGCCCCTGGACAGCGCTGCCGTCGCGGTGATCTCATGCCACCATGAGCGCGGCGGACCCGACGGGCAGCGACTGGTCGCAGCGGGAGATCGACCTGATCGTCGCCGACTATTTCGCCATGCTCGGAATGGAACTCCGCGGCGAGACATTCGTGAAGGCGCATCGCAACGCCGCGCTGCAGGAGCTGACGGGGCGCTCGCACGGGTCGATCGAATTCAAGCACCAGAACATCAGCGCCGTACTGCTCAGGCTCGGCCTGCCGTGGATCGCCGGCTACAAGCCCATGGCGAATTACCAGAAAGCGCTGATGGACGGCATCGAGCGCCTTCTCGACGCGCGCCACGAGGCGCTGGCGATCGGGGTCGAGCCGGCAGCACCCGGTCTCGCATACGAGCCGGCCCTGTTCTTCGAGCCGCCGCCGGTCCTCGCGGCGGCGGAGCCCGCCGAACCCGCCGCCCTGAAACGGCTCGTGCGCAAGTTCGATCCGGCGGGGCGCGACGCGCGCAACCGGGCGCTGGGCGAGCGCGGCGAGGAGCGGGTGTTCTTTTCCGAGCACGCGCGGCTGGCCGCGGCCGGCCGGGCCGATCTGGCACGCAGGGTGCGCTGGGTGGCGAGGGAGGACGGCGACGGCGCCGGGTACGACATCCTCTCGTTCAGCGCCGCGGGCGACGAGCGCCTGCTGGAGGTGAAGACCACCACCGGCCACCAGACGACGCCGTTCTACCTCACCGAGAACGAGCGGCTGTTGTCGGTGGAACGCCCCGACGAATTCCGCCTCGTCCGCCTCTACGATTTCGCGCGGTTCCCGAAGGCGTTCAGGCTGGCGCCGCCACTGGAGGAATCGGTGATGCTGCGGCCGGCGAGCTACCGGGCGACGTTCGGCGGTTAGGGGCGGCGGCTTCGTACCCTGCGCCGCCGCCCCCCGTCGTTGCGCCCGTCGCTACTGCGCGATGCCCATGGCCTTGCGCGCCATGGCGATGATCCGGTCCGGCGCCGAGGCGATGTCGTCCAGCGTCTGCTGCTGGCGCTCCCAGCGCACCGAATCGGCGCGCATGTTGCGTTGCTTCATCTCCGCCCGTGCCTTCGGGTCGTTGAACGCTTTCCAGAACGCGTCGCGCAATGCGGCGACGCGCTCCTTCGGCACGTTCGGCGGCGCCACCCATGCACGGCCGAGCACGCCGTTGGTGGACATGAGCCTGAGAACCGCCCTGGCGTCCGGATCCTTGGCCAGTTCCATCAGGGTGGGAACGTCGGGATAGTCGGGATGGCGCTCGACGTCGATGGCGGCCAGGTTGACGATCATCCCGTTCTTGATCCAGTGCGGCCGGCTGTTCTCGATGGAGGCGAAGACGGCGGCGCGGCACACCACCTCGCCCTTGTCGATGGCGGCGTTGACGCCGTTCATGCCCCGGTATCCGCTGATGACCTTGAACTTGGTGCCGAGATAGTGGTTGGCGAGGATCGGCGTGATGTAGGTGGAGGACCCCTTGCCGGTGGAGCCGCAGATGATCTCCTTCTTCGTCGCCTCAGCCATGGTGCTGATCCCGGCGCTCTTCATCACCGTGAACATCGATCGCGTGTTGTCCACCCCGCCGAGATAGTGGAACTTCGCCGGGTCGTACTTCACGCCGGTCGTGCGCAGCCTGGCGTTGAGCGGCGTGGTGCCCTCGAGGATGCCGATGACGCTGCCGTCGTTGGGCGCGGAATTGGCGAGGAAATTGGCCGCCCGCGTGCCGCCGGCGCCGCCCATGTTCTGAATGATGAAGGTCGGGTGGCCGGGCAGGTACTTCTTCCAGTACGGCGCCAGCAGCAGGGAATAGACCGACGCATATATAAACTTGACACCCGTAGAGGCGGGGAGTCAAGGTAGAGCATCATGTCTCTTAAATTCGCCCTTGCCCTCGCCAGCCTCATTCTTTCCGGAATGACGGC